>Ga0180217_1001220_pt1 | contig 30052 bp, 31 predicted proteins | sample eDN3rd37CBELigOP_FD_128521 | JGI IMG/M metagenome (GOLD analysis project Ga0180217, IMG submission 128521) | Enriched Organic Plus compost microbial communities from Emeryville, California, USA - eDNA 3rd pass 37_C BE-Lig OP (version 2) (version 2) ... | reverse complement strand
TTTCTTTAAGAATAAAGATTACCCAGACTGTCTTGAAAACGCTTGTCAGCCGCTTTTTTTCTGCATCGAAAGCGAAGCGGCAGATGCAAAGGCGCGAAGGCGAGCGAAGACGCGAATAGAAGTCGCCTTCATGAGCGGACGAGCGAGACAAGCAACGCAGGATGAAAGCGTTTGTCAACAGTCTGGACCAATGAAATTTTTTTCATTGGTTATTTTTTGGCATATATAATCAGTCTGAACAAAAAAGTGATTATCTAATTAGTGAATGATGAAAACAGTAAAGTGCATGATTCCATATACTACTTAGAAAAGAGGAGATGTTAACTTGTAGGAGGTTTCAAATGGACTTTTCAAAGCAGTTCGAACTAATAAAGGGTTCGGTGGTAAATATTTGTGTTCTCAATAATGTGCAAGAAAAAGAAATAATTTCATCAGGCTCAGGTGTACTTATTGGGGATGGTACTAGAATAATCACTTGTTCCCATTGTATAAAGCCGAACCGTTTAAATATTGCTAGGCTCTCGGGTGAGGAGAAGGTTCAGAAATGTAAAATCATATTTAATGATCCAATTACAGATATTGCTATTTTAGAGGTAGATAAATCACTTGGCAAAGGAGTTAAAATAGGTAAATCTTCAGCAGTGAAAATCGGGCAAGAAGCATTTGTAGTCGGATTCCCATTAAATATAAAAAAGATAACAGCACTTTCAGCAAATATAGCTGGATTTGAACCGTTGGATGGATTTGAATTAATTCGAATTGATTCGTCTATCAATCATGGTAATTCTGGGGGACCGTTATTTAATTCAAAGGGTGAATTAATTGGAATAGTCAATGCAAAACATGGGGGATTATCTTATATTTTGACAGAAGTGCAACAGGCAAAGCAAAAGGAAATGGAGTTAATTGGTGGGGCTAATCTCGTGAAATTTATCCGAATATTAATGAAACAAATGCAAAGAAATTTGAATCTTGGTATAGGATATGCCATTCCTATCAATACAGTAGTGAACAGTATAAAAGACATATAATTCTTCAACAAAATGAATAATAAACTTTTACAATTTAATAAATAACCAATCATGTCTATTTATTAGGGTGTCTTTTACTAATAAATAGACTTTCTTTTAAGCAGAAATGTGACTGTGACACATCGATAGAACGTAGCAAATTTTAGTAAAAAAACTAAATCATACACGTAGAAATTAATCGTACTTAGTACAAGATTTAAGTATTTATCTCAAATGTTCAATAACTCAAACTATTTAAACAAAGGCGATAGCAATCATTTCAAAAAAAGTATATCATGGTTACAATACATAGAAGTTTGGTGCGAAAGGATGACACCTCTAAAGTGACAAATAAAAATAAAACCGTTGTCCGTTCTATGGACATCTTAAATTTATTTATGGATCATACAGAATTATCATTTCAAGAAATCATTGATTTATCAGCTATCCCCAAATCTTCAGTTTATCGAATGCTGAAGTCATTGGAAGAGATGGAATTTTTGGAAAAGGGACCAGATGCGAAATATCGATTAGGGATGCTCTTTCTTAAATTTGGTCATCTCGTATCGATGCGTTTAGATGTTCGAAAAATTGCATATCCCATTATGAAGGAATTACATAACGAAGTAGAAGAAGCCGTTAATCTAGTTGTCCGTGATGGGGATGAAGCCATTTATATTGAGAAAATTGATATGAAACAAAAAGTGCGGCTCTATACAGCAATTGGTCGAAAAAGCCCATTATATGCAGGGGCATGTCCTCGAGCGATTTTTTCATTTTTGCCTGAGCAAGAATTAAAAGAATATCTGGATTCAGTCGAATTACAATCTTTTGCTATGGGGACAATTACTGATAAAGAAAAGCTATATGAGAAAATTCAACAAGAAAGACAACAAGGTTATACAATTAGCCACTCAGAATTAGAAAACTATACTTCAGCCATAGCGGCACCGATATTCAATCATAAAGGGGAAGTAGTGGCTGGGCTGAGTATTGCCGGATTAGAAGCCAATTATCAAGAAGAGAATATTAAAATCTTCGTTGAGAAACTAAAAAATGCTACTTCAGAAATCTCGAGACAATTAGGTTATGAGATGCACCAATAAAGAAATGTCAAAATTACTCCAGAGCCACTTTTGACATCTAATACTATTACGTAAAGCGATTCGCCCAGGAAAAAGCTATATCTTAAGTAAAGGCGGTCCAGAAATACATTTCTGGACCGCTTCTTTTCTACTATGTGTGTTGTTTTATTCGAAGACTACATTTTACCATATTGATCATTTTCTCTTGTTCTATTAACGCCAATTGTGCTTCCTCAAGTGTTACTTCTTGAAAGTGTACTTGATCGGTTGCTTGCATTTGCCCAAGTAATGGTAAATCTGCAGAGATAACCTGGCCAATTTTGGGATAACCGCCAGTCGTTTGGCGATCGGCCATCAAAATAATCGGTTGGCCATTGGAAGGTACTTGAACTGTTCCGTATGTAACGCCTTCCGATAATAATTCAAAGGGCTCTTTTAAATGAATAGGTTCACCTATTAATCGGTAACCCATACGATCAGCGTATGGGGAGATTGTGTAAGGCATCGACAAGAATTTTTGGATGTTTGACTGATCGAAACGCTCATACTCCGATCCTCGAATCATCCGAATGGTCTTCTTTTTATTAAAGTTAACAAAAGCTGAGTAATTTACAGACCAAGAAACGTGGGAACTTTCATTTTGTAAACGACATAAAAGTTCCTCTCCAAATAAACTTCTTTCACCGCAGACAAACAAATCATTTTTTTGTAAATTTCTTCCTTCAAAACCTCCAATACCCGCTCGTAAGTAGGTACTTTTACTTTTCATCACCATTGGTACTTGTATTCCTCCACTAAATGACACATAGGCCCGACAACCTGAAATAGCAGCATGAAATTTTATAACCGATCCTTTTCGAACGAAGAGTGGACGCCACATTGAAGCTTTTTCTCCATCAATAGTAGGTTGTAAGTTAGCTCCAGTAATTGCGATTACCTCATCACTTTCGAAACAAAGTGAGGTACCAAATAGTGTTATCTCTAGAGCCCCTTCATGTTGTGCATTTCCGACAAGTAAATTTGCCAGTCTTAAGGAAATCGTATCCATTGCACCGCCTACAATGACACCAAACTTCTGCATGCCATATCTCCCTAAATCTTGAATTGTAGTTTGTATACCTGAATGTAAAACTTTTATGCCCATGATGTCACCTCCAAAGTTTCAGGATAGTCTTCTTGTGAAATCGGAGTAAATTGTATACGATCGCCCGGTTGTATTAAGGTAGGAGGAGATTGTTCAGGTAAAAATAAACGAAGTGGCGTACGTCCAATAATTTGCCATCCACCTGGTGTTTCTAATGGATATATTCCGGTTTGACTTCCTGCGATGCCCACTGAACCTGGTGGAATTGATAAACGTGGCGTATCTTTTCGAGGGGTGGCAATTTGCTTGTCCATGCCACCCATAAAAGGAAAACCAGGAGCAAAGCCCAGCATGTAAACGAGATATTGAGTATTCGAATGAATATGAATGACCTCATCTATCGTTAGCCCATGATAGTGCGCCACATATTCTAAATCTGGTCCCATTTTTCCACCATAGACAACAGGAATGTTTACAATTCTTTCTCTTTTTGTTGTAGCTGAAAATGATTTGTTTAATAAATCTAGGATAATTTTTTTTACAATCATGTATGGTGTTTCTTTTACTTTATTTTTAGTAGAAAAATATACTTCAACAGGGTTGTAATAAACCGTCACACTATTATAAGCTGGTACAGTTTCGATTAGTCCTTCAAAAGGATGTGCTTCCAATTGATTCATCGTATGTATCACTTTTTTATGTATGGCTTCGTTAATCCCTTCTCCAAGTTGAATGACGAGCGCGGCATCACCCAAAGGTCTAATTTGTATATCCTCTTTTACAATCGTCATGAAAACCAACTCCAGTAGTTTCGAAATTCGGTATTAAAGTTTTAAAAAATAGATTAGTAATATTATAAATTAATGCGATTCAAAAACAAGATAAATTTAAGTGAAAATAAAAACTAGATGGATTTTTCTAAAATTTTAAAAAACGCTCTTTTCCATAAAAATAAACTATGTTACAATTTTTAAAATTAGAAACTTGAGTTTCGAAATATGGGACTATTCAAAATATAAATTCCTTGGGAGGGAATTAAATGTTTCAAGTTGATTTAAATTGTGATTTTGGTGAAAGTTATGGCCGTTATCGTTTAGGAGAGCAAGAAGAAATTTTAAAATATGTTACTTCTGTCAATATCGCCTGTGGATTCCATGCTGGAGACCCAAGTGTCATGAGAGAGTCAATACAACTTGCTATTAAACATGGGGTAAAAATTGGTGCTCATCCAGGGTTGCCAGACTTAAATGGTTTTGGTCGTCGAGAAATGAATATTACCCCTCAAGAAGCTTATGATATGGTGGTTTACCAAGTAGGGGCTTTGCAAGGATTTTTAACAACTTTGAATGAGACGATGCAGCATGTGAAACCTCACGGGGCGCTTTATAACATGGCCGCAAAGAATACAGCACTTGCCGAAGCAATTGCTCAAGCCGTTTATGATCTTTCACCTAACCTTGTGTTATTTGGTTTAGCAAAAAGTGAATTAACAAAAGCAGGAGAGAAAATTGGACTTCAAACAGTGAATGAAGTATTTGCCGATCGTACTTATCAACAAGACGGTTCATTGACATCTCGGAAACAACCAAATGCCTTAATTACCGATAAGGGACAAGCAGTCCAACAAGTTGTGAAGATGGTAAAGGAAGGAAAAGTACTATCAATGCAAAAAATTGAAGTGCCACTACAAGCTGATACCATTTGTATTCATGGAGATGGAGAACATGCTATCGAGTTTGCAAAATATATAAATGCCGTATTACAAGAACAGCAAATTGCCGTTCGGGCAATAAGAGAGGGGTAAATCCAATGGGAGCAAGCAAAGTAGATGTAACTGTAGAACAGGTAAAGGAAAGGCAAAAAAGCAAATTTGTTAAAAAGGCTTCAACTAAAAGTGTTCTATTTGGAGCAGCTTTTTTAATGGCAACTTCTTCAATAGGACCGGGCTTTTTAACACAAACAACTGTATTTACACAGCAATTGGCTGCTAGTTTTGCGTTTGTTATTTTAATTTCTTTAATTTTAGATATTGTGGCACAGATAAATGTTTGGCGAATTATTGCAGTTTCAGGTCTACGTGGACAAGAGATAGCAAATAAAGTGTTACCAGGTTTAGGTATCGTTTTAGCGGTGATGATCGTAATTGGCGGTTTGGCCTTTAATATTGGGAATATTGCCGGTGCAGGTCTAGGTTTAAATGCAATGTTAGGCTTGGACTCCATCACAGGTGCAGTGATAAGTGCACTATTTGCCATTTTTATTTTCATCTTTAAAGAAGCAGGAAAAGCCATGGATAAAGTTGCACAAGTAGCTGGTGGTGTGATGATTCTACTTATGCTGTTTGTAGCTTTTAAAACATCTCCTCCTGTAGGAGAAGCAATCGTAAATACTTTTGCACCGGAACAAATTAGTTGGTTTGCAATTGTTACATTAGTTGGAGGTTCTGTAGGCGGATATATAACTTTTGCTGGGGGTCACCGACTGCTAGATGCAGGTATTAAAGGTGTAGAAGCATTACCAGAAGTAACTAAAAGTTCTGTTATGGGCATTGTAATAACAGGCGTTATGCGTATTGCTTTATTCCTTGCTGTACTTGGGGTTGTTTCTCAAGGGTTAGCAATCGATCCAGACAATCCGCCAGCATCTGTTTTCCAATTAGCAGCGGGTAATTTTGGTTACCGTATGTTTGGTGTAATTATTTGGGCAGCGGCCATTACGTCTGTTGTAGGAGCAGCGTATACATCCGTTTCATTTATTCGTTCATTCCATCCAGCCATCGAGAAATATCATAACTGGATTATTATTGCATTTATCATCGTATCAACTGGTACTTTTGTTCTTGTGGGTAAACCAGTTAACGTATTAATTCTTGTTGGGGCATTAAATGCATTAATTTTACCGATTGCCTTGGGTACATTATTAGTTGCTGCACATAAAAAAGAGGTTGTAGGTACATATAAACACCCAATCTGGTTAACGGTTACAGGTGCGATTGTCGTTATTATAATGGGTTATTTAAGTGTTGTTACATTGATACAAGAACTGCCGAAGTTATTTAGTTAATTTAGCCGTTTTGTATGAATCAATAAAAAAAGGAGTGAGTAAGCGATGGAATTAATTAAAGAATTAGAACCTTATGAAATTCGTCAGCTTATACGGAATCAAGAAATTACTGGACCAACTGCTGGAATGTCTATCGGATACACTCAAGCGAATTTAGCTATTTTAAAGAAAGAATATGCCTTTGATTTTCTTTTATTTTGCCAGCGAAACCCTAAACAATGTCCTTTGTTAGACGTAACAGAACCAGGGTCGTTTATCCCTAAAAAGCTGGCAAAGAATGGAGATATTCGAAAAGATATACCAAAATATCGGATTTACCGGGATGGGATATTTACGGAAGAAGTGCAGGATATTACAGATTACTGGGAAGATGATATGGTTGGATTCTTAATCGGCTGTAGTTTTACTTTTGAAACACCGCTTCTTGCAGCAGGAATACCAATTAGACATATTGAAGAGAAATGTAATGTGCCTATGTATAAAACAAATATCCCATGTGAAAAGGCAGGCGTATTTGAAGGCCCGACGGTTGTCAGTATGCGTCCTATGTCGGCAGAGGATGCAATTCGTGCAATTCAAATAACATCTCGTTTTCCAAATGTTCATGGTGCACCGATTCATATAGGGAATCCAGAACAAATCGGCATTGATGACATTTCGAAGCCGGATTTTGGGGATGCTGTAACGATTAATCCGGGAGAAATTCCGGTATTCTGGGCATGTGGTGTAACACCTCAAGCGGTTGCGATGGAAAGTAAACCGTCCATTATGATTACACATGCACCTGGGCATATGTTGATTACAGATATTAAGGAAACTAGTTTAAGTGTATTTTAATAATTTTGGATTTAAACACCAGTCGTAATAAACTAAGAAAAAATAACAACCGATGAATTTAATATTCGTTGGTTGTTTTTATTTTGTTCCTTTGAAATGAAAATAAGATGAAAAATATCTTCTACTTTTTATTTTTACTATTAAAGTCATACATATATTTAACAAAAATTCGGTATATTAAATAAGAAATAGTAAGTAATTGGGGTGTTAAATTATGGGACTTTTTGATGGATTAATGGGTAATGCATCAGAGCTAAATATTGATAAATTAAAAGAAGAGTTAAAGGAAGTACTAATTCCTTCTGAAAAAATCGAACATGCTTACAAAGTAATTAGAGATATGTTCATCTTTACAGATAGACGACTGATCTTAATAGATAAGCAAGGGATGACGGGTAAGAAAACCGAATACCATTCCATTCCGTATAAAAGTATTTTGCATTTCTCGGTTGAAACAGCAGGTACATTTGATTTAGAAGCAGAGTTGAAGATCTGGGTTTCGGGTAGCCAGTTGCCAATACAAAAGAACTTCAATAAAACAACGAATATATACGATGTTCAACGTGTATTAGCGGAGAATATATCGAAGTAGAAAAAGAGCGCTCAATGACGAATTTTCGTGTTGAACGCTCTTTTTAATTGATTAGATGAACACTAATTTGTAGAGGTTAAGTTGAATATTTTTGATTATATAGGAGAGAATCTACAAATTCTCATTTTGCTGTTTAATTTCATCTCCTGTAATTTCAATATTTGCCTTTTCCATCTCTTTATGTTTGTTTACGGAACTTTCCATAACATTTTTTAAAAGTGACTCATTTTCATAAGTAATTTGCCGCTTTTTGGGCGCTGTTGTAGGATAAGATTCATTTTGATTCACTCTTCACCACTCCTTTTTAAAAGTTTTTGCTAACATATTTCAACTTATACATGTTCATCAATTAGTCAGATGGTAAAATTATGTCATTCTATGAATAAGTAATTAGGAGTGATGTTGATGAAAGTTTTTGTTTATGGGACTTTACGAAAAGGAGAAGAAAATGACCATTTCTTAAAAAATGCAATATGTCTTAATGATCACTGCTGGACATTTGGTTTACTCTATGACTCAGGATACGGCTACCCAGCAATGATTTCATCTACGAACGACCGAATTGTTGGTGAACTATATGAAGTGACAGAAAAAGAATTAAGCCTACTAGATGAATTAGAGGACTATGTAGAGGGTGGAACAAACAACTTATATAAACGTGTTGAACAAGAAATTTACACTGAAGATGATGTAACCCTTGGCTATGTCTATATTGCAAATAATGAGGATATATTAAAAATAATCATACATAACGGAGATTGGAAAGAGTATAGACAAAAATTAGAAAGTAAATAGCAACGAACGAAGTTCCTAGCACTTTTAATTGCAGATATGATGGCAATTAGAAGTTTTTTTATTGATTAAAATAGGCAACTATTTATCCTCCTTTTCAAGCTTGAAAATAGTATAGAGAGAAACATTATACGTAATAACGGAAGGAGCATACATGTTGAAAATAAACTGGAAAGTTCGACTCAGACATCGACAATTTTGGTTAGCATTAATTTCTGCACTAGCTCTCATAGCGAATCGTGTTGCAGCTATATTTGGTGTGGATATTACGCTAATAAGTGCAGAAATTCAACAAGTATTAGAATCTATTCTACTTATCTTAGCTCTCTTTGGGATTATCATTGATCCAACAACAGTAGGTGTTAAAGACAGTTCTCAAGCCATGGTTTACTCCAAACCGAGAGATGAAAAAAAGGAAGCTTTGGAATTGACGGAAAAAGAAGAAAATCAACAAGAAGAGGAAATAGAAAGTAATGATCAAAACCAGTAGTAATTTATTTTTTAACGATAAAGTAATTGTCAATATAAAATATTTGATATTAAGATGGTTAAAACAGTGCAAAAATACTATTTTATGAAAAAAATTCTAAACAAACTAGATGGATTTATTTATACTAGTATTTAGAGGTGTTTTGTATGATTATTTTTGCAAATGAAGCAATAGAGATTATAGAGGAAAACGATCGAGTCTTTATAAAGTCGTCAAAACCAAATTATCCATTGAAAGCGCTTGACCAACTTTTAAAACAATTTCCACGAATCCGCTGTACTAATTTTTCCACTTTAAAACGTATGTTAGGCAAAATTTCTGGTGAATTTATTGAAATTGGTCAATGGCTTCCCAAAATTGAATTAGACATTTCACAAGACCAAATGTCTGCGACAATCACCCTTAATGTAACAAATGAAGAGGTAAAAAATAATCAAAATGAACTCCTTTTAGATGCAGATGAATTATTAAAAAAACATAAAATTATTCATGGAATTAAAGAATTTGAATTTAAACACTTACTTCCAGGAAAGGCATATTCTATTGCTGAGGGGACTCCGCCAGTCAAAGGAAAAGATGCAAAAATTACTTATTTAAAAGTGCCAGAAAGAAAACCAATCATTCATGTAAATGGAAAAGCAAGTTATTTTGACATGAATTTTATATGTGAAATCAAAGAAGGAGATTGGTTAGGTGAGAAGATTCCTCCACAACCAGGGATTGAAGGGAAAAATATTTTTGGAGAACCTGTACCTGCACTACGTGGGGAAGATAAGTCCCTTCAATATGATCCTAAAGCAGCATATGAGGTAATTGAAAATGAAAAAATTGTTTTATATGCTGCAAAGACTGGAGCAATAGAAAACCAGCACGGATTTTTAACTGTAAGCAACCACCTAATAATAGATGGAGATGTAGGATTAGCTACAGGAAATATAAATTTTGACGGATCCGTTTCTATACGAGGGTCAGTAAGTAGTAGTTTTTCTGTCATTGCTAGTGGTGATATATCCATCGAAAGTCCTGAAGGGATTAATGGTGCCAAGCTAATCAAATCCGAAAACAAAGATGTTTTTATAAAGGGCGGAATCTTTGGTCTTGGTAATACGGTAGTCGAATCTCGAGGCAGTATATTTGTTAAACATGTAAATGATGCTAATTTATTTGCTAACGAAGATATTGTGATTGGATTTTATTCACTTGGTTCAAGTTTAGTAGCAAAATCTATATTGTTGGATGAGCGAAAAGGGAAAATAATTGGAGGAAGGGCAGTTGCAAAAAATCTAATTCGAACTGCTGTTTCTGGTAACAGATTAGAAAGAAGAACTGAGTTGGTAATTGAAAGTAGCAGTAAACAAGAAGCTATTGACCTCATCCAGGAAAATGCGTTTCTTTTAAAAAGTGCGCGAGAAGAAGTACTCCAGTTAACCAGCCAAGTAAATCAAGTAAATCGACATATAAGTAAATTGAACGAAGTGCAGTTGCAAAGTTTTGAACATTTACAACGTGAATTAGAAAAGAAAAAAATGTATTGTGAACTGATTGATAATAAGATTCAAAAATTATTAAGTGATGTTAAAAACTCTAGTAAGGAAGAGATTCAAGTCACGAAAGAAGCTAATCCTGGTACGTATATTCAAATTGGGTTAAAATCTTCTTTACTAAAGAAAATTACAAACGGTAAGTTTTTAATAGAATCTGGAGAGTTGAATGTATAGATGAATAATCAAATTCCAATATATGCCCACAGGGGGGCATCAGCTTATGCATTGGAAAACACATTTAAAGCCTTTGAAAAAGCTAGACAATTAGGTGCAGATGGCATTGAATTAGATGTCCAATGTACGAAGGATAATTGTTTAGTTGTATATCATGATATGGATTTATTTCGATTGACGGGGTTAAATAAGAAAATTAACGAATGTACCCTTGAAGAATTATTAAACCTTTCGCTAGGGAAACATTTTTTAAGACGATTCTCAAAAGAAAAAATTCCTACCTTTGAACAAGTGGTAGAATGGGCAAATCACTATGACATGGCTTTAAATATTGAGTTAAAAGAGACGCTACTTGAGAATCAAAAAGCACTCATAGATATGTTACAAAGATTAGAGTTACCTAGAGGCAGTCATTTTTCTTCTTTTCATGACGAATTAATGAGACTCGTAAAAATGCAAAGACCTGATTTTCAAACAGCCATTCTTGTAACTAAAAAATTCAATTGGGCAGAGTTACCAATGCAATCACATATTGATGCGGTGCATGCTCATAAAAAATATTATAAACAAGAGTACTTTGATGCGTGTTTAGCAGCAGGGAAAGGTTTAAGATACTATGCAATCTGTGGAAAGGAACCATATTTAAATAATCCAGATCCTTCTGTTATTGGTTGGATAACTGACTTTCCAAATGTAGTGGCAAAGGCAGAAAGGAAAAAAATTAAAACAGACGTTCAATTATAAGGATTCTTGGTTATCCTCATGATTGGACGTCTTTTTTGTGTGTAATTTAGGAAACAATTCTTGAGGTATGCTCAACTTTTTTGAACCTTTGGAGGGATTTTTCCGTTTTTACGATCTCTATGTACGAGGAAGCCTGCAAAAAAACCAAGTCCAATAACTAAGAAAATGATTCCGCAAATAAATTGTAGCCAAAGCCAAGGAAATGGAGAAAGTAATTTGTCAAATAACGTATCTCTCATAAATTTTATTCCAGCACCAGCCATTAATGCAGGGATTAACAAAACAATAAACGCTAACATTCTTGCCATTGTTTAAACACCTCTCTATTACTTTTATTGTACAATGGGCGTTTTGAAAGTCAAGGAACACTAATTCTTTACATAAAATAAGTATTGAATTGAATAGTTTCTGAAAATTTTTAATATAACAATTTTTACGATTGTGGTTGCCTATTTCCATAATAAAAAGTATGTTTAAATTAGGAACGAAAATTATTAGAAATATTATGCTGAATTAAGTTATTTTTATTGTTTATCGAGCAGGAAAACGCTTTCTTATTGGAGGGATAGTTATGGAAATCTTTAAATACTTAGAGAAATATGATTATGAACAAGTGGTTTTTTGTCAGGATAAATCCTCAGGATTAAAAGCAATAATTGCTATTCATGATACAACACTTGGACCTGCATTAGGTGGCTGTAGAATGTGGACATATGCAACAGAAGAGCAAGCAATCGAGGATGCCCTTCGTCTAGCTCGAGGAATGACATATAAAAATGCTGCTGCTGGTCTTAATCTTGGTGGGGGTAAAACCGTTATAATTGGTGATCCATTTAAAGATAAAAATGAAGAAATGTTTCGTGCATTAGGTCGTTTCATTCAGGGGCTAAATGGACGATATATTACAGCTGAGGATGTTGGTACAACAGTTTCTGATATGGATTTAATTCATGAGGAAACAGACTATGTAACAGGAATCTCACCTACATTTGGTTCTTCTGGGAATCCATCTCCTGTAACAGCGTACGGTGTATATCTAGGGATGAAAGCAGCCGCTAAGGAAGCATTTGGTAATGATAACTTACAAGGGCGAACAATCGCAGTTCAAGGTCTAGGAAATGTAGCTTATACATTATGTGAGTACTTGCACAAGGATGGTGCAAAATTAATTGTTACAGACATCAATAAAAAAGCGGTTGATCGAGTGGTGAAAGACTTTAATGCAACTGCAGTAGAACCTGATGAGATATATAAACAAGAAGTTGATATTTTCTCACCTTGTGCATTAGGGGCGATAATAAATGATGAAACAATTCCACAATTAAAAGCAAAAGTTATTGCTGGGTCTGCAAATAATCAATTAAAAGATGCACATCACGGTGATATTATTCATGAAATGGGTATTGTTTACGCACCTGACTACGTCATTAATGCTGGTGGAGTAATCAATGTCGCAGACGAGTTATATGGCTATAACCGTGAACGCGCAATGAAACGTGTAGAAACAATCTATGATAGCATCACAAAAATATTTGAAATTTCGAAACGTGACAGTATTCCAACATATTTAGCTGCCAATCGCCTTGCAGAGGAACGAATCGAGCGAATGGCAAAATCACGTTCACAGTTCCTGAAAAATGGGAAAAACATACTAAATGGTAGATAATAGGTTATATAAGTAATAGAGTGGGAAGTAAAGGCAATCTTTGCTTCCCCATTTGGTTAGGAGGGAATTGAGTGGCGCAGGAATATGACTTAGTTATTCTTGGTGGTGGAACTGGTGGCTATGTAGCTGCAATTAGAGCTTCTCAACTTGGACTCAAAACTGCAATAGTAGAAAAAGAGCAACTGGGTGGTACTTGTCTTCATAGAGGATGTATACCAAGTAAAGCTTTACTAAGAAGTGCAGAAGTATATCGTCAGTCTGTAAGTGCAAGTGCTTTTGGGGTTGAAGCAACTGAACTGAAACTGAATTACGCACAAGTCCAGAAGAGGAAGACTACTATAGTAGAACAACTGCATAATGGTGTAAAAGCATTGATTAAAAAGGGGAAAATCGATGTTTTTTATGGAACAGGAAGAATACTAGGGCCATCAATCTTTTCTCCGATGTCTGGTACGATTTCTGTGGAAATAGCAGGACAAGAAAATGAAATGCTACTTCCAAAAAACATTATTATTGCAACAGGTTCAAAACCGAGAGATATAGATGGGATAAATGTTGACGGTCAAACTGTTTTAACTTCAGATCATGCATTACAACTAGAGGAGCTCCCTAAATCGATGATAATAGTCGGTGGCGGTGTTATTGGTATTGAATGGGCTTCCATGTTAACGGACTTTGGGGTGGAAATTACCGTTTTAGAGTACGGAGATCGAATTTTGCCGACTGAAGATATTGAAGTTTCAATCGAAATGGAAAAACAACTGAACAATAGAGGGGCTAAAATCTTTAAACAAACAGAATTACTACCAAATTCGATAGTAACAAAAGAAGAAGGCATAATAGTTGCTGCTCATGTAAATGGAAAGGAACAATCATTTTCTGCAGAGAAACTTTTATTAGCCGTTGGACGAATCGGCAATATCGAAGGAATTGGATTAGAAAATACAGAAATAGAGTATGATTCTCATTTCATTAAAGTAAATGAAGTTTACCAAACAAAGGAAAAGCATATATACGCAATCGGTGATGTGATTGGTGGGATGCAACTTGCCCATATTGCTTCACATGAAGGTATTGTTGCTGTTGAGCATATTGCAGGTGTGGACTCACATGCAATTAATTATCCAAATGTTGCACGTTGTATTTATAGTTATCCTGAAGCAGCAAGTGTTGGTTTAACGGAGGAACAGGCAACGAACAAAGGATATAGTATTAAAGTAGGGAAATTCCCATTTAAAGGGATAGGTAAGGCTTTAGTATATGGGGATGCTGAAGGATTTGTGAAAATAGTAGCAGATAAAGCAACAAACGATATTATCGGAGTTCATATGATTGGTCCACATGTAACCGATCTTATTTCTGAAGCAGCACTTGGCTTATTTTTAGATGCAACGCCTTGGGAAATCGGTCAGACGATACATCCACATCCTTCACTTAGTGAAATTGTAGGGGAAGCAGCACTTGCGGTAGAAGGTAGAGCAATCCATTTTTAAAGGAATAGCTTTAAAAAATTTCATTTTCACTAATTAAATCGATTTTAAGTTATGGACTTGAATAAGGATCGATTAAAGCTTTCCACTTTATTGAAAAGGGGATGTCTTATATGGGAGAAGTTAAATATCAACATCAGATACTAGGGTTAACTGATGAAGATGTCAAGCAAATGTATGAAACGATGCTATTGGCTAGAAGGCTTGATGAACGAATGTGGTTGCTTAACCGTTCAGGAAAAATACCATTTGTTATTTCCTGTCAAGGTCAAGAAGCAGCACAGATAGGAGCTGCATTTGCACTAGATAAGACAAAGGATTATATCGCACCATATTATCGTGATATGGGGCTTGTCTTACATTTTGGAATGTCACCGAAAGATTTAATGCTCTCAGCATTTGCAAAAGCAGAAGATCCAAATTCGGGTGGAAGGCAAATGCCTGGTCACTTTGGACAGAAAAAAAATCGTATTTTAACAGGGTCATCTCCAGTAGCCACACAAGTTCCTCATGCTGTAGGTGTTGCATTAGCAAGTAAAATGCGTAAAGAAGATACAATCGCTTTTGTCACACTTGGTGAAGGGTCGACAAATCAAGGAGATTTTCACGAGGGTGCTAATTTCGCAGGCGTTCATAAATTACCTGTCATTATTATGGTTGAAAATAATCAATATGCGATTTCTGTGCCCGTTGAAAAACAATTAGGCTGTGCAAAAGTATCTGATCGAGCGATTGGGTATGGTATGCCAGGTGTAACAGTTGATGGGAAAAATCCATTAGAAGTTTATCGGGTTGTAAAGGAAGCAGCTGATCGTGCTAGACGAGGTGAGGGGCCAACTCTAATCGAAACAGTCACGTATCGATTGACAGCACATTCATCAGACGATGATGACAGACAGTATCGTACAGCGGAAGATATTGCGGAAGGTCGAGCCAAAGACCCGATTAAATTATTTGAAAACTACTTACTTGAATCAAATGTAGCGAACGAATCTGATCTTACTCAACTAAATGAAAAAGTAATGGCTTTTGTCAATGAAGCAACAGAGTATGCAGAAAATGCTCCTTATGCAACTCCAGAGCATGCACTGAGATATGTGTACGAGGAAGGAGAGGGTGGCGAATGGTAGTAGTTTCATTTATTGAAGCAATTCAAATGGCTATGAAGGAAGAGATGGAGCGAGATGAGAATGTCTTTATTTTAGGTGAAGATGTTGGCCGTAAAGGTGGCGTATTCAAAGCAACTTCTGGCCTTTATGATCAGTTTGGGGAGTATCGCGTACTTGATACACCACTAGCAGAAAGTGCAATTGCAGGGGTGGCAATTGGTGCTGCTATGGTAGGAATGCGTCCTATTGCTGAGATGCAATTTGCAGATTTTATTATGCCAGCTGTGAACCAAATTGTTTCTGAAGCAGCAAAAATACGCTATCGCTCTAATAATGATTGGAGCTGTCCAATAGTTGTTCGTGCACCATTTGGTGGTGGAGTACATGGAGCACTATATCATTCTCAATCAGTAGAGTCGTTATTTGCTAGTACACCTGGACTGAAAATAGTCATTCCTTCTACACCTTATGATGCAAAAGGTTTACTTAAAGCAGCTATACGAGATGAAGACCCTGTTTTATTTTTTGAGCATAAACGAGCTTATCGCCTAATCAAAGGAGAAGTACCTACCGAAGATTATGTGTTACCTATTGGTAAAGCAGATGTGAAACGTCATGGGGATGATATTACAGTCATCACATACGGATTAGCAGTGAATTTTGCCATTCAAGCTGCGGAGCGACTTGCAGATGATGGCATTGAAGCACATATAGTCGATTTGCGAACTATCTACCCATTAGATCAAGAGACAATTATTGAAGCAGCTAGAAAGACAGGGAAAGTATTATTAATCACAGAAGATAATAAGGAAGGTAGCATCATAAGTGAAGTTGCTGCAATTATTGCGGAGAATTGTTTATTTGATTTGGATGCACCGATTAAGAGACTTGCTGCGCCAGATGTACCGGCAATGCCTTACGCACCAACGATGGAAAAGTATTTCATGATTAATCCTGAAAAAATAGAACAGGCTATGCGTAGCTTGGCCTCGTTCTAAAAGGGGTGGGTGATAATAAATGGCTATTGAAAATATATTCATGCCACAGCTTGGAGAAAGTGTAACCGAAGGGACAATTGAAAGATGGTTAGTCCAACCAGGGGATACTGTCAAAAAATACGATCCGATAGCTGAAGTGGTAACAGATAAAGTAAATGCAGAAATTCCTTCGTCTTTTACAGGAACAATTAAGGAACTCATTGCGAAAGAAGGCGAAGCATTACTTGTAGGTACACTAATTTGTTCTATTGAAGTATCAGATGAATCAACGGAATCTACAAATGTTCAATCTCCGAGTGCAAATGTAATTACAACCAAATCAGATGTATCTACACAAAACAATAAACCAGCGGAGACCAATTCTAATTCAAGTTTAAAAAAACGCTATTCTCCTGCAGTATTACGACTAGCACAAGAACATAATATTGACTTACTACTAGTCGAAGGAACTGGTTTAGAGGGAAGAATTACAAGAAAAGACCTATTAAAATATATAGAAAATAATGAAGCGTCTGAAGCGAAAGTTCCTGTTCAAGAAAACATCGTTCCAACAACAGAAAAAATTCAGGTCACGTCGCCAGTAAATGAAAATGTTAGTAAACCTGCAGCTGGTGATATTGAAATTCCAGTTACATCTGTTCGTCGTGCGATTGCGAAAAATATGGTTCGTAGCGCTCAAGAAGTTCCACATGCTTGGATGATGATGGAAGTAGATGTTACAAAACTAGTTAGCTATCGTGATTCGATCAAAAATGAATTTAAGGCAAAAGAAGGCTTCAATTTAACTTATTTTGCTTTCTTTATTAAAGCGATAGCAAGAGCTTTAAAAGAATTTCCAATGATGAATTCAGTTTGGGCTGATGATAAAATTATTCAAAAGCAGGATATTAATCTTTCAATTGCGGTAGCGACTGAAGATGCTCTTTTTGTTCCTGTTATTAAAAACGCCGATGAGAAATCAATCAAAGGGATCGCAAAAGACATTCATGAGCTATCCACTATTGTTCGAAGTGGTAAACTGCGCTCTGAACATATGCAAGGTGGAACATTTACAGTAAACAATACTGGATCATTTGGATCTGTTCAATCAATGGGAATTATTAATTATCCACAAGCTGCTATTATACAGGTAGAATCAATCGTAAAACGATTAGTTGTTATGGAAGATGGCTCGTTTGCTGCAAGGGATATGGTAAATTTATGTTTGTCACTCGACCATAGAATTTTAGATGGTCTGATTTGCGGAAAGTTTCTGAATAGAGTGAAAGATATTCTCGAAAATGCAAATAAAGACACGATGTCAGTCTACTAAAAGTCAAAGAAGCCTTGATATATAAGGCTTCTTTTATATTTTATGCTTTTACAAAAAGCTATTCTCATGTAGAATATAAATTATATAAATGAAACTTTTATTCGTAGTAGCTTCATTTTTCTACAAATAGAAGGTTCTCAAACTAGAGCTTTAAAAGCTAAAATACTCTCGATGAATGAGTTATAAATAGTTTTTTAGAGCAAGATGATAGTCAAGGGGGTATTAGCGAAGATATGTCTAATCAAATGAAGGATATTCAATTTTCATCAGTTAATTATGATGAGTGGAAAGAACAGGCTATAAAAGCACTTAAGGGGAAGCCTTTTAGTTCATTATTCACGAACACAATAGAAGGAGTAACACTAGAACCACTTTATACGCAAGAAATGTTAGTGGATAAACTTGGGGAACAGCTAGAAAAGCAAGTTTCTACAATCCGAACATTAACAGCAACAAATACATTCCAAGTCGCACAACAAATCTATGGGGAAACATCTTCACAGTTTTTCACTTTAATAGAAGAAAGTGTTGAAAAGGGAAATGAATGTTTAACGATTGATAGCCGTGTGCCATTCGTGTGGGATGATGAAAACTTAACACAATTAGCGAAATATTTAACTGAAAATTCATTTAAATTACATGTTACAAATGCCAATGACCCAATCTTAGCGGTCTTTGATAAGATAAATGACCTGGATATTAAAGGTTATATTGTTTCTGATGAACAGATTACGTTAAATAAATTTCAAAACGTCAAAACTTTATCAGCGAATACAGTGCCTTATCATAATGAAGGGGCAAATGTTATACAAGAATTGGCCTTAACTCTTGCATTAGCATCAAAATATGCAGAATTAGAAGGTAATTTTGAAAACTTTGCTAAAAAGTTCTTTGTAAACTTTGCAGTGGATACACAATTCTTCTCAGAAATTGCCAAACTACGTGCTATTAAAGTACTGTGGAAAGCGTTTGCACAAGCATACGACGTTGAAGGCCCAATTGCGATTCCTGTAGTAGCTGAAACTTCTGTACGCAGTTTTACAAAAGCAGATGAGTATGTGAACCTATTACGTGCTGGAAATGAAGCTTTTGCTGGGCTAATTGGTGGTGCTGATACAATTACAGTACATCCTCACGATTGCTTAGCTGTTCCAACTGAAAAATCGATTCGTATTGCACGTAATGTTTCATTAGTTCTTAAAGAAGAATCGTATGTTGAGAATGTGTTAGACGCAGCAGGTGGATCTTACTTTATTGAAAACTTAACTGCAGAATATGTAGAAAAAGCATGGGAGCTCTTCTTAAAGATCGAAAATGCTGGTGGTATTGATGCTTATACTAATTCTGGTAAGTTACAGGCTGAATTAAATGAAGTGTATGAGAATAGACTTAAAGCCGTAGCAACAAGAAAACATTCACTTATTGGAACAAACATTTATGCAAACCCAGTGGATGTAATTGCAGCAGAAACAAATCCTCAATTTGCACAAGTAAAACGATTAGCAATACCATTTGAAGATTTAAGAGCAACTTATAATACAAAACAACCTAAAATTGCGATTTTAACATATGGTACATTAAAAGGTTTCAAACCTCGTGCAGATTTTGTAGAGGGCTACTTTGCTACAGTAGGGATTATTCCAGATAAGTCTGGAGAAATCTTAAGCGTTGAAGAAGCGAAGCAATGGTTAGAAAATGCAGATTATGACTATGTGGTTGTAGCTGCAAACAATGAAAACGCAACTATTCTAGTACCAGCATTACTTGAGAACAAACCTAAAGGCTTACTATTAGATGTAGCAGGCAAATATAAAGAAGAAGAGTCCAATTGGTTAGCAAATGGTTTAGATGGCTTTATCTTTGCAGGTCAAAATATTGTTGAAAAGCTAACAGAGGTACTTGAAAGCTTGAAAGGGGTACAACAATGAGCAAGCCAAATTTCAAATCCGTTCAAATAACAGATGTTTTAGTTAGTGAAAAACTTCAACCATCACGTACATTTATGACAAATGAAGGTATCGAAGTTAACGAATTTTATAATAAAGAAGATATTGAACAAGTAAAACATCTGAATGATGTATCTGGTATTGCCCCTAACACGCGCGGTCCCTATCCAACGATGTATGTAGCTCGACCATGGACGGTTCGTCAATATGCAGGGTTTTCAACAGCAGAAGAATCGAATGCATTCTATCGTAGAAATCTAGCGATGGGTCAAAAAGGTTTATCGGTAGCATTCGATTTAGCTACACACCGTGGATATGATTCAACTCATCCTCGCGTTAAAGGCGATGTAGGTAAAGCTGGCGTTGCAATCGACTCAATTGAAGACATGAAAATATTATTTGATGGTATTCCCCTAGATCAAATGTCTGTATCAATGACGATGAATGGAGCCGTATTACCAATCATGGCCTTTTATATCGTTGCTGCAGAAGAACAAGGCGTAACACCAGAAAAATTAGCTGGTACAATTCAAAATGATATTCTGAAGGAATATATGGTTCGTAATACGTATATTTATCCACCAGAAATGTCTATGAAAATTATTGCAGATATTTTTGAATACACAAGTAAATTTATGCCAAAATTCAACTCAATTTCTATTTCTGGTTACCATATTCAAGAAGCAGGTGCAACGAATGATATTGAGTTAGCTTACACACTTGCTGATGGACTTGAATATGTACGAACTGGTTTAAAAGCAGGCATTGATATTGATTCATTTGCACCGCGTTTATCATTCTTCTGGGCAATTGGTATGAACTATTACATGGAAGTTGCAAAAATGCGTGCAGCTCGTCGAATCTGGGCTCAAATGATGAGTACGTTTAATCCAAAAAATCCGAAAAGTTTGGCATTACGAACTCACTCACAAACATCAGGATGGTCATTAACTGAGCAAGATCCATTTAATAATGTAACAAGAACATTAATTGAGGCTAATGCAGCAGCGATGGGACATACACAATCGCTTCATACTAATGCGTTAGATGAAGCGATTGCGTTACCAACTGATTTCTCTGCTCGTATAGCACGTAATACGCAACTGTTCTTACAAGAAGAAACAGGTATGACGAAAGTAATTGACCCATGGGGCGGTTCTTATTATGTTGAAAAATTAACAGATGAACTAATTGAAAAAGCTTGGACATTGATTGAAGAAATTGAACAATTAGGCGGTATGGCAAAAGCAATTGAAACTGGTTTACCTAAAATGAAGGTAGAAGAATCAGCTGCAAAACGCCAAGCAAAAATTGATTCTAAAACAGAAACAATTGTCGGGGTTAATAAGTATCTTTTAGATAAAGAAGAACCGATTGACATCTTAGATATTGATAATACAATTGTTCGACAAAAACAAATTGAACGTTTAGAAAAACTAAAAGCAGAGCGTAATGAAGAAGAAGTACAAAAACATTTAGCACGCTTAACACACGCCGCAGAAACAGGAGAAGAAAATCTATTAGCTGTAGCAGTAGATGCTGCACGTGCTCGTGCTTCACTTGGTGAAATTTCAGACGCTATTGAAAAAGTATCAGGTCGTCATAAAGCAGTAATTCGTTCGATCTCTGGTGTTTACTCTTCTAACTTCAATGATGATGAATTAATCAGCGAAGTGAAACAGATGACAGAGGAGTTCTTAGAAAACGAAGGGCGCCGTCCACGTATTCTTGTAGCGAAAATGGGTCAAGATGGTCATGACCGTGGAGCAAAAGTTGTAGCAACAGGTTATGCTGATTTAGGATTTGATGTCGACATTTCACCATTATTTATGACGCCAGAAGAAGCAGCACAGATGGCTGTTGAGAATGACGTACATTGTGTTGGAGTATCTTCTCTTGCTGCAGGTCATAAAACTTTAGTACCAGAATTAATCGAAGAACTAAGAAAACTTGGTCGTGAAGATATTATCGTCATTGTCGGTGGAGTAATTCCAGCACAAGACTATCAATTCATCTATGATTCAGGGGCTGTAGCTATTTTTGGTCCAGGTACAGTAATTCCAGTATCTGCAATTAAAATTATTGAAGAGATCTATAAACGTTTAGGTTATGAGGAAGTGTCTAGCTAATGGAAAACAACCATAAGCAAGACAATGGCGCATTGCATGTCAGAACCGGTGTTGAAGGCGGTCATGATGGAATGACCATTAAGCCGAAAAAATTCAAGAAAAAAAAGCAGGAAGCAATCGATATTCAAAGGTTGTCGGCTGAAGTACTAGAAGGACAGAGATCTTCACTCTCTAAAGCAATAACTCTAATTGAAAGTTCGAATAGTGAGCATAAGGAACAAGCCCAGAAACTGTTGCAGGAACTACTTCCCTATACTGGGAAAAGCATCCGTATTGGGATTACGGGTGTTCCTGGTGCTGGGAAAAGTTCTTTTATCGAAGCGTTTGGTATGATGCTTTGTAATATGGGAAAAAAAGTTGCCGTTTTAGCCATTGATCCAAGTTCTACACTTTCTGGTGGTAGTATCTTGGGGGACAAAACACGGATGGAGGAACTGAGCCGACATAAAAGTGCTTTTGTACGACCATCTCCGAGTGCAGGTACTTTAGGTGGAGTTCATAAGAAATCTAGAGAAACGATGCTTTTATGTGAAGCGGCTGGTTACGATGTCATCCTAATTGAAACAGTTGGAGTAGGACAAAGTGAGACTTATGTCCGCGGAATGGTTGACTTCTTTTTACTATTGGTTTTAACGGGTGCTGGTGATGAATTACAAGGTATGAAAAAAGGAATTATGGAGCTGGCGGATGCGGTTGTGGTCCATAAGAGTGATGGAGATAATATTCAAAAAGCAAGAAGAACCGTACGAGAGTATATGCAAATTCTCCATTTTCTACAACCGGCAACACCAGGCTGGATGAGTAAAGCTTTACCAGCGTCTTCTCTTGAAAAAACAGGCTTAACTGAGGTTTGGGAAATGATATGCCAATTTGAACAAACAATTAAAAGTACATCATTTTGGGATACAAGACGTCTTGAACAAACGAAGGAATGGTTCCATACGATGATTCGGGATACATTGATTGATTCATTCTTCCAAAATACGGATAAAAAAGTACAAGTTAAGTCTGTTGAAGAGGCTATTTTACGAGGAGAAATTACTGTTACGCAAGGAGTATCAGAGTTATTTTCGTAAAAAGCAAGAAAATCTGCAAATCCTTTTCTTTATGTTAAAATGTATAGTTGAGAGGAGCGATAAATCATGAACATGGATTACGATTTATTTATGGAAGAAATTAAAAGAACAGCACGTGCTGAAATTGAAAATGCAGGATACGAACAATTACGTACACCTGAAGAAGTAGAGGAAGCGTTTGCTCGTCCTGGTACAACACTAGTAATGGTGAATTCAGTATGTGGTTGTGCAGGTGGTATTGCACGTCCAGCAGCTGCAAATGCTATCCATTACGATAAACGTCCAGACCACCTAGTAACAGTTTTTGCTGGTCAAGATAAAGAAGCGACTGCTTGTGCACGTCATTACTTTGGAGAGGATCATATTCCATCATCACCATCTTTTATTTTACTAAAAGACGGTAAAGTGGTTGCAGAAGTTGGTCGTCATGAAATTGAAGGACATGATCCGATGTCTGTTGTAACAAATCTTCAAGGTAACTTTGAAGAATATTGTGACGAGGTGTAATTGATAATTTCATTCATTTAAGTTTTCAATAATCATATTGGAGATTTAAGAAAGTCCTTAAAGCGAAAGCTTTAAGGACATCTTCTGTTCTGTTTTATCGCAATTTTCATACTAATTTAAAGTTTTAATGTATGAAGGAGGAAGTCGATATTAAAAAATATAAAATCGGCTATCGCACAATTAAGTCTGCTGTTGGCGCAACCATTGCCATAGCAGTAGCAAGTTATTTTAATTTACAATTTGCTTCTTCTGCTGCCATTTTAACAATACTTTGTATTCAAACGACAAAAAAGAAATCGGTACATGCAGTATATACAAGATTAGTTTCTAGTTTAATAGCTATGGTTTTTTCTTTTCTATTATTTGAAACAATTGATTATAACCCGATTGTCCTGGGAATTATGATTCTGCTTTTCGTTCCAACAATTGTTTCGATTAATGTGGCGGCTGGTTTTATTTCGAGTGTGGTAATTATTCTTCATTTATATTCAGAAGCTAATTTTACACTTGATTTACTACTTAATGAGTTAGCCTTAATGTTAATTGGATTTGGGACGGCACTTGCAGTCAATATGTATATGGGAGACTATCAGAAAGATCTGGAACGATATATTAACGAATTAGAGGAAAAATACCGTTCTATTTTTTCTGAAATCACCAAATATTTGCGTAACGGCGATACATCTTGGGATGGAAAAGAAATTATTGAAGCTGAAACACTATTAAATAAAGCTAAGTCCTTAGCCTTTAAAGATGTTGAAAACCATTTAACACGAAAACAAAATGAATATTACCTTTACTTTGATATGCGTGAAAAACAGTTAGAAATAATCGAGCGAGTTTTACCCAAAATAACTACGTTACCTGTTATGGTACAACAAGCTGGGTTAGTAGCAGATTTTATGGAAGAATTATCTGAAAATGTCCATTCTGGAAATACTGCTAAAAGATTTAGAGAAAAACTTGAAATTGTTAAAGAAGAGTTTGCGAAAATGCCCTTACCTGAAACTCATGAAAAATTCCTCGCAATGGCATCACTATATCAATTTATTGAAGAGATGGACGAGTATTTAGTGATAAAACAATCTTTTATAGGGATTAAGAAAAAGGGAAAAAAGAAGGCGATTACTGAATAATTGTAATCGCAAAGGGCTGAATTTAGAAGAATGATAGACCAAATGCTAAAGTTGAGATTACCATAATCGCAATCATACAATATACAACTATCTTCTGAAATTTTTTGTTGCTCATCTATTTATTCTCTCCTTCTAAAACTGGCTAAGAGCCGTTATTTATTGAATTTCTACTATAATAAATTTAGTGTATCAAATATAAAAAATAACACAAGTAGGGTAGCAAATTGTTTTCAAATTAGTTAAAATATAATTGTACTATAACAGAAGGGGTGCTATGATGGAGAAAGTAGATCATATTGGGATTGCAGTAAAAGATTTAAATGAAAGAATTACATATTATACGGAAACACTTGGACTAAAATTACTGAAAATTGAAGAAGTTCCATCTCAGCACGTTCGTGTTGCTTTTATAGATGCGGGTAATGTGAAGTTTGAGTTATTGGAACCGACAAGTGAAGAAAGTGCAATCTACAAACATATTGAAAAACGTGGTGAAGGTATTCAACATGTTGCTTTCGGTGTAACAGGAATCCGTGAGAGAATGCAAGAATTACGTGAAAAAGGGGTAAGAATTCTTGCAGACGAGCCAAAGCCAGGTGCTGGTGGAGCTGAAGTTGCTTTCTTACATCCAAAGGATTCTTTTGGTGTTTTATATGAACTATGCGATAAAAGTGGAAAAGGGGACAAGTAAGCCATGGACATGTTTGATAAAATTAACGAAATGTATGACCGCAAACGCGAAATTGAGCTTGGTGGTGGAGACAAACGGATAGAGAAACAACATGAAAAAGGGAAACTAACTGCTCGTGAGCGTATTGAATTATTACTTGATGAAGGAACATTCGTTGAGATTAATCCGTTCATTACACACAGAAATACAGACTTTGGAATGGACAAACAAGTTGGCCCTGGTGATGGAGTCGTAACAGGTTTTGGGAAAGTAAACGGACGTAATGTGTATTTATTTGCACAAGACTTCACTGTATTTGGAGGGGCTCTTGGTGAAATGCACGCAATGAAAATTGCTGCTGTAATGGATCTAGCTGCCAAAAATGGTACACCATTTATCGGTATTAATGATTCAGGTGGTGCTCGAATTCAAGAAGGAGTACTTTCGTTAGATGGCTACGGTCATATTTTCTATCGTAACTCAATTTATTCAGGTGTGATTCCACAAATCTCAGTAATTATGGGGCCATGTGCTGGTGGGGCAGTCTATTCTCCTGCTATTACTGACTTTATCTTAATGGTTGATAAAACATCGCAAATGTTCATTACGGGACCAAAAGTAATTGAGACTGTAACAGGTGAAAAAATTTCTTCTGAGGACTTAGGTGGTTCCAAAGTACATAACTCTATTAGTGGGAATGCACATTTCCGTGCAGCGTCGGAAGAGGAATCAATCGAACAAATTCGTAAATTATTGAGTTATTTACCACAAAGCCATAAAGAAAAAGCACCAAAACAACCAAAACCAGAAACTGATGATTATCGTCCAGAGATTATCGACTGTGTACCAATTGAATCAACTAAATCATACGACGTTCGTAAAGTAGTTGAACAAGTAGTAGATGAAGGTTCATTTATGGAAGTACAAGCTGAATTTGCGAAAAACATCGTTGTAGGTTTTGCGCGAATCGCTGGTGAATCAGTTGGTTTAGTATGTAACCAACCGAAGGCACTTGCGGGCGGGTTAGATATTGATTCATCTGACAAAGCATCTCGTTTCATTCGTACTTGTGATGCATTTAACATTCCAATCATTACATTTGAAGACGTATCTGGATTCTTCCCAGGAGTTAAACAAGAGCACGGTGGAATTATCCGCCATGGAGCGAAAATCTTATATGCTTACTCAGAAGCAACAGTTCCTAAAATCACAGTAATTTTACGTAAAGCATACGGTGGAGCATACGTTGCACTTAACTCTAAAGCCATTGGAGCAGATTTAGTTTATGCTTGGCCAAATGCTGAAATTGCAGTAATGGGTGCGGCTGGTGCAGCAAATATCATCTTTGCTAATGAAATTGCGAAATCAGAAAATCCTGAAGCAACACGCGCTGCAAAAATTGAAGAATATAAAGAAAAATTTGCGAACCCTTATGTTGCTGCTTCTCGTGGAATGGTTGATGATGTTATCGACCCACGTGATACACGTATTAAATTAATCCAAGCATTAGATATGCTTGCAAACAAAGAAGAAACTAGACCAGCAAAAAAACACGGTAATATTCCGCTATAATTAGTTGATGAAAGAAGAGAGTTGTTCCAAAGAACAACTCTCTTCTGCTGTTTATAAATACCGTGATCCTTACGTTACTTCTCACGCTCGTTTTGTTCCTGCATGTATCTTTAATGAGATATAATACTTGAAACAGTTACAATTTTTCTTCTTTTTCTATTTCTTCGTCTTCTAATACACCTTTAGTTGAATCCTTGAAATTTCTCATAGACTCTCCAATAGAACGTCCTAATTTTGGAAGTTTTGAAGGTCCGAATAGTAATAAAATAATCACTAAAATAATGATTAAACCCGGAATTCCGATTGTGTTAAGCATGTGTTTCTCCTCCAATGGTTAACGAGCTTTTAAGTATTTGTAAGGATTCCCTACTAAAAAGAGTAACTCTACATTTTCACGTACATTTATAGATACGGTACTGTGCAGTAGGTACTAGTTTATTCTTTAGTTGCGTCTTCTTTTTTTAAATCTATTAATGTAAATTCTTCTTTTACATCTTTAAACTCACCCGTTACATCATCCACAATATCTTTCGTAGAATTTTTAAATTCTTTTAAAGTTTGCCCAACAGCTTTTCCTAATTGAGGTAACTTAGATGGACCAAATAAAATTAAAGCAATGACTAGGATAATGATCAATCCTGGTACTCCGATTGACTGTATCATAAATAATCCTCCTTTATGTGTTATGATTTATTTTGTCCAATTTTTGCTTTTTAATTAATATTTTATATAAGAATGTTCTATTCTTAGTATATTTTTAAAAATTGAAGGTAAATAAATTGTAAAATAGACATGGGATTTTAACATTCATTACTAAGTTTTAAGATAAGTTGAATTTTTACATATGTCTTAAATAATAAGAGTTCCATTGACTCGCTTAGTTATAATTTAAAAATTACCAAGATGAAAATATCCTACTCGAAATAGTAGGTTAAACAAAACTAACTAGGAGGGAAACACATGACACAATATAATCGCGAGGAACTATCGCTTGTTTTTCAATTATTAGCAGGTATAACATTCATTATGGGTATTGCGTTTACTCTATCCGCCTATTTTGGTGAAGTTTCAGGTATTGTCCTTATAGGTTCAGCTGTAGGGTTGGCTATTATTATTGGATGTTGGGTAGGCATTAAACATTTAGGGTTTATGTTATCGATTATTATGGCTTCAATAGTATTTACTACCTATTTTAATTTTGGTGCATTATTAGGGTAATTCTATTAGCATTAAATCCTGCATTTAATAATAAAAGTAAATATACAATAAATGGGCGCTTCTCAATGGATGCGTCCATTTTCTAATGCTAAAATTAAAAACCATACTGTTGGGTTGTCTTCAATCTACTTGAAGCGTAAAATAGAAGAATATTGAAGGATAAGGGAGTTTTTAACATGAACAGCCGTTTAGTAAATGAATTTTTAGAATTAGTTCAAATTGATTCAGAGACAAAACACGAAGAAGTAATTGCACCAATCCTTGTCAAAAAATTAGAAAAAATGGGTTTTGACGTTTATCAGGATGATGCACATACACGAAATGGCCATGGTGCAGGCAATATTATTGCAACATTAAATGGAACATTGGATGTTGAACCAATTTACTTCACGGTACATATGGATACAGTTGTACCTGGAGTGGGCATTAAACCTGAAATTCGTGAAGACGGGTTTATATACTCAGATGGTACAACAATTCTAGGTGCAGATGACAAAGCTGGAATGGCTGCACTGTTTGAGATGGCACGACGTATTAAAGAACAAAATATCGAACATGGTACAATTCAATTTATTATTACAGCTGGCGAAGAAAGTGGCTTAGCAGGTGCAAAAGAACTAGATCCATCTCTTATTAAAGCTAAATTAGGTTTTGCAGTAGATAGTGATGGTAAGGTCGGTGGAATTGTAACGGCTGCACCGTTCCAAGCAAAACTTGAAACAAAAATTTTCGGTAAAACTGCTCATGCTGGTGTAGCGCCAGAAAAGGGAATTTCTGCTATCACTTTAGCTGCTAAAGCAGTAGCGAAAATGAAGCTTGGAAGAATAGATGAGGAAACTACGGCGAATATTGGTCGTTTCGAAGGTGGAAAAGCGACTAATATCGTATGTGATGAAGTATATATTTTATCTGAAGCACGTTCAATTAATAAAGAAAAATTAGATGCCCAAGTAAATCACATGAAAGAAACATTTGAAAGTGTAGCTAGCAGTCTTGGTGGTCGTGCTGAAGTGAATGTGAAATTAATGTATCCAGGTTTTTCTGTATCAGAATCTGATCGTGTTGTTCAAATTGCGAAACAAGCGGTACAAAATATTGGTCGAGAAGCACAACTTGGTATCTCTGGTGGGGGAAGTGACGCGAATGTTATCGCGGGATTTGGTATTCCAACTGTGAATCTTTCTGTTGGATATGAAGAAATTCATACGACAAAAGAACGTATGCCTATTGAAGAATTAGAGAAACTAGCCGATTTATTAGTAGAAGTAGTTAAATGTTCTTCAAAATAGCATCCGTGAGGTGAACATATGTCATTTGAAAAAGTAGTTATATTTAATTGTGGAAATGAAGAATATGCGGTCCCTGTAGAACAGGTCGTTTCAATTGAGAAATTGAGCCATATTACACCGATTCCACACCTACCAAATTATTTGCTTGGCTTTGCAAGAGTACGAGGAGAGCTTATCCCAGTTATCGATTTTAATCGGATTTTATACAATCAGGAAAGTCGAGGAGATTTATGTAGAATCATTGTTCTCAATACAGATATCGTAAATTATGGATTAGTTGTGAATGATGCAAAAGAAATACTAAATCTTACTGAAAATGAGATTAAACAAGTTGGGCTTGTTAATTATTCAAAAACACGTTACTTTACTGCAGTGGCAAATTTAAATGATCGAATGATTGCGTGTGTTGATCCTAAAATTTTAGTAAATTCTTTGGAAGGAATTAGAGAAATCATCGAGTATTTACAAAAACTACTTGAGGATGAAAGGAAACAAGTTAATTCCTAAAAAATAAAGCTA
>Ga0180217_1001216_pt1 | contig 30125 bp, 26 predicted proteins | sample eDN3rd37CBELigOP_FD_128521 | JGI IMG/M metagenome (GOLD analysis project Ga0180217, IMG submission 128521) | Enriched Organic Plus compost microbial communities from Emeryville, California, USA - eDNA 3rd pass 37_C BE-Lig OP (version 2) (version 2) ... | reverse complement strand
GGACGCTGATGTGCCAACGAGTCCGCCACGACGGCTGGACCGTCGCCGAGGCCGCGGAAGCGGCTGGCTGCTCGGAACGAACCACCTACCGGTGGTTGGCCCGCTACGACGCCGGTGAGGCGCAGGGGAGGCTGGGCGTGATCTCGAGGAGGTCGAGCACGCGGCGGACCGGGGCGCTGGCGGGCCCCATCACGACGCGGATGCCGAGGGCGGCGCACCGCCGGACGCTGTCCACGATGGCGCGGACCCCGCTGACGTCGAGGAAGGTCACGGCGGCGAGGTCGAGCAGGAGCTCGGTCGGCTGCTGGGCGGCCGCGTCGAGGATGGCGTCGCGCAGCCCGTCCCCGACCGAGACGTCGATCTCGCCCTCGGCGCGGAGCCGCAGGCCGGAGCCACCGGCCCCTGACCCCGGGACCGGGGCCGGGCCCGGTCCGGTAGCGTCGAGGGTCGTGCTGATGTCGATGTCGAGGTGGGAACGCCGATGACCCTGCTCCGTCGAGCCGCTGTCGCCCTGGGCATCGCCGGGGTGGTCGCCGCCGTCCTCCGCCTGCGCGGCACCGGCGGCACCCCGCCCCAGCAGGGCGGCTGGCGGGAGCTCTCCGGGCCCGAGCTCCAGTAGTGCCCAAGGCCAACGTCCTCCTGCTCGGCGCCGGCGCGGTCGGCGCGCGGGCCGCCCGCCAGCTCGTCGAGGCCGACGACGTCGCCCGCGTGCACATCGCGGACCCGAACGGCGACCGGCGGGCCGCCGTCGTGCGCAGCACCGGTGACAAGGCCCGCGACGCGGGCGTCGACGGGCGCGACGTCCGGGGCCGCATCGACGCCGTCCTCCTCGCCGGCCCCGTCGGCACCCACCTCGCCCCGGCCCGGGACCACCTCCGGCAGGGCCGCGTCGTCGTGTCCTGCTCCGACGGGGTCGACGACGCCAAGGCCCTCCTCGACCTCGGTCCGGAGGCCGAGGCCCGCGGCACCCGGGTCGTCGTCGGCGCCGGGTTCTCGCCCGGGCTGTCCGACGTGCTCGTCCGCCACGCGGCCCGGCGCTTCGAGGTCGTCGACGAGGTGCACGTGGCCCGCAGCGGCACCGGCGGCCCGGCCTGCGCCCGCGCCCACCACAAGGCCCTCACCGGCTGGTCGATGGACTGGCGCGACGGCGGCTGGCAGCAGCGCCGGTCCGGCTCCGGGCGCGAGCTGTGCTGGTTCCCCGACCCGCTCGGCGCCCAGGACTGCTACCGGGCCACGCTCCCGGACCCGATCCTGCTCGTGCCCGAGCTGCCCGGCGTCGACCGGGTCACCGCCCGCCTCGCCGCCACCCGCCGCGACCGGCTGACCGCGCACCTCCCGATGCTGCGCCGCCCCCACCCGGAGGGCCTCGTGGGCGCCGCCCGGGTCGAGGTGCGGGGCCGCCGCCAGGGCATCCAGGACGTCGTGGTCTTCGGGATCCTCGACCGGCCCGCGGTCGCCGCCGGCGCCACCGCGGCGCTCGCCCTGCGCTGGGCCCTCGAGGGCCGCCTGCCTGCCGGCGCCCACGGCCTCGCCGCCATCGAGGACAGCACCGCCTTCCTCGCCGCGCTGGCCGAGGTCGGCATCAAGGCCGCCGTCTTCGAGGGCAGCGCCGTCTGAGCCGCGGTGGCCCGGCGGGGTCGTCCTCGTATCCTCCGATCGTGCGCGCAGCTCGATCGCTCTCCGTCGCCCTCGCCGTCGTCGCCCTCGGGCTCGCCGCCTGCGGGGACGACGGGGGCTCGGACCCCGAGGTGGCGACCGACCGCACCCTCGAGGCCGACATCGCGCTGGTGGGCGACGCCGACGAGGGCATCGACGGCGTGCAGGCCTTCCGCATCGGCTCCAACGAGCACGTGAACGTCGACGTGATCTACCCGATCAACCCCGCTCCCGGCGGGCCCCACCACCAGGTGTGGGCCAACTGCGGGTTCTACGACACCCCGATCGCGGAGGAGCACGTCGTCCACGACCTCGAGCACGGCGCCGTCTGGCTGGCCTATGCGCCGGACCTGTCCGAGGACGACGTGGCCGCGATCCGCGCCCTCGTGCGGGCCCAGCCGAAGCTCATCGCCACGCCCTTCGACGGGCTGGCCGCGGGGGAGGCGGTGGTGGCCAGCGCGTGGGCCCGGCAGCTGCGCCTCGACTCGGTCGCCGACCCCCGCCTCGTCCAGTTCATCGACCGCTACGTCGACAGCCGGCTGGCCCCCGAGCCGGGCGTGACCTGCACCGGCACCCCGGTGGGCGACCCCCTGGACTGACAGCGTCCCCGGCCCGCGCGCCGGGGCGGGGGATGATGGGCCGGTGATCGTCGACTGCGCGGTGTACGACGACGGCCGCCGCCGTCCCGGCGAGATCGGGATCGACGACGCCATCGCCGCCGCGCGCGAGCCCGGCACCTTCGTGTGGATCGGGCTGCACGAGCCCGGGGCCGAGGAGTTCGAGCTCGTCCGCGCCGCCTTCGACCTCCACCCCCTCGCCGTGGAGGACGCCGTCCACGCCCACCAGCGCCCGAAGCTCGAGGTGTACGACGGCGACCTGTTCGTCGTCCTCAAGCCGATCCGCTACGACGACGCCAGCGAGGCCCTCGAGATCGGCGAGCTCCAGGTCTTCGTGGGCGACTGCTACGCCGTCACCGTGCGCCACGGCGCCCCCGGGTCCCTCGGGGCGGTGCGGTCCCGCCTCGACGCCGACCCCGACCACGGCCGGCACGGTCCGATGAGCGTGCTCCACGCCGTGCTCGACCACGTGATCGACGGGTACGCCCCCGTCATCGAGGGTCTCGACCACGACCTCGTGGAGCTCGAGGCCACCGTGTTCGACAGCAACCGCCCCCGCGGCGTCGACCCGACGGCGCGCATGTACCACCTGAAGCGCTCGGTCCTGGACTTCGTGCGCAACACCGAGGGGCTCGTCGAGCCGCTCGGCCAGCTGGCCGACGGCGACGTCCCCGGCGTGCCGCACGACCTGCACTCGTACTTCCGCGACGTCGAGGACCACCTCACCCGGGTGATGACCGGCATCCACCAGCTGCGGGAGCTGCTGAACGACGCCTTCGACGCCCACCTCGCGCAGGTCACGATGCGCCAGAACGACGACATGCGGGCCATCTCGGCCTGGGCCGGCATCGCGCTCGTCCCGACGGTCGTCGGTGCGATCTACGGGATGAACTTCCGGCACATGCCCGAGCTCGACTGGCGCTTCGGCTACCCGCTCGTCGCGCTGGTGACGGCCGCGATCTGCGTGGCCCTGTGGGCCCGCTTCAAGCGGATCGGCTGGCTCTAGCGGAGGTCGAAGGCCAGGTCGAAGCGGCGGACGGCCCCGGCGAAGATGTTCGGCTCGATGTCCGGCGGGCTGATGACCCGCAGGTTCGTCCACCGCTGGGTGAGCGTGGAGAACAGCATCCGCAGCTCGAGGCGGGCGAGGTTGGCCCCGATGCAGAAGTGCGTGCCCTGCCCGAACGCGAGGTGCGGGTTCGGGTCCCGGCGGATGTCGAAGCGGAACGGGTCCTCGAACACGTCCTCGTCCCGGTTGGCCGACGGGTAGACGAGCATCACCCGGTCACCGGCCGACACCGGCTGGTCCCCGATGTAGTCGTCGCGGGTGACCGTGCGGAACATGTTGTTGAGCGGGGTGACCCAGCGGATCACCTCCTCCACGAGGCCCGGGATGAGGTCCGGGTCCGCCGCCGCTGCCTCCCACTGGTCGGGGTGCTCGGCCAGCACGGCCAGGCCCCGGGCGATCGCGGTGCGGGTGGTCTCGGCCCCGCCGGCGATGAACAGGCCCGTCTCGTGGATGAGCGTCATCGGGTCGAGGTCGGCGCCCACCCAGGCGGACACGAGGTCGTGGGCCGGGCAGCCCCGGCGGGCCTCGGCCGTCTCCGTGAGCACCTCGTTGAACTCCTGGATGGCCGTCATCATCCCCATGAGCACCTCGGCGTCCGCGAAGGCGGAGTCCGTGCGCATGAGGCGCTCCGACCAGGACTTGATGTCCTCCCAGCGCGCCTCGGGGAAGCCGAGCAGCTCGGCCGTGAGCCGGCTGGGCAGCTGGGCGGCGAGGTCGTGGACGACCTCGAGCTGGCCCCGCTCGCTGGCCCGGTCGACGAGCTCGTCGATGCGGCTGCGCAGGAAGTCGTCGTGCTCGTGCACGGCCTTCGGGGTGAAGCGGCGGTTGACGAGGCGGCGACGGTCGAGGTGCTCCGGGTCGTCGAGGGCGATCGTGTTCGTCTCCTCGAGGTTCACGTTCGCCCGGTAGGAGCCCCGCGACGAGAACACGTCGCTGCGCCGCTCGACGTCGAACAGGTGGGCGTGGCGGGTCACGGCCCACATGCCGGTGGCCTCGTCGCGGTAGACGGGCGCCTCCCGCCGGGCCCAGGTGAAGAACGCGTGCATCCCCTCGAGGTCCGCCCACCAGGCGGGGTCGAGGAGGCTCGCCGTCGGTCGGTCCACGATGGTCATCGGGCGCACCGTACCGGTGTGGCGCGCGTCACGCGCACAACTGGACCGGGCGGCGGAGCCCGGTCAAGGCCCGGGTCAAGATCCGGGCCGGACGGGGGTCAGTCGTCGTCCTCGTCCAGCGCGGGGAGGGCGATCGCGCCGCTCGTGACGGCCAGCACGGCGACGGCGACGCTGGCCCCGAGGCCGAGGGCGAGGCTGGCCCGGTCGAGCGCGTCGGGCAGCTCGGTGGGCAGGACGGGCTTGAGGACGACCTGGATGCGGAACAGCACCCAGCCCGACAGGGCGGCCACGGCGGCCAGCGCGGCGACCACCCCGGCCGGCCGCGTGGCGAGCGCGACGGCCGCCGCCGCGGCGACGACCGCGAACGCCGGCAGCGCCCACAGCAGCGGGTTGCCGCTCCCGTCGGGGGTGGCGGCCCACTCGGCCCGACCGGTCACGGCGCCGAGGACCGACGCGGTGAGGAGGGCCGCGGCGGCGGCCCGGAGCCCGGCCCGTCGACCGGCGACGACGAGGCCCGCGCCGACGACGACGGCCAGCGCGACCCACGGCAGCGGCGACACCGACTCCTCGTAGCGGAGCTGGCCGGTGATCTCCACGGGCTCCCCGTCGACGACGATCGGCACCCGCCACGGGTCGTACTGACCGGTCACCAGCTCGCCCCGCGGCACCGGCGGGGTGGCCTTGCCCATCCAGTGCACCCGGTGGTCGTGCCAGGCGTAGGAGCCGCCGCTCGCCACCCGCTCCCACTCGGGGTCGGCACCGCTCGCGGTGGCCTCGGTGGCCTCCGCCGGGATGTCGACGATGCCGTCGCGGTCCTCGTTCGTGTACGTGGTGGTGGACAGGCGGTTGCGCTCCACCGTCCCGTCGGGGAGGAAGCGCAGGTACGGCTCGTCCTGGTAGCCGGGCACCTCGACGGTGCGGCCCTCGGCCACCCGCAGCTCGAGGAACGAGTCGCCGCCCTTGATCTCGGCCTCGACGCCGGCCACCTCCGGGGTGATGGCGAGGACCTCGGAGCGGAAGTCGCTCGGCCCGGCCGGGTCGGCGGCGGCCGGGGAGGCGAGGGCGACGAGCAGCGCAGCGGCGCCGGCGAGGGCGCGCGCCACGAGGCGCAGCGGGGTGGGGGCGGGGCGGTCGGGGGTCATCGGTGCTCCGGATCAGGTGACGTCGATGGTGGCGGTGCCGACGGCCTCGGTGAAGCGGTCGACGCGGGCCCGCACGGTGATCTCCCACCGGCCGGCGAGGGCGAGGTCGTCGGTGGCGAGCTGGAGGTGGGCCGGCCCGGCCCGGGTGGGCGTGCGCTCGATCGGGCCCAGCCCGACGGCGGGGAGGGTGAGCTCGATCACCACCTCGTCGGCGATGTCGTCGGGGCGCCCGTCGGAGCCGTAGGTGTAGAGGTGGATCTCGTTGCGGCCGGGGCGGGCGGGGTCGACGACGACTTGCACCGACCCGTGCGCCTCGAGGTCGACCATGACCTCGACGATGCCGGGGGCCTGGACGGTCCGGGCCGGGGTGACCACGACGAGCACCGACGTGACGGCGACGACGGCGACGAGCCCGACGACCTCGGCGCGCACGACCGCCCGCAGGCGGCGCAGCGCGGCCCGCGCCGTCTTGCCGGTGAGCGAGGGCACGAGGACCTGGCGGTTGTAGGCGCCGAGGGCGGCGACGAAGGCCACCAGCCCGACCTTCGCGATGAGCAGCCCGCCGTAGGTGGTGCCGGTGAGCCCGGAGGCGGTCCGCACCTCGTTCCAGCCGAGCACGATGCCGCAGACGGCCACGACGACGAGGGCGACGGTGGCCGCGGTGGAGAAGCGGGCCACGATGCGACCGGACTCGACCGGGTCGGCCGGCGCGTCCCCGGCGGCCTTCGGGTGGCGGTGGCGCAGCGTCCGCCAGAGGGCGACGAGCCCGCCGGCCCAGACGGCGGCGGCGGCGAGGTGGACCACGTCGGACACGGTGGCGAGAGCGACGGCGTCGCCAGCCCGGTTGTGGCCGGTGGCGGCGAAGGACCCGGCGGCCACGAGCGCGCCGACCACCGTGGCCGGCGTCGAGCGGCCCAGGCCGACGAGCAGCACGACGAGCCCGGCGGTGAGGAGCAGCAGGCTGTGGCCGAGGCCCTCCCCGGCCACGCTGCGCAGCACGCCGTCGTCGAGCAGCGCGCCCGGGCCGCGCCCGGTGGCGAGCGCGGCCTGCACGGGCAGGGCCACGAGCGCCGTCACCCACCCGACCGCCGCGGCGACGAGCACGAGGCGGCGCAGGGGGGCCGCACCGGCCGCGTCGCCCCCGAGGGCCCACACGGTGAACAGCGCGGTGCCGGCGGCCACGAGCACGCCGGCGTAGGCGAGGCCGCGGGCGACGGCGCCCACGACGTCCCAGGTGCGGTCGTCGTCGCCGGCCACCGCGGTCACCGCGTCGAGGTCGACGTCCACGTCGCCCACACCGAAGACCGTGCCCCCCCGCACCGGGTGCCCGTCGGCCGAGATCACCCGGTAGGCGATGACGTAGGTGCCCTCGGGCAGGTCGGGCCGCACGCCGACGCTCACGACGGCGCCGTCGACCTGCACGGCGCCCTCGTCGACCCGGCCGCCGTCGGCGGAGAAGACCTGGACGCCGCCCAGGTCCGCGGTGACCGGCTCGCTGAAGGTGAGGGTGACGCGCTCGGGGCTCTCGTCGAGGCGGGCGCCATCGGGCGGGTCGACGGAGCGCAGGGACGCGTGGGCCGAGGCGGGGGCCGCCCAGGTCAGGAGGGCGACGAGCACCACGGCGAGCGCGGCGCCGGCCTTGCGGAGCGCGGGCGGCACCGGCGTCAGGCCGTGGGGAGGGCGGGCGGTCGGGCCGGCGCCTGGCGGGACAGGTCGCGGGCCTCGCGGGCCACGAGCCAGAGCAGGACCATCCCGGCGAGGTCGAGGACGTGGTGGGCCTCGCCGAGCGCCTCGGCGTTCCCGGTGAGGACGTCGGCGATGGCGGTGACGGCGAGGACGAGGCCGAGGGCGAGCCCGGCGGGGAGCAGGCCCCAGGCCCGCCACGGCTGCCAGGCCGCCACGAGGAGGCCGACGGCGAGGGCCACGTCGAACGCGCCGAGCTCCCGGGACACGTGCTCGGCGCCGCTGCGCTGGAGGAGGGCCGGACCGGCGAGGACGAGCTGGGTGAGCGCCACGGTGAGGAGGGCCCAGCGGGCGGTGCTGATCCGCTCCCGGCCGATGGCCCACCACGGCGCCGCGGGCGCGTCAGCGCGGCGGGCCGGTGCCGTGCCGCCGAGGGCCGGGGCCTGGGCGAGGATCGCCGCGGTCAGGTCCGGGACCGGCTCGGCCTCCCGCACCCGCACGGCGCGGTGCAGCGCGTCCAGCTCGGCGGCGTGGGCGGTGCAGGCCGGGCAGCCGGCCAGGTGGGCGGCGAGCTCGGCCGGGTCGAGGCCCGGGTCCTCGCCGTCGAGGCGGGCGGACAGCCCTTCGCGGATCTGGGCACAGCGCATGGTGTGGTGGTCGTCCCGCTGTCCGGATCGGTTCCCGCAGCGCCAGACTGGAGGCATGGACGACCTGACCCGGTTGGCGCGGGCGGCCGCCACCGGCGACCGGGTGTCGCTCGCCGCGTTCGTGCGCCAGACCCAGCCCGAGGTGTGGCGCCTCTGCGCCCGCCTGGGCGACCGGGGCCACGCCGACGACCTCACCCAGGAGGTCTACCTGCGGGCGCTCCCCGCCCTCGAGCGGTTCCGGGGCGAGTCCTCGGCCCGCACCTGGCTGCTGCAGATCGCCCGTCACGTGTGCGCCGACCACGTCCGCCGCCGCACCCGCCGGCGCCGCCTGCTCGACCGGGTGGAGCGGGAGACCGACCGGTCCGACGCCGTGGTCGCCGGCCCCGGCGGCCAGCTGGAGCTCGACGACGCCGTCGCCGCCCTCGACCCGGACCGGCGGGCCGCGTTCGTGCTCACGCAGGTCGTCGGCCTCTCCTACGCCGAGGCGGCCGAGGTGTGCGAGGTCCCGGTGGGGACGATCCGCTCCCGCGTCGCCCGGGCCCGCGCCGACCTGCTCGACGCGCTGGCCGGCGACCCGCCGGCCGCCGACACCGCGCCCTAGGCGCTCGCCGCGGTGCCCTCGCCCCGGAGGCGGGCGAGCAGCTCGTCGTGGACCTTGCCGTTCGAGGCGAGGCCGCTGCGCCCGTAGATCGTCTCCTCGCCCGACAGGTCGGTGAACCGGCCGCCGGCCTCGCGGAGGATGATCGGCATGGGCGCCACGTCGTAGGGCTCGACGATCGGGTCGACCATGGCGACGGCCCGGCCGGTGGCGACGAGCGCGTACCCGTAGCCGTCGCCCCAGGTGCGCAGGATGGCGCCGTCCTGGTCGAGCTGGGCGGCCACGTCCTGCGGCCAGCGGGACATGGAGCTCGACACGATGAACGCCTTGTGGACGTCGGCCGTGTCGTTCACCCGGGCCGGGCCCCGCTCGCTCCAGCAGCCGAGGCCCCGGCCGGCCCACACGGTCTCGCCGAGGGCGGGGAGGTTGATGACGCCGACGGCGATGCCGTGCTCGTCCTCCAGGGCGAGGAGGTTCGAGTAGAGCGGCACGCCGCAGGTGAAGGCCTTGGTGCCGTCGATCGGGTCGAGGATCCAGCGCCGACCGGTCGTGCCCTCGGTGGGGGGTTCCTCCTCGCCGAGCACGCCGTCGCCGGGGAAGGCCTCGGCCAGGCGCTCGCGCAGGAAGCGCTCCGCGTCGCGGTCCGCCGCGGTCACCGGGGTGCCGTCGGCCTTGCGCTCCACGGAGAGGTCGTCGGCCCGGAACCACCGCAGGGTCCGCTCGCCGGCCTCCCGCAGGAGGGCGACAGCGGTGTCGAGGGTTGCCTGATCGACGGCCGGGGCGCTCACGCTCCGGAGTCTCGCAGCCCCGACCCGCCTGCTCCGAACCCGGGGGCCGGGGTGGGCCACACTCGGGGCATGGGTCACGACCACTCCCACGGCGACGCGCCCCCGATCACCGACGAGCGGACGCAGACGATCCTGTCCGTGGTGGTCGGGGTCCTCGCCCTGGTCACCCTGGCCGGGCTCGTCCTGCTCTGGCCGAGCGGGGACACGGACATCAAGGCCGACGAGCTCGGGCTCGGCGCGGAGCTCGTCGACGCCACCGTCACCTCCGTCGAGGAGGTCCCCTGCTTCGGCACGGACGAGGCGATGGGCTTCCGCTGCGACCTCGTCACCTTCGACGTCACGAGCGGCTCGGTGGCGGGGGAGGAGGGCAGCCTCGAGCTCCACCGCGGCGAGGCGGCCGTCACCCTCGAGCCGGGCGACCGGATCGTCGTGGGCTACCAGGCGGACCTCGACTTCCCGGCCCGCTACTACTTCGACGACTTCCAGCGGGACGTGCCGCTGCTCGCCCTCGGCGCCGCGTTCGTGGTCGCCGTGCTGCTGCTGGGCCGCTGGCAGGGGCTGCGGGCGCTGCTCGGGCTCGTGGTCACCGGCGTGGTCGTGGTGACGTTCCTCTTCCCGTCGCTGCTCGACGGCAACAGCGCCACGACGGTCGCCCTGACCGCGGCCTCGGTCATCGCGCTCACCGCCCTGTACCTCACCCACGGCGTGTCGGAGCGCACGACGGTCGCCCTCCTCGGCATCCTCGTCGCGCTGGCGGTCACGGCGGGGCTGGCCGCCCTCTTCACCACCTGGGCCGAGTTCACCGGCTTCGCCACCGAGGACGCCGTCTACCTCCAGGTGGCGAGCAGCAACGTCGACATCCGGGGCCTCGTGCTGGCCGGGATCATCATCGGCAGCCTCGGCGTGCTCGACGACGTCACCGTCACCCAGGTCTCCGCCGTCTGGCAGATCCACCGGGCCAACCCCGGCTACTCCGCCCGCCGCCTCTACCAGGCCGGCGTGGCCATCGGTCGCGACCACATCGCGTCGACGGTCAACACGCTCGTGCTCGCCTACGCCGGCGCGTCGCTGCCCCTCCTCCTCGTCTACACCCAGGGCGGCCGGTCCCTCGCCGAGGTGGCCAACGGCGAGCTGGTGGCCAGCGAGATCGTCCGCACCCTGGTGGGCAGCATCGGCCTCATCACCGCCGTCCCCATCACCACGGCGCTGGCCGCCTGGGTGATCACCCGCGGTGCGGCCGGGTCGTCCGCGCCGGACCCCGAGGCGGTGCCCGATCGCGCGCCCGAGCCGGCGGCTGAGGGTGAGGGCGAGGGCGACGGGCCCTCGTGGGAGGACTTCGCGCCCCGCGAGCCCTAGCGGGCCTCGGGCTCGGCCTCGACGGGGTCGTCGGGCCAGACCGTGACGAAGGCGGCGACGAGGAAGGGCAGGGCGACGAGGGACCAGCGGACGAGCACCGGCTCGTCGAGGGCCCGCCAGCCGAGGGCGAGCAGGGTGCCGGCCCCGAGGAGCTCGACGCCGAGGATGGCCGTGGTCACCCAGCGGCTGACGGCGTCCGACGCCGCCGCCAGGCGGGCCGTCACCGCGGTGGCCGTGACGACGAGCAGGCCGACGAGGACCACGAAGAGGAACAGCAGGGCGAACAGCTCGGTGTCGCCGTCGATCGTCGTGAGGCGGATCAGCCCGCCGGTGACGGCGTCGGCCGCCTCCTCGTCGGGCCGGTCGTGCAGGCGGTAGCTGCGCACCGCCATGGCGCCGAGCACCACCGTGGCCACGGCCGCGCCGCCGGCCTGGAGGGCGAGCACGGCCGACGCGGCCCAGCGCCGCGGCGGGCGGGTCCAGACCGGCCAGGTGAGGAGCGCGCCGGCGACCGCGGCGAGGAGGGTGACCGCCACGCCGACCACCACCTTGCCGCCGGTGTCGATCGGCGGCTCGGCGCCCCGCTGCCCGCACCCGGCCAGCAGCCCCACGAGCGGGAGGAGGCGCAGGTGGCGAGCCGGGCGTCCGGTCATGGCCTCAGTCCGTGCAGCGGGCGCAGGTGCCCAGGAGGTCGAGCCGGTGGTCGGCGACGGTGAACCGGGCCTGTCGGGCCACCCGGGCCAGCGCGGCCGCCAGGTCCTTCTCGAGGGTGGCGGGGACGGTGAAGTCGCTCACGTCGCCGCACCGCCCGCAGATCAGGTGGTGGTGGTGCTCGGTGAGGTCCTCGGCCAGCTCGTAGCGGGCGAACTCGTCGGTGGTGACGATCCGGTGGACCACCCCGGCCCGCTCGAGCACGGCCAGGTTCCGGTAGACGCTGCTCTGGGCGAGGTCCCGGCGCCGCTCGAGCAGCTGCGGGATCGTGACCGGCTGCTCCACCTCGGCGAGGAGCTCGACGAGGGCCCGGCGGCGCGGCGTGTACCGCTGGCCGTCGGCGTGGAGCCGCTCGGCCGCGACGTCGTGCACGTCGTGCGTGCTCCGTTCGTCAGTGGTGTGGGTGGTCATCGAGGATCAGCGTCGACTCGCCGACGCGCAGCAGGTGACCACCGTAGGCCGCGCTGAGGTTCGAATCGGTGAGCACCTCGTCCGGGCGCCCCGACGCGACCAGCCGCCCCGCGAGGAGCAGCAGGTGGTCGGCCGCCGCAGCGTCGGCCAGGTCGTGCGTGGAGACGACGACGGCCCGCCCGGCGGCCCGCTGCGCGGCGATCACGTCGACGATGTGCTGGCGGGACACGACGTCGAGGCCGGTGATCGGCTCGTCGAGGAGGAGCACGTCGGCCTCCTGCGCGAGGCCCTGCGCGACGAAGGCCCGCTGGCGCTGCCCGCCCGAGAGCTCGTGGAGCTGGCGGTCGGCGAGGTCCGTGATGGCGAGGGCCTCCATGGCCTCGTCGACGGCAGCCCGGTCCGCGGCCCGCAGCCGACGGAACGGGCCGGTGCGGGCGTACCGGCCCATCGTCACGGTCTCCCGGACGGTGATGGGGAGCTGCGTGTTCACCTGGGTGGCCTGGAGGACGTAGGCGACGCCGCCGGGGCGCTCGGCGGCCGGCACGTCGAGGTGCCCGTGGCGGGCGTGGATCCGGCCGCTGATCGCGTTGAGGAGGGTGGACTTCCCGGCGCCGTTCGGCCCGATGAGCGCGGTGACGGCGCCGTTCGGGATCTCGAACGTGGCGTCGTGCAGCACCACCCGGGGCCCGTAGCCGAGGCAGAGGGCCGTGGCGCGGGCGGCGGGCGCGGTCGGGGCGTTCAGGTCAGCAGCGATTTGCGAATGATAACCAGACTCCGTACCTTCCCGAGCATGAGAACCGTTCTCAGCAGGGCCGCGGGCGTGGGCGTCGGTGCCCTCCTGCTCGCGGCCGCCGTCGGCTGCGGCGTCGGGGGGGACGACGACCGGGCGGACGGCGGCGGCCCGCGGATCGTCGTGACCACGAACGTCCTCGGTGACGTGGTGACGCAGCTCGTCGGCGACGACGCCGCGGTCGAGGTGCTCATGCCGCCCGGGGCCAACCCCCACGACCTCGCCCCCTCGCCCCGCCAGGCCGCCGCCATGCGCTCGGCCGACCTGCTCGTGGTGAACGGGCGGGGCTTCGAGGAGGGCCTGCTCGACGCCATCGAGGCGGCGGAGGCCGACGGCGTCCCGGTGGTCGCGGCGGCCGACGGGCTCGGCGGCCACGACCACGAGGACCACGACGACGACGACCAGGACGACGACGACCAGGACGACGACCACGGCCACGACGGGCACGACGGGCACGACCACGACGCGGACGCCCACTTCTTCGTCGACCCGGTCCTCATGGCCGAGGCCGTCGAGCACCTCGCGGCCGAGCTGGCTGAGCACGTCCCCGCCCTCGACGCCGACGCGCTGGCGGCGCGAGCCGAGGCCTACGCAGCGGAGCTCGACGCGCTCCACCACGAGGTGGAGGAGATCCTCGCCGCCGTCCCGGCCGAGCGCCGCCTGCTCGTCACCCACCACGACGTGCTCGGCTTCTTCGCCGACCGGTACGGGTTCGAGGTCCTCGGCGTCGTCATCCCCGGCGGCTCCACCCTGGCCGCCGCGAGCGCCGCCGAGCTGGCCGAGCTGGCCGACGCCATCGCCGACGCCGGAGTGCCCGCGATCTTCGCCGACACCTCGGCCCGCACCCGCCTCGTGGACTCCCTCGCGGGGGAGGGTGCCGGCGTCGAGGTGGTCGAGCTGTTCACCGAGTCCCTCGGCGAGGCGGGCAGCGGGGCCGACACCTACGTCGGGATGGTGCGCACCAACGCCGAGCGCATCGCCGCCGCCCTGGCAGGCTGAGGCTGTGGACTGGCTGCTCGAGCCCTTCGACCCGGAGTTCATGCGGCGCGCCCTCGCCGCCGGGATGCTCGCGGTGCTCGCCTCGTCGACGGTCGGCACCTGGGTGGTGCTGCGCGGCCTCACCTTCCTCGGCGACGCGCTCGCCCACGGCGTCGTCCCCGGCATGGCCCTGGCCGCGCTCTGGGGCTTCGACGTCACGATCGGCGCCCTCGTGACCGCCGCCCTGATGGTCGGCGGGATCACCCTCGTCAGCCGGCGGGCCCGCCTGCACGAGGACACCGGCGTCGGCCTGCTCTTCGTCGGGATGCTCGCCCTCGGCGTCGTCATCGTCTCGAAGAGCCGGTCCTTCGCCACCGACGTGCAGACCCTGCTCTTCGGGGATGTGCTCGGCGTGACCGACGGGGACCTGCGCCTCCAGGTGGTGGCGGCCGTGATCGTCGTGGCGCTGAGCGTGATCGGCTACCGGGCCTTCCTCGCGCTGTCGTTCAACGAGGTGAAGGCGGCCAGCCTGGGCCTCCATCCGAGCATCACGCACCTCGCCCTCCTCGCCCTCGTGGCGCTGGCCATCGTCTCGTCGTTCCGGGCCGTCGGCACGCTCCTCGTGTTCGGCCTCCTCGTCGGCCCGCCCGCCACCGCGGCGCTGCTCGTGCGCCGGGTCTGGCTCAACATGGTCGTCGCCGTGCTGCTCGGCTGGGCCGCCGTGGTGGTCGGCCTCGTCCTCAGCTACTGGCACGGCACGGCGGCCGGGGCGACGATGGCCGGCGTCTCCGTGGCCGGGTTCTTCCTCGTCCTCCTCGGCCAGGAGCTCGCCGCCCTCGTGCGGGGGCGGGCGCCCAGCCCGGCGCTCGCCGAGGAGCCGCCCCACCCGCACAGCGCGCACGAGCACCGCTGACGCGCGACGCTGTCCGTCGCCGCACCGGCGGCATGAGCGACAGCACACCGAGGGGGAGCAGTGGTCGACATCGGGGGACACGTCGAGTCCGGGTTCGAAGGGGTCCGGGCCGCGTTCGAGGCCAACTTCACGGAGCGGGGCGACGTCGGCGCGGCCGTCGCCGTCTACAAGGACGGGCACAAGGTCATCGACCTGTGGGGCGGTGAGCGGGAGAAGGGCGGCCGGCCCTACGACGAGGACACCCTCCAGCTCGTGTTCTCCACCACGAAGGGCGCCACGGCCATCTGCGCCAACCTGCTCGCGCAGCGGGGCCAGCTGGACTTCGACGCGCCGGTGGCCGAGTACTGGCCCGAGTTCGCAGCGGCCGGCAAGCAGGACATCCCGGTGCGCTGGCTCATGTGCCACAAGGCCGGGCTGCCCTACGTCGACGAGGACATGACCGTGGACGAGGCCCTCGACTGGGACCGGGTGGTGAAGGTCCTCGCCGAGCAGGCCCCCGTGTGGGAGCCGGGCACGAAGCACGGGTACCACGCCGTTACCTACGGCTGGCTCGTGGGCGAGGTGGTGCGCCGCATCACCGGCAAGACCCTCGGCCAGGTCTTCGCCGAGGAGGTGGCCGGCCCGCTCGGCCTCGAGTTCACGATCGGCACGCCCGACGAGCTCCACCACCGCATCGCCCCGCTCATCCAGGGCGGCGGCGTGCCCGCCGACCCCGAGGCCGCCGCGCTCATGCAGCAGTTCATGGGCCCGGACACGATGCTCGGCAAGGCGCTGGGCGGCGTGCGCAACGGCGCGTTCTTCTCCGAGCAGGGCGTGTTCAACCGCCCCGACGTCTGGCGGGCCGAGCTCCCCGCCGCCAACGGCATCACCAACGCCCGCTCGCTCGCCCGCATGTACGCGGGCGTGATCGGCGGCGTGGAGGACGGCCCGAGCGAGGGCCTCCTCACCCCCGAGACGATCGCCAAGGCGTGCGAGCCGCAGACCTCAGGCAACGACCTCGTGCTCATCCTCGAGTCCGTGTTCGGGCTCGGGTTCTTCCTCTCGTCGCCGATGGCGCCCTACGGCGGCCCGCAGGGCTTCGGGCACACCGGCGCCGGCGGGTCCGTCGGCTTCGCCGACCCCGAGAACGGCGTCGCCTTCGGCTACGTGATGAACAAGATGCAGCTCGGGCTGACCGGCGACGAGCGCACCACCTCGCTCATCCGCGCCCTCTACGAGGCCATCGGCGCGCCGACGGCGCACGTGCCGCCGCCCGCCTGACCACCCGACGCACCCGCCGGACGCCGATGCCCGCCGCCGCCCGCAACGCCATCACCGACGTCCCCGGCATCCGGGTCGGCCACGCCGCCCGGGTGGGGGACGGGTGGCTGACCGGGACCACGGTCGTGCTGCCGCCGCCCGAGGGGGCGGTGGGCGGCGTCGATGTGCGGGGCGGCGGCCCCGGCACCCGCGAGACGGACCTGCTCGACCCCCGGAACCTGGTCGAGCGGGTCCACGCGGTGGTGCTCACCGGCGGCTCGGCGTTCGGGCTGTCCGCCGTGGACGGGGTGATGCACCGCCTCCTCGACGCGGGCGTCGGCTACCCGATGGGTCAGCCCGGCGAGGTCGTGCCGATCGTGCCCGCCGCGGTCATCTTCGACCTCGGGCGGGGCGGGGCGTTCCGCAACCACCCCGACCCGTCCTTCGGGGCGGCGGCCTACGACGCGGCGGCCGGCCCCCACGGGGACGGCGACGTGGCCACGGGCACCGTCGGCGCCGGCACGGGGGCCCGGGCCGGCGGCCTCAAGGGGTTCGTCGGCACCGCGTCGGAGGTGCTGGAGGACGGCACCACCGTCGGCGTCCTCGCCGTCGTGAACGCGGCCGGCTCCCTCGTCGACCTCGACACGGGCGAGCTGTGGGCGGCCCGCCACTGCCGGCCCGGTGACCTGCCGCCGCTGCGTCGCCCGGACCCGGCCGACCTCGCGGCGGCGAAGGCGGCGGCCGAGGCCCTCGACGCGGCGCGGCGGCCGCCCCTCGCCACCACCCTCGTCGTCGTGGCCACCGACGCCACCCTGACCAAGGCCCAGTGCCAGAAGGTGGCCGGCCTGGCCCACGACGGCATGGCCCGGGCCGTGAACCCGATCCACCTGATGGGCGACGGCGACACCGCCTTCACCCTCGCCACCGGGGCCCGCCCCGCGCCCGACCCGGCCGCCTACCGGGCCATCCTCGTGGCCGCCGCCGACGGCACCACCCGCGCCATCGCCCGGGGCGCCGTCGCCGCCGAGTCGGCGGCGGGCATCCGCAGCTACCGGGAGGCCTTCCCCAGCGCCTTCGACGCCTGAGGCGGGCGGTCAGCGGGGGAGGTGGGGCACGACGAGGTCCACGGAGTCGGGGCACACCTCGCGGCCGGCCAGCCAGGTGTCGAGCTCGTCGAGCGCGATGGTCGTCACCTCCACGACCTCGCCGTCCGGGCAGGTGAACGGTCCGTCGCTGCGGGCGAGGTAGATGCGGGCGTTCAGGTTCGTGTCCGGCGCCGACCAGGACGCGGTGCCCACGTGCACCGGCTCGGCCTCGACCCCCGCCTCCTCGAGGAGCTCGCGCTGGGCCGCGTCGTCCCACGCCTCCCCGGCTCCGAGGATCCCGCCGAAGCAGATGTCCCAGTAGCCCGGGTACACCTCCTTCCAGTCGGCGCGGCGGTGGACGACGAGGCGGTCGTCGCTCGTCAGCACCGCCACGTAGCACGAGCGGTGCCGCACCGCGCCCTTCCGGGCGCGCATCTCGGCCCGGGTCACGACCTCGACCACGTTGTCGTCCTCGTCGACGAGGTCGACCAGCTCGTCCTTGATCACACCCCGATGTGTAGCCGAGGCAATGGCGCTCACGTCGGCCAGGTCGAGGCAATGGCGATCGGATGCGAGCGTCATCGCCTCGAGTCGGGGTGGGTGAGCGCCATAGCCTCGAGACGGGTTCGTCGGTGACGGCGCTCCGGGCGCGGCACGGGCCGCACCCCGGTGGGGGTGCGGCCCGTGGTCGTCGCCTGAGGCGGAGGCTGGGCGGTCAGCCCTTGGCGGCCGGTGACACCGCGGGCGGTGGCACGTCGGCCGGCTCCTCGCCCGGCGGGAGCTCCTCGTAGACGGTGGTCGTGCCCGCGGGGTCGAAGAGCTTCAGCTCCTCGGTCCACTCGCCGGGCAGGTACCGCTTGCCGCCGTCGACGTACCGGTACATGCCCTGGCCGGGCTTGCGGATCTCGTCGTCGCCCTCGACGGTCGGGTCCCACCAGATCTCGGTGAAGTCGTCGATGCCGCCGTAGTCGACGTCGGGCCAGATGCCGTGGTCGCCGTACGAGTACCGCTGCTGGGTCACGGAGTGGCCCGGGAGCTCGAGGGCGAAGAGGCCCTGGCGGAACGTCTCCATGGTCAGGTTCGGACCGGCCGCCTGGATGCCGGCGAAGAACGTGGCCGGCAGGGGCCACAGCACGCCGACGCTGTCGTCGGCCGCCGGGTACTCGCCGGCCCACCACTCGTAGACCCGCTCGGCGTCGCCGAGGCCGTTCGCGGTGCGAGCGGCGAGGGCGGAGATGCCGAAGGCGTGGGCCCACTGCTGCTGGTCGTAGGTGCGACCGAAGGCCGTCGTGTCCTGGAGGGCGGCGCCGCTCAGGAACCACTCCGGGAAGTAGTTCTGCTGGGTGGCCACCTCGGTGAAGGTCTTCGGGGCGATGGGGTCGCCGCCGATGATCACCGTCGTCACCCCCGCGGCCTGGAGGCGGGCGATGGCGGTGGACGCCTGCTCGGCGAGGGTGCTCGGGTCGAGCTGGTAGCCGACCTCCTCGGCGATCTCGAAGCCGTTCTCCTCCACGAGCCGCCGGGTCTCCTGGAGGCCCTCCTGCACGTCGGCCGAGCCGGTGTCGATGTAGAGCAGGCCGAAGACCCGCTCCTTGTCGTGCATCGACTCGTCACCGGCGAACTGGGCCGGCTTGCCGGCCAGCTTCTTGCCCACGTACTCGGTCCACATCTGGCGGGTCTGGGCGGCGGACGGCGTGATGCCGAACACGGACGGCTCGGCGTCGCGCAGGCCGGGGCAGCCGATGCACACGCCGCCGCGGGCCTTGATCTCCTCGGTCCACGCGCTGGACAGCGTGGGGCCGCCCCAGACGGCGAAGGCGCCCATCTCCTCCATGGCCTTCACGGCGTCGGCGCGGGCGGCCACCTCGTCGCTCGAGAAGCCGCTGCCCACGAGGAACTCGAGCACGACCTTGCGCCCGTAGGTCTGGTAGATCTCGTTGAACATGTCCGTGTACGTCTGGAACGTCTCGCGGTACTCGTCCAACGTGTCGTCGTTGTTGATGGGCGCCGTGATGAAGTTGTAGACGGCGTCGTCGTCGGGCGTGAGGTACACGACGACCTTGATCTCGTCCTCGGTCACGCCCGGGTAGGTGGCCCCGCCGTTGTCCTCGACGTTGGCGAAGCAGTCCGGCGCGAACTGGTTCGGCATGGCCACGAGCCCGGTCTCGGGGTCGCAGTACTCCGGCCAGTCGTAGTCGTCGAGGGTGCCGGCCGCCTTCGCGTCGTTGTAGCGGACCGCGCCCTCGGGCAGGCCGGTGTCGCCCCCGCCGCCGTCGGTGGTCTGGGTGCCCCCGCCTCCGCCGCCGGCCGCGGGCTCGTCGTCGTCATCCCCACCGCTGAAGATGACGAGCGCGCCCACGATGGCGAGCACGACGACGATGGCCGCGATCGGTCCCCATCGGCGCATGGCGCCGCCGCCGGGCGCGGCGGTCCCCCTGTTGTCAGCACTCGGTTCCATTGGTCCCCCCTCGGACTGCAGTGCGGTTGAGCTGCTCTGGTGTGTGGTTGGTCGGTGGTCTGGTGGTCGTCGATCAGGCGGGCGCGCCGCTGGGGCGGCTCCGCTCGATCGCGGTCTGGTCGACGCCGAGGTAGGCGGTGACGACGGCGTCGTCGGCCAGGACCTCGGCGGGCGGCCCGCTCGCGATCACCGCGCCGCGGTCCATCGCCACGAGGCGGTCGGACACGGAGCGGACGAGCGGGATGTCGTGCTCGACGACGACGAGGCTGGCGCCGGTCTCGTCGCGGATGCGGCGCAGCAGCGGGCCGAGCTCCTCGGTCTCGCGCTGGGCGACGCCGGACGAGGGCTCGTCGAGCAGGATCACGGTGGGCCGGTGGGCGAGCAGGCAGGCCAGGTCGGCCAGCCGGCGGGTGCCGGTGGAGAGCTCCCGGATGAGCTTCGTGCGGTGCGGCCCGAGCCCGAGGAGCTCGATGAGCCCGTCCACGCGGCTGGCCACCTTCGTCTCGCTGTCGTAGGCCCACGGCAGCCGCAGGGCCGCCGAAAGGACGTCCTTCGACTCCACGAAGCGCTCGCAGGCGACGGCGATCGACTCCTCCACGGTGAGGCCGGGGAAGAGGCGGGCGTCCTGGAACGAGCGGCCGAGCCCGGCCCGAGCCCGGGCGTCGGGCCCGGCGTTCGTGATGTCGACGTCGCCGAGCTCGATGCGGCCCCGGTCGGGCACGAGGTAGCCGGACAGCAGGTCGAACAGCGTGGTCTTGCCGGCGCCGTTCGGGCCGATGATGCCGACGATCTCGCCGGCCGCCACCTCGATCGTGACGTCGTCGACGGCCCGGTTGCCGCCGAAGCCGACGGTGAGCGACGACGTGCGCAGCCGGATCTCGGGCTCGCCGCCGGACGCCGGCGCCGCGGTGGCTGCCGCCTCGACGTGCGGGGCGACGGGGGCCGCGGCGTCGTCGATGACGACCTCCTCGTCGGCGCTCTCCACCGGGGCGTGGCCCTGGGTGCCGGGCACCGAGGGGACGGCCCCCGCGGCCGACCCGGCGGTGGACCCGGACAGGAACACGGCCCGCAGCAGGTCCGTGCGGCCCCGCAGCTCCTCGGCCGGCCCGGCGAAGCGGATCTCGCCCTTCTCGAGGAACACGGCCCGGTCGGCGATGGCGAGTGCCACGTCGGCCGACTGCTCGACGAGGATGATCGTGCAGCCCGCGTCCCGGGCCTCGGCGAGGAGCGGGATGAGCTGGCTGACGATCAGCGGGGCGAGGCCGAGCGACAGCTCGTCCACGAGGAGCAGGCGGGGCCGGCGCATGAGGGCCATGGCCAGCGCCAGCTGCTGCTGCTGGCCGCCGGAGAGGTTGCCGGCCGGCTCGTGGCGTCGGTGCTCGAGCGCGGGGAAGGGGGCGAGGGCCTTGGCCACGGTGGCCTGGGCGGCCGCCTTCGCGCCCCGCTGGAGCCACGCCGCGGCCCGCAGGTTCTCCTCGACGGTGAGGGACTGGAACACGCCCGCGCCGCCCGGCATGAGCGAGATGTCCATCGCCGCGATCTCGTGCGGCGGGGCGTGGGTGATGTCCCGCCCGTCGAAGATGACCGCCCCCGAGTCCGCCTCGACGACGCCGCACAGGGACTTGAGCAGCGTGGACTTGCCGGCCCCGTTCGTGCCGAGGAGAGCGAGGATCTCGCCCTCGGCGACGTCGAGGTCCACCCCGAAGATGACCTGGAGGTCGTCGTAGCCGACCTCGAGGCCGCGGACGAGGAGCAGCGGCGCCTGGCCCTGGGCCCGGTCGTAGGCCACCTCGGAGCGGGCGGCGGTGGCCCGCCACACCTCGGTGATGTCGGCGGTGATCGTCTGGCGGCTCGATGAGATGACGGCGCCGCCGATCAGGAACACCGGGATCATGAGGAGCATCCCCCAGCGCAGGCCCACCTGATCGCCCACCCAGCCGATGAGCGGGAGCATCACGAGGCCGGGGATGACCCACAGCGCGGCGACGGCGAAGCCCATCGACCGGGCCCGGGGCGGGATGGCCAGCGACAGGGTGGCGTAGACGCCCGGGGCGATGATGGCGAAGGCCGCGGTGATCACCGAGTGGGCGGCGATGGCCACGCCCACGTTCGGGGCGGCGGCGAAGAGGATCAGCGCGAGGGCCACGACGATCGTGACCTTCGACAGGAACTGGAGGACGTGCTCGGGGCCCTTGGCCAGCAGCCGGGTGCCCATCCGGGCGCCGTAGACGAGGCCGACGACGGCCCACGGCTCGGCGGCGGCGGCGGCGAGGCCGCGGCCCCGCTCGTCGAGGCCGAAGATCTCGTCGTAGACGAGACCGGCGATCGACGCGAAGCCGATGAGCGACGCGGCGAGGAAGGGCAGCGACCACCAGATCCGCTTGAGGGTGGGGATCTTCCACACGATCCGCCAGCCCTCGGCGAAGCTCGGGGTCTGCTCCTCGGTGGCGATCGTGGCCTCGTCGGCCCCGGCCAGGCGGCGCTCGTGCTCGCCCCGCACCGGCTCCTTCATCTTCCAGGCCAGCACCACGAAGATGGCGGTGGGGATGGCGAAGAGCACGAACGGCGCCCGCCACGACAGCCAGTAGGCGAGGAAGCCGCCGAGCACCGGGCCGAGGAACTGGCCCACGGCGTTGGCGGCCCGGTGGAACGAGAACACCTTCGGGCGGTGCTCGGGGGCGTAGTAGTCGGCGAGGAGCGAGTTGTGGGTGGGGTCGACGACGGCCTTGCCGATGCCGGACCCGGCCCGGGCCGCGCCGAGCATCCACAGCGTGGTGGCCATGCCCGTGAAGAGGCTGCACAGCCCCCACAGGGCGGCGCCCACCCACGCCATGCGGGTGCGCTTGTACCGGTCGGCCATCGCCGCGATCGGCACCTGCAGGAGCAGGGCGATGAGGCTGACGAGGCCGACGAGGGTGAGGATCCCCTGGAGGTCGAGGTCGAAGTCCTCGCGGATCTCGGGGAGGAGGACGCCGAAGGCGGTGCGGTCGAGCTCGTCGACGGCGTTCAGGCCGAAGAGCACGACGAGCGGGTACCAGGACGTCCCGCCGGTGACGTTGCCCATCCAGGTGCGGATGCGGGTCATCGGGCCACCTCCTCGGTGGTGGCGGCGGCGAGCACCGCGCTCACGGGGTCGTCCGGTGGCGGTGCGGGCGCCGCGCCGGCCGCGCCGGTGGCGAACGGGCTCGGCGCCGGGCCGTCGGGCAGCGGCGTGCCGGGCGAGGTGAAGCCGGGGACGTCGAGCCCGGCTCGGGCGGCCACCCGACCGAGCCACATGTTGCGGACCCGCAGCACGAGGCCGCCGAGGCCGCTCGGGAGGATGAGCAGGATGAACAGCACGCCGAAGCCGGTGGCGAGGAGCTGCCACTCGCCGGGCAGGAGCCAGGCGATGCCCTGGAGCCACACGGCGCCGAGGACGGCGCCCATCGGCGAGCCGACGCCGCCGAGGATGACCATCGTGAACACCTCGAGGTTCTCGCCCGGCGCGTAGGGCTGGGTGCCGAAGGCCTGCTGGTGGTGGGCGAACATCGCCCCGGCCACGCCGGCCACCGCGCCGGACAGCGCGAAGGCCGTGAGGCGCAGGCGCAGCGGCGAGATGCCGTAGGCCTGGGCGCCCCGCTCGTTGTCGCGGGTGGCGAGCAGCGCCCGTCCGGTCCGGGACTGGCGCACGCCCCGCAGCACGATCACCCCGAGCACGAGCAGCGCCAGCGACAGGTGGTGGATGGCGGTGGCGCTCGTGATGTCGATCCGGCCGAGCAGGTCGGGCCGCTCGACGCGCCGGCTGTTCGGCACCCACGCGAAGAACCGGTCGTTCAGCAGCCACGACGTGATGGCGATGGCTGCGGCGAGCGTGATCACGGCGAGCTCGAGGCCCCGGAGCCGCAGCGCCGGTGCGCCGACGATCACGGCGACGATGGCGGCGGCGGCGCCGGCGAGGACGAACGCCACGAGCAGGTCCTGGTCCCACTGGCTCGTGGCCTTGGCCCCGACGGCGGCGCCCACGGCGAAGAGGGCCACCTGGCCGAGCGACACCTGGCCGGCCCACCCGGTCACCACCACGATCGACAGGCCGAGCAGCGCGTAGATCAGCACGGCCGAGGACTTGAGCGACCGGTCGACCGGCAGCAGGTAGGGGAGGGCGATGGCGACCGCGAGCAGCGCGGTGATCGTCCCGTAGCGGACGAGGCGCACGATCGGCAGCCGGTTGATGACATCGGGCACCGGCCGCACCTCGTCGGCCGCCTTCCAGGAGCCGCTCTCGCCGGCGTCCACCCGGGAGGTTCGCTTCTGGAGGCTGCGGACGAGGAGGGCGACGGCGACGACGGCGGCGAGGATCGGGTCGAGCACGCTCGGGCTCGAGGCGTTGAAGGCCACCGACAGCTCGAGCACGCCGAGGGCGACGGCGGTGGCGGCCACGACGGGCAGGTCGGTGAGCCGCCCGACGAACAGGGCGGTGAGGGCCCGGAGGAGCACGCCGAGGCTGAGGGCGGTGCCGATCGGGAGGCCGAGGACGCCGGCCCGGAGGAGCACGGCCACGAAGGCCAGCCCGGCGGCGATGGCCCACACCATCGTCTGGACCCGGCCCACCGGGATGCCGAGGGTGGCGGCCCGGTCGGCGCTGTCCGCCGAGGCCCGGGCGGCGAGGCCCACGTCGCTGCGCTGGAGGAACAGGACGAGGAGCCCGACCACGACGGGCACGGCGATGAGGGCGAGGAGCTCGCTCTCGGTGAACACCGTCGTGCCGATGTTGAACCGGTAGCTGAACGGCGGCTCGATGCGGGGGGCCAGCACCCGCTCGTCGAAGAGGGCGGGCAGGGCGATGGCGAGGCCGCCGAGCACCTGGGCCAGGCCGATGGTGGCCACGGTCAGGAGCAGGCGGGGCGCCTTGCGGAAGCGGCGGATCACCGCCAGCTCGACGACGGCGCCGAGCGTCAGGGCGACGAGGAGGCCGGAGGGCACCGCGATCCACCACGACCAGCCCCACGCCACCATCAGCAGGTGGGTGAGGACGACCGGCGCCATGCCGAGGTCGCCCTGGGCGAACGACACGACCCCGTTCGACCGCCAGGTGAGCGCCATGCCGAGCGCGACGAGCGCGGTGAGGCCACCGACGATCGCGCCCTTGACCCAGACCCCCATCGGGACCGGGAAGGCGACGAGCTGGAGCACGAGGATCCCGACGACCGGCGCGAAGCGCAGTGCGAGGCTCGTCCACCGTGCTCGCAGCGCTCCAGCGTCAAGCTGCGACATGCTGCATCTCCCCCCTCTGGACCACCACCGCCGGCGGTCCGAGCGTCAACCTACGTGACGTCTGTCACAGTGTGCAGGCGGCTTGAGAGACCTGAACGATCGTTCAAGAAGTGGGCGGGCACACCGACGGCATCCGGAAGAGCCGGAGGCCGGCGCGCCGTCCGCTCAGCGCCGCGCGCGGATGACGGCGACGAGCGCGAAGCGCCCCGTGGGGCGCTCGGCCCGGTGGGAGTAGAGGAGCTCGGTCGTCGTGCGGGTGTCGTGGTCGACGGTGACGACCGCGCCGCGGGGCACGCCGGCCCGCTCGAGCTGGCCGAGGATCCCGGCCCGCAGGTCGAGGCAGCCGCGGCCGTCGCGGGTGGGGGTGACGACGGCGAGCTCGCCGAGCGCGGCCTTGGCCTCGGCCACCTCGGCCGGGCCGACCTCGTAGCTGGCCGCCGCGATGTGGGGTCCGATCCCGACCCGCACGTCCGCTGGCCGCGTGCCGTAGGCGTCGGCCATCGCGGCCAGCGCGGCGGGGACGATCCCGCCCTGCACGCCGAGGCGCCCGGCGTGGGCGACCCCCACGGCCCGGTGCACCGGGTCCCACAGCACGACCTGCGCGCAGTCGGCCGCCATCGCGGCGAGGGCCACCCCGGGCCGGTCGGTGACGAGGGCGTCGGTGGCCGGCACCCCGACCGGGCCGTCGGGCCCGTCGTGGCCGGTCCCGGCGAGCGCGTCGTCGACGACGGCGACCATCACCGTGTGCTGCTGCTGCGCCCACGTCACCGTCTCGGCGCCGAGCGCCGCGCCGACCCGCCGCCGGTTCTCGGCCACCGCGGCCGGGTCGTCGCCCACCGAGTACGAGAGGTTGAGCGTGGCGTAGGGCCCCTCGCTCACGCCGCCGTGCCGGGTCGTGACGGCCGCGGTGACGCCGTCGCCCAGGGCGAGGGGCAGGAGGCGGAGGTCGGCGCCGGCGGCCACGACCCGCAGCGTACGGGCCCGGGGGGCGGAGGCCGGGCGGGCGCCGCGTAGCCTGGCTCCGCTGTGACCACGCCCGCCGCCCCACCCCGCGCCGAGCGCTTCACCTACCTCGGCTACGAGGTGGACGAGGCCGCCGACACGCTGCGCTGCCGCTACGCGCTCGACGAGCTCACCTTCGTCGAGACCTATCGCTTCCCCGCCGGCGGCACCTGGTCGCCCGCCGCCCGCGAGGCGGCCCGGTACGTGTTCCTCTTTGCGGGGATCTCGTACTACAAGGCCGGCGCCCCGCCCGTCGTCGACCTGGGCGACACGCCCGTGCGCCCCGCCGACCGGCCCCTCCTCGAGCGCTTCTACCTCGACGGGCTCGGCGAGTTCTCCTACCGCAACGGCCTGTCCCTCGACGGCTTCGAGATCACCGGCGGCACCGAGGCCGGCCCGCCGGTGCCCACGTCGCTGGGCGCGAACCGGCCGCTCGTCCCCTTCGGTGGCGGCATCGACTCGCTCGTGTCGGTCGACGTGGTCACCGAGGCCTGCGACGACGTCGCCCTCTTCGTCGTGCACCGCGGCGGCGACCCGTTCCCGGCCATCGAGCGGGCCGCGGCGGCCACCGGCCTGCCGATGCTGCGGGTGCAGCGGGACCTCGACGAGCAGATCCTGCGCCCAGCCGACCCCGGCCGCTTCTGGAACGGGCACGTCCCGATCACCGGCATCCTGTCGGCCGTCGCCGTCACCACCGCCGCCCTGCACGGGCGGGACATGGTCGTGATGTCGAACGAGTGGAGCGCGTCGCAGGGGAACCTCGAGCACGACGGCCGCCTCGTGAACCACCAGTTCTCGAAGAGCGAGACCTTCGAGCGGGCCTTCCGCTCCGCGCTGGCCGAGGCGCTGGCCCCGCCGGTCGAGTGGTTCTCGCTGCTGCGGCCCCACAGCGAGCTGTGGGTGGCGCAGCGCTTCGCCCGCCTCGAGCGGTTCCACGGCGTCGTGCACTCCTGCAACCGGGCCTTCCACCTCGACGCCGAGCAGCGGCAGGCGCAGTGGTGCGGCCGCTGCGACAAGTGCTGCTTCATCGACCTGATCCTCAGCCCGTTCCTGTCCCGGACCCAGCTGGAGGCGATCTTCGACGGCCGGGAGCCGCTCGCCGACCTCACGCTGCTCGACCAGCTCCGGGACCTCATCGGCACGGGCTCGGCCAAGCCCTTCGAGTGCGTGGGCGACGTCGACGAGTGCCGCACCGCGCTGACCCTCGCCGCCGAGCGCGACGACCGGGCCGGCAGCCCCGTGCTCGCCGCCCTGCTCGAGGACCTCGGCCCCGAGGCCGCGGCCAGGGCCCGGGCCGACGTCGACCGCCTCCTCGCCCCGATGGGCCCGGACTGGGTGCCCGATGCCCTCCGCTCCGCCGCTGGCCTGGGCTGATCTCGCCGGCGCCCGCGTGGGCGTCTGGGGCGTCGGCGTCGAGGGGCGGGCGACGCTCGACCGCCTCGCCGACCTCGGCGTCACCCCGGCCGCGGTCGTGGACGACCGGCCCGCCGACGACTCGGTCGTCGCCACCCACGCCGGCGGCATCGAGGCGCTCCTCACCTGCGAGGTGGTGATCAAGGCCCCGGGCATCAGCCGCTACGGCGACGACGCCCGCACCCTCACCGACGGCGGCGTGCGCCTGGTCGGCGGCCTCGGCCTCTGGCTCGAGGAGGTCGGGCCCGACCGGGTGATCGGCGTGACCGGCACCAAGGGGAAGAGCACGACGGTGGCCGTGGCCGGGCACCTCGCCACCAACCTCGGGGTGCGGGCCCAGGTGGGCGGCAACCTCGGCGTCGTGCCCTGGGCGCGCAACACGCCCCGCGACGTCGACCTCTGGGTGATCGAGGTGTCGAGCTACCAGGCCACCGACCTGTGGTCGTCGCCCGCCGTCGCGGCCGTCACGTCGCTGCACGCCGACCACCTGAACTGGCACGGCGACGTCGCCACCTACGAGGCCGACAAGCTCAGCCTCTGCGGCCGCCCCGGCGGGCGCATCGTGGTGGCCAACGGCGACGACGAGCGCCTCCGGGCGCGCGCCGAGCTGCTCGTGCCCGGTCCCCGCTGGGTCCACGAGGCCGACGACCCGGGCTGGACCGGCCCGCTCGGCCTGCGCGGCCGCCACAACGTGCGCAACGCCCTCATCGCCGCGGCCTGCCTGGCCGAGATGGGCGTGCCCGGCGCCGACGACCCCGAGCGCCTCGCCCCCGCGGCGGCCGGCTACGAGCCGCTCCCGCACCGCCTCCAGACGGTGGCCGTGATCGACGGCGTGGAGTACGTGGACGACTCGCTCTCCACCAACGTGCTGCCGACGATCGCCGCCGCCGAGGTGTTCGACGGCCGCCCGCTCGGCCTGCTCGTCGGCGGCTTCGACCGGGACATCGACTACGCCCCGCTGGCCGAGTACGTGGCCCACCGGCCCGACCCCACGGTCGTGCTCACGCTCCCGCAGAACGGCGACCGCATCGCCGCGGCAATGGCCACCGAGGGCGTGCACGCCGTCCGCTGCGCGGACATCCCCACTGCCGTGCAGGAGGCCCACACCCGGGTGCCCGAGGGCGGTGTGGTGCTGCTCTCCCCGGCTGCCGCCAGCTACGGCCTCTACGCCAGCTACAAGGAGCGGGGCGAGGCGTTCGCGGCGGCCGTCCGCGCCCTGGCCTAGGGCGCCGCGAGATCGCGCCGCGGATCGTCCGCGGTTTTCTGCAAGGTGCGGGTGGTGGGGGTGCTCCTACCGGGTGAGCAGCGGGACGCGCCCGCGACGACCCAAGGAGCACCCGGAAATGTTCGTCTCCCGCACCAAGAACCTGGTCCTGGCCGGCGCCCTCGGGCTCGGCGCTCTCGTCTCGCTGGCCAGCCCGGCGCTGGCTGGGCCCTCGCCCGCCGGCGGTGGTGGCCTGGTGATCGGGCAGCCCTCGGACCCCGGCACGGGTGGGCCCGGTGGGTTCACGAACCCGACGCCGCTGCCCGACCCCGAGCCCGGTGACCTCCCGATCGCCCAGCCCGACCCGCAGCCGCAGCCCGATCCGGGCGGGTTCGCGAACCCGACGCCGCTGCCCGACCCCGGTCCGCAGGTGCCCCAGGGCGGGAACGGGCAGAAGGCCCCGATCCCGCAGGCCGACCCCGACCCGCAGCCGGACCCGCAGGTGCCCCAGGGTGGGAACGGGGACAAGGGCGCCCCGAACCCCGGTGGCTGCCCGCAGACCCACGGCTGCCCCGGTGAGCAGCCCGGCCCGAAGGACTGCCTGCCCCACCTCGGCACCTGTGAGGTCACGGACACGCAGCCGGCGCCGGAGTGCAACCCGATCCTGGCGTCGTGCGACGTGACCGACCGCGAGCCCGGCTCGGGTGGCGGCGACCCCGGTCAGGGCGACCCCGAGGTCGACAGCGACGTGGAGGTCCGCGGTCGGCAGGTCGACCGGTCGGCCCTGCCCCGCACCGGTGCCGGCCTCGCCGTGCTCGGCCTCGCCGGTGGCGCCCTCACCGGCCTGGGTGCCGGCCTGCGCAAGCTCGCCCGCCGCACCTGACCACCCCCAGCACCACCCGCACAACCAGACCGATCTCCGGGCGGCAGCGCCCCCTCGCTGGTGAGGGGGCGCTGTCGCGTCCGGCGTTCGGTCATGTCAGCGGGCGGGCGGCAGGGTGTCGGCGAGGGCCCGGTGCGCGAGCGGTCAGGACGGGCTGCTCGCGGACGAGGGCTCCGCCGGGCTGGGCGCCGGGGCCGTGCTGCGGTCGGCGACGAACGACCAGGCGAGCATCACGGCGAGCAGGGTGAGCAGCGCCGTCTGGCGGTGCTCGGCGGTGAGGAGGTCGTTCCGCTGCTCGATCTGGATGGCCTGGAGGTCCCGGTTCACCCAGCCGTTCACGACGGTCTGCTGGGGCGCGCCCTGCGCCCGCGACTCGTTGAGGTCCGCCGTGGCGAGCGCGGCGCCGAGCTCGTCCGCGTAGTCGGCGGGGTCGGTCCCGCCGGCGATCACCGGTCCGAGCCACAGGATGGCGGCGAGCGCCACGAACACCAGGATCACGATCTTGCGCACGACGGCGCACCTCCCAGCAGGGACCGACGTTCCGTCTGGTCCGCGCTCCGGTCCCCGAGCGAGCGCAGGCGATCAGTGGCAGGTACGGACGACGCGTGACCGCCAGCCGGAGCAGCCGGCCGCAGGAGCGGCGCATCGACGCCCCGGCGCCGCTGCCTGCTAAGCGAGCCTCCAGCGGGTCGCAACCCACTCTTCGGTGCTCGGGCGCGCTGGTGGGACGCGCTCGGGCGCGTCCGGTGGGTGGGTTGGTTGGGTGGTCGGTGGTGGTGTTCGCCTGGGGGCCGACCGGGCAGCCGGGGGGCTACCCGGTCTGGGGTCTGGATCTTCGGGTCTGCCCGTCGGGCATGGTCACCTCGACCTCGCCGTGGGGGAGGAGCTTGAGGTCCCAGCCTCGGAGGTGGATGCGGTGGTGGTGCGTGGAGCACAGGAGCACGAGGTTGGTCATCTCGGTGGGTCCGCCGTGCTCCCACGGGAGGATGTGGTGCGCTTCGGTGAACTCGGGTGGCCGGTCGCAGCCGGGGAACCGGCAGCCCCCGTCGCGGACGACCAGTGAGGTGTAGAGGGCGGGTGGGATGGTGCGGGTGGTGCGCCCGTAGTCGAGGATCGTGCTGCG
>Ga0180217_1001211_pt1 | contig 30189 bp, 28 predicted proteins | sample eDN3rd37CBELigOP_FD_128521 | JGI IMG/M metagenome (GOLD analysis project Ga0180217, IMG submission 128521) | Enriched Organic Plus compost microbial communities from Emeryville, California, USA - eDNA 3rd pass 37_C BE-Lig OP (version 2) (version 2) ... | reverse complement strand
TTTCATTCCATTTCCATTTCTAACATCTAAAATAGCCTGTTCGATGGTATCTAATGTATATCCAGTTGTCGTTAGTACTTCCGTATTAATTTTACCTGCGGCAATCAATGCTAAGGATTTATGATAATCTGCACGTGTTAATGCAGAGGTACCGTTGACTGTGATTTCATTATAGTGAATGATGTTAGGATCTATCTCAGATAAAACTCCTTTTGTAAATCCAGCAAACAAGTTCAAAGTTCCACCTTTTTTCAGAAGGTTTGCGCAGGATTTTACTAAGAAAGGTACGCCAATAGCCATGAGAACAACATCTGCACCTAGGCCATCTGTTAGATTTAATACAAGATCCTCAAGAGATTCTTCATTTGGATTTACTGCAAAATCTGCACCAGCCTTAATAGCTCTTTCACGACGGTGTTCAATTGGTTCGCTTAAAATAACTGACTTCGCACCCGCAATTTTTGCTAATTGCACATGCATTAGTCCAATTGGGCCTCCTCCAACAACAACGACAACATCACCCATTTTTACATTGGCTTTTCGTTGGCCATTGATGCAGCACGCTAAGGGTTCAGTTACTACCGCTTGCTCAAATGAAATATTGTCAGGAATCTTAACGATGTTTCCAGCTTCTACTGCAGCACTTGGGATTCGTACATATTCAGCAAAACCACCGTCATACTCATACCCGATAGCAGTACGGTTTGCGCATACATTTTCTCTCCCATTTTGGCAATAGTAGCATTTACGACAAGGGATAACAGGCATTACCCCAACTCGGTCACCTGTGAAGAAATCTTTCACCTCAGATCCCACTTCTTCAATTGTTCCTACAAGCTCGTGACCAATAATGGAAGGAGTACGTACTCCCTTTGTTTTTTTTCCCTCAAAGATTCTGACGTCTGTTCCACAAACCGCACTTGCATTAACTTTTAAAAGAATTTCATGCTCGTTAATTTGTGGTTTTTGCACTTCCTCTAATTGTAATTTGTTTGGTCCATGAAAAACTGCTGCTTTCATCTCAAACCACACTCCCGCTTCGTCTTAATATATAGTATACAATATTAGGTGGAAATTTCCTTCATATTTTTTATTAAAATTAAGGAGAATATTTTCTCCCTAATTTCATCTAGCTATTATAAATCAAACCAACTAATCGGTACTGTTATTAACTGAGGTACAAAAATAAACAACAGTAATGCAGCAAACGTTACAACTAACCATGGTAAGGTTGCTTTACTTAAGGTTTCTATCTTCATCCCTGTAATATTAGAGGTAGCATATAGGCATACTCCAATCGGTGGTGTAACTAATCCAACTGAAAGAAGTACTACTAAATAAATCACAAAAAACACAGGATCGATACCTACTGAATGGATTGTTGGCATTAAAATTGGAACAAGGATAAATATTGCAGCTGTTGCATCCATGAACATTCCAACAATAATTAGAAATACAAATAACAACAACATAATTACAATCTTATTATCACTTATACCACTAATGAAGGTTGCTACCTTTGTAGGAAGACCATCATATTCAAACACCCAACTTGCTGCCTTCGCAGTTACTGCGATAAAAAGAATAGTACCTGTTAGGTTTGCTGTTCTAAAAAAGATATTCGGTAATTTTTTAAAAGATAATCCTTTATAAACAAATAACGCTACAAATAATGTATATAATACCGCAATGGCAGCTGCCTCTGTCGGTGTGAATATTCCACTTAAGATACCAGCAAGCAATATTACTGGCGCTAACAATGCTGGGAAAGCACGTATGAATTCTCTACCAAGTACCTTCCATTCAAATTTTTGATGAACCCCAAAATTATGTTTTTTGCTATAATAATGGTTGTACCCCATAAAAATAAGAGCAATAATTAAACCCGGTACTAGCCCCCCAACCAAGGCTGCTCCTATTGAAACACCTGCTGTTGATGCAGCTACTACCATTAATATACTTGGTGGAACGATTGTTGCTAGCATTGACGTTATTAACGTTAATGCTGCTGCATATTCTAAGGGATATTTGTTTTTGGTCATCGCATTTATTGTAATACGACCAGTACTAGCAATATCCGCAACAGAAGAACCAGCCATACCAGCAAAAATCAAACTTGCTAGAACATTTACGTGACCTAGTCCACCAGTCATCCAACCAACAAGACTCTTTGCAAAGTCAAAGATTTTTTCTGCAACTCCACCTTCATCCATGATAATTCCTGCCAGGATAAAGAGCGGAACGGCAACCATGATAAAGCTATTCATCGAGCTATACATTGATTGAATAACGATACTAATTGGAACATCTGTAAAAATAATTACACTCGCAACTACTGAAATACCAAGTGAGGTAGCAATAGGTATACCGATAAACATTAAGATGAAGAATAATACAAGTAAAAAAATTGACATTAATTCTCCACCTCCTCTTCTTCAATAAGCGCACGGTCATATATGAGTGATTGGATGGTATTGATAATCCCAATCAAACCCGAAAATGGAACACAAAGTCCGATAATCCACATTGGTAATAACAATACAGAGCTAGTTTCATTGGTGTTAATTTGCTGTGACATTAATTCGATTCCTAATACAACCATAAATATAAAGAATCCAATTGAGGCAATACTATAAATCCATACCGATCCCTTTTGTAAAAATTTTGGCAAATAGCTTATAAGTAAGGTAACCCTTGCAGATTCGACTTTACGAAAACCAATTCCAATTCCCAAATAAATCAACCATATAAACATAAATCTTGTTAATTCCTCAGTCCACGGTGCCGGTTGCCCTATTAATCTACCAATGACTTGCCAGATTACTACTACAAATATGCCCGCAGCCGTCAAGGAGGCCAATGTATCAGTTATGCTATTGATGGCTCGAAATACAGGATTAATTTTTTTATTCCCATCCTTTACCATAGCTCTCTCCCTCACTTGATGTTAAATACGGTCCCTTATTTATTTAGGGACCGTAAACTCACCTAAATTTACTCACTTTTCCCAACAAACTCTAGTACTTTTGTAAAGAACTCATCATCTTTTACAAGTTCTTTAAATGTTGGATACGCTTTCTTTGAAATTTCAACGAATAACTGTTGCTGTTCACTTGTTAGCTCATTAACCTTAACTCCTTCACCTTCAAGGAACTCAATCGCTGTTGCAGCTTCTTTATTATCATAATCTAAAGCCCAACCTTGAATTTCTTTTGAAGCTTCGTTTAAGATCTTTTGTTGCTCATCTGTTAAAGAATCAAATTTTTCTTGGTTAATTCCTACTACCCAGCCATCAGCCATATGGTTAGAAATTGTTAAGTATTCTTGTACTTCATACATTTTCGCTGAAGTGATAACACCAAGTGGATTTTCCTGTCCATCGATTGTTTTTAATTGTAACGCGTTATATACTTCACTAAAATCCATTGGAGTTGTTACTGTACCTGCACCTTTGAAAAACTCAACCCATAATGGATTGTTAGGTACACGTAGCTTAAGTCCTTTTAAATCTTCTGGTTTTGTAATTGGATTTTTAGAGTTTGTGATTTGTCTGAAGTCACGTGTCCAATATCCTAATCCATGAATGCCTAACTCAGATACTGAGCCTAATAGTTCAGTGCCAAGATCTCCATTTAAAAAAGAAACAAATTGGTCTTTATCATCAAATAAATACGGAATACTGATTGCGCTAAATTTCGGTTCAAAGTTTGCATAAAGAGAAGTTGAAAGCACAAGCATATCCAAACTTCCTGCCCCTAGTTGCTTAACTGCAGCAGAAGGATCCCCACCATATAAGGTTCCATTTGCATGAACCTTAATTTCAATTGACCCATTACTTTTCTCTGAAACTACCTTCGCAAATTCTTTTGCAGCTAGAGTTACAGATGCCTCATCTGGATCCGGAGTAGCTAGTGTAAAAGTTACCTTCTTATCTGATCCACTTTCCTCTCCACCACTTGTAGAACTACCACATGCTACTAAAGCTACTGATAATAATACCGCTAAAAATAATGTGAGTATCTTCTTCATTTCTTTTCCCCCTTTAACCCCTTTTGTTTTGTTAACGCTTACTTATCAGAATAAAAAAAGAATTAAGCACCCCAGAATTTTCAGAATACTTAACTTGTGACTCAATGATATCACATGGTGGTAATTTCCTTCAAGTTATATTTAAAAAAAATGAATATTTTTTTCACAATTTGTTTTTGATGTCTTTTATAGCTTTTTATCAATAGTCGATCTTCGCGTTTTTTGAAGATTGTTAAAGGTTAGTTCATATTTTTGGTTTGCAACTGCAGCTACTAGGATATCGATAATCGTTAATTGTGCAATCCTTGATGAGATAGCGTCTGTTCGAAAAAGCGTTTCCTTAGAAGCTGTTTGTAAAACAATATCTGAGATATTTGTGATCGGTGATTTAGATGCATTCGTAATACAAATGAGAGTTGCGCCTGCTTCTTTTGCTAGTTTCATCGCTGCTAAAACATCTGTATTTGAACCAGTATGAGAAATTCCGATAACAACGTCATTTTCCGTAAGAACACTTGCAGACATTGCCTGTAATACAGAGTCACTATAAGCGAAAGATTTAATCCCTAGTTTTAACAATTTATGATGAGCATCTAATGCCACAGTTCCTGACCCACCGTTACCATAGAATTCTATCAACCGAGCCTTCGAGATTGCATTCACTGCTTTTTGAATCTCTTCATCACTACAGACCTCCATCGAATCATAAAGTGCCTGAATGTTTGATTGAAAAACCTTCTTTTTAATTTTTTCAACATCATCTCCTTTTTCAATCACTTCATGTATTTGCTTTTCAGGAGAGATTAATTCTCTTGCCAAATGAATTTTTAAATCTTGAAATCCCTTATATCCTAGGCGCTTACATAAGCGTACGACAGAAGATTCACTTGTTTCACTTCTTTCTGCCACCTCAGTTATTGACAAATGAATAATTTCATCTTGGTTTTTCTCAATGAAATCGACAATTTTCTTTTCTGAATCTCTAAGCTTTGTCATCGCAGCATTTATTCTTGTAAAAAAGCCAGGATTGGTATTAACATTTAACTCACTCATCTATTTGCCCCTTTCTTATGTACAAACATTTTAATGTATTTATTATTTTATTAAAATATTGTGTTGTTTACTAGTATTATTTTTGCTTTGCTCAAATACAGATAATTTTAATTCTATTACTGCTATGGTAAAAAGTTTTATCTTTGTAAGGTTATCAAAAAAAGAGAAGTGTTCCTGTAGAACACTTCTCAATAAAAATACATTTGTTACAGTTTAAAACACAATTGTCTTGTTATTATCCACGATAATTCGGTCTTCCAGATGCCATTTTACCCCACGTGCGAGCACGCTTCGCTCTACGTTTTGTCCGATTTTTTTCAGTCTTGCTACATCGTCACGGTGGTCAACACGAGCAGTATCCTGTTCAATAATCGGGCCTTCGTCTAAGTCATTCGTTACATAATGAGAGGTTGCACCGATTAATTTTACCCCGCGTGTATAGGCACGCTCATACGGTCTAGCCCCGACAAACGCTGGTAGGAATGAGTGATGAATGTTGATGATTTGGTTTGGATACTCCGCCACAAAGTCAGGTGTTAACACCTGCATGTAACGAGCCAATACGATTAAATCAATATCATACTCTTTTAAAATTTGAAGCTGCTGCTCTTCCACCTGTTTACGGATGTCCTTGTTTGCCGGTATGTAAATAAACGGAATGCCAAGATTTTCAACAACAGGTCTTGCGTCCTCATGATTACTCACGACGAGCGCAATGTCTGTCATCAAGTCTCCGCTTTGCCATTCCCATAAAAGTTCATGCAAACAGTGAAGCTGCTTTGAAACAAAAATCGCTGTTCTTTTCACATTTTGAACGTCAATTAGCTTCCACTTCATTGAAAACTTGTCCACAATCTCTAAAAATGCGGACTCCATCTCAGGCTTTTTCTCCGTTAAAGATGGGCAGTCAAACTCGATTCGAAGATAAAATGTACCCTCTTCATGGTGGGTTGAATACTGGCTTGATTCAATAATATTCGCGTCAAACGAATATAAAAATTGAGAAATCGCCATCACAATTCCAGGCTGGTCAGGACAACTCACCAACAACCTTCCACGATTCTCATTCTTACGCTGAAACTCTTCCCTATTAAAAAACATATCCATAACCTCACATTTGGGACGGAGGGACAGGACCCTCGTCCCACCAATTTTTTCCTGGGACAGTGAACCTGTCCCTGTTTCCCATATTGGGATAAGCGGATCTATTTACGGCCAATTTTCTCTGGGACACTGTACCTGTCCCTGTGTCCCACCTGGCTTGTGTCGCGCTTATTCGTTTGCTAATTTTGAGATGAGTAGGGCGACTAGTGCACTCCTTACCGGCATTTGCGAGATAAGGAGGTGCTCGTTTGATGCATGTGCACCATCACCTACTGGTCCTAGACCATCTAAGGTTGGGGCAAATTGTGATGCAAAACTGCCGTCACTACCTCCACCACTTGCTTGTTCTTCTAGTTCGAAGCCAAGATGTTCCTTCGCTATATCTTTTGCTGTTTCGAACATTTTACTGATTTCCGGCGTTTTTTCCATCACTGGACGGTTGATTCCACCAGTTACCTCTACCGTTAAACCTTCTTTGGTTGGCTTTATACCTTGAATTAATGGAATAACGCGTTCAAATTCTGCGTTGTTTTTCACACGTAAGTCCAATTCTGCTTCTGCTTCTGCAGCGACTACGTTTGAAGCACTTCCACCTTTTACAAGCCCGATATTGAGTGTTGTTCCTTTTTCAAAATCCGTTAGTCCGTGTAAATATATGGTTTGTCGGGCTAACTCCTCAATTGCACTAATTCCTTTTTCAGGCTCAATGCCTGAATGTGCTGCGCGACCCTGTACTTTTATTGTAAACATGCCGACGCCCTTACGAGATGTTTTGAGTTTCCCTTGAGTCGAGGCTGCCGCGGATTCTAGAACAAGCACATATTTGCTCTTTTTCGCCTCTGCTTCAATTAAGTCACGCGATGACTCGCTACCAATTTCCTCATCCGACGTAAACAACATGACAACCTTCGTTTTCAAAGGAACATTAAGTGCTTTAAGCGCATTTACCGCAAATAATCCTTGCACAATGCCACCTTTCATATCAAATGAGCCTGGCCCAAAAAGCATGTCTCCGTCAATCCGGAATGGGAGTTCTTCAAGTGTTCCCTTTGGCCAAACTGTATCCATATGAGCCAAAATCAAAATTTGCTCATCTCCCTTACCGAATTCACAGCGGAAATGATCCCCATAATGCTCATTATCAAACTTTTGGATTGAGCCGCCCACATACTTTTTATAGAGCTGCTGAACCTGCTCACCGACTTGGTCAACCGCCTCTTTATCATGAGATGGAGATTCTATCTCGACTAACCCCTTCAGAACCTCCACCATCTCAGACTCTTTCTCCTTCAAATACGCCACAACCTGTTGTTCCATCACAATCCATGCCACCTTCATACGTGGGACCAGGTTTTTTTGCTTCCCTGGGTCAGAGGGACAGGTCCCTCGTCCCACCATTTTTTTCCTGGGACAAGGGACCTGTCCCCGTGTCCCAAACCCATTTCCCGTTTATTATTACAATATTACAACAACTGAGCCCACGCTACTAGTTTTAAGAGCATGGGCTTGAAATTTTTTTATTGGCCTGCAGGCATTCTTTTTAGAAAGTGTTCTAAGAATCTTGGTGCGTCAACCTCTGTACAGACATTGATTTTAGGCTCTTCTTCTTCTGAAAGCGGCACAGTTCTGCCGTCTTCTTCTCCTTCAGTAATGACGCCAACTCCTATGTACTTTGTTTTCACTAAACTCGGGTCAATAGCCACGCCGACTGCCAATGGGTCATGGAGACCACAGCCGCCAATTCCAGGATTAGCACATTCATAAAAGTCATGATAAAAGCCGACCATATTCGCAAAAAACTCCCCGACTTCGGATCCAGCATTTCGCCACGCATCCACATTTTGTCTTGGTAACAAGGTTTGCATCGTCACATCTAATCCGACTAAGGTGATCGGTAATCCTGATGCGAACACGACTTCCGCAGCTTCAGGATCTGTAAAAATATTCGCCTCTGCATATGGGTTTACGTTCCCAGGTACAAAAACTGCTCCGCCCATAATCACCACGTCGGAGACCAGCTCCACAATCTCCGGTGCCTTTTGAACCGCTAAGGCCAGGTTTGTCAACGGCCCAACGGCAATAATTGTTACTTCATGAGGTAGCTTTTTGACCTGTTCAATGATGTAATCTACCGCATACTCTGATTTCGCTGATGTTTGAGGTTCAAAATCCAATACATTCCCTAATCCATCTTCCCCATGCACATGTTTCGCAAAGCCTTCACGCGGATTTCGATTTAGGGGCTTGTCCGCACCCGCAAATACCGGGATGTTTCTACCTAGCTTTTCTAAAACAGCCAATGTGTTTCTGGTTGCCTCATCAACTGCGACATTTCCATAGCATGTCGTTAACCCAATAATATCAAGCTCCGGCGAGTTCACTGCATACGCAATCGCCATTGCATCATCAATCCCCGTATCTACATCAAAAATAACCTTCTTCATCATTTACCTCCCTGGGACAGAGGGACAGGTCGTGTGACCCACTACTGGCCATTGTCACCTGTCCCTAGTAATTTGTTTGTTTCTTCTAGTGTTGGCATTGAGGCTTGAGCGCCTTTTTTGGTGACGGTTAGGGCACCAACGGCATTTGCAAATTCCGTTGCTTCTTGCAGACTTTTGCCGCCAGCAAGCGCTGTGGCAAGTGCGCCAGCGAATGCATCACCAGCTGCTGTTGTATCAACCGCATCCACAGCGTGAGGTTTGACAGCAAACGTGTCTTCTTCCCTAGACACAACAACGCCTTTTCCGCCAAGCTTAGCAAAAACAGTCCCAACACCTCTATCCAATAGCCAACTGCTAGCTTTTTTAGCGGATTCCACATCCGTAATTTTCGTATCCGCTACAACTCCTAGCTCGCTCTCATTCGGAACAAGGTAGGTCACTTTTTTTAATAGCTCATCGGGAAGCTTTCGTGCAGGTGCAGGGTCGAGCATAACGGGGACATTATATGTATGCGCGATATTCGCAACTTCGATGACCGTTTCCAAAGGAATCTCCAACTGTATCATCACAAGCTTCGCCTTACGGATGACCTCTTCGTATTTAGACACATATTCTGGTGTCACATGGTCGTTGGCGCCTGGTGAAACAACGATACTATTTTCTCCTTCGGCATTTACACTGATCACCGCAACGCCGGATGAAACGCCACTTATCTTTTCAATATTTGACGTGTCCACCCCGACTTCATTCAATCCTTCTAAAAGCTGCTTACCAAAAAGATCGTCCCCGACACAGCCCAACATTGCGACCAATGCCCCTAATTTCGCAGCTGCATACGCTTGGTTACCACCTTTCCCACCGTTTCCTGTAAAAAAGCCATGACCGAGTACCGTCTCACCCCATTCAGGTCGCTCCTTCACATTCACCACCATATCCACATTCAAACTACCCACCACAACAACATCCGCACTCATTTAATATCCTCCCATGGGACAGGACCCTCGTCCCAAATTTGAAAAAACACGATTTTCATATAGAATATTATAGACAAACAAATGAGCAGTAGCAAAAGCTATTGCTCTGAAACAAATTAGGGGGAATATGCATATGCATAAAACTGCAGATATTATGGAGGCAATGAACTACATAATGAGTAAAACGGATCATCGACCGACTATCGGGATGATTCTTGGTTCGGGGCTTGGCACGCTTGCGGATGAAATTGAAAATGCAATCGTCATCCCTTACAACGAGATTCCCCATTTTGCGAAGTCGGAAGCAGTTGGCCATGCGAATGAGCTTGTGATTGGAAAATTGATGGGAAAAACTGTTGCGGCAATGAAGGGGCGGTTCCACTATTATGAGGGCTTCACGCTAGATGAGGTGACTTTTCCCGTACGTGTAATGAAAGCACTGGGCATTGAAAATCTACTTATCACAAACGCATGTGGAGCTGTGAATACAAGCTTTAGCCCTGGGGATTTGATGTTAATTACGGATCACATTAATTTAGTTGGAATAAATCCATTGATTGGTCCGAACAATCCTGAATTAGGAACCCGTTTCCCTGATGTGTCCGAGGTTTACAACAAAGGGCTACGAGGAATTGCGACTGCGGTTGCTGATGAAAAAAAGATTACATTACAACAAGGTGTGTATGCCTGGTGGAGTGGTCCAGCTTACGAAACGCCAGCTGAGATACGGATGATCCGTACCCTTGGAGCCGATGCAGTTGGAATGTCAACCGTCCCAGAAGCAATTATCGCTGTACACTCAAGCATGAAGGTTCTTGGTATTTCATGTTTAACCAACATGGCCTGCGGAATCTTAGACCAACCCTTAAGCCACGATGAAGTAATCGAGGTAGCAGGTAGAGTCAAAACAAAATTCATCGAGCTAGTAAAAGGGGTTTTAGAGAGAATAGAATAAAGAGAAGGGGACGAGGGGTAGGCCTTGTCTCGAGTGTACGTAAATAAGCAGGGGATATCTCCCCTGCCTGTTTTATTCTCTTTCAAAATCCAATACGACTGCGGTTGCAGCTCCCAAGGACTGGGAAAATGGTTCATCGTTGAAATGTATTAGTGTTTTGGAGAATGGAATTTTAAGTGCGTTTTGTGACTAATTATTTTAAAAATACCACAACAGATTTAATTTGTAAAATAAATTAGAAAATTTTGTACCTTGTTACATTTTCCTGCAGATTTGAGACTCTACTAATCTAACATTTTGGATAGAGTTACAAATACGCACACACTTTTGCTCTCTTCGCTAAATTTCGACCTACATAGACATTTTCTCACGCAAATCTGAAACCTTTTCTGCCTCTAATACGTCTAATATATTGTGCAGTTTTTGATTATCCTAATCTTAAAAAAGGTGTTGATTGAAATGAGTCGTGTTGACCGCCATTCGAAACAGAAAACGAAGCGGAAATGGCCAAAGGTTATTGGAACGATCTTTCTTGTTATATTATTAGCTATCGGTGGATACGCCGTCTATTTATATCAATCAGTAGCGAGTACGGTTGGAAAGATGCATGAAGACCGAGGTCCTTCCGACAAACGAACTACACAGATCGATATCAGTAAAAAAGATCCGATTTCCATTCTGCTCATGGGTGTTGATGAACGCTCGGGCGACAAGGGTCGTACTGATACGTTAATTATGGTTACTGTGAATCCAAATACGAATTCCATGCAAATGTTGAGTATCCCACGTGATACACGCGTTGAAATTGTTGGCAGAGGAACTCAAGATAAAATCAACCATGCCTACGCATTTGGTGGCGTTGATATGACGATTGATTCCGTCGAGAACTTCCTAGACGTACCGGTGGATTATTATATAAAGGTAAACATGGAAGGTCTGCAACAAATCGTTGACGCGCTTGGCGGAGTTCAAGTGAACAGTACATTTGCGTTCTCATATGATGGTGCGTCATTTTCCGAAGGAACTCAAACTCTAAACGGAGAAGAAGCCCTTAAATATGCAAGAATGCGCTATGACGATCCTCGTGGTGACTTTGGTCGACAAGATCGTCAAAAGCAAGTCATCCAAGGGATTATCAACAAAGGAGCAAGTTTCTCTTCCGTCACCAAATTTGATGACATTCTTGGAGCACTTGGCAATAACGTCACAACCGATATTTCCTTTGACGAGATGAAAACTATACAGGCAAACTACAAGGATGCTCGTCATAACATTGAGCAATTCAGCATCGATGGTGTCGGCAAAACCCTAGACGCCTGGTACTGGATCGTCTCCGAAGACGAACGCCAAGCTGTCTCATCCCGCTTGAAAAAACACTTAGAAATCGAATAGGTAGATATGCAAAGGGGTTCGGTGGGACACAGGGACAGGTCCCTTGTCCCACCACATCTTGGAATTAGAAGTTGGTAAACAACCGGTTATAATACCGGTTGTTTTTTTATGCCTTACATGTTTTCCTCCTTTTTCCACATACTAATGGAACAGACTCATTGTTTCAAAGGAGGGTCCTTATGATGAAATTCAAATTTTTACTTTGTATAGCATTATTATTTCTTTCGGTATCGCCTGCTTCTGCTGCGGAGAAGAAGTCACCGTTTTTTGGTGTGAGCGCTACGGTCGTACAGGTCGAGGAAGGTACTTTTGAGGTAAAAACGAAGGGCGCTGAGGAAAACGAAGGATTTGTTTTTTCACCTAGAGGGGTAAAAGGTGGAGAAACGATTATATTTGAGGTGCAGGTGAAGGGCGAGGCCGCCGTTTACTTACTTGTGGATGAGACTGATGCAAGAGGAACTTTTTTAGCTGAGACGGTATCGCCGGTGATTGGCTTGCATGATCCGTGGCGGACGATTCAGCTTGAGGTCGAGCTGCAGGATACCACCTCCCAGATTGACGCGATGGTACTCACGAACAAACAAGAAAAAACCAAATTCATGTTTCGTAATGTTAAAGTAAGTGTAAAAAAATGAAGGATGCCAACACAGGCATCCTTTTTCTGAGATAAAAACTGGTCACCAACACTCTCAGAAAAAAAGACCTGGGATTCTCTCCCAAGTCCTACTCTACTTTTTTCGATATTTCATCTAGCTTCGCTTCCATTCGTTTAACCCGCTTTGAGAACCGTACCACATAAACGAGTACCGCTATTATGCTTAATGGAACGAGAAGTGCAAATAATTGAAAAAGAATGTCACCGATATTTACCACTACTGAAGTTCCTCTCTTCCCTTTTTTCTATAATATACCATGGCACTTGTGGAGGAGTCCATCAGCCTTCTGGGACAAGGAACCTGTCCCTGTGTCCCAAGGTTCAGCTGGGACCCAAAGTGGAGGTTACAGCGGCGGCTGGAATCCTGGCACATGAAATTTGCCCTAAGGGTCCTTCCCCCAGCACTATTTGTCCCAGGCTTGGATGAGTTCGTTTAGTTCGCCGGCGTTTTCTTCGAGTTGTTTGGCGCTTTTGGCGACTTCTTCCATGGAGCTACTGGATTGCTGGGCGGTTGCGGATACTTGTTCAACGCCAGCAGCTGATTCTTCAGCGACAGCCGCAATTCCTTCGATGGCACCGCTAATCTCTCTTGTATCTTCAAGTACCCCGTATAACGAGCTTGACATTGCTTCTATTTGTGTACCGATTTCTTCAATTGTTCGTTTCAATTCATTAAAGGTTTTTCCGGTCGTTTGAATTTGGTTGGTGCCTTCTTCAACGGATTGATAGCCGTCATCTAAGGATTGAACGACCTGCTTTGATTCTGTTTGGATACCTTTTACAATCTCTGTGATCTCTGCGACCGATTTACCAACCTGTTCTGCAAGCTTTCGAACCTCATCGGCAACAACCGCAAATCCTCTTCCGTGTTCTCCTGCGCGGGCTGCCTCGATTGCTGCGTTTAATGCTAAAAGATTCGTTTGCCCCGCGATCTCCTGAATAACTTTAACAAGCTTCGTAATCTCGTTTGTTTTATGGTCCAGACCAACAACAAGCGCGTGTGACTGTTTCATTTTTTCATAGATGCTCGACATTTGTTGAATCGATGTTTCCATATATGAACTGCCGTCGTTTGTCATGGCAAGCATGCCTTGTGATTGTTCCTTAATACTATCGCCCTTAACCGCTACATGCATGATTTCGTCCGAGAACGTGGACATTTTTTCAATTAATGTGGTAGCAGACGTCGCCTGGTCTTCTGCACCGCGTGAAAGTTCCTCCATTGTGACTGCTATCTGCTGACTGCCCGCCATAACCTCATCCGCATACTGGGTCAATTCTTCACTTTGACCAGTGACACTGTCGGAGACGACAACCATTTTCTTAAACATGCCTTTTAAATTTTCATTCATCTCATTAACCGCCAAAACAAGCTGACCAATTTCATCTTTGAGCTTCGTTTTAATTGGTTCCGATTGAAGATTGCCATTGGAAATCGCCTTCATTCGACTTGCGACACTTTTTACCGGTCTAGCAATCACCACAGAGGTATAAATCGAAATCACAATTCCTAAAATAATCACAGCAGCTGTGACCAGAAGTCCTACGAAGTTCACGGATTGACCATATTTCACAACGTCCGTACCCGTTGAGACAATCTGTCTTTCTCGATCATCCGTGAGCTTTTTAACTTGTTCCATCAATTCATTTGACTTCGGCTGGATATACGTCTTCAAATTATGCATCGCAAGCTCAGTATCCCCGCTATCATAAGGGGCAAAAACTTTTTCCTTCATCAATTCACGCCAATTTTTCATTTCCCTTATAAGCTCTTCAACCTCTTTTACCTTCATTGCATTTAATTTTCGATCCGTTAAATCAAATTCTACCGAGTAAACATCATACTCATTTCTATAGGTATCATCCCCATACAGTACATACGCCCTCGCAAGCGCAATACTCTGGGCAATATTGTATTTCAAACTATCATATTCTAGTAAAACGGAGAGTTCCTCCGACACAACATCGTCCGTTTTCTGATTCATATTGGACACCGCTATGTAATTATAGGTCGCTAAGCCTATACAAAGGATGATAATGGCAAAAAAACTAACAAATAACCTTGTTCGAATACTTTTCATCTATGGTACCTCTTCCTCGTAGAATAGTAGAAATTCAGGCAAAAAAATAAGACCAATCACTAAAAGAATGGCCCAACAAGCGTACATTATTGGCAGCCAGGCGATCATGGTACAGTGTACGGTAGACCCTAGGCTTTGCGTCCAATCCTTTCGGAGAGTTTGCCCTATTCTGATATACGTTTTCTTCTATTAGTATATAAGTTTTTCTACTCTTCAACAATAGACCACATCATAATTCCCATTACTTTTTCACTACTAATTCTAGCAACAATTTCATAAAATCTTCCTTATTCGCCGGTAGAACCTCAGGTAACTCCACATTCACCTTCATCATCTTCGAATCCCTCCATTTTTCTGGGACAAGTGACCTGTCCCTGTGTCCCATCTTCTAGTAATCTAGTATTGCCGGATTTTTGATAGATATACATGTTTGGGAGAGAAATTTTGATAGATTTGAGTAAGGGAGAGTAAAAAAGGAAGAAACGAAAAAGCCAGCCCGGGGGCTGACTTTTTAGTTACGAGCGGAAGTAAGTGCCTGCTCGATCACGCGCATATTTTTCAACGTTTCATCAAGGTTGTACATCGGTTGTTTATTAGAAAGAACACTTTCTGCAAAATGCTCCACCTGAAGCTTATACTGGTCACCTTGCACCGTTTCTTCACGTTGGCCTCCTTCGTTGTTCACCACAAGCACACCGTTTCCACCTTCATTGTCAGGACGGAATGCATGCTTCACTACGATCGAACCTTTCGTGCCGACCACTTCATACTGCTCCTTAAATGATTGCTCAAAACTAACATCAAAGTTCGCAATTACGCCACTTTCAAACTTCAGCGTACCTGCTGCCGTAATGTCGACGTCATGTGTCGGGTGAATGTTTGCAGCTGCCTTCACTTCAACTGGCTCTTCACCCGTAATCAAACGACTTGCATGGATGCAATAGCAACCCACATCATATAACACGCCGCCACCAAGATCCTTTTGCATCTTAATGCTTCCAGAATTCAAATCATGGAGGAAGGAGAATGTTGAGCGAATTAACTTCACATCACCAATTTCGCCTCCTGCGATCATTTCTTTCACACGGTTATGCTGTGGATGGAACTGATACATGAACGCTTCCATGAAAATCACATTGTTTTCTTTAAAAGCTGTCGCCATCTCTTCCACGTCTTGTGAGGTCAATGCTGCTGGCTTTTCACAAAGCACATGTTTTCCGTGCTTCGCAGCTTCAATCGCCCATTGTTTATGTAGTTGATTTGGAAGCGGAATGTACACCGCATCAATTTCAGGGTCATTCAATAAATCGGTGTATGATTCATAATGCTTTGGAATGCCAAGGTCAACAGCAAAGTCTTTCGCCTTCCCGCTTTCACTCGCAACAGCCACAACCTCTGCATTATGTGCACGCTCCATCGCTGGAATCACTGTATTTCGCGCAATTTTCGCGGTTGATAAAACACCAAAACGAACCTTTGTCATCTGAGTTCCTCCTAAATTATTGAATCAAATGCGCCTTGGCGTATTTGCGCCCGATTTTTTTCGAGCTTTCTCGAAAAAAGTCCACTGAAAAATCGTGGCATCCGCCGGAGGCATAACTTTATTCAGCCAAGGGTTATACTCCTTAAATTGTAAACTCTTTTACCATTGTCTTACTAATATAAGTAGTGGACTTCTAAGCAATAAAGTTACTAAACAATTACATATTCTCATATTTTAGGAGATTACGAAAGGCTTTATCTTGAAATAAAAAAAGCCAGAGTTCATCCTCTGACTTCATCCTTAAAATTGATCAAGTTATACAGAGTGACAATCTTTTAACTTGCCAATTAAATCCTGCATAACCTCTTCAGTTGTGATAGTAGTTGTTTCTTCTACTTTTTTCTGAATGTCTACCATTATTTTTAAAAGTTGTTCAGAACTCATACTTTTTACCTACCATTTTCATTTTCCAATTAAAATCCATTTTACACTATTCAGCAAATTTTGCAAAGGAAAATTGTGACAAAACTTCAACAAAAAACCCCTAACGATTTATCAGGGGCCAAAACTTACTTATTGTACTGGAGGAGGTCCGTCACCCATATGAACTCCATCCGCAAAAACTGATAATAACACTTCGCCATTTTCGTGAACAAACGGAACAGCGACCATTGTGTAGACTTTCCCCTCAGAGTTAGGCATTTTTATTGCCATAATCTGATTAGCCCCGACAAACTGGTATCCGTTACTCTTTTTATCTGCTTTCACCACTTTAAATTCATTCGATTTCAATATGCTCGCAACCGCCTTGTTACGCTCTGCTCCTTGCAAATAGTCGCCACATCCGCAATCATCCCCATGAGCAAATGCAGTATTTCCAGGTAGTACAAGCATTAACAACACCAGCACAATCCCTAAAACTTTGACAAAGTTCCCCATTCAAAACCCTCCCTTTAGTAGCTTCATTCTACAGATTACACAGAAATCGACAAATTCCTTTATTTTCTGTAAAAATGGTACTAAAGGTAGGGCACTTCATTCTGAACTAGTTCTATTAACCTATTCGTATTTAAAAAGTCAATACAACCTTGCAAACCTCATCTTTATTGTTAATGACTTCTTCCAGTGCTGCTTTGATATCAGTAAATTCGAAGGTATGTGTATGCATTTTTTCAGGTGTAATGGCACCCGATTCTAGTAATTCGATGACATGTGGGAATCGATAATTGTTCAGACGTGATCCAACTACATCGACACCTTTTTTTGTAAAAGCGACTTGTGGAATTTCTGATGGTTTGTTACCAGTCCCTAATGCGACGATTCGACCTGCAGGAGAAACGAATTCCAATGCCTCTTCTAAACTTCTCGGTGAGCAAACAGAGTCAACAATCACGGGTATACCCTCTCCATCCGTAAACTCGTTAATTGCTTCTGCTAGGCTCTCCTCAAGAACATTTACCACTCGGTCTGCACCCATATCTGTTGCACGCTCCAAACGGTTGTTCACAAGATCCGTCATGATCACTTCTGCTCCGCGTGATTTAGCCACCTGCATTACAGCAACCCCGATTGGACCCGAACCCATCACCAACACCTTGTCTCCTTTTGTGATTCGGCCACGTTCATTCACCTCAACGCCAATTGAGTATGGTTCAACAAGAGACACATGAAGTGGATTCGTCGTATCCTTGTTTACCTTATAGGCATTTTCTTCGGTTGTTTTTACATATTCAGCAAATCCGCCATCACGATGTACACCTGTTACCTCAACAGTAGAGCAAACATTGTGGTGACCAGTTCGGCAAGCGTAACAGGTTCCACAGCTATTGACATTATCGACAGCGACTAAGTCGCCCACTTTAACCTTCGTTACCCCGCTGCCAACAGATTCCACAATCCCACCAAATTCGTGACCGATTAATCGTGGATATGTCGCAAGCGAGTTTGAACCATTGTAGATCCCCACATCTGAACCGCAAATCCCACCAGCTATGACTTTTATAATAACGTCTTTCCTGTCAGTAATCTCTGGCTTTGGAACCTCCTTGACTTCCACTTCAAAGGGTTTATTTATCATGATTGCTTTCATATCTCATCCTCCTTATTGAGTCGTTAGACGTCTGTATACTTGTCGACAACCTATATTTTTAAAAAGTATCTTAACAGGTGTACCGCACTGAAAGTCGTCATGTGCCTTTCCGTTGCTATGCCTGTCTTCAGATACTTATTGTCCTTTTGAAATACTTTTTCCAACACTATCAATCATATCTTCAAAGTGCTCATTTAAGATTTTATTAATTTGTTGGCTGTCCTTAGAACTGAGGTATTGCACGATAGCTCGGTGTTGATTTAATAAAGGTTCGATTTCATGGGCATTCGAAGAAAACCTTTTTTCAGTTGCAACAAGCATGGCCGCATATATGATTTGGCAGATGCTATTCCACAAATGTAATATTCTTTCATGTCCTGTATCAATGATAATAGTCTCATGGAATTGCAAGTCATAATAGGCAAACTCCATATAGTTTCCGTGCTTTGCTGCCATTTCCATTTTATCAATGGTAACAGAAAGCTTTTGAACCGTTGTTTCACAATCATCCGCTAAAAGTTTTTTAATCGCAAAGTTTTCGATGAGAATCCGTACATCATATAACTCACTCATTCCTTTAGGGGTTAGACCTTGTACAACAGCGCCCATTCTTTCAAGTCGAATTAACCCCTCGTGTTGTAGGATTTTGAGCGACTCCCTTACAGGCGATCGACTTGTTCCAAATTTAGAAGCTATTTGGTTTTCTGATAACGTCTCACCATTTTTAATCGTACCTTTTATAATTTCTAAGCGAAGCTCATATGCTATTTTTTCTCCCAATGAAGCACCGGGTAAATCCGTAACAGACTCCAAATATCTTCCCACCTTTCAATCTTCTATCTTTAGGATAATTTAAAGAATATCCTTTCGCAAGAGGTGTTCAAAGCGCTTTCAGCCTATTTTTCTACCAATAGGTCCTATCGTTCATTCCAAAGCACTTTGACAACAGCCTTTTTCACTGGCCTCGGTGCACTTGTGTACATCCCTGGCATATGAGCATCCTCAGGTGTAAAAAGAGCAAACATGCCTTCCTTCACAAGGAAGCGGTCCTCTGCTACAGTCTCTAAGAAGTAAAGATCTTTTTCCTTCAACTCTTCTACTACTCTAGTATTCTCGACATTTGTATAACCCATTTTTTCCTCACCACGAATGATATACTGCACATCGGCATAGCGAGAATGACATTCAAAACGCGCTTCTTCACTGCTCTTTGTTTCATATTCATGAATTTGGATAAAAACATTATCGCCATCAATTTCGTATTCCCCTACAGGAAGTTCCGTAAGGTCTGTTTCGCGTAAATAATCGAGTGCCATTTTCAAACGTGGTCGCACACCTTCATACAAATGTGCATTTGCTAATTTATCAATAATCACAATGATTCCTCCAATACGAAATCGCCATTAATCTTTATAATGACTCTTCACCAATTCTTCCATGACTTTACTTGTCCTTAATGCTGTTTCACCCGTGCATGAGCAATTTGCATCTACACCTGTTAGTTCCGCAACGAGGGTTTCAATCAACGGCTGATGAACGTGCTTTGGCTGTTCAAAGCTCCATTCCTGTGTGCCTTCTGAAGTTGTAAGTAAAATCGGATCATTGCTAAAAGTGGAAAAAGAAATCTTTCCTTTACTACCAATAATTTCATTCATATCTACATTTTCAAAGGCGGAAAAGCACCAGCTACCTGTTCCATGGACGCCTGATTCAAACAAATAAGTCCCCGTTACAATATCTTCAGCTGGGTAATGTCCAGCTTGATTGGACGCAAAGCCCTTTACATCTGTGATCGGTCCTAGTAAAAAGTCCAATAAATCAATGGTATGGCTCGCTAAATCAAAAAATAATCCTCCACCTGCAAGTTCCGGTTGAACACGCCATGGTAGATTATCCTTATCTAAAACATCTTCAGCTACCTTCTGGTATTGAGTCGTCTTCACAAATCGAACCTCACCAATTGCATTCGATTCAATCAGTTCCTTGATTTTCAAGAATCTTGGCATTGCCCGACGATAAAAGGAAACATATAATGGTACTCCTGCTTCCTTGCAGACTACGATCATTTCCTCACATTCTGCACTATTTAACGCCATTGGTTTTTCTACGTAAACAGGTTTTCCTGCTTGTGCAACCTTAATCGCATATTCCTTATGTGATGCAGGTGGTGTCGCGATATAGACGGCATCGACCTCAGGGTCGTTGATGAGTGCATCCGCATCATCATACCATTTTGGAACATTATGACGCTCTGCATAATCCTTCGCAAGCTCACCCGTTCTACGCATAACCGCAACTAATTCAGAGTTCTCAACCTTTTGAAACGCAGGCCCACTTTTCACTTCAGTGACATCCCCGCAACCAATAATTCCCCAACGAACACTTTCCAAAGCCATATTAGATTAACCTCCTTATTGGGTCAGAGGGACAGGTCCCTTGTCCCACCAATTTTTTCCTGGGACGAGGGACCTGTCCCCGCGTCCCATTATCTACCCAGATAGCCTCCGTCGACTGCTATTGTAAATCCGTGCAGATAGTCGGATGCATCTGAGGCTAAGAAAATAGCAGCACCTTGTAAGTCTTCACCAGTCCCCCAACGTCCTGCTGGAATCCGGGCTAAGATTTCCTTATTGCGTGTCTCGTCCGCAATTAACGCTGAATTCATTTCCGTTGCCATATAGCCTGGAGCAATACAGTTCACATTCACACGATGCTTTGCCCATTCATTTGCCAATGCTTTTGAAAATTGCATGACCGCGCCTTTACTCGCTGCATAAGCAGGTACCGTAAAGCCACCAAAATATGATAGCATCGAAGCTAAGTTAATAATCTTACCCTTCCCTTGTTCAATCATATGCTTGCCCACCTTTTGACAGAGGAAGAAGACAGCATTTGCATTGACGTCCATAACGAGATCCCAATCTTCTTTTGGAAACTCCACAGAAGGATGTCGACGTTGAACTCCGGCATTATTAACTAGAATATCAATTTTGCCCATTTCTCCGATGATTTGCTCAACTAAGCCGTCAAGTCCGTCCACATCACCTAGGTCGTATGAAATTCCAATTGCCTTCACACCTTGGCTACGGATTTCTTCAAGTGCTTCTTCTTTTATCTTACGCGCCACGACGACAACATCTGCCCCAGCACTTGCTAACCCAACGGCAATGTCTTTACCTAGGCCACGCGTACCACCTGTAACAACAGCTACTTTTCCGGTTAAATCAAATAATTTATTCATTTTCCTCACCTCACTCGAAATGGTACATGACCTTGACAGCATCAGACGGAGTTGTTAACAGCTCAAACCCCTTTTGTGCTTCTACAGGAGGGAGGACATGTGTAATGATTTTTTCAAAGTTTGGATCTTTCGCTACTAATTCAGCTGCGATTTCAAAATCTTTATGTGTATAAACACGAACAAATCGAATCGAAAGCTCTTTGAACATTCCTTGCTGCAATTGAAGCGCAGCAGGCTTTTTATAGGAAGCAACAATGACAACTGTGCCTCTTACTTTTACAACCTCAGTCACTTGACTTGCTACTGCAGGATGCCCTGCACAATCAAAAACAAAGTCAAAACCACTGCCGTTAGTTTCAGCTGATACAACTTCTTTCACATCTTGGGTGAGCGAATGGATCGCTGTGAAACCAAGTTCCTCCGCTTTTTTAATACGGTCAGGATTTGTTTCAACAATCACAACTTTACGCGCACCTAGGTTCTTTAATGAGAGAGCTACGCATAAACCAATTGTTCCAGCTCCGTAAACGAGGGCTTCATCTCCTGGTACAAATCCAGCCTGTCTTACAGCATGGACACCTACTGCAATTGGCTCCATCAGCGCACCCAGCTTTAGGGAAACACCTTCAGGTAGTGGGATAATCTTATCAATCGGAGCTTGCACATATTCGCCCATGCCTCCGTCGCAGTCGATTCCAACTAATTGTAATGTTTCACATACGTGGGCTTGACCAGATTGACATGGTGGACATGTACCACAGCTTAGTAATGGATTCACTGTTACTGGGGTTCCTGGCTGTAGGGTTGGATGACCACTTACAATCGTGCCGGAAAATTCATGTCCCGGAATAAGGGGAGCAGCAGCACGCGGATGCGTGCCGCCATATATAATTAAATCTGTACCGCAAATGCCAGCGTGTGAGGCTTTAATTAAAGCCCAGCCTTCCTTTACTGCAGGCATTTCTTTTTCTTGGACATTTACTGTTTGAGGTCCTTCATACACAATAGCCTTCAATTCTAGCACTCCTTTTTCAGTCATAACTTAGATGAATCTTTATTTACTCATACAGATTAAAGTTTCATAGATTTACAAGCCGAACAAACTTGGAAGCCAGAGTGAAAGTTGTGGAATATATGTGACTAGCAATAAGGCTATAATCAATACTCCAAAGAATGGTAGTAATGGCTTAATCACATTTTCAATTTTCAGATTGGCAACCTTAGCCCCTACGAATAAAACGTTTCCAACTGGTGGTGTAATGGTTCCAATACATAGGTTCATAACGATCATGATTCCGAAATGAACAGGATCCATTCCAAAGTCCATTACAATCGGTAGAAAGATTGGTGTAAAAATAAGAACCGCAGGAGTTGGGTCCATAAATGTTCCAACAATTAATAACACAATATTCATGATTAATAGAATAATAATAGGGCTATCCGTTAAAGATAATAGAGTATCGGCAATTAGGCCTGGAATGTTCGTAAAAGCCATAACCCATGACATAATGGACGAAACTCCAATCAACAAAGTAACCATAGCAGTCGTTCTTGTTGATTCTAAAATAATTCTTGGTAGATCTTTGATTTTAATTGCACGATAAATGAATGATAATAACAGAGAATACACAACCGCAATCGCTGCCCCTTCAGTAGCAGTAAAAATTCCTCCGATTATCCCTCCGATTACAATAACAATTAGTAATAAGCTTGGGATGGCATCAAGAATAGTCTTAAGTGCTACTTTTAAAGAAACTCGCTCAGAGCTTCGGTATCCATGTTTTTTTGCAACAACAAATGCAACAACCATACAGGCTAGTGCCCAGAGAATTCCAGGAATATATCCACCCATGAACAACGCTGCAATCGATGTTCCACCACTCACGAGGGAGAATACGATCAATGTGTTACTAGGAGGAATAAGCATTCCGGATGGTGCCGATGCAACGTTAACCGCTGCAGAGAACTCACGCTTATATCCGTCTTTTTCCATTTCTGGTGTTAAAGAAGTACCAACAGCTGCTACTGCTGCTACGGCAGATCCACTAATCGAACCAAACATAGCATTAGCTAATACGTTTGTCTGTGCAAGAGACCCTGGCATACGACCACTCAATACTTTTGCACAGTTTACTAATCTTGTAGCAATTCCTCCATTATTCATGATTACCCCGGCTAAGACGAAAAAGGGGATTGCAAGTAATGGGAAGGAATTAATTCCTGTAAAAAGACGTTGGGCTGATGTGAGCATTCCATTATCAAAATCAACTATTAAAAACATTGCCAATACTGATGGAACCCCAACAGCGATACTAATAGGCGCACCGAGAACCAGTAGGATAATTAGCCCTATCAACATAATCAGTGCGGCTTGAATGACGACCGGATCCATAGTTTATCTCCTTCCTACAAAAGAAGTTATTGCTGCTGCTCTTCTAAAGTTTGCTTTTTCGCTAAAATTAAATAAATACTATTCACTGCATAGAAAATAATAAAGGCACCACTTACTGGGATCCCTACATATAAATAACCCATTGGAAGCTTAAGACTTGGGTTAATCTGATTCCATGCTAGTTCAGCGGCATTGCCTCCACCTTTGACAAGAACAATCGCAGCAAATGCGATGATGACAAGCTGAATGAATAATTCAACACCTAGTCTAAGTGGTTTTGGAAACTTATCCTTAACAAAGTCCATTGCCATATGTCCATTTTCCCCAAACAAAAATGCTGCGCCAAACAGTCCGAGCCATACAAAGCAGTATTTCGCAAGCTCTTCTGAAAAAGCACTCGGGTCGTTAAAAATGAACCGGGTGATAACTTGCCAAGTTACAAGTACTACCATGGCCGCGAACAAAATAATGCAGATTACGCTTAATATTTTGTCTAAAATGCTTTTTATGAGTTTCATATAATCACTCCATTATTTATTCCGCATTAACTGGCAGTACCCCTTATATTTGAAGTATTCAATGTGAAGATAAAGAATAGGGGGATTAGCTGCCCGATTAAGAAGAACAAAGACTACGAACACACATCATGTGGGCTTATCTAACATCCAGCAGGGATAGCTCCCCACTGGATGATGTTTCACTTTATTGAGCCAATTCGCGTACCTTTTCATATAGATCTTTTTGGAAATCATTTACTAATTTTTCTTCTAATAATGGTGCAACTGCATCTTGGAAGATTGTAATATCAACATCGTTAAACTTAGCACCTTGCTCTTCTGCTGCTGCTTTTGCTTCTGCAACGAACTCAGCGAATAATTCGAATTCACGGTCGAATGCTGAAGTAAGACCTTCTTTTAGTAACTTTTGATGCTCTTCAGACATACCTTTTAACACATCTGCATTAATCATTAAGTAGTCAGGTACCATTAAGTGTTTTGTGTAAGAATAATATGGTGCAATTTCAACGTGCTTTAGGTTGTTAAAAATTAACTCGTTGTTTTCTCCACCTTCAAGAACACCTGATTGAATAGCTGTATACACTTCACCTTGACCCATTGGTGTACCAACGCCACCCATAAGTTCCATCATTTGAATATTTGTATCAGATTCCATAACACGTATTTTCATACCTGCTAAATCTTCAGGTGTATTAACTGGCTTCTCACTGTTGTATACGTTACGTACTCCACCGTGGAATCCACCTAGAACGGTTAAACCATTTCCTTCTAAAGAAGAGAATAGTTCTCCTGTTACATCAGGATTGTTCAGTACAGCTTGTTGGTGTTCAACAGAATCAAATACATATGGTAAGTTAAACACTACGAAATCAGGATTTAGGTTTTCTAATAAGCTTCCTGGTGTGATTGACATTGCCACTGTACCAGATTGAACTAACTCAAGAACTTCACGCTGTGCGCCTAGTAATTCGTTTGGATAAATTTCAATTTTATAAGCGCCATCTGTTTCCTCGTAAAACTTTTCACTGAATTCTTCCATCGCTTGATATTGCGGGTGGTTTTCTGGTTGGTTAAAACCTAGTTTTAATACTTTTGTATCTTTTTTGCCTTCTGAATCTCCACCGGAAGCTGAGTCTGAGCCGCCTCCTCCACACGCTGCCAAGAATGACATCATTAGGATTGCTACTGCAAGAATTGAAAATAATTTAAACCCCTTTTTCATTTTCCTTCACTCCTATATATTTAAATTTACTTACTACCTACGGTTAGTTGTATCAAATGCGCCTTGGCGTATTTGCGCCCGATTTTTTTGGATCTTGATCGAAAACTTTCCTTTGAAAAATCGTGGCATCCGCCGGAGGCGTTAACTTTATTCAGCCCAGGTTAGCCACTGCTGCATTCTATACATTAATTGCATAAATCCATAGTTAAGAAATATGAGTTTTATCCTGAATAAAGTTAACAGGGTAATGAACCTGCTCCCCATTTAAAAATCGGACTGTTTCCTCTGCAACCTTGCGTTTCAACTCAACTGCTGCTTCCTCTGAATACCAAGCCATATGTGGCGTAATCAGGAAGTTTTCGTGTCTCATTAAGTTGGCGTCTGCACTCATTGGCTCAGACTTTGCCACATCAATGGCCGCTCCAGCAATCCAATTTTCTTCAAGCGCGCGATCTAGAGCATCCTCATCAATGATGCCGCCACGGGAAACATTGACAATATAAGCAGAAGGCTTCATAAGTTGAAGCTCTTTTTCACTAATTAAGTTTCTAGACGTGTCAAGTCCACAGTGGATCGACACCACATCTGATTGTGTAAGTAATTCTTCAAGTGAAACAAACTCGACAAAGTCTGGATATGTTTCTTTTTGATTAATGTCCGTAACAATCACCTTACAGCCAAGAGCATGTACCTTATGAGCAAAGGCTGTACCAATTCGACCAAGGCCGATGATTCCTACCGTTTGTACACTGTGGCGGTAGACCGGAATACTTTTTGAATAATCCCATGTACCAGCTTTAACAAGCTGATTCATGAATGGAATTTTTCGCGTTAACGCCAACATTAAAGCTAATGCATGGTCCGCCACTTCATTCGTGCCATAGTCAGGCACATTACAAACCTGAACGCCATATTTTGTTGCCGCTTTCAAGTCAACATTATCAACACCAACTCCGTAGCGTACAACAAACTTCAAATCTGGTAAACTAGCAAAAACTTTTTCCGTAATCGGTGCATACTGGTTAATAAATGCTACCGCACCCTGACATTGGTTAATCACATCATCCTCCGTCTTACACTGAAGCAATTCAAATGAATAACCCGCTTTTGAAAATACAGTTTGCTCTGCATCGAAATTATCATGATCACAATCTGTAATAATTACTTTTCTTTCAGTCATGTTGTCTACTACACCTCCGCAAATTTCACCATAAATAGACCGTAAACGCTGTCAATTATGCGAATTTTCAATAACGTTATGTTCATGCTTCTGCTGAAAAAGGTAAAAGTCTTATAGACTCTTAACCTTTTCCCAAACAGAATCGTCGGCATGAATGCCTTCTGTCTTACTTCTTTCACGAGCTGATGCTTGACCTTCACCAGGATATCGTACTGTCGTACCTTCTTGTATTGGAGTGCTATTTCTAAGTTGGTCTACAGTGCCTTGGATAATTGACTCCATTTGCTCCTCTGTCATAAAGCGCTTTGGATCAAACGCCATGAAGATTTGTGAACATCCTGTACAGCTTCCTTGATTAATTTCATCCATCATAGCTGTTGTGTTACCGTTTGCAAGAACAGATCCAAATAAATCTAGTAAAATCGCAAAGCTGGAACCTTTCCAGTAACCCATAGGCATAATTCTTCCAGAATCCTCAATCTTACCTGGGTCTGTTGTCACGTTACCTTCAGAATCAAATCCACCAGCAAATGGTAGCTGTTTTTCAGCTAGACGTGTTACTTGGATTTTACCCCAAGAAAATTGGCTTGCAGCCATATCTAGCAGGAATGGACCTTCTTCTCTCGGAATCCCCATACAGATTGGGTTGTTCCCGATATTTTGATTTGCAGAACCCCATGCTGGCATACAAGACTCTGTATTCGTCCAGCTAATTCCCATTAATCCTTCATTAATCATATCCAGAATATATGTACCACCGCGCATCCAGTGTGTTGTATTACGTAAAGCCACAATTCCAACACCATTTTCTTTCGCTAATTCAATCGCGCGCTGTGACGCTTTTTTCGCATTGATAATACCAATACCACGATGTCCATCATATTGTTCAACAACACCAAAACTGTTCACTAGTTCAAGCTCAGCATCAAGATTGATCCAACCCTTTTTAACGTAATTCAGAAAACGAGGAACACGGTTCAAGCCATGAGATTCAATTCCATCTCTACTGTTTTCCGTATGCACCTGTGAACAAAGCTCTGCTTGCTCTTCGCTAAGACCATTTCGTAAAAATGCTTGTTTAATTTCATGCTTCATATCCTCAAAAGCAATATACATAAATATATCCCCCTCTTTGTTTTCTGCACTTAGGATCCTTTTGTGGACCCTTTTATTGCAAGAAAATGGTTTTTTATTTAAGTAAGCCCTTACATTGCGGTTAAAAAAATATAGTTTGGCCTACTTGGTAAATCTTAAAATACATGAGTACTTGTATACAAGTATGCTAACATAGGGACAGTAAAAATAGCAATCCCCTTTTTTAGAAAATTGCAGAAATTATTTTATTAAAAGTTTTGTTAGAAACAAAGATTTTTACCCACAAAAAAACAACCCATCAAATGGATTGTCACGATTTTCTTACTCGAATAAAAATTCATCATCTAGATTTGGGCCATTGATTATCTCATCGTATTTCTCGAGTTCTTCCTGAAGGACTTTTTCGAGTTCTCTAAATTTCGTCGAGATGCTGCTTGGCGACACATCAAATTCTTCCGCAAGTTCCTCATGCGTAGAAAGACCTTCATACGGATAGATCATTTCAAGCATATAGACCAAAGCTGCCTCATAAATGCCTGTTTTGATAATCCTTGGGTTTTTGCGTTCGCAGTATTTATGCCATAGTGAAAGTCCAATTCCTACGATTTCCTCGTCATAATCGTACTCTTTCATCCGAATCTGAAACATTTCGGCGACCTCTCGCTGTTTGGAGGTCTGCCAGTGGTAATCATCCGCCGTTACTTTCGCCTTTCCGAACATAAAAACCATGAATACATCGATAAATTCATTGGACATAAACTCAACTGGACTGGTCTCACTGCTTTTTTCAAAGAGTTCAAGAATCATGTTTCGCATATCGCCCGCATATTCCGTTGGCAATTCAAGAAATGTCGGGAAAAAGATTGAATTCGCACCTGCAGGCAACAACGTTCCGAACACAAAATAGCCTGCCTCCACATCTGTTTCCATCTCATAAATTCGCACTTGATGCTGCTCACCCGTAAAAATATCCCGAACCTTCATATACGTTCTTTGCTCATCAACCTTTGTCACCGTATATGCAGACGGTCTTGCAGCCTTCCATCTCTGTAAAAGGTCGCGTGTTCGTGGGCGGCTATATTTTGGACCGTAAATATCAACATACTCTTCCAAAATCGTTTTTCCATCAGTCGGAATCGAACTAATGATCCAAACGCGCGAAAAGAATGAAAATAAATCATAGACATCATCTGGAAGCTCATTAAAAATATCACTATACTGATCCAGAACGTCATCAAAAAACTCTTCATACAAATGGATGGCGTACTGGAACATATCATGTTGGACATCGTTCAGTTCATTTTCAACGACTTGATCAATGGAAACAACCGTAGTCCGTCCGCAGCATCTTTTATACTTTTTTCCACTTCCGCACGTGCACTGGTCATTCCGTCCCGCTACCTTCATGAATTTCATTCACCCTTCTCTGTTATCCTATGACACTATCATATCACATCTTCTGGATATATCAGTGGGTGTTGTGGCCAATTGGCGATAAATTCATTCTATTGTTAATATTTCTTATCTTACCTGTGAAAATCAGCATTATTATACTTGCTATCGGCAATGGTAGATGATTGTTTTTATTAAAATAAAGACAATCTAATAACTGGAACAAAGATTTATGGCTAATAATTAAATTTTATGGCCAATAAATGATTTTTTCGGCCGATAATCGAAAATTATGGCTGATAAACAGAATTTATGGACGATAGCGCTTCGCCTCAAATTTTGCGAGGTAAATGCACCGGGGATTTACTGTCACTAATCTCAAAATACTATCACTATCCCAGAAATACTGTCACTGTTTTAAATTTACTGTCACTAGCCGGAATACTGCCGCTATTCCAGATTTACTGCCACTAATCTCAAAATACTGCCACTAGCCCAAAAATACTGCCACTAATCAAATTTTACTGCCACTAGCCCAAATTCGCTCCCACTACCAAAAACCCGAATGCCACAAAAGGCATTCGGGTCTTCAATCTAAACCTGGATCTTCAACGTTTGTCCGATACTGAGTATGTCGCTTGTTAAGTTATTGGTTGTTTTAATGTTTGCAACGGTCGTGTTATATCGCTTGGCGATACCATACAAGGTTTCGCCGGATGCCACAGTGTGAACCACAACGTTTGTTGGGACTTTTAATACTTGCCCAATGTAGATCATGTCTGATGTTAAGTTGTTGGCATTTTTAATGGCGGTCACGGTTGTGCCATTTTTAACAGCAATTCCTGACAGCGTATCGCCCGCTACAACTGTATAATTCACCGTATACACCG
>Ga0180217_1001208_pt1 | contig 30232 bp, 38 predicted proteins | sample eDN3rd37CBELigOP_FD_128521 | JGI IMG/M metagenome (GOLD analysis project Ga0180217, IMG submission 128521) | Enriched Organic Plus compost microbial communities from Emeryville, California, USA - eDNA 3rd pass 37_C BE-Lig OP (version 2) (version 2) ... | reverse complement strand
TCCTCCCCCCTTCGTCATTGCGAGGGGCCGTGAGGCCCCGCGGCAATCCAGGGCCCCACATAACCGCCCTGGATTGCTTCGTCGGCTTCGCCTCCTCGCAATGACGAGGGGAGAGGCTCGTTATCCCGGGGCAGGAGATGCCAGCCTGCGCTGGCATGACGAAGGGGGGCGGATGGGGCGAAAAAACGGAAAGCCGGGGCCCCCTATCCCCGAAACCAGTCCGCGATCTCGCTGCCGGTCGCCAGCCATACGCCGTCATGGCCGACGATATGCGCCAGGGCGCGGTCGAGGGCGCGGGCGCGGAAGGGGTGGCCGATGAGGAAGGGGTGGATTGCGATGGACATCACCCGCGGGCTCCTCTCACCTTCCTCGTAGAGTTGCTCGAACTGGTCGACCAGGATGCGGTAGAAATCGTCGCCGGTGCCGCCATGCTGCAGGAAGATCGGGATGTCGCCGATCTCCAGCGTGTAGGGCATGGCGAGGATCGGGCCGGCGCGCGTGGTCATCTCATAGGGCAGCTCGTCATTCGCCCAGTCGCAGACATAGTCGATCCCCGCTTCGGCCAGGATGTCGAGCGTGTTGTCCGTCTCGGTCAGCGCGGGGCCGAGCCAGCCGCGCGGGCGGGTGCCGGTGGCCTGCTCGATCGTGTCGATCACGGCGTGGACCAGGGGCTTCTCGTCCTCCGGGCCCATGCCGGTGAACAGCATGGAATTGCTCGGCCCGTGGGCCATCCATTCCCAGCCCGCCCTGCTGCCCGCCTCGACGATCTGCGGATAATGCTCGCAGACCTCGGAATTGAGCGCGGCGGTGGCCGGCACGCCGTGCCTGGCGAGGATGTCCATCACCCGCCACACGCCCACCCGCGCGCCATAGTCGCGCCACGCATGATTGAGCACGTCGGGCGCGAGGCCGGCGGTCATCGGCGTCATCGCCATGCCGGGCTGCTTCCAGTGGAAATGCTCGATATTGGGCGTCACCCACAGCGCCACCCGCGCATTGCCGGGAAAGGGCTTCGCCGGGCGATCGACGATCGGCGAATAGGCGAAGCGGCCGTGATCCATCATCATGCTGTCCTTTCGGGCTCCGGTTCGGGCGTCAGGCCGCGGCCGGCTTCTTGACCGGCGGGAAGATCTGCCCGCCTTCGTCGCTGACGGTGATGACGCGGTAGGGGCAGCTCTTGGCCGCACGGACCAGCATCTTGTCGTCCTCCGTCGCGTCCGGATCGCCCAGCACGACCTTGTTGCCGGCATCGAGCGAGAAGGTGTCCGGCGCCCAATGCACGCATTTGCCGTAGCCCTGGCATTTGTCGCGGTTCACCGAAATCGTGATATTGCCCATCGGAAAGTCTCTCAAATCAGGAACTGGAGAAGCGGAATCTCGCGCCGGCTGTTGATCAGCAGCACCTTCTTGCCGGCGATGCGGAACCCGTCGCCTTCGCGCCGCAGCCGGTGGAAGCTGCGGCCCATCCAGAACTGCTGGTCGGACGAGCGGGCGATGCCGAGCATGAAGTTGGATTCCACCGCCAGCTCGGCCCCGTCATCGGCGGTGACCGCGATGTTGGACACGATCCGGCGCATCGCGCCGCGCGCTTCCTCCACCGCCAGCACCGAGCCGCTCTTGAGCCGGTCCACCCGCTGTTCGAGCCGCAGGTAGTCGTCATGGATGATCGAGACGCGGCGGCTGCCTTCCTCGTCCGCCGGGTCGATCGGCACCCAGTAGGTGCCCGTTTCCAGCCACAGCGCGAACCATTCGTCGAAGCGCATCTCGTCCATCAGCTGCGCTTCGTGATACAGGAACTGTTCGGGCGTCATTCGGCGTCCCCGCTCATCAGCTTGACGTAATGGCGCCAGAAGCCGCGCAGGTGGGTCTCGTCCATGGTGAAGCCGGACCGGCCACCATCGGGCATCTCGCGCTCGCGATGCAGGCCGCGGCCGATGAACAGCCAGTCATTGCCTTCGGCCTTCATGCCCACCTGGTTGCGCTCCATGATCTCCACGTCGTCGGGCGAGACGAAGCCGGCCGAGCCGAACATGAACTCATGGTCGCTGAGGCGGGCGCGATTGATCTCCTCGGGCGCCCCCTTGAGCATCACCGGATAATAATAGCTGTAGGTCTGGTCCACATCGACCGGCTGCACGGTGCGGATATGCGTCATGATGTAGATCATGTTCGGGAACACGTAGAGCAGCGGGGCCATGGTGCCGAGCAGTTGGCCGGCCTTCTCCTCCCCATAGCGCTCGCGCAGCATGGCGGCGTATTCCTTGCGCGCCGGCGAAGGCTCGCCCTTGGGCGGAGCCAGCGGGGCGCCGCGATAATCCTCCACCATATGCCCCCCGGGCAGGGAGCGGATCACGTCCGGGATCTCCTCCTCGTGCAGCGTGCCGACATCGAGGCCGGAGCGGCGGGAGAACAGCTCGAAGGCGATCTTGTGGATGAAGGGGCCGTGATAATCCCCCTCCATCGAGTTCTCGGGCATGTATTTCCAATTGCCCTTGTAGCGGACCTTCTGCACCCCCGCGTCAAGCGCGATCTCCCCTTCGGGCGAGAGATCCATGAACAGGTCGAGGAACTCGGTCACCGGGCCGAGATGCTCGGCCAGGCTGATCCCTTCCTCCGCCACGCTGGCGAAGACAAGCCCGCGATAGCTGTCCTGCCGGGGCAGCTCGACCAGCGGGAACTGGTCCTTGTCCAGATCGTAGTCGTAGCCTTCGTCGAAGGTCGGCTCGAGCAGCTCGCCGGTATTGGCGTAGGACCAGGCGTGATAGGGGCAGACGAACTTCTTCGCGTTGCCCTGATCGGCCAGGCAGACCAGGTTGGCGCGATGGCGGCAGCGGTTGTAGAACACCCGCACCACATCGTCGTCGCCCCGCACCATCAGCACCGGCTGCAGGCCGATCTGGCGGCGGACGAAGTCGCCTCGATTGGGCACTTCGCTCTCATGGCCGATATAGACCCACACCTTGTACCAGATCCGCTCCAGCTCGCGCTGGAAGATCTCGGGATCGCGATAGACGCTGCCATGCACGCGCGGACCTTCGGCGAGGCTCGCGAAATCGACCGGCGCGTTGTCCACCTTCGTCGCCATTCCTTCTACTCCTTGACCGACCGGGCGAGCGCCTCCGCGGAACGCGCAAGCGCGCTCCGCCCCGCCCGGAGCAACACGGCGCCGATCACCGCCCCCACGGCGGCGGTCAGCGCGATCGACAGGCCGACCGCCCGGGGATCGGCGAAGACGCGTTCGGTCAGCACCGCCACGGCGAAGGGGCCCACGCCGGTGCCGATCACGTTCATCGCGAGAAGGAAGATCGCCGCCACCTGGCCGCGCAGCCCGTTGGGCGCGATCTGGCCGATCAGCGAAGGCGCATGGCCGATCGCCGCGCAGGCGAAGAACAGGATCGCGCCGACCAGCGGCACCGCGATGCCGAGCACGGGCACGATCGTCGCGGCCGAAAGCGGGATGAGGACCAGGGCGCACAGGATGCCGGTCTCGAACACCGCCGTGCGCCGCCCGCGCGCCAGCAGCCTGTCCGACCGCCAGGCGCCCAGCAACTGGCCGATCCCGCCCGCGAACAGCATCGCCAGGCCGAGCACCAGCCCGATCCGGGCGGGGGACAGGCCATGCACCCGCGTCAGCCAGGTCGGCCCCCAGGCGATGATCGCGTTGAATGAGATGTTGATCGCCGCGAAGCCGAAGGCGAAGCACGCTACCGTGCGGCGGTTGGCCCGCAGCCAGGCGGCCAGCGCGCCCTTTTCCGTCAGCGCCGCACCCGTGGCTTCGCGCCTCGCGGGCTCGCGGATGGTGAGCGCCAGCAGGGCCACGGCGATGCCGGGCAGCCCGATCAACACGAAGGCCACGCGCCAGGCCGAAAGCTCCCCCAGCAGCGGCAGCGCGATCGCCTGCCCGCTGGAGGCGAAGGCGATGACCAGCCCGCCGAGCATGTAGGCCAGCCCCGATCCCCCGGTGACGCCGAGCTGGTAGGTCGCGATCGCCCGGCCCCGTCGCTCGGGCTCGAAATAATCCGACAGCATGGAGAAGGCGGCAGGCGAAAGAGCCGCTTCGCCCACGCCCACCCCTACGCGCAGCAGGAACAGGCCGGCGAAGCTCCGCGCCAGCCCGCAGGCAGCGGTGCACAGGCTCCAGAAGAAAACCCCCGCGGCGACAAGCCGCTTGCGCGATGTGCCGTCGGCCAGCTTGCCCAAAGGGAAGCCGGCCAGCGCGTAGAAGATCGCGAAGGCGAAGCCGTGCAGCAAGGCGAGCTGGACGTCGCTGAACGCCAGCTCACGCTGGATCGGCACCATCAGCATCGACAGGATCACCCGGTCGAGGAAGGAGAAGGCGAAGGCGACGATCAGCACGGCCAACGCGTAATTGCCCTGCGCCCGCGAAGGCCAGGGCTGCTCGATCGCCGGCCTCAGCGAATGGGTCATCGCGTCCATCAGGCGCGCCTATCCCTCAGCCGTGCCGAGTTCGTGCAATCGGGAAACCGCCCGTTCAACCGCCCTTTACGCTCCATCGTGCCGGCCTGCATCCCGCCACTCTATCAAGGCCACGGGAGCACGCAAGAGATTGTCTGACCATTTTGTGCAATTATCGCACCGGGTTTCCGCAGGCATGAAAGCAGGCACAAAACCGCAAACGGCGGAAATGCGCCGAAAAATCATGACTGGACGCCGCATTTGCGAGAGGCTAGCAACAAGAAATATTGTCTGACAACGGATGCACGCGATGAGCTTCGACGATATTTCCCGCAAGCTTCGCGCCGCAGGGCGGGAAGTCAACTTTCCGAACATGGTTCTTTCACAGCAAGCCTTCGCCGGCCAGCACGAATCGGAGCCCTATGCAGGCATCCGGCTCTTCCGCGACCTGACCTACGGAACCGATGCCAGGCACCGGCTCGACCTGTTCGTTCCCGAAGGCGCGGAAGGTCCGCTGCCGATCCTCCTGTTCATCCATGGCGGCGGCTTCGTGCGCGGCGACAAGCGAGTGCCCGACACGCCTTACAACGACAATGTCGGCCTGTTCGCCGCCCGGCACGGAATGATCGGCGCGACCATGACCCATCGCCTCGCTCCCGACCATGCGTGGCCCTCCGGCGCCGAGGACGTGGCCGCAGCGTCGCGCTGGCTGGCTGCGCATGCAAGCGAGTTCGGGGGCGATCCCTCGCGCCTGTTCCTGCTGGGCACCTCGGCCGGCGCAACCCATGCGGCGGGGGCGATCGCGCTCGATCCCTCGACCCCCGTGGCGGGCGCGATCCTGCTGTCCGGCATGTACGACTTCACCGATCCCGCCTTGCGGGACATCCTCGCGCCCTATCTCGGGGAAGATCCCTTGAGATATGCGGACAAATCGCCGCTCGAGGCCCTGATCGCAAGCGAAGTGCCGCTGATGCTGGTCATGGCCGAGCTCGATCCGCCGGAATTCGAACGGCAGACCTTCAACCTCGCGGCGCGCCTGCTGGAACGGGACGGGACGATGCCACATCTGGTGCGCCTGCCCGGCCACAACCATTTCACTGCCGCGCTGCATCTCAACGGCGAAGACCGCTGGCTGGGAGAGCGGATAGCGGATTTCGTTTTCAACCTGGCGTGAGGAGGATTTCCGTCAGGCCACCGGCGAGCCATCCCGCGCGAGCAGCCAGCGCGCCATCGCGACCAGCTCCGCATCGCGATGCTCGAAGCCCATCAGCTGGATGCCGAGCGGAAGGCCCTCCACCGTGAGCAGCGGCAGATTCACCGTAGGCGCGCCGATGGCGGAGGATGCGTCGTTATACCAGGGCGTGCCCATCTCGGGCTGGCCTTCCTGCCCGGGGCCGATATGGGCAAGGGTGACGAAGCCGTCCACCGCGCCGGCGAAGGAGCGATGCATCCGCCGCAGCTCCGCCTGGCGGGCCAGCGCGCGTTCGTAATCCTCGATCGTCAGCGCCGCCGCATTGTCGAGATGGCGGTGCATCACATGGCTGAACTTCTCCGGCGCACGCCTGCGCGCTTCGAGCCAGGGCCAGCGGATCTCCCAGAAGAGATCGAAGAAGAACTCGATGGTCCGGGTGGTCGCTTCCTCATAGGCGGCAAGTTCCGCCGTCTCGTTCGGCTCGACGATCTCGATCCCATCCGCGGAAAGCCCGGCGAGCCATTCCTCGAAGATCGCCTTCGAAGCCTCGTCGGTCTTTTCCCAGCCGATCGTATATTGGCGGGCAATCCGAAGCGGACGCCGCACCTCCGGCAGCGGGCCGAGCGGCAGCGTCGGAAAGCCCGGATCGCCCCCCACGGCGCGGGCGATCTGCTGCGCCCCGTCCCAGATATCCGCCATGGTCGCGCCGAGCAGGCCGATATGATTGAGGCTGGGCGAAGGATCGACGCCGCCATGGCGGTTGAGCGCGCCGAATGTCGGCTTGTAGGCGGGTATGCCGCAGATGGAGGCCGGGCGGATCACCGAGCCGCGCACCTGGCTCCCCGTGGCGAAAGGCAGCATGCCCGCCGCGATCGCCGCCGCCGAGCCGGAGGACGAGCCGCCGGGAGTGCGGGTAAGGTCCCACGGATTCCAGGTGGGGCCGGAAAGCGCCATGGTGAACTCGGTCGTCACCGTCTTGCCGAGCACATAGGCCCCGCCTTCCCGCAGCGCAGCGACATGGGCGGCGTCGAATTCGGCTGGCGGCGCATCGTCGAACCACGCGCTGTTCACGCGTGTCGGCAGCCCGGCAACATCGTAGCAATCCTTCACGCCGAACGGCAGGCCGTCCACATCGGAAAGGGGGACTCCGGCCTTCCAGCGCGCGTCTGCGGCATCAGCGGCGGCCCGGGCGCCTTCGATATCGAGGGTGACAAAGGCCCGCACATCCTTCTCGCGAGCCTCCAGGGCTTCGAGGCAGGCTTCGAGGAACGCCCTCGGGCTATCCTTCCCGCTCGCGAAGCCGGCGCGCGCCTCAGCGAAGCTGGGAAAGCGGGCGGTGGCGGGATCGTAAGTCATGCGGTTTCCTTCCCCGTGCCCAGGCCGAGCGCCGCGGAAGCGCCGGGCCGGATCATCTGCGTACAGGCGGCGGGTGCACCGTCCAGCGCGTCCACCCACCAGAGCGAAAGCAGCGCGGAGCCGAGCGGTACCTTGAGCTGCATCGCGAAACGCGGCTCCGCCAGGATCGCCTCGACCCAGGCCTCCGCGCGGGCAGGCTTGCCGAACCCCGCCAGCATTGCGTCGAAATCCGCCGCTTCGGCCAGATCGGCCAGCCGGTCCGTCAGCGCGGGCGCAAGATAGCGCTTCACCCCGATGCGGCCGCCTTTCCCCTCACCGGAAAGGCGGATGAAGAACGGTGCTTCCTCGCCCGTGCGCAGCCTCAGCGCGGCAGTGACCACGGGGGGCGGCACAGCGCTGCCGCTGCGCATCAACCGCACCGCCCGCCCTGCCTCGGCGATCATCGCATCCAGGCCCAGCCGCGCCCTGTCCACATGGCGCGCCGTCCCGCTGCTCACGAAGGTCCCCCGCCCTCGCGTGCGCTCCACCAGCCCATCCCGCTCCAGCGCATCCAGCGCCTGGCGCAAGGTCCCCCGGCTGACGCCGTATTCGGCGCGCAACGCCTCTTCCGCCGGCAGGCGATCGCCCGGACGCAGCGCGCCGTCCACGATCTGGTCGCGCAGGATCGTCTCAACCTGGCGGTAGAGGCTGAATTCCCCGTCGAGCGGATCCGCACGCGCCATCTGACCTCCGGGCGGCGGCAAAGCCGCTTTACGATTAGTATAGTTGACTATACTATTAGACCAATCGAATCGCAAGGCCCGGGCAGCTTACCGGGTCCCTTTTCCGAAGGAACCCGCCGGATGAATGGCCAGATCGAAACCGCGCCCGCCTATGGCAGCGATGTCGTCGCGGACATGCTGCGCGCGCTGGGCGTCGATTATCTGGCGATCAATCCGGGCGCGAGTTTCCGCGGCCTGCATGACAGCATCGTCAACCGGCTCGGCAATGCCGATCCCGGCCTGGTGCTCACCCTGCACGAGGCGCAGGCGGTGGCGATGGCGCATGGCTATGCCAAGGTCACCGGCAGGCCGATGGGCGTGGTGCTGCACGCCAATGTGGGCCTCATGAACGCGGTGATGGCGATCTACGACGCCTGGGTGGACCGGGTGCCGATGCTGATCCTCGGCGCCACCGGCGCGGTCGACGCCGCCCGCCGCCGCCCCTGGATCGAATGGATCCATACCAGCCGCGATCAGGCGGCGATCGTCCGCCCCTTCGTCAAGTGGGACGATCAGCCCGCATCGATCGAGGCAGCGATGGAATCGCTCCTGCGCGCCTGGTCAATGACGCAGGCCGCGCCTTGCGCGCCCACTTATGTCTGCCTCGACGTCGATATCCAGGAAGGCGCGCTGGCAAGCCCGCCGGCCCTGCCTGATCCTGCCCGCTTCCCCCTGCCTGCCGAACCGGCCATCGCCGCGAGCGATCTCGACAAGGCGCTGGGGCTGATCTCCACTGCGCGCAAGCCCCTGCTGCTGGTCGGCCGTTACGACCGGAGCGAGAAGGCCTGGGCGGAAAGGATCGCGCTGGCCGACGCGCTAGGCGCCACCGTGCTGTGCGACCAGAAATGCGGCGTCGGCTTTCCCAGCGATCATCCCGGCTTCATCGCTGCCCCGGCCCAATATCCCGACAAGCGCGCCGCCCGGCTGATAAGTGAGGCCGACCTGGTCATCAGCCTCGACTGGCCGGATCTCAAAGGCCTGCTCTCCCTGCGGCCGGACAAGGGCACGGACCTGCCCGCGATCATCGCCTCGCCCGACGAGCGGCTGCATAATGGCTGGTCGCTGGACCATTTCCCGCTGCCCGAGGCGGATCTGCGCCTGCCGGTGAAAGCGGAGACCTTCACCGCGGCGATCCTGCCGAAGCTCGCCGGCCACCGGCCCGCCACATGGTCGCTTCCCGCCATGGAGCTGCCCGAAGTTCCGGTTTCAGGCCCGATCACCCTCCCAGCCCTTGCCGCCGCCTTCGATCGCGTGCGCGGCGAACGGGAGGTATGCCTCACCCGCCTGACCTTCGGCCTGCCCGACGCGATGGTGCGCTTCACCCATCCGCTGGACTGTATCGGCTATGACGGCGGGGGCGGCATCGGCTCCACTCCCGGCATCACCGTGGGCGCCGCGCTGGCGCTGAATGGCACCGGCCGCCTGCCGGTGGCGATCCTGGGGGATGGCGACCTGCTGATGGGCAGCCAGGCGCTGTGGACAGCAATGGCGGAAAGGCTCCCCGCGCTGTTCATCGTGAACAACAACCAGTCCTTCTACAACGATGTCGAACATCAGGAGCGCGTGGCGCTCCATCGCGGCCGGCCGGTGGAGAACAAGCATATCGGCATGGCGATCGCCGATCCCGACATGGATCTCGCCGGCCTCGCCCGCAGCCATGGCTGCACCGCCTTCGGCCCCGTCCGGACGATCGAGGAGCTCGACGGCGTGCTGGAAGAGGCCTTCCGCGCGGCCGAAGCCGGCGCGACCGTGCTGGTGGACGTGCGGACCCTGCCGCCCGCCGCCCGCGCCTGACATATCCCGGAAGATGGAGAATTCGAGTTGGTAAAGCTGACCATCGTCACCCGCGACGGAAGCGAGCAGGACATCACGGCCGAGCCGGGCGTGACGTTGATGGAGGCGATCCGCGATGCCGGCGTGGACGAGTTGCTCGCCCTATGCGGCGGCTGCCTGTCCTGCGCCACCTGCCACGTTTTCGTGGATCAGAGCCTTGCGGACAAGCTGCCCCTGCGTAGCGAAGACGAACACGACCTGCTGGAGGGCTCGGAATTCTTCGAAGAACGCTCCCGCCTGTCCTGCCAGATACCGGTGGACGAGGCGCTGGACGGCGCCCGGATCGAGCTCGCGCCGGAAGATTAATCGGTCGAGCGCGGGAAAGCGGCGTTATTCCGCCACGTCGCTCCAGGCCTTGAGGTAGAATTGGAGCTGGCGTTCCAGCTCCGAGATGTTCCCCCCATATCCGACCATGGCGCCCAGCCGTTCCGCGGTGGTCTTGTTGAAGCGCAGGACGATCTCGTTGACCACCTTCAACCCTTCGGGGGTGAGCTTCAGGAACAGGGCCCGGCGATCGTTCTCGTCCGGCAGCCGTTCGACCAAGCCGAGCTCATGCAGGCGGTCGACGCGATAGGTGATCGCGCTGGGCCCGATATGGAGCAGGCGCCAGAGATCGGATGGACGCACCGGGCGATCCGGACGCTCGCGGCGAATGATCATCAGGACACTGACATCCACGTCGCTGAGCGAGAAATCGTCAGCGATCTTGTTGTAGATGCGGCTGGCGATCAGGTTGATCTGGTACAGCTTGAGCTGCACGGAAAAGGCGCCGGCATCGATATTCGGCAGGTTTTTCCGCCATGATTCGACAACCTGCTCGATTGTGCCGAAGTCAGTTGCGTCGAGTTCCACCACGTCCCTGGATTCCATTGCCCCGGTCTTGGCGCCGTCTTTTCGGCCCGAGCGGCCCTTCTGCACATGCTGCATTGCAAGGTCCAGTATAATCAGACGAGACGGAAAATTTCACAGTTCCTAATATCGTCCACACATTCATTTCATGGGCGGCACTGCTAGCGGACGCCTCCGCCGCTTGCATCCCACTCCCGCTCATCGGGTCCGATCAGCGCCCGCAATTCGTCCGAAAGGCGGGCGGCCACGATCACGAACAGCACCCGGCACGGCTTGTCGCTGCGATTGACCCAGGCATGGTTCGTGCCCCGCTGGACCAGCGTGTCACCCTTGCGCAGCACGATCTCGTCCTTCTCGTCCTCCATCAGCATGGTCAGTTCGCCGTCGAGCACGAAGACGAGATCGACCGCGCTGGTCCGGTGCATGAAGGGCTCGGCTCCCTCCTTGGAAGGCTGCATGTCCACGATACGGGCGCGCAGCCCCGTCTCGGGAATGGCGAAGTGGAGGGGGATGTCGGTCGGGTCCGGCTCTTCCGCTTCCAGCAATGCGGGAATGGCGGCCAGTTCCCAGATATCGTGCACGGTCATCCCGCTGCTGCCGATATTGGCATGCAGGGTCGCCGGTCCATCGGACGCAATGGTCGAGCGGCCCGAAGCATCGTGCCGCGTCACGATCCGCCGGATCGGTTCCGGCTTGAATTCCACGTCGCCCTCTTTCAACGACTGCGGGGCAGGGGGAGAAGGCAGGCGCAATTCGGGCGAAAGCGTGCGCTTGGCGAACTTCCAACGCCCGTTCTCCCGCACAAGTTCATCGATATATCGGCCGCTGAGGCGAATGCGCGGCGCACCTTCCTCGCTTGCCGACAAGACATAGAAACAGGATCTCGCGTTGGCCTGGTCGCCCGCCACATCGATCACGAAATTGGTCAGGATATGGCTTTGACCGGGGGCAGGGCCCGTCGCGGCGAGACGTTCGATCATCGCCTGTATCGCCGCCCGTCCGCGCGAGCGATAGTCGGGTGGGGCGAACCATTCGCCGTCTTCGGCGAAAAGCTCGGCAAAGCCACGCGCATCCCAATCGTCCAGCCGTGCGCCGTATTCGGTCAGCAGGCGGCGGATCTCCTCCTGGTCTTCCAGATGCTTCAGCCGCTCCTCGCCCATGCCTCTCCTCCTTCATGACCGCTTGCGGTGGGCGGCGGGAAGACCGTTCCGGATCGCCCCGCCGGAAAAATCGGCCAGACATCCGCGAGCGGGCATCATCCCCTCCATCCTGTTTCCCGGTGTTTCTCCGAGCTTTTCTCAGGGATAATTCATGTGACTGCCTCGCTGCTGTCAAGCAAAAACTTCCACTATTAAACATTTTTGATTTTCAAAGTTTTTCAAAATGGACAAAGTGGGAAGTCCGATCTTGCACGGACGGAAGCCCCTGTCGTTTGCGCAGTCCGCCTCCGTTTCGAGATGGTTTTATTTTTAATTTGCAACTATCCATGATAACAAATATCTAGCTCTCACAAAAGAGCGGCTCGCGTGGCGCGACGAGCCGAATCAAGCCAGGAGTGGGGATGATGACGGGTTCGAAACGGACGTCGCGTATATGGTGCGCCCTCTTGCCCGGGGCTCTGCTGCTCGCAGGCCCGGCGGCCGCGGAAGAGCGAGCGCCGCCGCTCACCGCGGAAGACGTCGCGGCAATCCAGCAATTGACGGCCCGCTATGCCCATCTCGTGGATGACTGCGTCAATAGCGGCTACGATTATGCCGACCTGTTCACCGAAGACGGCACGTTCGGAGTCACCGACGCATGGGGCGTGCCCGGGAAGGTGTGGGCTGCGGGGCGCGAGGCGCTGGCGCGCGCCGGCGGCGGAGGGCCCGAAGGTTGCCGCCCGCGCCAGCCCGGAACGCCCGGCTACGGGCTTCATCACATAGTCACCAGCGAAGTGATCGAAGCAGCGGCCGGCGGCGAGGCGACCGGTCGCTCAACCCTTATCACTCTCGGCGTGGACGGCACGCCCGACAGCGTGGAATGGCAGGGCGGCTATCAGGATCGCTACGTCAAAACCGGGAAAGGCTGGCGCATCAAGGAGCGCTGGCACGTCTGGCCGAACTACCGGACCTCGATCCAGCTCAAGACCCATCCGCTGCCGCCCTCGCTCCTGCCCGCTCCGCGAGACGGGGAAGGCGGCCAATGAAGACCTGGCTCGGCCTCGTGGCGGCGCTCGCCTCCATCGCCGCTGCTCCGCCTCCATCGCTGACCGTCGAGGATATCCAGCAGATCAGGCAATTGATCGAGGCCTACGGCACGAAGGTCGATGCCTGCACCGACAGCGGCTATGCTTATGCGGACCAATATACTCCCAACGGAAGCTTCGGCGTCTCGTCAGCGTGGGGCGATCCGGGCAAGAGCTGGTATAACGGGCGGGATCAGCTGGCTGAGGCAGTGGGCGGCGGCCCGTCCGGCTGCCGGCCCGATCCGTGGGGCACGGGAGATGCCTCCTTCCATCACGTCATCGCCAATGTCCTGATCGAGCCTTCGGCCGAAGGCGCCCATGCGCGATCCACCCTGCTCTCGATCAGCAACTCCGCGCCCCGGCTCAAATGGCAGGGCGGCTACGAGGATCGGTTGGTGAAGACACCCGCGGGCTGGCGCTTCCTTTCGCGACGCCACGTATTGCCCGGCCATGACTGGCCCGACACCGCGGCCGAGCAACAGGCGATATTCAAGGCAAGACAAGGGGAGAAGGAATGAAGCTTTCGATTTCCAGACTGGTTTCCACGTCGCTGGCGGCCGGGGCGATGCTGCTGCTGCCGGCGGCAGGCCACGCGCAGTTCGGCCCGACAGACACCCCGCAGATGCGCGGAGATGGCCCGCCGCCCGAGGCGGCTCCTTTCCGGATCGACAAGCGGGACCCGGCGCTGGACACGCTGATCGCCCCCGATGCGCAGCTCGTTGAAGTGGCGAGCGGCTTTGGCCTCAACGAAGGCGTCACCTGGGTGCCGGAAGGCGACAGCGGCTATGTGCTGGTCAGCGGGCTGATGGACAACGTCGTCTACAAGGTGACGCTCGACGGGAAGGTCACCTCCTTCATCGAGAAGGCCGGCTTCACAGGGGACGATCCAAACAATACCGGCCTCCAGACCCGTTCCGGCCGGTCGCATGTGCTGCTGATCGGGCCAAGCTGCACCGGGCTCGATTCCAAGGGCCGGATCCTGTGGTGCGCCGATAACGACAACCAGCTCATGCGGCTGGAAAAGGACGGCACGCACACCGTGCTCGCCGCCTGGGGGCCGGATGGCAAGCATCTGACCAGCCCGAACGACATCGCTGTGCTGAAAGACGATACGATCTACATCGCCACCAACCAGTTCGGCTTCCGCAACACGGTGGTGCCGGACGGCTATCTCGAGCACGGCATCTGGATGCTCAAGGACGGCAAGCTCACTCTTGCCCTGTCGGCGAAGGATCTCGGCAGCGCGCCCAACGGAATCACCGTCTCGCCCGACGAGAAGCACATGTATCTGAGCGCGATGTTCAAGCTGGTGCGCTACGATATCCAGCCCGACGGCACCTTGGCCAACCGCAAGGAATTGGGCGAAGGCGAAGGCATCATCGACGGGATGAAAGTCGACACGCTGGGCAATATCTACTCGACCAGCGGCGCCGGGCCGGGCGTGGTGCGGATCAGCGCGCCTGACGGCAAGGTGCTGGGCTTCCTGCGGCTGCCGGTGGAAAACGTGGAGCCGAAGCGGCAGATCTGCGCCACCAACGTCGCCTTCGGCGGGCCCGACGACAAGACGCTGTTCATCGCCGGCTGCGACGCGCTCTACAGCATCCAGATGAAGGTCCTCGGCATCGCCCAGGGGCCGAAGCACTAAGCCCCTTCCGGGCCGCCATATCGTCATTGCGAAGCAATCCTGGGCGGCTCATGCGCCCCGGATTGCCGCAATGACGAATGTTCCACACCCCCGAACCATCCGTTGCGCTTTCTTTCCGGCACGTTGGTTTTCAGCGAGATACGGAAGTCCCCGGAAGATATTCCGGGAAATGTCCGCCTTCGTTTAGAAGCGACTAGGTCCAGAACGGAGCCATCTCCGGAAGCGCTCCGGCGGCGTTGAAGTAACAGTCTTCCCGCAGCGGCCGATTCTTCCACACCCGGCCGCCTCGGGGGGAATATGCCGGGTCTGATCGACTCCGCACGCGCAGTTCTGTCGTCCGCGGAGAAAAGGCTTGAAGCGTCGGCGCAAAACGTCGCCAACGCGTCGACACCGGGCTTCAAGCGGGCCGTGTCCTTTTCGCAGGCGCTGGACAAATGTGACGCAGCATCCGCCTGTGGAACCGGGCAGGTTCTCCAATTCGATTTCCGGCAGGGCCAGCTGCGCGAAACCGGCGCCGCGTTCGACCTCGCGATCTACGGCCCGGCCCTGCTCCAGCTCCGGGCGGGCGACCAGGCTGTATATTCGCGCGGCGGATCGTTCGCGCGTGGTGAGGACGGCACACTGATCGACGCCGCCGGCCATGTCCTCCAGCAGGCGGGCGGAGGCGATCTCGTGCTGTCCGGCAGCGGCGATCCCGAAATCCTGGGCGACGGCACGGTGCTGGAAGGCGGCCTGCCCACTGCTCGCATCGCCCTGTTCGAAGCTGCCGACACTGCCGCCCTATCCGCCGCAGGAGGCACCACCTTCACCACCTCCGCCTCGCTGGACGAAGCGGAAGGCTCCATCCTGCGGCAAGGCTTCATCGAAACCTCCAACGTCGTGATGAGCGACGAGATGATCGCGATGATGGCTTCCGTCCGCCAGGCGGAAGGCGGCGGAAGGCTGGTGCAGTTCTACGACGAGTTGATCGGCCAGGCGATCACGACCTTCAGCAGGAATTCCCGGTGAACGCAGCATTCGAAGTGGGCGCCGCGGCGCTGAGGGCGGAACAGCGCGCCCTGGAAATCTACGCCAACAATGTGGCCAACGTGAACACGCCGGCCTTCAAGCGCACGGAAGCCCGCTTCTCCGAAGTGCTGGCGAACCGGATGGAAGAGACGGGCGGCATCGCCCCTGCCGCACCGGCGGGCACGTTGTCGGCCGGCGTGTTGGCACAGGCAGGAAGCGGCGTCCGCGTGACCGGGCAGGACATGATCTTCGCTCAGGGCGCACTGCGCGCCACGGGCAATGCGCTGGACCTCGCGATCGACGGGCAGGGCTTCCTCGAACTGATGGGGCCGAACGGGGAAACACTGCTCTGGCGCGGCGGAAGGCTGCGCGTGAACGAGGATGGGTTGCTGGCCACCGCAAGCGGAACGGCCCTGCGCGCCGGCATCATCGTGCCGGCCGATGCCGAGGCGCTGAGCATCTCGGCGGAAGGAATCGTTTCCGTGCGCACGGCGGACCAGGAAGCGCTGGAGATCGGCCAGCTCGACCTGGTCCGCGTCGAGCATGAGGGCGCGCTGGAACGGCTGGATGACGGCCTGTTCCGCGCAGCGGACGGTGCGAAGCTGATCGACGCGCGAGCGGGGGAAGATGGCGCGGGCCTGTTCGCGCAAGGGCAGGTCGAGGAATCGAATGTCGAGCTGACGGAGGAGATGGTGCGGATGATGGTGGTCCAGCGCGCCTTCGCCGCCAATGCGCAAGTGATCCAGGCCGCCGACCAGTTCGCCTCGATCACGAACAGCCTCAAGAGGTAGGCTGGTGAAGGCGACCATCCTTCCGGCAATGACGGCGCTTGCCGTATCCATGGGCGTGATGCCCGCCGCGGCACGCGAAATCTTGCCGGACCGGCGGGATGCGCCGCGATCCGATCCGCGCCTCAGCTCAAGCCGTGACGCGCCAGATGGCGACATCCGCACGAATAGATGCCTGGCCCTCGCTGTTCCTGTGGAGATAGGCGAATTCCTGTCGCTCGACATGGCCACGGAAACGGCATGCCACGCTGAAGCGCCGCGTCTCCCCCTCCGCTACGATCGCCGGGCAGGCGCTCCGGCTGCTACCGCGCCGCTTTCGGCGGGCACCTATCTCGGCCGGATCGCGCTGAAACCGGGTGCGGTATTCGGCTTCGACAAGGCGATGCGGGTGGTGTTCCGACAAGGCCCGGTCATCGTGCAGCGCGAGGTGCATCTCCTCGCTCCCGTCCGGGCCGGGCAGCGCACTTTCGTCCGGGCGAGCGACGGCGAAGTGTTTTCCGCCCGCTTCCAGGGCGACGTGGCGGAGGAAGCGCCATGATCCGCAGCCTTGTCCTCCTGACTCTGGCAGGAACGGCCAGCGCCATCCTTCCTGCCTCCTTGCGCGCCGAGCAGCTTTATAGCGGCGGCGCCTGGCCCGCGGTGGCGAGCGACCGCAAGGCGATGGCGGTGGGCGATGCCGTGACCGTCATCATCCTGGAAAGCACGCAGGCCAGCAGCCGGCTGCAGAACAATTCCTCACGCAAGTCGCAGATCGGCGGCGGCCTGCAAGTAGGTGGGATCGACGAAGGCGCATCGCTCGATTTCGGGGGCTCCTATTCCGGCAAGGGAGAGATCGTCCGTTCGGAGCAATTCCTGGCGCAAATGTCCGCCACGGTGGTGGAGCGGCTGCCCAACGGGGACCTGCTGGTGGAAGGCCGGCAGAACATGCTGATAAACGGGGAGCAGACCACGATCGGCGTGCGCGGAAGAATCCGGCCCCAGGACATCTCGGCCGACAACACGGTGCTGTCCTCCCGACTGGCCGATGCGCAGATCAATTATGACGGCAAGGGCTTCGTCAGCCGCAGCGCGAAGCCGGGCCTGCTGAGCCGCATCTTCAGTTTCCTGGGGATCGGTTGATGAAGCGCCTTTGCCTTTCCCTTCCCATCTTCCCTGCCGCCGCGTGGCTCGCTGCGCTGTTGCTGGCGGTGGCTCCGGCACTGGCGGCCTTCGCACAGCAAGTACCGATCAAGGGGCTCGGCCGCTTTGATGGCTGGCGGGACAATGCGCTGATCGGATACGGCATCGTCACCGGCCTTGCCGGATCGGGCGATACGCGGCGCAACGAAGTGACCCGCCAGGCGCTGCGCAACGTCCTTTCGCGCCTCGGCGCCACGATCACCGAAGAGCAGATCAACAGCCGCAACGTGGCGGTGGTGATCGTCACCGCCACCCTGCCAGCCTCCGCGAATGCGGGGGACCGGATCGATGCGGTGGTCTCCTCCATCGGCGATGCCCGCTCGCTCGCCGGCGGGACCTTGCTGATGACCCCGCTGCTCGGCCCGGACCAGCGGCCTTATGCGCTGGCGCAAGGCGCGCTCACCGCGGGCGGCTATGATTTCGAGGCCAATCTCAACCGCCAGCAGCGCAACTATCCCACCAGCGCGGTGCTTCCAGGCGGCGCCACGGTGGAAACGCCGGTGGACGCGGCGATCCTCAAGAACGAAGGCCCCCAAGGAGGCTATGTCTCCTTCCTCCTTTCCGATCCCAGCTTCACCACTGCCCAGCGGATCGGCGAAGCGATTAATGCGGCACTCGGTTACGGTATCGCCCAGGTCCGCAATGCGGACGAGATCATCATCCGCTACGATCGCCCCCGCGCCCAGCTCGCGGCCTTCCTCTCGCAGATCGAGAACCTCGCGGTCGCGCCCGCCGCCACTCCACGGGTGGTGATCAATGAGCGGACCGGCACGGTAGTCGCCGGGGCGGATGTGCGGATCTCCAGCGTGGTGGTGTCGCAGGGGGACATCAAGGTCACCATCGCCACCGAGAACTACGCCTCGCAGCCCAGCTTCATCGGCGGCTTCGCCAGCGATGTTTCCAGCCTGATTGTCACCAACACCAGGCTGGAGGTCGAACAGGGCGCGAATGACGCGGTGATGAGCTTTCCCAACACCACGGTCGCCTCGCTGGTCGAAGGCCTGGCCCGCTCCAAGGTCGATACGCGGCGGATGATCGGCATCCTCCAGGCGATCAAGGCCGCCGGGGCGCTTCATGCCGATATCGTGGTCCAATAGGAGGTCCTGCAAGCATGGATGAAATGTCGGCCCTGCTCGTCACAAAGGCTCTGGATGGCCTTGCGATGCGCGCCGCGGCCATTTCCCAGAACATCGCCAACGCCAATTCGCCCGGCTATGCGCCGCTGCGGGTGAGCTTCGAGGCGGAGTTGCGCGAAGCGGCGAAGGCCGGCCCCGACGCGGTGCGCACCTTCGCGCCGCGCTTCACCACAGCGCTCCCTGAAGGAACGAGCCCTGACCTGCGGCTGGACCTTGAGATGGCGAGCGCCTCGCAAACATCGCTGCGCTATGCGGCGCTGGTCGACGTGCTCAGCCGCCAGATGCAGATTTCCCGCCTGGCGCTCACCGGAGGCCAGCCGTGAACGCGATGGAGATCAGCCGCAGCGGGCTGGACGTGGAATGGCGGCGGATGGAAGTGATCGCGCTCAACCTGGCCAATATCAACACCAGCAGCGCGGGAGGCGGAGGCGGCTACCTTCCCCTGCGCCTCGTCTCCGGGCCCGTCGGGAGCTTCGGCAAGGCTCTGGCGGACGCGGGGCATGCGGAAGCGGAAGCCCAACCCCAGGGCGTGCGCATCTACGGCATCGAGCCCACCGGCCAGGGCGTGAGGCGGGTCTATGAGCCCGGACACCCCCACGCCGACGCCGACGGCTTCGTCACCTATCCCGCCGTCAGCCAGGCGGAGGAGATGACGCTGATGGTCAAGACCGCGCGCGCCTACGAAGCCAACCTCGTGGCGATGGCGGCGGCGCAGCAGATCTATTCCAGCGCGCTGCAGATCGGGCGTCAGTGATGGCAGGCATTCTTCCGATAAGCGCGATCGGCGCGGAAGGCGCGGCACCGCTGCTCAACCAGCTCGGCATCGCCACGGCCGCCGCTCCATCGCCCACCCCGCCCACAGCACCCCCGAGCTTCGCCTCGGTGCTTTCGGCCGGCCTCGAAGGCGTGGACCGCAAGATCGCCGCGGCAGACGATCTGGTGCGGCAATTCGCGCTCGACGATTCCGTGCCGCTCCACCAGGTGACCTTCGCGCTGGAGGAGGCGCGCCTTTCGGTGGAGCTGGCGATGCAGCTGCGTGCCCGGCTGGTCGAGACCTATCGCGACCTCATGGCGATGCAGCTGTGACGCGGCGGGGCTGAGGCAGGCTTCGGATGGAACGCAGGCAACTTGTCCTGTTCGGCGCGATCCTCGCGGCGATCACCGCCGTGCTGGCGATCGCCTATCTCGCCTTCCTGAGGCCGGACTTCGCGGTGCTCTACGAGGACATCCGCGAGGCGGACGCGGCCGAGATCGTCGGCCAGCTGGACAAGGAAGGGATCGAATACCGGCTGGAGGACGAAGGGCGGCGCATCCTCGTTCCCAAGGGCGAGCTGGGCAGGGCGCGGGTGCTGGTGGCCGGATCGGGCATCGCGATGGGCGGCGTTGTGGGCTTCGAGCTGTTCAACGAGACCGACATGGGCCTCACAGAATTTGCCCAGAAGGTGAATTACCAGCGCGCATTGCAAGGCGAACTGGCCCGCACGATCATGACGATGGACGGGATCGGCTTCGCCCGGGTCCATCTCTCCCTGCCCGAACGCAGCCTGTTCCGCGCTGCCCAGCAAGGCCCCAAGGCGGCGGTGACGCTGCAGACCGAGCAAGGCCGCGCCCTTTCGCCCGAACGGGTGGAAGGCATCCAGCAATTGGTGGCGGCCGCAGTGCCCGAACTGCCCGCTTATCGTGTCGCCGTACTCGATCACCGGGGTCGGCTACTGAGCGCGCCGCCCAGGGGCGCGGATGAACCAGCCGGCCCTCTGACCGAGCGGGAGGCGCTGGAGGAATATTACCGTGCCCGGGCAAGCGGTGCGGCCGAGAGACTGATCCCGGGCCTCCCGTTCCAGGTGAGGGTCCTCGCCCTTGGCCTCGGCGAAGCAAGGGAGCCGGCGGAATCGGCGGATGCGCCACATGATGCGCCCGCTGCGGCACCTGCGCCTGCGGAAGCGGGAGCGGCGGGCCGAAACTTCCGCCTGCGCATCGCCTTGCGCACCGAGGCGGAGCTCGGCGCCGAGGATCGGGAATTGCTGCGCGCCGGCATCGCGGAGGCAGTGGGGCTCGAACCCGGACGAGGCGACATGCTGCGCTTCGAGACCGGCCCGCTCGACGCGCCTGCTCCGGCCGGCGGTATGGCACCGACGAGGGCGGACGCCGATCATCCGGCCTATGTTCCGCCGCACCCGTCCTCCACTTTCGGCGGCCAGACAGCCGGGGATATCCTGTCCAGCGGCTGGCTATGGGCGGCCTTCGCGGTGCTCGCCGGCCTGGCGGTGATCCTGCTGCGGCGGAGGAGCAGGATGAGCGGGGAGGAGCAGCAATCCTTCGCCGACCTGCTCGGCGAAAGCCTCGCCTTGCGCGAAGGAGCCGCCGATGGCCGGTGAGACGCCCGACCTGGAGATGCTGCTCGGCGAATGGCGCAAGCTTGCGCCGGGCGATCGCAAGGCGATCCTCCGGCGGATGCCGGCGGACAGGCGGCTCGAATTCCGGCGCCTGCTCGCCCGCCCGGAGGTGGGCATGGCGGGCGCCTCGGCCCCGGCGCGGCGCTATCGTGTCTGCTCGGCCTGGCTCGCCGCCCTGCTCGAAGCCTGCGAGACGGGCGCGCCGGACGCCGCAGGGTTGCGCCCTCCGGTGCGCGCCGCGCTGCTGGAAGGGCATGAGCAGGCCAGTGCAATGATCCGGAACGACGCGTCGCCATCGCTGCTCGACCTGGCGCTCGCTTTCCTCCGCCGTTTGGGAGACCGGCGATGAGCGGCCTGCTCAAGGCGGAGGACCGTGCGGCGCAATCCGGCGTGAGGCCGCTGGAAGCCGCCTGCACCCTCCTGCATGAGGGGCAGGCGGCGGAACGGCCCTCCGCCGCACCTGCCCCGGCGGGGAACCAATTCTCCCCGGCCCCGGCGCTGCAGGAAGGTCAGCCCAGCCACCCGTCCATCGAACTGGAAGCAACCATCGCCGAGCTTCGTCGCCAGCTCCGCCAGGCAGGCGAGGAGGCCGAGCAGCGTGAGGAAGCCGGCTATGAGCGCGGGTTGCGCGAGGGGCGGGCGGAGGCGCTGGAAGACGGCGGCAAACGGATGGCGCTGCTGGCGGAGGTGCTGGAGGAGATGCGGCGCAACCAGGCCGATCGGCTGGCCGAACATGAAGTGCTGGCCCTGCAGCTCGCCCGCGTCGCGCTGAAGCGGATCCTGGGCGAGGGGCATGATCGTGACGCGCTGCTGGCCGAAACACTGCGCCACCATCTCGGGGGGCTGCGGCGGGAGCTGGTGCAGAATGTGCGCGTCTCGCCGGAGGATTTCGCTTCGGACGAGGCGCTGGCAGCGCTTGCCGGGCAAGTGCCGGGGATCGCCATCGAGCGCGACGCCAGCCTGCGCAGCGGCGAATGCATCGCAGACCTCAAGCTGGGGCAGCTCGATATCGGGCTGCCGGGCCAGTGGCGCCGGCTGACCGAATTCTTCGACCGGCTGGCCGAGGAGGAGCGCGAGCCATGAAACCGCATCGCTTCATCGAGCGGCTGGAGCAGGCCGACTTCGCCCTCGCGATCGGCCGGCTGCGGCGAATCGGCGGCGAAGTGCTGGAAGCGGACGGCCCCAGCGCCGGCATCGGCGATTATTGCGAGATCGAAGGCCCCGCAGGGCAAGCGCCCGCGATCGCGGAAGTCGTCGCGGTCGAGCCTTGCGGGGTGCGGCTGACGCCCGTATCCCGCCTGCCCCGCCTCTCCCTGGGAGCCAGGGTGACGCGGGCCCCACAGGCGGACGATATCGCGGTGGGCGACGGGTTCGGCGGCCGTGCGATCGACGGGCTGGGCCGGCCGCTGGATGGGCGGGGAGCGATCTGGCCGGATCGCCGCCAGCCCAGGGCCGGGCGCATGCTGCCTTCGCTCGACCGCGTCTCCCCCAAGGAAAAGCTGGTGACCGGCATCTGCGCGATCGATGCGCTCCTGCCGCTCGGCAAGGGCCAGCGGGTGGGCATCTTCGCCGCGAGCGGCGTGGGCAAGACCAGCCTGATCGAACAGATCGCACGGCAGACCGAATGTGAACGGATGGTGCTGTGCCTGGTGGGGGAACGCGGGCGCGAGGTGGACAAATTGTGGCGCATGCTGCGCGATGGGGCGAACCCGGCCCGCTCCACGCTGGTCGCCGCCACGGCGGATGAGAGCGCCGGCCTGCGCCTGCGCGCGATCGAGCAGGCGGTGGGCCTGGCCGAATATTGGCGGGAACGCGGCGAGCATGTGCTGCTGGTGGTCGATTCCGTCACCCGGCTGGCGCACGCCCTGCGCGAGATCGGGCTCGCCGCCGGCCAGCCGCCCACGATCAGGGGCCTCACGCCCAACGTGTTCTCCGCCCTGCCCCGGCTGGTCGAGCGATGCGGCGCGGCGCGCGGCGGAGGGGCGATCACCGCGATCATGACCGTGCTGAGCGAGACCAACGATGTGGACGATCCGGTGGTCGAGCTGATGAAGTCGGTGCTGGACGGGCATATCGTGCTGTCCCGAACCCTGGCGGAGAAGCGGCATTTCCCCGCCATCGACATCTCCCGCAGCGTCAGCCGCCTGGCCGGCGAACTGCTGGACCAGGATGCGCTGGAGCTTTCGCGGCAGGCGCATCGCCTGATCGCCACCTTCGAGGAAGCGCGGCCGATGATCGAAAGCGGCCTCTATCGCGCCGGGTCCAGCGCCGAGATCGATCGCGCGATCACGGTGCAGCCCGCGCTGGACGAATTCCTGCGCCAGGGCGCGGCGGAGCCGGGCGGCTGGAACGCCTCGGTCGAACGTCTTGCGCGGATAGTGGCGGGAGGCAGCGATGCGTAGCACCCGCCCGGAACAAGCGGCGCAGGTGGCGCTGCTCCAGTCGCTTCGCGCGCGAGCGAGCACGGCGAAGCTGGCCGATGCAATTGAGGCAAGCGGAAAGGCGGAAGCGCACCTCGATCAATGCGATGCGGTTCTGGACGAGGCCGAAGCCGCCTTCGAGCACATGCTGTCCGCCGATGCGCTCGACCTCGACAGCTGGCGGATCGGCGGGGCGGAACTCGACCGGCTGGCCCAGCTTCGCGACCATGCGGTGGAGGAAGCGCGGGAGCAGCAGGAAGGCGAGGCGCGGGAACGCGATAGATCGCATCGGGAGCGGGAGCTGGAAAAGCAGGCCACGCATCTCTGCCGGGATGCCCGGCGGCGGGCGGCGGCGAAACGGGACGACAAGGCGGCGATGGAGGCTGTTTCGCTCGCCCTCGCGCTCAAGGCGGGAGAAGGGGAATGAAGATCGGCACAGGCGCTTCCCTGCCCGCGATTTCCGCGAAACCGGCAGGCAACTCGCAGAGGCGTGGGGGAAGCGCCCCGCCCGACACAGGCTTCGCGGATTTGCTGGCTGGATTGCTGTTCGCCCGGTCGGAAGGTTCGGGCCAGCGGGATCATGCCGCTGCGATCCGGCCACGCATCGGCGCCCAGCCGCACTCATTCGAGAGCGCGCGATTGCTGGTGGAGACCGCGCTCGCTTCCGGGCCGTCGAGTGCCGCCGCGCCGCAAGCTACAGGTGAACCGAGCGTCCCCGCTGCCGTCGCCGGGATTCCGCCGGACGAAGTCGCCGCACAGCTTCGCGACCTCCTCTCCGGCCTGTCCGCAGCGCCGGCGGAAGCCGCATCTTCCGAACCGCTCGCCGCCGTGGCGCGAGGCGTTCTCATGCGCCCAGCCTCCGCACTCGCTGCCATGCCGGAGGCGACTGGCCAGGATCCCGTCCCTCCCCCGATCGGCGCAACGGCCCGGGCCGCAACCCGCGCGTCCGGCCGGCCGCTCGACGCGCAGGAAACGGCCGGCGCAACCCCCGACAGGCCGGAAACCACCAGCGCCCAATCCACGCGTTTCGCCGCCCGGCTCTTTTCCGAAGAAGGCGGCCTGCGCCTGTTGCTCAGGCTGCCCCGGCTCTCCGGCGAGGAACGGGCCGAGCTGGAGACGCGTATCTCCGCCCTGTTCGACAGCCTCGGCCATCGCCGGCCCAGGCTGGTCCTCCAGGAAATCGCGAAAGGATAGGAACCGCCATGGCCAGCACTCCGATCGACACCATCGGCGGCAATGCGCTGTCGGGCAGCGGCACGTCATCCTCCAGCCAGAACGCGACCGACGCGTTCGGCCTGGGGTTCGAGGACCTGCTCAAGATCGTCCTGACCCAGCTCACCTATCAGGACCCGCTGAAGCCGATGGACAATTTCGAGTTCGTCTCCCAGCTCGCCCAGTTCTCGCAGATCCAGCAGACGCAGGACATGGCGGACAGCCTGAAGACGCTGATCTCCGCACAGTCCACGTCGCAGGCGGCCGGCCTGCTGGGCAGGACGGTCGACATCCCCACCGGCACCGTCACCCTCACCGGGAAGGTCACCGCAATCACTTTCGACGAGAACGGGCCGGCGCTGACCATCACCACCGCCGGCGGCCAGACCATCTCCAACATCAGCCTCGGATCGGTCTTGCAGATCAGGGAGACGAATTGATATGTTCGGTTCAATCTATATCGGCCTCAGCGGCCTCTCGGCCTATTCCGACGGCCTGAAGACGGTCAGCAACAACGTCGCCAACCTGAACAGCTCGGGCTTCAAGGCCTCCGAGGTCTCATTCTCCGACATATATGGCGCGCGCAGCGCGGGCGGGCTGGATTACACCGTGTCGGGATCGCGCAGCGGCCACGGCGTGAGCCTGAACGACAGCTCGATCGATTTCGGCCAGGGCGAATTGCGCCAGACCGGCCGCGACCTGGACCTGGCGATCGACGGGGGCGGCTTCTTCGTCCTGCTGGACGGCGAGCAGACCTATTACACCCGCACCGGCAGCTTCACGGTGGACGAAGGCGGGTTCGTGGTGCTGGCCGGCACGGATTTCCGCCTGGGCGTGCTGGATTCTGCGGGGCGCCCGGTCGCCGTCAATATCGACGATGCCCGCACCAGCACCCCGGTGAAGACGACGCGGATCGAATTCGCTGACAACCTCTCTTCCACCGCGACCGAGCACACCCTGGCCGACCTGCGCGTCTATGACCAGCGCGGGGAGGAACACACATGGACGCTGAGCCTCACCCGCGAGGAGACGGTGTTCGACGAATGGATACTCACCGTCACCGATGAGGATGGGGAGGAGATCGGCAGCCAGACGCTCAAATTCATCGGCGGCGCGGTGGACCCGGACACGCAGCTGCTGACCTTCGCGGATGCCGGCAGCGGGCTGTCGATCACCTTCGATTTCTCGGGCGTCACTTCCTTCTCCTCGGGCAGCGTCTCCTCGATGCGGGCGGCCGATATCGACGGCAACGCCACCGGCTCGATCGTCACGCTGGCGGTGAACGAGAAGGGCCGGCTCGAAATCACCTATTCCAACGAGGAGACGCGCGAACTGGGCGCGATCGCGCTGGCCGATTTCCGCGATCCGCAGAAGCTGGAGCAGCGCAGCGGCGGGCTGTTCGTCCAGAAGAGCTATGGCCAGGTGCAGTATCTTTCGGCCGAGGATCCGCGCGTGGGCACCATCCTCGGCGGGCGGCTCGAAGCCTCGAACGTCGATCTCGGTGCCCAGTTCGGCGACCTGATCCTGATCCAGCGCGGCTTCCAGGCCTCTTCCCAGATCATCAGCGTGTCGAACGACATGATCCAGCAGCTCTTCGGCATACGAGGCCAGGGATGAGCGCCGCCATCCCCTGGCTGCCCGATTGCGCACTGGCGAGCGCGGAGAATGTGGAGCCCGTGGCGCGCTGCCTGCGCGACTGGTCGCAGGAATGGCTGGCGGGCGGCTGCCTCTCGGCCCCGCCCCGCTGGGAAAGGCCCGGCGGCATGGAGGCGCTGGCCTTCGGCACCGAGACCTTGCGCGAACGCCCTGGCTTCCGCTTGCTCCTGCGCGAAGGGGGCCGCCGGGAATTGCTCTCCGCGCTGCTCGGGCGCGCAATCGGGGAGCGCGACCTGCGCAGCACGGCCGACCGCCGCGTGACCGATCACCTCTTCACCGCCGCGATGGAAGCCCTGGGCGACCGGCTCGCCGCCTTGCTGCCGCGAAGCGCGCCGGGCGAGGAAGCGGGCAGCTTCCTGCTGCCCATAAGTTGCGGCGGGCAAGGCATGGTGCTGGGCATCGAGGCCGGTCAGGCGGTGCTGGTCGAAATGGCGCGCGAACGGGCCGGCAGCCCGCGCCCCGTGGAGCGGCCGGAACCCCTCGCTCCCGTGCTCGGCGCGCAGCCGGTGCGCCTCTCCGCACGGATCGGAAGCAGCCGGCTGCCCCTGGCCGAGCTCGAAAGCCTGGGCATCGGCGACGTGCTGACGCTCGACACGCCGATCGACGATCCGCTCGACGCCTGCATCGAGGGGAAACGCGCCGCCGCCGGAGCGCTGACCCTGGTGCCCGCCGAAGATCGCTTCTCGCTCCAGCTCGAAAGGCCCACAGCCCAATGGTGAAGGAAAAGACCACGCCGGAAGAACCCACGGCAGAACTGTCGTCGCGCCTGGTCGATCATGTAGAAGTCGAGGTGGACGTCGTGCTCGGTGAAGCCAGGCTCCCCATCTCACGGCTTTCCGCGCTCGATCGCGGCGATGTCGTTCCGCTCGACCGCAAGCTCAGCGAAGCGGCGGAAATCCGCGTCAGCGGGCGTGTGATCGCCCATGGCGAGATCGTGACCGTGGGCGACCGGTTCGCCGTCCGCGTGACCGGGATCGGCGAGCGGGGCTGACCGACGCGATGCGCAGACCGTTGCCCCTGCTTCTCGCCCTGCTGCCGTCGCCCGCGCTGGCGGCTCCGCTCGCCACGGGCGGAGCGCCTGCGATCCCCTGGCTGCGGCTGGCCTTCTCGCTGGCATTCTGCGTTGCCCTCGCCTGGGGCATGGCGGCGGTGCTGCGCCGCCGGAAAAGCGGGGCGGATGCTTCCCCGGGCGCGCGCTCGCTGCGCTGGTTCCAGCCATGGGCGCCGGCTTCACGGTCGCGCCGCATCCGGATCCTCGAAACCCGCCGGGCGAGCCAGCATGGCGATCTCTGTCTCGTCGAGCTCGACGGGAAGAGCTATTTCCTCGCCCTCACCCCCAGCGGCCCGCTGGTGCTGGACCGGGCGAAGGCCGGGCCTCCGCTCCCGGAAGGTGAGCAGCCATGAAGGGTCCGGCTGCATGGCTCGCGCGCGCGGCGATCACCGCGATCGCCCTGCAATCGGCGCCTGCCTTCGCCGCGGCGACTTCTGCCGCGGGATCGACCGAGGCGGTGCGCATCGCCGTGATCCTCACCCTGCTGGCGATCGTCCCGGCGATCCTGATCGGCACGACCAGCTTCGTACGCATCGTGGTGGTGCTCGCCATGATCCGCCACGCCTTCGGCATGCCGCAGACCCCGCCCAACGCGGTGCTGACCAGCCTGGCCCTGTTCATGACCGCTTTCGTGATGGGCCCGACGCTGGCCACGCTCAACGAACAGGCGCTGCAGCCCTTCCTCGGCGGGCAGGCGGACATGGCCCAGGCGATGGAGGCCGGCGGCGCTCCCCTGCGGGATTTCATGCTGGCGCAGACGCGGGAGAGCGACCTCGAAATGGTCTATCGCATTTCCGGCAGCCCGCTCCCCGCCACGCCCGACCGGGTCGAGCTGCTCAAGCTCACGCCCGCCTTCATGCTCAACGAATTGCGGGTGGCCTTCACCATCGGCTTCGTCGTGCTGCTCCCCTTCCTGCTGATCGATCTGGTGGTGGCCAGCATCCTCCTCGCCCTCGGCATGATGATGGTCCCGCCTTCGACGATCTCCTTGCCGGTCAAGGTGCTGATGTTCGTGCTGATCGACGGCTGGAGCCTGGTGATGGAAGGACTGCTCGGCAGCTTCGCATGACCGCGCCCGGCACAGGCCCGAAACGCCGGGGGATCGATTGCCTGCTCCGGCCCGATCGCGTGGAAGCCGCGCTCTGGCGGGCCCACGCGGCGCGGGCCGATCCGGAATCCGGGCGCCGGCTGTTCGAGCATTACCGCCGCTTCGCCGAAAGGCTGGCCGCCCATCAGTTCGCCCGGCGCAGGCCGGGCAATTTCGACCGGGGCGACGTGCAGCAGCTCGCCTATGAAGCGCTGCTCCAGGCGATCGACCGGTTCGATCCGGGCCGGGGCGTGCCGTTCGAAGCCTATGCCCGCATCCGCATCAACGGCCATATCGGCAACGGGCTGGCCCAGGCGAGCGAGGCCGCGGCGCAATACAGCTATCGCCAGCGCGCGGAGCGGGACCGGCTCCGTTCCCTGCAGGAAGGCGCGGCGCAAGGCGAGGCGGACCCGCTGGCCATGCTCTCCAGCCTGTCGGCCTCGATCGCGATCGGCCTGATCCTGGAGGAAGGCGCGGCCGGGCTGGAGGCGATTCCCGACCCCGCCCCTTCCGCCTACGAGACGCTCGCCTGGAACCAGCTCCAGGCCCGTATCCACGAATTGCTGGAGCGGTTGCCGGAAAAAGAGGCCTTCGTGATGCGCCAGCATTACCGCAACGGCGCCAGCTTCCAGCAGATCGCGGCGCTGCTGGGCGTGACCAGGGGCCGTGTTTCCCAAATCCACCGGGCGGCTTTACAGCGCATGCGAAGCCTGCTCGCCAGATACGCCTAGGAGAATGACGATGGACTTGTGCGGCGACGAGGAGATGGCGGCCCTGCTCGCGGCGATCGGGCGCGGGGATGGGGAGGAAGTGGCCGCCGTGGACCGCCTGCTCGCCCGCTTTCCCGAGGATGCGCGGCTGCATTTCATGCGCGGCTCGATCCTGGCAGGGCGCAGGCAAGCGCTGGAGGCCCATGCCTCTCTGGTGCGCGCGGTCGAGCTGGCGCCGGAGTTCCACATCGCCCGCTATCAGCTCGGCTTCTTCGAGCTGACCTCCGGCGAGGTGGACAAGGCGCTGTCCAGCTGGGGCCCGCTGCTGCGCCTGCCGGACGATGCCTATCTGCGCCTGTTCGTGGAGGGGCTGACCCATCTGGTGCGCGACGAGTTCGAGCAAGCCGCCGCCACGATGCGCCGGGGCATCGCGCTCAACCGGGAGAACGAGCCGCTGAACAACGACATCAGGCTGCTGATCGCGGAATGCCAGAAGGCGGCCGGTCATCCGGAGGCCGGCCCGCCCGAGGAAAGGGGCGAGGACAGCGGCGACAGCGACGGCAAGGATGAAGCGGCCCTATCGGCCACCTCGGTGATCCTCGGCCAGTTCCCGCGCGATCCCTCGCGCCGCTGAAGCCCGGACGATGACCCGTATCTCGCATGTCGATCAGGTGCTGATGCTGCTGCGGCAACAGCTCCGCACCCTGTCGAAAGCCGACCGTTCCCGCCGAAGCGGACAGGCGAGTCTCGCCGGAGCGACCCGCCGCCAGCCCGCCGCCAACCGCATCGAGGCACTGACCAGGAACGGCGATCTCGGCGAGGAAGACCTTGCCCGCGCCCTGATAAGCGCCCTGCTGACCGACGAATTCGGCGAAGCAGCCGCCAATGACCGCAAGTTCCAGCGCCTCACCGACGAAGTCCACCGCATCCTCACTTCCGATCCCAAGGCGCGGGATCTGCTGGCAGGAGTGATCGAGAAGGCAAGGAACCCCGGAAATCCACTCTCCGGCCCGGACTGAGGTGCGAGGCCGGCCCGCAGCCCCCGTCATGCCAGCGAAAGCTGGCATCTCCTGCCCCGGAGTGACAAGCCTCTCCCCTCGTCATTGCGAGGAGGCGAAGCCGACGAAGCAATCCAGGGCGGTTGCACGAGGCCCTGGATTGCCACGGGGCCTCACGGCCCCTCGCAATGACGAGCAATTATATCGTTTGCAAACGCGCGGTGGATTGACGGTTTTCGTCACCCCAGCGAAAGCTGGGGTCTCAAGCGACGGTGCGCAAAGGCCTGAGATGCCAGCTTTCGCTGGCATGACGAAAAG
>Ga0180217_1001207_pt1 | contig 30235 bp, 26 predicted proteins | sample eDN3rd37CBELigOP_FD_128521 | JGI IMG/M metagenome (GOLD analysis project Ga0180217, IMG submission 128521) | Enriched Organic Plus compost microbial communities from Emeryville, California, USA - eDNA 3rd pass 37_C BE-Lig OP (version 2) (version 2) ... | reverse complement strand
GCGCAGTTCCACGGGCTGGCCGGCGCGTGGCTGGATATGATGCTGCACCTGGTCGAAGCGCGTCACCTGCTCGCCATCGAGGGCAAGGATCTCATCACCCGCGCGCAGGCCGGCAGCGGCGGCCGGCGAGCCTTCGACGACCGCACCGACGGTCGTCGTGCCGATAGGCTGGCCGATGGTGGCGAAGACGCCGGCAAAGAGCAGAATGGCGAGCAGGAAGTTGGCGACCGGCCCGGCGGCAACGATGATCGCACGGCTGCCGACCGGCTTCTCGTGGAAGGTCTCGCCAGGGCGCCAGCCCTTGCGGACCTCCTCCGCCACCTCCTCCGGCGTCTCTTGCCCATGGAGCTTCACGTAGCCGCCGAGGGGGATCCAGCCGACACGCCATTCCGTGCCGGTGCGACCGGTCCAGCGCAGCAGGGGCTTGCCGAAGCCGATGGAAAAGGCATCCACATGCACGCCGCGCCAGCGCGCCGCGAGATAATGGCCCATCTCGTGCACGAAGACGAGCACACCGAGCACGACCGCGAAGGCGATCAGGGTGCGCGGCAGCGATGGTAGGGCATCCCACAGGCCCGAGAGGAATTCCAAACCCATAACCTCCATTCGGCCCTGGATCGCCAGGGATGGCGGTCCGGGGTATGCAGCACGGGACAGGACGGCGGGCGCCGACGGCCCGATGCGCTGCCCGGCGGTTCACGGCGCCGGGCCGTCAGGCCGTTGCCGCTCGGCCGGCTCAGGCCGCGGCGCGCCGGGCCGCGAGCCGCGCTGCTTCCCGCCGTGCCGCAGCATCGAGGTCGAGCACTGCCTCGAGCCCCGCGGCCGGTGGCGCGCCAAACATTTCCATCGCCTCCTCCACCACCGCGGCGATGTCCAGGAAGCCGAGGCGCCGGTCGAGGAACAGGGCGACCGCCGTCTCGTTGGCCGCGTTCAATATGGTGGGGGCGCCCCGCCCGGCCCGCAATGCCTCCCGCGCCAGCCGGAGGGCGGGGAAGCGCACCGGATCGGGCGCAAAGAACTCCAGCCGTCCGAGGGTGGCGAGGTCGAGTCGCGGCAGGACCACTTCCATCCGCCGTGGCCAAGCCAGGGTGTGGGCGATGGGGGTCCGCATGTCCGGCGTGCCGAGCTGCGCCAGTACCGAGCCGTCGGCGTACTGCACCAGCCCGTGCACGGTGGACTGCGGGTGCACCAACACCTCGATTCGCGCTTCCGGCACCGGGAAGAGCCGCGCCGCCTCGATCAGCTCCAGCCCCTTGTTCATCATGGTGGCGGAATCGACCGAGATCTTGGCGCCCATCTTCCAGATGGGATGCCGTACCGCGATCTCCGGCGTCGCCGCGCGCATGGTGGCGAGGTCGGAGGTGCGGAACGGACCGCCCGAGGCGGTGAGCACGATCTTCTCCACCATGGCCGGGTCGCGCGCGTCGAGCGCCTGGAAGATGGCGTTGTGCTCGGAATCCACGGGCAGCAGGGTGGCACCGGACCGACGCGCGGCCTCCAGCACGATCTCGCCGGCGCAGACCAGGCTCTCCTTGTTCGCCAGGGCTACCGTGCCGCCGCGGGCCAGCGCCGCGAGGGTGGAGCGCAGCCCGGCGCTGCCGACGATCGCCGCCATGGTCCAGTCGGCCGGACGAGCGGCGGCCTCGACCACCGCCTCGGGGCCTGCCGCGGTCTCGATGCCAGTGCCGGCGAGCACCTCCTTGAGCGCGGCGTGGCAGGCGGGGTCGGCGACGACGGCGAGCCGGGCGCGATGACGCCGCGCCTGGGTGGCCAGCGTCGTCACGTCGCGCCCGGCGACCAATGCCTCCACCTCGAAGGCGCCAGGCGACGCGGCCTCGATCAGCGCAAGGGTACTGGTGCCGACGGAGCCGGTGCTGCCCAGCACACTGATCCGCCGTGGCGGGCCACCCCGCGCGGGGAGGGACGCTAGTGCCATAGCATCACCCCCCGGCCGAGCAGGAGAGCAAGCACCGCCGCGGCCGGCGCCGCGGCGAGCACCCCATCCAGGCGGTCCAGCAGACCGCCATGGCCGGGAATCAGGGAGGAGGAGTCCTTCACTTGAAAGCGCCGTTTGATCCAGCTTTCGAACAGGTCGCCCGCCTGGGTGAGCAGGCCGAGGAGCGCCGTGACCAGGAATACATGGCCAGATGGCGCCGGATGTATGACATACGCCGCGGCGGCACCGGCCGCCACGGCCGAAAGCAGCCCCCCCATGGCCCCGGACCAGGTCTTGTTGGGCGAGATCGCCGGGGCGAGCCTCGGGCCCCCGATGGTCCGACCGGCCAGATACGCGCCGATGTCGCTCGCCCAGACCACCAGGAAGAGAAAGAGCACATTGCCCCGGCCCACCGCCTCATCCCCGCGCAGATAGATCAGGGCCACCCCGGCCGCGCCGATGTAGAGTACGCCGAAGGCCAGCCAGGTGGCGGGCGCGGCACCGGTCAAGGGTACCCGCCGGGCAAGTCCCGAGACCAGGACAAAGCCACCGAGCAGCAGCAGTAGCGCGGCGCCATGGGCACCGGACACGGCGAAGGTGCCCCCGGCCAGCACCGCGAGCGGCACGGCCATGCCCGGCAGCCGGCGGGTGGAGAAGCCGCAGAGGCGCACCCATTCCCAGGCCAGGACCGCCATGGCGGCGGCGAGAAGCGCCGTCCAGGCCTCCGCCCCGAGCCAGATGCAGAGGATGGCGGCCGGCAGCAGCAGTACGGCCGAGGCAACGCGCTTGCGGAGATCGCGCCAGCGGTCCCGTACCCCGGCGGCGGAAGCCGGTGACACGGCCGCGGCGGCCCTCGATGCCATACGGTCAGCCCGGCGCGACACGCGCGGCTCCGTCCGCGATCCGACCATGGTGCGCAGCGGCTCCCGGGGTCGGCGCGCGCGGCGACTCAGCCGGCGCGCGCACCGTAGCGCCGCTCGCGGCGGGCGAAGTCGGCCAGGGCTTCCGCCATGTGCGTGGCCGCGAAATCGGGCCAGAGCACATCGAGGAAGACGAACTCCGCATAGGCCGCCTGCCACAGCAGGAAGTTGGAGAGCCGCTGCTCGCCCGAAGTGCGGATGATGAGGTCCGGATCCGGCATGCCATGGGTGGAGAGTCGGGAGGCGAAGGCGGCCTCGTCCAGCGTCGCCGGGTCCAGCGTACCGGTCTGCGCCGCGGCGGCGATGGCCCGCGCAGCGGCCACGATCTCCGACCGTCCGCCATAGGAAAGGGCCATGGTCAGGTTCAGCCGGGTGCCGCCCACCGTCGCCGCCTCCGCCCGCTCGATCTCGCGTATGATCTCTGGGCCGAAGCGATCATGCTCGCCGATCACACGCAGGCGGACCCCTTCCTTCGCCAGGGTGGCGACTTCCGAACGGAGATAGTGCCGCAGCAGGCCGGTCAGTGCCGTCACCTCCTCGGCTGGCCGCAGCCAGTTCTCGGAGGAGAAGGCGAAGAGCGTCAGCCAGGAGACGCCGTGCTCGACCGCCGCCTCGATGGCTCGGCGGGCGGCGTCCGCGCCGGCCTTGTGCCCCAAGGCCACGGGCAGGCCCCTCGCCTCCGCCCAGCGGCGATTGCCGTCCATGATGATTGCGACATGGGACGGGGCCCGCGCCGGAATCGCCAGGGCGGGATCGTCCATCGGGGCGGGACGTGTCCTGAGGACACCGGACATGCCGTGCGCCATCGCCAGGTTCTTGCTCAAACCTGCCGGATGTCCTTTTCCTTCTCGGCCAGCGCTGCATCGACCTGCTTGATGAACTGGTCGGTGAGCTTCTGCACCTCGTCCTGGGCGCGCTTGGCCTCGTCCTCGCTGATCGGCGCCTTCTTGTCGTGCATCAGCGCCTTCACCTGCTCCATGCCGTCGCGGCGCACGCCACGAACGGCGACTCGCGCCTGTTCGGCATATCTCGCCGCCGCCTTGACCAGCTCGTTGCGGCGCTCCTGCGTCAGCGGCGGCAGCGGCACCCGGATCACCTGGCCCTCGGTCTGCGGGTTGAGGCCGAGATTCGCCTCGCGGATCGCGCTCTCGGCCGCCTTGACCAGGGACTTGTCCCAGACCTGGACGGAGAGCAGCCCAGGCCCGGCGATGGAGATGTTCGCCACCTGGTTCAGCGGGCTGACCCCGCCATAGGCCTCCACCCGAATCGGCTCGAGCAGCGCCGGGCTGGCACGGCCCGTGCGAAGCCCGGAGAACTCCTTCTTCAGGGTCTCCAGGGCGCCTTCCATGCGGCGCTGGAGATCCTGCCTGAGTGCCTTGACATCGGCCGCCATGACCTTCTTCCCCGTTCCGGCGGCGCTGCGGCCGCAGCGCTATTATTGTTCCACCACGGTGGTGAAGCGTCCCTCGCCGCGCATGACCGCGGTGAAGGCCCCCGCCTCGTGGATGTTGAAGACGATGATCGGCAGCCTGTTCTCGCGCGCGAGCGAAATCGCGGCCGCATCCATCACCGCCAAGTCGCGCGCCAGCATATCGAGATAGGTAAGCGTTTCGTAGCGCTCGGCGTCGGGCTTCTTGCGCGGATCGGCGGAATAGACGCCGTCCACCTGGGTGCCCTTGAGCAGTGCGTCGCAACCCATCTCGGCCGCCCGCAGCGCCGCCGCGGTGTCGGTGGTGAAGAAGGGATTGCCCGTCCCGGCCCCGAAGATCACCACGCGCCCCTTCTCCATGTGGCGGATGGCGCGGCGGCGGATATAGGGCTCGCAGACGGACTCCATCGCGATGGCGCTCTGCACCCGCGTCGGGATGCCGAGCTTCTCCAGCGCCGATTGCATGGCAAGCGCATTCATCACGGTCGCCAGCATCCCCATGTAATCGGCCTGGGCACGATCCATGCCTGCAGCGGCGCCGGCGATACCACGAAAGATGTTGCCTCCGCCGATCACCATGCAGACCTGGACGCCGAGTTCGATCACGCCCTTCACGTCGTCGGCGATGCGCCGGCACACGGAGGTGTCGAGCCCGTAGTCGCGGCTTCCCATCAGAGCCTCGCCGCTGACCTTGAGCAGGACTCGCTGATAGGCGGGCTTCGCGCTCATCGTGCAACCATGGCGGAGGTTCGGCACCATAGGGAGGCCCCCCGGGCGCCGCAAGCACGCGCTGCCGGAAAGGCGAAATTCAGTGGTCGGGGCGGATCACCGCGCTCCGCCCGAGGCGGTCAGCCCTACGGGCGGGGCCGGCGATCCGGGGTTCGTTGCCAGCGCGTACCGGCATCCAGGTCCGGGCCCGCCGCGCCGGGCAGCCTCGGTCCCGATGCGGCATGCCGAACGGCGTCTCCGGGCCGCGCGGCCCCGATTCGCCGACCTGCCTTCAGGTCGCCGGCTCGCCGGGATTGACCGTGACCCCGGCCGCCGCCGCGACCTCGGCGGCGAAATCCGGACCCGTCGGCTTCTCGATGCCCTCGCCGAGCTGGAAGCGGGCGAAGCCGGTGAGCTTCAGCCCGGCCTTCTGCACCACCGCCTTCACCCGGCTCTCGCCGTCATGAACCCAGACCTGCTCCAGCAGCACCACTTCCTCGTAGTACTTGCGGATGCGGCCATCGACCATCTTCTCGATGATGTTGTCGGGCTTGCCGGAGGCACGCGCCTGCTCCTTCAGCACGGCCTTCTCGCGCTCCAGGGCCGAGGGGTCCACCGCGTCGACGGTGAGCGCCTCGGGCCGTGCCGCCGCCACATGCATGCCGATCTGGCGGCCCAGCGTTTCCATCACGTCCAGCTCGGACTTGCCCTCGAGCCCCACCAGCACACCGATCTTGCCGAGCGGCACGCCCGGCTTCACCGTGTTGTGCACGTAGGTGGCGACCACGCCCTCGGACACCACGAGCCGCTTCGCCCGCCGGATGGCCATGTTCTCGCCGATGGTGGCGATGAGGCGGGTCAGCTCCTCGGCCACGCTGTGGCGCGTGCCCGGATAGCTGGCGCGCAGCAGCGCCTCGACGTCGTCGCCGACCGTCAGCACCAGCCCCGCCACCTCGGAGACGAAGGCCTGGAACATCTCGTTACGGGCCACGAAGTCGGTCTCGGCGTTCACCTCGACCATGCCCGCCACGCTCGGCCCGCTGGCGACGCCGACAAGCCCCTCGGCGGCGGTGCGGCCCGATTTCTTGGCCGCCGCGGCCAGGCCCTTCTTCCGCAGCCAGTCGATCGCGGCCTCCATGTCACCGCCGGTCTCGGCCAGGGCCCGCTTGCAGTCCATCATGCCTGCGCCGGTCTTCTCGCGCAGGTCGCGGACCATCGCCGCAGTGATCTCGGCCATGCGTGTGTCCTCCGTTCGCTCAGACCGAGCCGGCCGCGTTGCCGTCGTCGCGATTCGCCTGGACCATCGTCTCCATCGACTCCCGGTCCACGCCCACGGTCGGGCTGGCCTGCGCCGTCTCCAGCACCGGTTCGGTCTGCGCCGCCTCCAGCACAGGCTCCTCCTCGGCGGGCAGTTCCTCGGCCGCACCGATATCCACGCCCGAGGCCTGAAGCTCGGCCGAGATGCCGTCGAACACCGCGCCGGCCACGAGGTCGCAGTAGAGGTTGATCGCGCGGATCGCGTCGTCGTTGCCCGGAATCGGGAAGGCGATCCCCTGCGGATCGGCGTTGCTGTCCACCACGGCGACGACGGGGATGCCGAGCTTGTTGGCCTCCTCGACCGCCAGTTTCTCCTTCACCACGTCGATCACGAACAGGATGTCGGGCAGGCCACCCATCTCCTTGATCCCGCCGAGCGCACGGTCGAGCTTGTCCCTCTCGCGCGTCAGCATCAGGACCTCCTTCTTGGTGAGGCCCCGGGTCTCGCCGGAGAGGCGCTCCTCCATCTGCTTCAGGCGCTTGATGGAGCCCGTGATCGTCTTCCAGTTGGTCAGCATGCCGCCGAGCCAGCGGTGGTTCACGTAGTATTGGCCGCAGCGCGTGGCCGCCTCGGCCACGTATTCCGCCGCCGGCTTCTTGGTGCCGACGAACAGCACCCGGCCACCGGCCGCCACCGTGTCGCGGATCGCACGGAGCGCGCGGTCGAGCATCGGTACGGTCTGCTGCAGGTCCAGAATGTGGACCTGGTTGCGCACGCCGAAGATGTACGGCGCCATGCGCGGATTCCAGCGCCGCGTATGGTGGCCGAAATGAACGCCGGCCTCGAGCAGCAGGCGGAGCGAAACCTGGGGCATCGCCATGGGCGAGTTCCTTCCATATGGTCCGGTTGAGCCTCCGCGGCGCTCTCCCCTGTCGGGGACCGGACCCTGCCGTAACGGAAGGGTGCGCCGCGTGCGTATTTGCCGGCAGCGGGCGGTGCCCGCGTCGGCGGCGGGCATATGGCATGCGCACCGGCAGGGAGCAAGCCGGGGAGGCGCTTCCGTCGGGCTTCGTCACGCATCCGGGCGAGAACCTCCCTTCTCCCGCGGGGACTGCGGGTCGGCACGGTGAGGAAGCGCGCGAACCGGATCGTGCGGGCTGCGTTTCCCGCGCGGCCCGATCTCGATCAGGGAGGCGCGGCGATCCGGCAGGGGAACAACAGGGTCACGGGCAGCGGTGCTCCTCTCCGCGAGCGGCGCCGGATGATTCTCCCCGGACCCCTTCGGGGGTATGGTGGCGTAAGGTTGCGTCTGCGAACCTGCCCGGGTGTCCTGCCGAGGCCCGCTCGGTCCGCGCCAGCGGCGCCGCGCCCCGGCTGACGGACCGCTCGCCCCTGTCCCGCCATCCCCCTTCCGGAGGCCTTCAATGCGTCACCTGTCCATTCTGCTCGCGAGCACCGGCCTGCTGTTTTCCGCCGCAGCCTCGGCCCAGTCCGGGGCGCAGCAGGCACAGCCCCAGCCCATGGCGACCGCGCAGTTCCAGGATGCCCAGGGCCGGCCCGCCGGGCAGGCCCGGCTGATCCAGACCCCGGCCGGCGTACTGATCGAGGCGGAGCTCCGCGGCCTGCCGCCCGGTGAGCACGCCTTCCATATCCACGAGACCGGGCGCTGCGACGCTGCGGGCGGGTTCGCCTCGGCCGGCGGCCACTACGCCCCGCGTGAGCACAAGCATGGCTATCTCGTCGAGGGTGGGCCGCATGCAGGGGACCTGCCGAACCAGTTCGTCGGCCAGGACGGCGTCCTGCGCGCGCATGTCCTGAACCCGAACGTCACCCTGGGCAGCGGCGAAGCGACGCTGTTCGACGCGGACGGATCGGCCCTCGTCGTCCATGCCGGGGTGGACGACTACCGCAGCCAGCCCTCGGGCGATGCCGGCGGCCGCCTGGCCTGCGGGGTCATCCAGCGGCCCGGCTGAGCGCCTACCCGCCTTCCGCATCCGGCGCGGGGCGGCGCCTTACCGCCGCCGCGCCTCCCGCCACAGCAGATGCAGGATCGCGGGATCATCCACCAGGTAGCGCCGTGCCAGACGGCGCGGATTCTGCGCCAGGCGCCAGGCCCATTCCAGCCCGGCGCGCTGCACCGGGCGGGGAGCCCGGCGCTCCAGGCCCACCAGGAACAGCAGGCTGGCGCCGATGCATAACCCGATTCCCGTGGCCCGGCCGCGGTCCACGAGCGCGGCGGCTACTGCTTCCTGGCGCGGGGAGCCGACGCAAAGCAGCACGAAACGTGCCGGATTGGCCTCCAGGAAGGCAATGGCGGCCGCCATGGCCGCCGGGTCGCGATCGAAGCCCATGGGCGGGTCCTGATGGGCGATGCGGGCGAGGCCGTACCGGCGGGCAAGTGCCGTCACGGCCGCCTGTGGCGCCCCCAGGATCGCCACCGGGTCCTCCGGCCGCAGCACCTGTGTGAACAGCGCCTTCGTCAGATCGCTGCCCGGGACCACCGGCGTTGGCCGGAGGCCGACGAGGCGCGACAGCCGTGCCACGACCCGGCTGTCCAGCAGCCGGAGCGCTGCGCCAGCATAGAGCGGCCGCAGGTCCGGCTGGCGCGCGAGCCGCACCAGGTGGTCGGCATTCGGGGTTACGACGTAGGCGAAGGGCGCCGTGGCTGGGCGGGCGGCGAGGCGGGCCAGCACCGCCTCAAGATCGAGTTCCGCGAAGTCGAGCCCGAGCAGCGCGCGCGTCGGGACCCGCTGCAGCGGGTCCTCAGAGCGCAACGCGCAGCCGTACCTGCAGGAGGTTGCGGTCCCACTCCTCGATCCCGCCGCTCCCGCTCAGCCGGTTATAGAAGGAATAGGTGCCGACCAGCGCCAGGTTGCGGTTGATCAGCCAGGTTGCGCCGAGGGTGAAGATGCCATCGGTGACGGACTGGTCGGGCCGCTCGTAGTCGCGCTGCTCGACCCGCGCCTCGCCGCTGAGGATCACGTTACGCAGCAGCTCGTGATCCAGGTTCACCGCACCGGTCGTCCGGCGGTAGCTCACCGCGTCACGGCGGATCGACTCCTCGATCGAAGTGGCGACGGAGAGGCGGACGGTGGTCAGCAGCGTGGGCGCCCAGGTGAGCGAGCCCTCGACCGCCGGTCCGCTGAGATTCTTGAACTGTGCCCCGCGGTAGTCGCGCTCGCGCCAGCCGATGGCGATGCGCCCCTGCCAGACGCCGTCGAAATCGTACTGGAAGCCGACCAGCGCCTCCCAGGTGAAGCTGTCGCGGTCGCGTGAGGCGCTGTCGGTGTAGCTGATGTCCTGCACCCGGAAGACAGCGTTCACGAAGCGGCCCGGAGCGAGGGCATAGGACGCCCCGAAGGCCCCGATCATCGTGTCGAAGTCGTTGATCGAGACGTTCCCGACCGGTCCGAGATCGGGCACGTCCTCGAAGCGGTAGGTGCGATAGACGCCGGTGGCGAGCAGCCCGAGCCGGTTGAACCGGGTGTTCCCGCTGACCTGGATCTCGTCCGAATCATAGGGGACGGGCCGGAAGATGCCGGCGCTCTGCACGTCGAAGTTGTAGACGTCGAGGTGCGAGCGGTAGTGGCGATACCGCCCCTCGACATTCGTGTCGGCGGAAAGGTCGTAGCGGCCGAAGCCGCCCGCGCTCCAGTCCGTCCAGTCGAGCTCGGAGTGGCTGAAATATTGCCGGCCCTGCATGTCGGCGGACAGGCCGAGGGCATGGGTGGTCCAGTCGCTGTTCAGCGAGACATCGGCCCGCTCCGTCACATAACCGTCGGACTCCACATTGTTCCGGCGGCCGAAGACGTTGCTGTCCCAGCCGAGCCCGGGCTCCGCCGAGGCATTGAGGCGGAAGCCGCCAAGACGGACCCCGAGCGGGTCGAAATCAGGCCGCGGCCGGGTATTGACCGTTATACCCCGCTCAACATCACGCGGTACGATACTCTGGGCCGCGGCCCCGGCGGCTGTCGTTCCCGCGAGCACCAATGCCAGCCCGAACCGTGCAAGCAACCGACCCCCCATGGGTTCACCCGCCGTTCATGCAGTTCCACTCAGCTACCACGGAGCCGCCAAGCCGGCCAGCGCACGCAACGGTCACGACTTCTCCGGCAGCATCAGATCGGAATGGTCTGGCGCGGCATCACTGGTAAGAATTGGCAAGCGTCCTCCGGCACCGCCCCCTGCGGCGATGGCGGTACAGGCTCGCAACAAAATGAACGGGCGTGCCAGCTTGGCGCGGGCCCCGCGCCGCGGCATCGGGTCAAATGGCAAGGCAGCGCGATGCAGTACCGGCACAAAGAAGACCCGGAGGCGGAAGAAGCGAGAAGTTGCTTGCAAATCTCCGCGACTATGGCGTGTAACGCCGGCGACCGTCTCCCCCGACCGATGCAGGCCGGGGGCAGGCCAGATGTTCTTGTCCCCCCGAAGCTGGTCGTAGTGCCAGTCAGTGGCCCCAGGCAACCGCGCAAGGCCACTCAGTCCGGAGCCCATGCATGGCGATGACGGAAACCACCCGGCCGGACCCGGCCGGCACAGCGACGGACGCCCCGAGCCTCCCCGACCCCCGCATCTTCCTGACCGGAGAGAGCGAGGAGGACCGGCTGGTCGGGCACCTCGCCTTCGCCCTGGCGGCGGAGCGGGGGCAGGCGCCGACTCCCGAAACGGTTGCGGCGCTGCGCACCGAGGCGACCGCTGATCTCAGCGAATTCGCCTTCCGCTACCTGCACAATCGGGTAGAGGAGATCCGCCGAGAGGCGGTGGCTGCGGAGCTGGCCCGGCTCGGTCGGCCGCCCGGCTTCGGCACGATGGTCCTCGCCAACCTCGTCGCACTGGCCCTGGCCGGCGGCGTGGCAGGCTGGCTGGCATTCCATTCTGAAACCCTGGCCGGCCTGCTCGGCCCCTGACAGGCGGACCCATGCTACTTCCCCGTATCGCCGGCCCTGGCGTCCAGAACCCGGCGGAGACGCCGCTGCGGCGGGCCATCGCCGCCTGCCGCAAGCAGTTCATCCTCGTCGGCATCTTCAGCGGCGTCGTGAACCTGCTGCAGCTCACCACCTCCGTCTACATGATGCAGGTGTTCGATCGGGTGCTGGCCACCCGTATCCTCGACACGCTGCTCTACCTGACCCTGATCGCCATCACCGCAGTGATGGTGCTGGCCCTGCTCGAGGCGGTGCGTGGCCAGGTGATGCAGCGCATCGCCACCTGGGTCGAGCACCGGGTCGCGCCCGAAGGATTCGTCCGTGCCATCGAGAGCACGCTGCGTGGCCGCCCCTACCGGATGGAGGCGCTGCGCGACCTGGCGGTCTGCCGGAACTTTCTCAGTTCCCCCGCCTCGCTCTCGCTCTACGATGTGCCCTGGGTTCCGGTCTACATCGCGGTGATCTTCCTGCTGCATCCGGTGATGGGCTGGATCGCGCTGTGCGGCGCGCTGCTCCTCTTCGGCCTGGCCCTCGCCAACGAACTCACCACCTCCACCCTCCTGAAGGAGGCGAACACAGCCTCCATGGCCTCGCAGCGGAGGGCGGATTCCATCGCCCGCAATGCCGAGGTGATCGACAGCATGGGCATGCTGCCGGCGGTCATCGGCCATTGGCGCCAGTCGGTCTCGACCATGGCGGTGCCACAGCAACGCGCGCTCGATCGCGCCTCGGTGCTGCTGGCCATGACCAAGTTCTTCCGCCTGGCGGTGCAGATCGCGATCCTGGGCGTCGGCGCCTATCTCGTGCTGCAGCAGGAACTCACCTCCGGCGCCTCCATCGCCGGCTCGATCATCATGGGCCGGGCACTGGCGCCCGTGGAGCAGATGATCGGGGGCTGGAAGCAACTGGTGCAGGCACGCCAGTCCTTCCGGCGGCTGGAGGCCTTCCTCTCCCAGGCGCGGCTTCGCCCGCCCGGCCTGCCGCTGCCCGAGCCGACGGGGAAGCTGGCGGTGGAGCGCGTCTCCTATGCCTTCCCGGGCCAGGGGGTGGCCATGATCAAGGGGGTGAATTTCAACCTCGCGGCCGGCGAGAGCCTTGCCGTCATCGGTCCTTCGGCAGCAGGCAAGACGACGCTGATCCGCCTGCTGATCGGCACCCTTCCGCCCTCGGCAGGCAATGTCCGGCTCGACGGCGCTGATGTCTATCAGTGGATGCGGGAGGATTTCGGCCGCCATGTCGGTTACCTGCCGCAGGACGTGGAGCTTTTCGACGGCACCGTCTTCCAGAATATCGCCCGCATGGGCGATGCCGAGCCGGACGAGGTGTACGAGGCCGCGCAGCTCGCAGGCTGCCACGACATGATCCTGCGCCTGCCGCAGGGCTACGAGACGCAGATCGGCGACGGCGGCATGTACCTCTCCGGCGGCCAGCGTCAGCTGATCGGCTTGGCACGGGCCATGTTCGGCCGGCCCAAGCTGGTGGTGCTGGACGAGCCGAACAGCAATCTGGACGGCGACAGCGAGGCCGGGCTGATCCGGGCGCTGGAACGGCTCAAGGCCCAGGGCACCACCGTCGTGCTGGTCTCCCACCGGCCCGCCCTCGTGCAGGGCGTGGACAAGGTGCTGCTGCTGAAGGACGGCGCCATGGAAATGTTCGGCCCGCGCGCCGAGGTGCTGAAGCGGCTGATGGCCCCGCCGCGACCGGCCGACACCTCGCCACCCACCCCCGTTGCGCCTCGTCTTGAAGGGAGCGGCGCCCGATGAGCACCGACGCCCCTGCCCTCCCCGTCCGCGCCGAAACGGCCAAGGTGCCGGCGAAGACCAGCCGCGCCCTCGCCCCGATCGGGCGGCGCGAGCTTGGCAGCCCGCTACCGCCCTTCGCCCCCGATCCGGTGCTGGACGCTCCGGCGCCGCGCACCCGCGCGCCGATCATCTTCGGCCTCTGCGTCTTCCTCATCTTCGTGGTGGGCTTCGGCGCCTGGTCGGTGCTCGCTCCGCTGGCTGAGGCCGCCATCGCTCCGGGCATGATCAAGGTGGAGGGCGAGCGCCGCACGGTGCAGCATCTGGAGGGCGGCATCGTCCGCGAGATCCTGGTGCACAACGGCGACAAGGTCACGGCCGGTCAGGTGCTGATGCGGCTGGATGAGATCCAGGCCGACAGCTCGCTCGAGGCGCTGCGCGCCCAGCGCTGGGCGCTGCTCGCCCAGGATGCGCGCCTGACAGCGGAGCTGGCCCAGGCGCGGGAGATCACCTTCCTGCCAAGCCTGCTCGCCAGCAACCATCCGCGGGCGCAGGACGCCGTACTGGGCCAGCGCACGCTGTTCGAGGCGCGCCGCGCCAGCCTGAACAGCCAGATCCAGGTGCTGCAGGCCCGCATCGAGCAGCAGCAGGGCGTCATCGCCGGCGCGCAGGGGCAGCTCGCGGCCGCCCGCCGCCAGCTCGAACTGATCCGGCGGGAGGAGGAGGCCACGCGTGGCCTGCTGAACCAGGGCCTTGCCCGCCTGCCCCAGGTGCTGGCGCTGCAGCGCGCCATGGCGCAGGTGGAAGGCAATATCCAGCAGTACACGGGCGAGATCGATCAGGCGAACGCCACGATCGAGGAGGCACGCCGGCAGATCCGCCAGACGGTCGACCAGCGCACGCAGGAGGTCTCGACCGACCTGCGCGAGGTGCGCAACAAGCTCGCCGAGGCCGAGGAGAAGCTGCGGGCCGCCGAGGATGTGCTGACCCGGCGCGAGATCCTGGCCCCCACCTCCGGCACCGTGGTGAACCTCAAGGTGTTCACGCTTGGCGCCGTGATCCGTCCCGGCGATCCGGTGCTTGATATCGTTCCCGACCGGGACCGGCTGGTGGCCGAGGTGAACATCCAGCCCAACGACATCGACGTGGTCTATCCCGGCCTGCAGTCCGAGGTACGGCTGCCCGCCTTCAAGCAGCGCCTGGTGCCCTACCTGCACGGGCATGTGATCTGGGTCGCCGCGGACGTGACCACCAACGAACAGACGCACCAGCAATACTATCGTGCTCACATCCTGATCGATCGTGACCAGCTGGAGCACCTGCCCAACGTCTTCCTCACCCCCGGCATGCCCGTGGAAGCGCATATCCAGATCGGCGAGCGGAGCTTCTTCCGCTACATCACCCAGCCGATCCGCGACAGCTTCCATCGCGCCTTCCGGGAGCAATAGCGCGTCGCCGGCCGCCGGATCGAATTTCCGGCGGCCCCCGGGGCGCGGAGGGCGACCGAGGCTGGTAGTCTCCGCCGCATCCAACCGGACGGAACAGGAGACTGCCAGTCCATGCCCGATGCCCGCACCATCTTTGCCGATGGCGTTCTGGAAGCAAGCGTCACCCATGGGGTTGCGCGACTGACCCTCGCCCAGGCCGGACCGGACGGGAAGCCAGTGCCCGCCGGCCAGCTTGTCATGCCGCTGGTACAGCTTCCCTCCTTCGCCAACGGGCTGCTCAGCCTGCTGCGGCAGGTGGAGAACCGCGTGAAGGAGGCGCAGGAGAAGGCGCCGTCCGGGCCGCAAGCCAATGACGGCCAGGAAGCCGCACCCTCCGTGCCGGGAGCCTTCCGTTTCGGCAGCTGACGATGTCGGCCGGCCCCACCCCCGAACCACCACTCTCGGTCGTGCTCTGCACGCATGGCCGGCCGGACTATCTCCGGGCCTGCCTCGACGGTCTCCGCGCGCAGGACCGGCGCGATTTCGAGGTGGTGGTGGTGGACAGCGCCTCCCCCGCCCCGGCAGCCTCGGCCATCGCCACCCTGGCCCGGGACCATGGCGCGCGGCCGCTGCGGGCGGAGGCGCCGGGGCTTTCGCGCGCCCGCAATCTGGGTCTCGCGGCGGCACGCGGCGCCTGGGTGGCCTATCTGGACGACGATGCGGTGCCGGAGCCCGGCTGGGCGACGGCGCTGCTCGCCCGCATCGCCGCCCTGCCACCCGAGGCCGCCGCTCTCGGCGGGCGCATCCTGCCGGCCTGGGAAGCGCCGCTGCCGCCCTGGTGGCCACCATCGCTGCGCGGGGTGCTGACCATCGTGGAATGGGAGGGTTTCGGCGAGGTCGCGCGCGACCTGCCGCCAGGGGTGGAGATCTACGGTGCCAACATGGCCTTCGCCCGCGCGGCACTGGAGACGGTGGGCGGTTTCCCCGAGGCGCTCGGCCGGGTCGGCAACCGCCTGCTCTCGGGCGAGGAGGTGGAGGTAGTGGCACGGCTCCGGGCGGCCGGATGGCGCGCCTTCTACGATGGCGCGGCAGCGGTGCGACACAGCATCCAGCGCGAGCGGCTGCGGCCCGCCTGGCTGCTATCCCGCCTGTTGTGGCAGGGCGCGACGGATGCGCTGCGCGACCGGCGGCAAGGCGGCCCGAGACGCACCCTGGGCGCGGCCGCGCGGCTCACGGTGCAGGCGCCGCTGCTGCTCTGGCCGGCCGGCTCCTCGGCCCTGCTCCGGGCGCGGTGCGGCGCCGCCTACAATCTGGGCTATCTGCGCGGGGTGATATCGCCGGCGCTGCGCGAGGCCGGCACATGACGCGGTCCGGCAAGCCAGGAAGCGGCGCTGGGCGGCGCTCCCTGCTCGCGCTTCCGGCGCTGATTGCGCTCGGATCCCGGACCGCTGCCGCGGCGCGAGAGGCCGAGGCGCTGCGGGATCGCATCGCCGGCCTCCGCCTCGGCGCCAATCTGGAGCGGTGGCATGCGATCGCCCACAACAACCAGCCGCGACGGCTCGGGACCGCCTGGTGGCGCCGCTTTCGCGCGGCGGGCTTCGACCATGCGCGACTGTTCATTCCGCCCGTCAGCGAGACCGGGGACTCCACCGGAGTCCTCCGCATGTTCCAGCAGGCGGTGGAGGATGCGAATGCCGCGGGCCTGCCGGTGCTGCTGGGGCTGACCGACAGCTACCACCAGAGCAAGCCCTGGGCTGCGCGGGAATGGGAGGCTCTGGCGACTCGCGCCGCCTTCTTCGCCGCGCGCACCGACCCGGCGCAGGTGGTGCTGGCGCCGCTCAACGAGCCGGCCTTTCCTGATACCGCCGGCTGGATGCCGGTGCGCGACCGCCTGCTGGCGGCAGTGCGCCGCGCCGCGCCGGCCCATCTGCTGATGTGGGGCGGGCGGGAATGGTGCAGCGCGCGCTCGCTGGTGGAGGCAACACCGCCCGAGGATCCGCTCACCATCGCCGAGGTCCATGACTACGAGGGCGGCGATGCCGGCGCGGTCCAGTGGCGCTTTCGCCCCATCGCCGCCTGGCGCGACCGGCACCGGGTGCCGGTAGTGGTCAGCGAGCTCGGAGGCGCCAAGGGGCACGAGACGAAGGCCTCCGCATGGGCCGCGGATCTGCGCACGGCCCTGCCCGTCCTGCGGGAACTCGGCCTGCCGGCGACGCTCTGGGCCTATACCTATGGTGGCCACTGGCGGCTGCAGAGCGGCGACGACGCAGCGCTGCGACCGGAAATCCGGGCCGTGCTGCGCTAAAGAGCGGATCCCATTCAGGTGGAGTCACCTGAATGGGTGAGGATGCTCGTGAAAGCAGGGAGCCAGAGCATTCACCGCGAGGCCAGGCGGACAGGGAATGCTCCAAGGCATTTCCACACTGGACCGGCCGCGCCCTGATCCGGCCCAGGCAGCAGGGGCTGATGGTCAGTCATTCGCGGTCCGCGGGAGGGCGGTACCGGGCGACGGCAGCCGCCGGCCCAGGATCCATCGCTGCGCCGGCACCTCCACATACCGCCAGGCCAGCCAACCGATGAAAAGATTGAGCGCCAGCCCGCCCGCCATAAGCGCTATGCGGCCGCCGAGCCCCGGGTCCACCACCCGCAGCAGCGCCACCAGCGCCGCCTCCACATAGATCCAGCAGAGATAGACACCGAAGGAGGCCTCACCGAGCCGCAGCGCCAGATCGGCCTGCGCGCCCCGTGCCGGCGGCCTGGCGCGACCAAGCAGCCAGAGCCCGACGATGCACGCCGCCAGCCCCGCCACCACCAGCGCGGGCTGCCCGAGCAGCAGCCCCGCCGGCAAGGCCGCAGCGCCGGCGAGGGCCCAAGCCCCGCGCAACCGGCCTTCCGTCGCCATGCGGCCAAGGGCAAGGCCCAGCAGGAATTCCAGGCCGAAGCGCAGCAGGCCGAGATGCAGCGTGTAGTTCAGACCGGTTCCTGGGCTCCGGGCGGCCAGCGCAACCAGGCCGAGCATCGCCGCAAGCGCCACCGCCGGCACCATCGCGCGCGGCAGCCGCAGCATCGCCCGAAGCACCCAGGGGAAGGCGAGATAGCCCGCCCATTCCGCCGACAGTGCCCAGGAAGGGTAGTTCCAGGCATGCCGATCGGTGGTTTCCCAGGCGTTGACCAGGAAAAGCTGCAGCAGGAAGTCGTCGATCTCGAAGCGTTCCGGGTCGCGGATCGCCACACCGCTCGCCGCCGCCAGGGCAACCAGCACGGCAAGGCCCGCCAGCGCCAGCGCATGCAGCGGCCAGATCTTGCTGATCCGTCGCAGCAGGAAACGGCCTATGCCCGCACCCCCAACAGGCGGCCGCGCGGCATAGCCGAGCCAGAGCGCGAAGCCGGACAGCAGGAAGAACCCGTCCACGCCGAGATAGCCCACACGCAGCACCGGTGCGAGCCAGGGGAGCGCGGCGCTGACCCCCAATGTCAGATCGAGGTGGTAGAGTACTACCCAGGCGATCAGCGCCAGACGCAGGCGCGTGAGCCAGGCTTCGCGCGGCGCGGCCCCAGCCGCAGACTCCGCCGCGGCGCGCGGCACAATCCCCAAAGCTATACCTCCTGACAGATCGCTGATTTGGCCGCGACCGCAGTCGCGTGAGACAACGCCCGCCCATGCGCATCGTTGCATCCCCGGCCTTCGGCCTGCTCGCAGCCTTCCTCAGCGCGGCGGCGCTGCTGCTGACCGCACTCGCAGTGCCCGAGCAGGCGATGCTCGTCCTGCCGCTGCTCGTGCTCGTCCTGCTCGGTCTCGCGCTCTATCAGCTGCCGGTCGCCTTCGTGGCTGGGCTGGTTGCGGTCTATGGCCTCGGGCTCGACATCCAGCTCGGCACGCTGCTTGGCGAAAGCGGCGGGCTGGCGGTCGCGGTGGTGAAGATAGTCCCCTTCGCGCTCACCGCCTCTCTCCTGCTGCGCTACGGCCCGTCTCCGGTGATCAATTGGCCGTTCCTCGCTTTCAGCGCTGTCGCGGCACTGAGCATCGCAATCCTGCCGATGGGAGAGGTGGTCGGGACGGGCGAGATGATCCGCAGCTTCATCGGCTCCACCGCGCCCTTCGCGCTCGGCTTCGCGCTCGCGCCGAAACGCGTCTGGACCGCACTGATCCGCGGCGCCGCCTTCGTACCGGTGACCAGCGCAGTGGTGGGGCTCGTCGCGCATGTGGTGGGCTTCTATCCGGCGCTCGACCAGTTCGGACGCTTCCAGGGGCTGCATTCGCCGCCCTTCCTGGCGGGCTTCTGCGTCACCGCAATCTTCGCCTGCGTGCTGGAATACCTGCGCGGTTTCCGTCCCACCTGGCTGATCATCGGCGGCATGAATCTGGCGATCCTGCTCGCCACCCAGGCGCGCGCACCCTTCGCCGCGGTCGTGCTGTTCCTGCTGCTGGTCTTCCTGCTGTCAGGCCCGAGGGTATTCCCCCTTCGGCGCAAGGTGGACCTGATGATGGGCGGGCTCGTGCCGGCCGTGCTGCTGCTCGGCCCCTTCGCCCTTTACGCCATGGATCGTTTCCTGGGTGACAATGGGGAGTTCAACTTCTCCGGCCGCGACATCATCTGGCCCTACTTCCTCGAGGCGATCGAGGCGCGTCCGCTGTTCGGCTTCGGCCTCGGCGCCGGGAAGCTGATCGTGGACCCTGAGGATCCGATGATCCGCCTGCTCGGCAGCAATGCCGCGCACAACGAGTATCTGCGCCTGTCCGTGGATGCCGGCGTCGTCGGCTGCGCCGCCATCTTCCTCTCCATCATCGTCTGGATCTGGTCCGGCAGCCGCCAGGCTCCGCCTGCCGACAGACTGGTGCTGCGCGCGGCGCTGGCAGCGGCGCTGATGCACAGCGCCTTCGACAACACCCTGATCGCCAGCACGGCGGTGATGCAGTTCAGCTTCTTCGCCGCAGCCCTGGCGCGCGGCCGCATCGAAGGGCGGGCATCGCGGCAGGCCGGGCGCAGCACCGTCCTGGCACGCTGAGATGCCGGACACGACGGCGCCGCGGACCGAGCCGGCGCCCCCGCGGACCACGGGGCGGGAACGCCGGCTCGACCTCGACCGCGCGAAGGGGATCGCGATCCTGCTGGTCGTGTTCGGCCATATCGTGGCGCGGGAGGTACCGCCGGGCGTCGAATGGTACGAACCGCTGCGCTACGCGATCTACCGCTTCCACATGCCCTTCTTTCTCTACCTCAGCGGCACGGTGGTCGTGCTGAGCGGCCTGCTGGCGCGGCCGCCCGCAGCCTGGCCGGGCGTGCTGCGCAGTCGTGCAACGCGGCTGCTGCTGCCCTTCTTCCTGCTCGGCCTGCTGGTCCTCGCGGCGAAGCTCGTGGCGATGCAGGTCGTCTATGTCGACAATCCGCCACAGGGCCTGTGGGGCGGCCTGCGTGACCTGTTCTGGACCACGGAGGAAAGCCCGGCCGTGACCGTGTGGTACCTGGCGGTGCTGTTCCTCTGCACCGTCGTGGCGCTGCCGCTGGCCTGGACGGGCGCGGGCGGAACAGGGCTGGTGCTGCTCGGCTTCGGGCTGCAGTTCGTGGAGATACCGCCGGTACTCTACCTCGACCGCTTCGCCAGCCATTTCCTGTTCTTCGCAGCGGGCGTCTGGGTGGCGGAGCGGCAGTCGACGTTGCTGCCTGCCTTCGATCGCGGACAGTGGCCATGGTGGCTGCTGTTCGGCGCCACGCTGGGCATGGCGCTCGCCGGCACGCTCGATGCACGCTGGTCGCTGGTCGTGTGCGGCCTGGCCTCGATCCCGGCGCTACACGGGCTGGTTCGGCAGCCGCCCATAGCGCGCTGGTCCTGGCCGCTGTTCTTCGGCCGCTATGCGATGGCGATCTACCTGTTCAACACGCTTGCGATCGGCGGTACGAAGGCGCTGCTGATCGCCGCCGGCATCGGCTGGACGGCGGCGAACTTCCCCATCCATGTCGTTGCACTCACGCTGGCCGGTGTGGCGCTACCGGTCGCACTGAAACGGCTGGTGCTGCGTCGGCTGCCGGCACTCGACCGGCTGACCGCCTGAGCGCGGGCGCAACCAGCACCGAGGGCGCGAAGGCGAAGAGCCAGGCAATGCGCGCCTGGTAGCGCTCCGCCGGCCCGGACAGCCCGCCGGCGATCGTCGCGTTCCCGACCGCCGCGGCGAGCACGAAGAGTCCGAACGCGGCGGAAGGCAGGCCGAGGCGACGCCCCTTCAGGAGAAGGAGCAGCACCAGCGCGACCAGCCCCGCGACCGCCACCGCCACATGCAGCGGCGACAACGCCTGCGCGTCCTCGGCCAGCAGGCCTCTTTCCTGGCGGGAGGTCTGGAAGCCTTCGAGCTCATGCGGGAAGAAGCTGGCGATCAGTGGCTCCGGTCCCGGAATGCCGGGCCAGGCCTCCAGCCCATCGCCAGTGCCGAAGCGGCAGAATTGCCGCACCGCGTTCTCCAGCATGGCGCGCGCCACGGCAACCGGCGCCTCGTGCAGCGTGCCGGAGATGATCGCGGCAGCCTCCGGCGCCCAGGCCTTGGGCCCCTTGAGCACATGGTAGAGCGGGCTCTCGGGATGCCAAAGGAAGGCGTTGTGGAAGGGGCTGAGACGGTCGAGGATCGGGCAGATGCGATAGCCCGCCTCCGGGCAGGCTCGCCGCAGATAGTCCATGCCGGGCCCGTCATAGATCAGCCGCGTGGCGAAGAAGACGGAGCCGAAAGGCGAGAGGCTCGCACGGCCGTGCCCGGCGGCGTTCACCGTGAGCATGGCCAGCGCGGCCAGCACGGACGGCACCAGCATGCGCGCGGCGCCGACCCGGGCGATGCGCCAGCCGCGCCCGAGCAGCAGCAGCACGCTGCCGCCGAGCCCGAGACCAAGGGCGAGCGGCAGATGGCTCTGGTGTATCGCCACCGCCCCGGTTGCCAGCAGGAGCAGCCAGAGCCGCTCCGATGCACGGAGCGCAGCGGCGCGGAAGCCGAGAAGCCACAGCGACACCACCACCACCCCGGTGAAGCAGTCCGGCATCAATTGCGCGACGAACCAGGGCAGCGATGTCAGCACCGTGAGCGCCGCCGCGGCCAGCAGCAGGATACCTTCGCCGCCGAGGCCCTGCACGCGCAGCACGAGCCCGAGCAGATGCGCCAGGATCGCAGCCTGCACCAGCACGGGCAGCCAGAGCGTCACCTTCCAGTGCGTCAGGTAGAGGAATGTGCTGTAGAAGGGCGGTCGGTCCCAGCCGAGATAGCCCAGCAGCGTCTGGCCCAGGTAAGTGCCCGTGTCGGCGAAGATCAGCGGATACCCGTTCCAGGCAGCCGGCCAGACGAGGAGCAGGGTCGCGGCGAACCAGGTGGCGTAGCGGAGCGGCGTCCGGTTGGGCGCGGCCGGGAGATGTGCCGGCGCGGCAGGACCGCCCCTGGCCAGCGGTGGCTGTGGCGCCACGACCTCCAGTGGCTCCACGGCCCCCATGGGGTCAGCCGCGGTCGGCATAGCCGCGCGGATGCGCGGCGTGCCACTCCCAGGCGGTGCGCACAATATCGTCCAGCGCACCGAGATGTGGGGCCCAGCCGGTCTCTCGCCGCATGCGCTCGCTGGAGGCGACGAGCACCGCCGGATCGCCAGCGCGCCGAGGACCGTAGCTGTGCGGCACCGGACGGCCGCCGATGCGCTCCACCGCCTCGATCACCTGGCGCACCGAGTAGCCGGTGCCGTTGCCGAGATTGTAGCGCAGGCTGCGCTGCGAGAGCCCGTCGAGCACGCGCAGATGCGCGTCGGCCAGATCCGAGACATGGACGTAGTCGCGGATGCAGGTGCCGTCCGGGGTCGGGTAGTCCTGACCGAAGACGGTCAGCGGCGGCCGGGTGCCGAGGGCGGCGCCAATCGCCAGCGGGATCAGATGCGTTTCGGGCTCGTGGTCCTCGCCGATGCGCCCCGCCGGATCCGCGCCGGCGGCATTGAAATAGCGCAGGCAGGCGCTGCGCAGCCCATGCACCCGGTCGGCCCAGGCCAGGCCGCGCTCGACCATCAGCTTGCTCTCCCCATAGGCATTGGTCGGGAGGAGCTCGGCCTCCTCGTCGATCGGCACGCGCTTCGGGTCCCCGAACAGCGCGGCGGTAGAGGAGAGCACGAATTTGCGGCAGCCCGCCCGCACGGCGACCTCGGCGAGGCGCAGGCTGTTGGCGAGGTTCTCGGCACAGTAGCGCAGCGGCTCGCGCATGCTCTCGCCCACCAGCGAGAGAGCCGCGAAGTGGAACACCGCATCGAACCGCCAAGCGGCGAAGACCTCCTCCACCCGGCGGCGGTCCGCGAGGTCGGCGACAATAAGCTCGGCCGCGGCCGGCACCGCCGCACGGTGCCCCTGCCGCAGGTCGTCGATCACCACGACCTGGTCGCCGCGATCCACCAGCGCCAGGACAAGGTGGCTGCCGACATAGCCGGCACCGCCGGTGACGAGGTAGCGAGCCAAGGCATCACTCCCGGAAATAGCCGCCGTAGCGGGGATGGTAGACCTCCGCGTCGGCGTAGCCGGAACGACCGTGCACCTTGGCGTCTACCTGCGTCAGCGCAGCGCCCACCACGCGCGCATGCGCTTCCTCAAGCAGGCCGAGGGAGTTGCGCACCACCGAGCGAGGCGTGTCACGCCATTTGACGCACAGGAGCGTGGCATCCGCAAGGCGGGCCACCACCCGGGCATCGGCCATGGCGAGCGCCGGGGGTGCGTCCAGCACGATGAGATCGTAGTCCCGCCGGACCCGGTCGAGCAGTCCGGCCATGGCCTCGGACATGAACAGGCCGAGGGAGTGGATCTCCGCCGCCCCGGCCGGAATGTAGTCCAGCGCCGAGAGGTGGTCGCGGCGGACGATGCGCTCCAGCACCGCCTGGCCGAGCAGGAGGTCGGTGACGCCCGGCGCTCCCTCGCAACGGAAGATATGGCCGAGCGAGGGCTGGCGCACGTCGCAGTCCACCAGCAGCACGCGCTCCCCGTTCATGGCGGCCGAGCGCGCGAGCGCAACGGCGGTGGTGGTCTTGCCCTCGCCTGGCCGGGCGGCGGTGATGACGATCACCCGCGGGGGCTCCGCACCGAGCCAGAGCGCCGCGCGCAGCGTGCGCATGCTTTCCGAGAAGGGCGAGAGCGGCTTGCGGACCACATAGTCCTCCACCCGGTTCCGGCCGAGCAGGCCGCGGCGGAGCATGGGAACGAGCGCCAGGCAGGGCAGGCCAAGGGCGCTCCGCACCTCGTCGCCGCTGCGGATGGTGCTGTCCGCCTGCTCGAGGAACCAGATCACCAGCAGACCGAACAGGATGCCGAGCACACAGGCGGCCACCACGAAGAGCGGAACCTTCGGGAAGCTAGGCCTCCCCGGCACGGTGGCCGGCGAGAGCACACGCGCGTCAGGCTTCTCGATCGCGGTCTGGGAGACGGTCTGCTGCGAGCGCTCCAGCACTGCGCTGAGCAGACTGCGGGAGGCCTCCGCCTCACGCTCCAGCGCCGCCAGCTGGATCTCGGCATCCTGGCTGTTGTTCACTCGCTCCTGCTGCTGGCGCAGCGCGTCCTGGAGGCTGCGCACGCGCGCGCGCGCGGCCCGTGCCTCGGCCTCCAGCGCCTGCACCACGCGGCTGGTCTCGGCGGCGACGGCACGTTCCGCCTCGTTCAGGCGGGAGCGGGCGGCGCGGACATCGGGATGGTTCGAGCCGAGGGTCGCCTGCAGCCGCTCGAGCTCCCGCCGCGCATCGTCGCGGGCGGAGCGCTGGGCCGTCAGATTGGCCGCACCGAGGGCAGTGAGATCGGCGCCCGAGCCGCTGCGCGCCGCGGCGAGCCGCGCCTCTGCAGTTGCCAGCTGGTTCTGCGCTTCGATCAGGTCGGTGTTGATGCGGCTGATCTGCTCGGTCGCGAGCGCGGCATTGACGCCGCGGGTCAGCCCTGCGGAGGCCCGGAGATCGGCGATGCGCGCCTCGGTATGCGCCACCTCCTGGCGCAGCTGGGCGACGCGGGATTCGAGCCAGTCATTGGCGCGACGAACCGCGTTGAATTTCGCTTCCAGCTGGTCGGCGATGTAGAGTTCGGCAGCATAATTCGCGACGTCTGCGGCCAACCGCCGGTCCTCGGAGGTGAAGCGGATCTCCAGCACGCGGGAGTTGCGCACCACCTGCACGTTCACCGCGTTGCGAACCGCCTCCGCGGCCATGATCTCGGCCGCCTCCTCGGGTGGGATGCGGGCGATCGGCTCGGGCGCCACCACCTCCGCCAGCCATGGCACCAGCGGCTCAAGCGTCTCGGCGACCGCCGTGCGCAGGCGGAACAGCGGATTCTCGGCCCGCTCGGCATCCTCCAGCCACCAGGCGAACTCGCGCCGCTCGGTCAGGTCGAAGTGACGAACGATGCGACGTGCGACGGCAAGGCTGCGGACAATCTCCAGTTGACTCGCCAGCACGGCATCCGTCGTACTCTCGTCGCGCAGGATGCTCTGCAACTCACGCGCGGAGTACTCCGTAGGCTCGAACATTACGGTTGTGGTCGCCGTGTAAAGCGGCGTGAGCTGCTTGGCCGCGACGTAGGCCACCAGCGGAAACAGCAAGGCGCAGAGGATCAGCACCAGCCGGCGCCGCCGCAACGCGGCGAGCATGGCGGTGACAGTCAGGCCTTCCGGCTCAATCGGTGCGCTACTGGGCACGGGCCCGCGGGGCAGTGGCCGGTGTTCCGCCGGCGCGCGGCCCTCAACCGTTCTGTCGAGCATGCGCGGTGTTCTTTCCCTCGCCCGATGCGCTGCGGTGCAGCGCCCGATTAGGGGGCGTGTCGCGCACCGGTCAATGAACGGTCCAGCGATGTCCTGCCTGGCAGGAAAAACATCAGCGTGATGAACCACCAGCGCAAGGAAACGCGAATGTCCGGACCGATTTCCCTCTGGCAGATAGATCCAGCGCGGCACCCGCCGCAACCACGGCGCACCAACTGACTGCTTTGCGTCTCAGATATAGGGGATGATTTCGATGCCAGCACGCCGCACGATCTGTCTGCTGTTCCTGGCCGCGCTCACCGCCTGCGCGGGGCCTGGCGCCAGCCTGCCGCCCTTGCCGGATGCGACGCAGACCAATTACCGCCTGGGCCCGCAGGATCAGGTGCGCGTGACGGTGTTCAACGACCCGCGACTGACCGGCGAGTTCCGCGTTTCGGATTCCGGCACCATCGCGCTGCCTCTGGTCGGCACCGTACAGGCCGCGGGCCGCACGACAGGCGAGCTGCAGCAGGCCGTGGCCCGGGAGATGCAGCAGAAGAACCTGTTCCGTGATCCGAGCGTGGCGGTGGAGGTGACGGAGTATCGCCCGATCTACGTCCTCGGCATGGTCGAGCGCGGGGGGCAGTTCCCCTATCAGCCCGGCATGACAGTCCTGACCGCCATCGCCGTCGCCGGCGGATTCAACTACCGCGCGATCCAGGACTATGTTTCGATCACCCGCATCGGCGAGGATGGGCGCCCGATGGAATACCGTGCGCCGCGCGAAGCGATCGTGATGCCCGGCGATGTGATCACCGTCTTCGAACGGAGGTTCTGATCCGTTCTGCCGCCCTAGCGCTGCTGGTGTTCGCTGCCAGTGCCCAACCGGCTGCCGCGCAGCCGGCCAGCGCCTGGGCGGCGGTACCCGGCCCGGCGCCGGGGCCAGCCCGCATCGTCGGCGGTCCCGCGCTCGGCTGCGTCGCGGGTGCGGAACGCCTGCCGGCGGACGGGCCGGGCTGGCAGGCGGTGCGTGTCTCGCGCAACCGCCACTGGGGCCATCCCGCGCTGGTCGCCTTCCTGCGGGACTTTGCCGCACGCGCCCAGGCCGAAGGCTTTCCGGCGCTCTGGATCGGCGACATGGCGCAGCCGCGCGGCGGCCCCATGCCTTATGGCCATGCCAGCCACCAGACCGGGCTGGACGTGGACATCTGGCTGGACCTCTCGCCCAAGACCGCGCAGCCACCCGCGACACGGGAGACGATCAATGTCGCCTCCCTGGTGCTGCCGGACGAGACCGGCGTGGACCCGACGCGGTTCACGGCAGCTCATGCGGCGCTGATCCGCCTGGCAGCCGAGATGCCCGGGGTTGACCGTGTGCTGGTGAACCATGCCATCAAGCGCGCGCTCTGCCGGCAGGAGGCGGGCGCGCCCTGGCTGCGCCTGGTGCGTCCCTGGCGCGGACACGACAGCCATATGCATATCCGTCTGCGCTGCCCGCCTCGCCAGCCGGACTGCCGCAACATCGCCCCGCCGCCGGCAGGCGATGGCTGCGACGCCTCCCTCGACTGGTGGCTGACGGAGGAGGCACGCCGTCCGCCGCCCCGCCGGCCAGGCCCCCCACCCCGCCTGCCGGCGGCCTGCGCCGCCATACTGTCTGCCCGCTGACCGCCCAGGCCGGATCGGGCCGTGCTCGGCGGCGGACGACGGCGACGACCGTGCCGAACCGCCGGGCAATGCTGGCGGCGGGACGGAAAGAGACGGCACGCCGCGATCGGGCGTCACATGCGATATCATGGAGGGTGGCGCCACCGGGCTCTGGCGCCGATGACCGGCAGGGGCACCTTGGCGACGCCGACACCCCGGCCTCTCGCCGGAGTCGGCGCGCGCCGCCGCTACCAGCGCCGGGCCGGGCCGCAGTCCAGGTGCACGAAGCCGTCGCGGCGATAGAGGCCGACGCCGCCGATCTGCATCTCGGCCGCCAGCCGCGCCATGGCCAGGCTGTCCCGCCCTGGAAGCCGCAGATCCGCCGCCATGCCCGACATATGCAGCGAGACACGCGAGACGCGGCGTGACTGGCGGGCCCGCGCCGCGTTGGTCTCCGGCGCGCGGTAGCCGCTGATCACCTGGAAAGGCTCGGAGGCATCGAGCCGGGAGGCAAGGGTGTACATCAGATCGAAAAGGCGCGGGTCCATCGGTGTCGCCTCGTTGAGCGACGGGTCGCGGAACAGCCAGTCGAGCTTCGCCAGCGCCTCGCGGTCGTAGCGGCCATCCCGCCAGTACACGCCCTCGAAGCTCTCGCCCGTCTGCACCCGGGCGATGGAGAGGCTACGGGTGCCGCTGGCCGCCACCTGCGCCAGCGCCGGCACCGAGAGCCCGGTGAGCGCGAGGCCGAGCGTGGCGCGGATCACTTCCCGCCGCCCATGCTCCGCGCCGTCGCAACAAGGGCAGGTGAAGAGCGGCCGCCGCATCTCAGCCCGGTCCTGCCGAAGCCAGCCGGGGCTGCGGTGCGTCCAGCGCACGCGCATAGGCTTCGTCGAGTCCGTAGATGTCGGGACGCATGCGAACCTCCCCCCCTTCGACGATCACGGTCGTGTAGTGCAGCCGCACCGGCAGCGCGCGGGTCACCGTGACGATGCTGGTGTGGCGGCTGTCCAGCGTCCTGACCGCCTGTGCGCGGTCCCAGCCCGGCGTGCCCTGCAACACGATGTCGAGGAGGTCCATCGGCCGCTCCAGCCGGATGCAGCCGGAGGAGAAGGCACGGCCGGCCCGGCGGAACAGGTGCCGGTCCGGCGTGTCGTGCATGAAGATGTCCTGGGTGTTCGGCATGATGAACTTGATCCGCCCCAGGGCATTGGCATCGCCGGCATCCTGCCGGATGAGATAGGGGAAGTGCCGTGGGCTGACGGCGTACCAGTCGATGGTCGTCGGGTCGATCTCCACCCGCTGGCCGCCGACGATGCTGAAGACGCGGAAGCCCTTCTCCATCATCGCACGCGGGTCGCGACGGAATCGGGGCAGCAGGTCCTGCTTCGCATTGCGCTCGGGCACGCCCCAGGGCGGGTTGAACTGCACGGCGGAAAGACGCACGCGCAGGGTGGGCGTGGCACGGGCCGGCTTGCCGACGATGACAGCCATGTCCAGCAGCACGCGCTCGCCCTCGATCACCTGCAGCCGCTGGTACGGGATGTTCACCTCGATGCGCCGTTCCGGGCCCGGGGTGGCGGCAGCGCGGCGCATGTCGAGGGCGACGCGCAGCTGGCGGACCACGGCCTCCGCCGGGCGGTTCAGGGCGGCGAGCGTCAGGCGCCCGACCCGTCCATCCACTTCGAGCCCCTGCTCCGCCTGGAAGCGCCGGACGGCCGCGACCAGAGCCGGATCGTAGTCCGGGCTGGAGAGGTCGCCGGCGGCGACAGCCGGGTCGGTCACGGCAAGCCGCGCCCGCAGCGCCGGGACGCGGACGGGATCAACCGTCCCGGGCTCGATCGTATCCGCCCCGCTGCCGGGAACCGCGGGCCAGCCGCCGGCGGCAACGACCGCCCGGGCCCGGGAGAGTGCCGCCTTCAGCACCGCCGCCTCCGGCGCCCTGAGCGCGGCCCGGTCGAGCACCGCGGCGGGCTCGGCGGCGGTTGCAAGCTCCGCCAGCCAGGGCGCCAGCGGGATGGCGGCGGTGTCGCGGCGGAGATCGGCGCGGTTCGGCAGGTCGCGCACCCGGCCGTGCAGCAGATCCGCAAGCGCCAGCGCCGCCGCCTGGCGCAGCGCCGCCTGCCAGGCCTGCGGGTCCTCCTCGGCCAGCGCATCGGGCGGAATGCCGTAGGCGGAGGGGTCGAGCCCGTCCTCTTCCAGCCGTTGGAGGCGCCTGGCCAGGCGTTGCAGGGCCGCTTCGGACGCGGCCGGCACCTCCACGGCCGGCATCTTCGGCCCGGCGGCATGAACGGCTTCGCCGGGCAGCAGAACGCATGCGCCAAGGGCGAGAATCAGGGGCAGGATCGCACGCACGCGGTGCTGCATAGCCGGCCGCTCGCGAGGCGCCAAGGTTCCGCATCCGGCCGGCGCAGCTTCGGGCCTAGTGTTGCATGCCGGCCAGTTCCCCGACCGTGATCGGCTTGTAGGGCGCACGGGAGCGGTAGGTGCCGACCGACCCGACCGGCACACCCCGGGTCTCGGCGATCAGTGCCGCCACGGTCGCGCCGCAGAGCCGGCCCTGGCAGGGACCCATGCCGCAGCGGAGGTAAGCCTTGGCCTGGTTCGGTCCGGTGGCCCCGAGCCGTGCCGCGGCGCGGATCTGGCCGACAGTGATCTCCTCGCAGCGGCAGACGAGGGTCGTGTCCTCGGGCGGGGCCAGGATCCAGGGAGGCGGCGCATAGAGCCGGTCCAGCAAGGGGCGCAGCGCGAGGGCCCGACGCCGGGCAGCCAGCAGCGGCGTGGCGCGGTGGACGAGGCTGTCGGGATCGATTCGGCCCAGCCGGTGGGCGGCGTCCAGGGCGGCGAGCCGCCCGGCGATCACGGCGGCCTCCCACCCGCCGACGCCGGCACCGTCCCCTGCCACGGCCATGCGGGGATGGGAGGTGGCGCCGAAGGAATCCGTGACCGGACGCCAGCAGTGCTGGACCGGATCCCAGGCGTGGTCCAGGCCGATCGCCAGCGAGACATGGGTGGCGGGGACCACCCCCTCATGCAGCAGCAGCGTGTCACATGCCATGGCGCCGCCGTTCCAGCGCACCTGGCGGAGCGCCGTGTCGCCCTCGGCCGCCAGGCCCGTGACCGCCGGACGCACGGGGATGGCCCGCCGCGCTTCGATCATGAGCGCGAGGCCCTTCGCCAGCAGATGGCGGCCGGCCAGGAACCCGCCTTCGCGCAGCGCTGCGCGAAGGCGCCCGCGCGGCGTGGTCTCGAGGATCAGTGCCGGGGGCGCTCCGGCACGAAGCAATTGCACCGCCAGCAGCCAGAGCAGCGGCCCCTGCCCTGCCAGCACCGTCCGGCCGCGCGGCACGGCGCCGGCGGTCTTCAGCAGGATCTGCGCCGCGCCCGCGGTCATAACGCCCGGCAGGGTCCAGCCAGGGATCGGTACCGGCCGTTCCTGCGCACCGGTGGCCAGCAGCACGCGCCGGGCCTCGAGCGTCTCCGTCGCACCGGTGGCGGTGAGGGAGAGCAGGCCCTCATCCGGATCAAGGTGCCACAAGGAGGT
>Ga0180217_1001200_pt1 | contig 30283 bp, 18 predicted proteins | sample eDN3rd37CBELigOP_FD_128521 | JGI IMG/M metagenome (GOLD analysis project Ga0180217, IMG submission 128521) | Enriched Organic Plus compost microbial communities from Emeryville, California, USA - eDNA 3rd pass 37_C BE-Lig OP (version 2) (version 2) ... | reverse complement strand
CCCCCCCCCCCCGCCACCCCCTGCCGCCCTCTTGTATCCCCCCCCCCCCCCCCACCACACCCGACGTGTGCCCCTTTTGGGCTCGGTGTGCTGCCCCAGAGTACGCTGCAGCTCATGCTTTCGCATCCCTATGGTTTTCACGCCCTGTATAGACCTGCGGACAACGCGATACCACACGGAGCTCCCGCCGCCGCGCCGCTCGGACCCTCTGAGCGACCCGACCCGAGACACGGTGTGCTCGGTGTAGGCGGCAGCGCAAGCGCGAGTGTGAGCCTGCGGACTTGCAATTAAATCAGGACAAACTAGGTCAGGTCACGTAAGATCGCGTAAGGTCACGCCAGGCCACGGCGCTAGCGACTCGGCGAGCGAGCGAAAGTGCGAACGTCAGGTCACGTTGAGGAGACCTACAAGGACACGGTGCAGGTAAACCCACACACGTTGAAGCAGCTGCGCTGGACTCCTGTACACTACGCAAAACGCAGTGACCACATTGTCGGTTGTGCGTATCCAACCTGTTTAAGACGCCCTCGCGCATAACCTCGTGTCATCGAAAGATAGAAGGGCTGAGGAGACGCATCCTGTGCTGACGTCTTCTCGAGCCATCTAGCAGCCACCATCTCGCATCATGGGCTGCGGAGCAAGCACAGTTGCGCCAGATGGGCCAGGCTCCGACTCCATTGCTGCCACGCCCACAGATCGAGGGGGAGGGTCAGCCCACACGTTTCGACGTGCCCAGTCCCAGGGCGGTTATGGTGCCACGAACACTCCAAGGACAAGGCCAACTGCGATCACTCCAACCTCGCTCACTGATGAAGTGAAAGATATTGAGGGCGAATATGCCTCACGTGCAGTTATTGCTCAACCGCTTTCAAGCATATCCAGGGCTAGCACCGCAGTCTTACCCACTAGCAGCAGTACGAAGGATATGAGCGTGTCGAGGTCGACAGCGGGGGATCTCATCGAAAACTCGATATCACAGCACCGGCGCGGCGTTACACTCAAGATTTCGTCCAGCAAGTCACAGCTAGTGAATCCGCCGTTGCGCATTCTCTTTCTAGGCCCCAGTGAGTCGGGGAAAACTACCGTCAAACATCAAATTAAGATCATGTCCAAGTTCGAGTTTACCCAGACTGATCGCATGCCATTCGTTGCTGCATTGCATCAGAACATCATTTCCAATCTACAGCAGATTCTAAGAGGTCTCCAGATCCTACGACGAGAGTTAGCTCCACGATCACGTGCCTCGGCATCCATTCTCCAGGAACTTGACGGCTTCGAGCCAGTGACAGCAGAGCTCGCTCGACATGCCATGACCGTGTGGATGGACCCCATTGTGCAGGAGTTGGTAAAGTCACCCACCGCCAGCAGCGTTGTTGCTGATTCTATGGAGTATTTAATGAAGAATTTAGAGTCCATCTCGAGCGTGAGTTACATACCCTCCCTTCAAGACATCGCTCGTGCCCGAGTTCGAACAACAGGTATTGTTGATTCCGAACTCCTCATCCAGGGTCAGCGATGGGAGGTAATTGACGTTGGCGGCCTCCGCAGCGAGAGAGGTAAATGGGTGAAGCTATTTCCCAACACAGTGGCGATCTTCTACACAGCTTCTCTCGCTAGCTTTGACATGGCGCTCCATGAGGACCCCACAGTTAACCGCATGGACGAAGCGCTGCACCTGTTTGAACTGCTTTGTGCCGAACCTAAGCTCGCCAAGGTCCCGAAGTTTGTGATTCTCACCAAAGTCGACGTGCTTCGCGACAAGCTTGCAAAAGGAGTGCGAGTGGCCCACTACTTTCCATGGTATACTGGAGAGAATGAACTTAACAGCGCTGTCAACTTCTTTAAAGAGGCTTTCCTTAGCTTAGCGCCCGATCGTCAATTGGCTCGTGTTGTCGTCGTGGATGCAACCAATTACGAGAGTGTGAGTACTCAGCTTGGGCCACTCTTTACAGAGGTTGTGCAAGGCACCCCTCGCTCAGGGTCACCTCGATGACAGTCAGGGTCACCTTGATGACAGTCATGTGAGAGCTAACAACACCTTGATGCGTCATGGCCTACACTTGCTTCTCATAACCGATATCTGGACTGAATCCTATCAGCAGCATTCACTTTAGAGGCTTTTATCTCGGAGTTTTTATTTTATTACAGAATGAGTCCGCGGAGCATCGAATTCCATTTCCACGTCCGTCACACTTTCCCTATCGCAAATTCTCGAGGAGTTTTTCTCGTCCATTCATTCATGTGTTTGTTCGTTTAATCCTTCCTCGCACCAGCTTCATCCCTTTGTCACGAGAGCATTGCGTTCGTTAGATAAACGTGCTGTCTAGACTGTGGACGCGGAATGGATATATCGTCATTACCCGAGACCAGTTGTCGTTTTTTATGTTTGCCCTAATGCAGGGCTTCAGGGTGATCATTGTTGACGCGATGATCCCGCCCCTAATCCCAACCTATCCTAGTATTCGTCCTATTTTTTTCGACTTTTTCTGCTTAGCGTTCATCAACTCTCACTCCAGTCCGACACGATTGCTGCGAGTTCTGTTATCTTTTTGTCTGCCCTGGCCTCAGCCGTTACAGTGTGACAGAAAGGCGAGATCTTGGTGAAGAACTTTCCACTTTGTAGGTGTTTCATGGGTCGATTCGTTTCACCTTGCAAATACTAGTTTGTCCACAACGTGCACCACGTGCCTTTGTCGTGTGACTCTATGCATTTTCTTCACTCAGTGATACGAACAGACAGATCTAAAATGACTTCGCTCAGTACACTATCCTCGACAGCTACTTGATCGGTACGAAAGCACTGATCCCCAGTCCATACGCTTCTCGTTTCAAGTTTCCTTATGCTCCCTCTGAGTTGCTACTAGTAATGAGTACCACTACTGTCCTCATCTGTTACCTGCCGATTGACCTTGTATATACTCAATTTGATGATTAAGCTCAGCATCCTCCTAGGTTTTGTTAGTGTTTTCCCCATTTGTTCTCTTCTTTTCCCCCCTCGCTTTAGTGTCTTTTCGTTCCACATTCATGCGTTCTCCTGACTCCAATACCCATCCTACTGCAGTGTTAACACACCACTGCACAACAACCAATTCGAGTGTTCTGCGCCTAACTCAGGAAGAGCTACTTCTCTATTGGACACGATACATTACATTTTCCCAGCCTGATTTTGAATTGCCTCACGCTTCCACAGTTTATGTGTTTAGAGTACTATAGCGATACTAGCATAAGTAGAAGTTCTCCTCTCTAGGTTAGTAGGAATGAACAAGCAAGCTCAACCAAAAGAATACAAACGAGTTGGCCACGTTTAAGTAGTGTTGTATGTAAAGATTACCTTCGCGGTTGTTTGTTACCACTCGATTTTCCATCGCCCGGGTTTGCCTGACCACTTAATGAGTCGGGAAACACCAGCGATTTTGCGTTCGTGGTCACCCAGGCCTGGCGAGCTTGCGCTGCGCTCTGACGTGTGGCCTGTTCATGCGCGGCGAAGACATTCTCGGAATGCAACCATGTGATGTTCTCAGAGGGAGGATTGGCAACTTCGCGTGCTGGAACGACTCGAATAGCACGCAGTGGTTCGGGCAGTGCTGTACATGAAGCTGAGGTGTTGGCTGACTTGGGACGAGCATCACCTCTGTCTACAAACTCAGTCCCATTTGTGAGCGAGGACAGCTGGTCAGCAGAACTGATGCCGCTTGAAGTGCTCGTCGGGGGAACAGACCCAGTGGCACTAGGAACAGCATAGACGACTTGTGGTGGTGGTATTCGCGTGCGCGTGGCCTGGAGCGCGCGTGCATCCAGGTAACAGCTTGTATCACCAAAGACCTTGCCCGAAGTGGTTGAGCTTATCGGCACTCCATTGTCCATCGATGTTGCTGATGCCGACGCTGCTGCAGCATTTCCCGCAGTAGAGGCGTGAAGCTGTGCGAGAAAGCGCGTTTTAGACTGGGCTGACGCCATGTGAAAAGCATCCAGGCCTAGTTCGTCCGTGATACTTGGATCAGCTCCGTAGGCCATGAGCAGCTTGACCATCATTGCCTCGCGTTCGGCAGCCGGATCGATTGGCGTGACAGTGTACGACGCGGCGTTCTGCGCGACTAATGTGAACAATGCCGACGCTGGAAGCGGCTGATTTACACGACTAATGCTCAAGCCGCCCACTGTGTTAAGCCCAGCTACTGACCCAAGCTTCTGCGTAGCGCAGGTTGCGGACGACCCCAACTGAAGCCCATGAGTGACAGTCTGGGCCTTGGGCTGTTGTGCAACGAGCATCAGTGGAGTTTGTTTCCTCGCATTGCGCGCGTTCGGATTCGCCCCCTTTTTGAGCAGAAGCAGAGCGATTTCCAGGTTGCCAGTCTTGGCAGCGATGTGTAGTGGCGTGTTTCCTCCCGTGGCATGGCTCGTTGGGATCTCCAATTGTACGCTGGGGTACGCTAGGAGAAACCGCACCATGTCGAGCGACTGCGCCTCGACTGCAGCGTGCAATGCGTTCTGACCGAAACGCTGAGACAGATCATTGATGTTGATACAGTTTGCATCGACGATGCGAGCAGCTCCATTAAAGTCATTCGCCCGTACATAGTGGAGTAGTTGATCAACTGTGTAGTATGTGCTAGATTTATCCTCTGCAATCGCGTCGCTCGCCTTGACGTAATATCCATCCTTCACGATTCCTGTCCGATTTGGTTTTCGGTTGTTTTCTGAGTATAGGAAGGGCTTCACTCCAGAGTTGGCACTCAGTCGTGTTGTGCCAAAGTTATACATTTGGAATGTTAAATTAGTCTTAGAACGCCTATACCACGATGCCTGTTTTTTCGAACTGGTGTAAGTGTGAAACGCTTTGGTACCCGACGGGGCCCGTTCCTCGGTAGGTCCGTGCTAGAGGTAGTGTCATGGAATGTTGAGGCCACGGGTGAAGTCAGGTACAAGATACGAGCTGTTATCGCAAGTGTGACATTTGAGCAGTGCCTATCCTTAGAGATCCGCACCTTGGAGCTTCCATGTCAGTGAGGGGAAGTACTCGTTTTCCGTACTGATTGAGGACTCTACTGGGGTCCAGATAAATCTGACACCACATGTACTTATATTCGCATCCACTCACTCTATACGCTGCGCTACAATGACATGACTACTCTCTACGGTGGCAAAGTCATCCTGAATTGCCAGTCCGCCAACTCCAGAATTCAGGTCGAGGCTGGGACTGAATTGGTCGTGCCCTCGTTTGTTCGCGAGAGTATTTCGGTTTCGAGACGAACCAAACGGGCGTGTCTTTGATGCGACGCTCGGCTAGTGTATGGGCTAACGAGGTAGAAGTCTCAAGTGTCGTATGCACCCCGGATAGCCAAAAGAGCTGGCGGTTGAGTCATGTGCGGTTGGGTCCTTCGATCATACCTGTCATAATATGTTTCAACGTGTGTACGTGTGCTGCGACCAATTGCGAGCAGGTGTCACCTCACATCCGTCCGTTGCTCTCTAATTCTCTCTCGTGAGTTGTGTTTGGCGCCGCGCTGACTGGGTGACTGGGTGTCTGGGTGACTGACTGGCTGGCACTGATCGATTGAATGATCATTTAGCCGGATACGGTTAAAGATGAAGGAAAATTCACAAGCAGCTAGGATCAACTTTGCGGGCGTGTAACGCGCCAGGCGGCCGCGCGTTCGGAGAGATAAACTTATAGCTCCGTACAGAAGGTTGCACTCTATGCAATACTTTGTAACTGGCCCACTCACACTCGGGTATACATCCGGTTGAACCCACGCTTCATGACCCAATGTGACTTGACTCACTCATGAGTGGATATTCTCCAGTGGTTACACGCCTACCACTGCATATGCGTTCGGGAATCAGAGACGTACATGTATACTGACGCATGACACGTGCTTACTCAACTTGTACATACTCGAAACTGCTTGTATAGAGCTCGATATCGCCGGCGGATGAATATCCTCACCAAGATGTACGTAGTATCTCGGAGCGTTTTACGAGATGAACCGCAAGCACACGCGGTGCAAGAGGCCGATCGAGCACGCGTCGTTGGAAGTGTGACATCCCCAGTCAGCGCGGTGGTATAACGCGAGCTTCGTTCTGTGGACCTCGGCAAAGTCGGACTCGCAGCGGTGAAATCCAACTTCCGACGAAGTGTGGGGCTGTATATGACGAACGCTCGCGGCGCAGAACTTGAAGCGGAAGTGAGATGCTAGGAGTGACGCTTTTGACCCCGAGTAACGGGGTGGCGATGTAGTATTTTCATCGGCCAATGCGGAAAGCCATCGGATTTTGGACCAGAGACGAGGAGGCGTGCGTTCTTCTGAGACGGATTTCATGCCGTGTGGTCAACTTACCTAGTACACACAGGGCAATATGGCCAACCATAATCATCCTTCCGGTTATATCAATCGACTCCACTGTTGTATGTTGACTAGCCTCTTGCTTACTCGCAATTCGGTTGTTCTGGACCTCGGTTCACTATCTCCCGCATCTAGCAAATCGACTGTTGAGCAGTACCGCGCTTCAGAGTGGGCCAAGAAGGTGCTTGAGGCCACGGGGCCTGAACAGGGTGGTGTCTCCTCTACACTCAAGAACGAAATCGCCCGCGCGACATATGACTACACTGCGGCACGCGATATCAGCCAAACTCTTTGGAAGCGCCTCGTGGAGGCACCGACCCCAACGGTCATCCAGAAGTGTCTCAGCTTGATTGACCACATCATCCGAAACGGTGCCTACTCGTTCGTCGACGAAGTTCGTAACGAGCAGCGAATGATCTCAAAGCTCCAGAACTACACGTGTGACGAGGCGGACACGTACTCCTCAACCGCCGCGCAGATCGTTCGTGAGTTGGCACGCAAGATTATCCTTCACATCAATGACGAAGAGTTGTTGGACAACGCCCGTATTCAGGCTCGTGAGAATCGTGACAAGTACAGCGGTCTTTCGTCGGGCAGCTACGGCTCCGAATCGAGCAGCAGTGGCCTTGGCAGCGCCTCAAGCGGCAGCCACAACTCTTACTGGGCGGCTGTGGAGCGCGAAGTGGAGGAAGAGCAGGCACGAATTCGCGAACGCGAGCGTCGAAAGGCAGCTGCCGCAGCTAAGGCAGCAAGTGCCTCAGGTTCAACTGCAGCTTCGGCTTCATCCTTTGCATCGCAGGCAACCAAGTCCGACGGTAAGGAGGACCTTACAGCGGCAGACTTTGATGCCGAGTTCGACAAGATTGCTACCGGTTCATCGAACCCGACAACAACTGCTGCAGCGGCTTCAGCCACTGCAAAGACATCGACTCAGAGTGCGGCACCTACCAAGGCGGATGACGATCCGTTCGCCCAACTCGCGAATCTTTCAGTCTCTTCTCCGTCCTCAGCCAACCCAGCTGCAATTCTCGATCCATTCCAGCTCCTCGCAACGGCAGACACAAAGCAGACCACCGCTGCAACTCCTGCCGTGATGATGCCAACCGCCACAGTGCCTGTTGCAGCAGTCCCAGTCCCAGTCCCGGTCCCAGTGCCTGTCGCTGCAGTTCCACCCGTCTTTGTGCCCCAGCAGCCATCGGCGTTCGATGTATTTGCAGACGCTTCCGCACCAAAGCCTGTGTCTGTACAACCTGCAGCTGCATCTGCTGATCCATTTGCAGCTCTTGCGTCCCCAACCCCTGCTTCGACCAGCGCGAATGAAGACTTCGGCGAATTTACATCGGCAGGCCCTACAGAAGATGAGCTCAAGGAACAACGTAAGAAGGCTCTAGATGAAAAGATTAAACGTGAATACTACGGTATCGAAATCGACCTCGTGGGTAGCACAGCCAAGAAGCCTGAGCAACCGAAGACACAGTCTCAGGCCACATTCTCATCGTCATCGAGCGATCCGTTCTCCAGCCTAGACCTTGAAAACCAGTCCAGGCCCGCGGCTGGTATGACGTCTCCCATGGGTATGGGAATGGGTATGGTACCTCCCATGGGCATGGCCCCAGCAATGGGAATGGGTATGCCGATGGCCCCCACCATGGGAATGGGTATGGGTATGGGTGTCGCACCTGGAATGGGTATGGGTATGGGCATGGGTGCTGCACCTGGCATGGGTATGGGCATGGGCATGGGCATGGGCATGAACCCACAACTCATGATGCAACAGCAGATGCTCGCACAACAGCAAATGATGATGCAGCAGCGATCTCCGCAAGGTAACCCTTCTGGGAAGCCTTTTGGTTTCTAGGATCGAACGAACTGCATGCGAACGAGGACGTCTTCCTTTTAACTCGTCTATTCCTCCATCCACGTACTGTATGCACCACGAACGGCGCATCCAAACCCCACCTCTGTACATCCGCTTATTGTTGTGAAATAACCATTCGTTGGCATAAAACACTTGGAACAAAACAAGACAAAATTCGTTTGGTTTACTACTAAAGCAAGCGCCAGACAACCAATTGCTCTTGATTGAATTATTACTTCCATGGGTCCTCCTCGTCTTGAGTTGTAATATACCTTTCAACATTAGTGTTTGCACTCGGTGCCTCATTAAACGAAGAGGGAGAGGAAGAAACCGCAGTAGGAATATCCATTTGGTCTGCACTGGGGGTTTCGGTATTTGGAGCAGTGGACGTCGACGATGTTGGCGTCAATGTAGTTGGCTGAATGCGCTTTTTAGGCTTGACTGCAGGTGTAAATACAGAGGGCTGGGCTGTGGTGTTGGTGATAGTATTGGATGCTGCGGATGACGAGGCAAGTTGAGCACCGCCACTCGTGTGAATCGATGGGATGTCCATTGCTGAAGAAGCACCCTCAGGTGGTGCAGCCTGGACTGACGGCGTTGTAGCTCCAAAGTCATTGACAGTTGTGGGCTGAATGCGCTTCTTGGGCTTTACGGCTGGAGTGTGGGTAGTCTGTGCCGTTGAGGTCGATGAGGCACTAACAGGAATGGTAGCTGCAGCTGCACCAGAGCTGGATGCCGACGGCTGTGCCGTTGCTGTTGTCGGTACCTGCGCCTTGCTTTCCTTGGCAGCGAGGTCACGATCGGCCGATGGTACGGTCATCTTCAGGTCGAATGGGGTGCCTTCTAACCATAGATGAGGAGAGACAATGATCGGCCTCAGATGGGCAAGGGTGTGCCTCGCCTGTTGCTGCTGCTTCTCTAATTCGCGCAGTGTTTCAACAGCATCTTCAAATGAATCGCTCTCTTGAACAGGGACACCCAACAGACGCAATCGCTTGAACACGCGTCTTGCCTCAAAGCGTCGATTGCGTTCTGAGTCCTCAGCCTGGTCTTCGCCTTGTGCCTCGTCAAAGTCTTCCTCACCCAAATCGGTGAACTCGTCATCCTCGGTGGATGCACTCGTAGTGCGAAGGTGTCGGCGTCCACGTGGCCATTTCAGGCCTAGCCTTGGCCAAAGTACTGCAGGACCAGTGACGCGAGGCTGCATTGAGGGATCAAGCACGGGCGCACCGCTTGCGGTGTGATCTTTGCCGATAAGCTCACCCACTTGACGATCAGGATCTTCGTTCTCTGGGACTAAGAATCCATCTTCGACAAGGCCGTCCGCACGAGTGGCGCCCATTCTCTCATCCTTGTCCCCGTCAATCACCTCAACATCATCATCCCCTGCACCCTCTTCGCCTTCATCATCGACCTCGTCATCATCGTCATCGTCGTCTTCATCGTCATCGTCGTCGTCGCAGCTGTCAGCCTCTTCGGGTGGGACACCGTCACTCCATTCGTCACCAGAATCCTGCTCGTAGTCGAGGTGAGAGTAGCGAGCGAATGGCCGGCGTGGCCAAGCGTCTACAACTTTTCCACGCTTGCGGATGGGACCAAACCAGGGTGGTCGCGTCTCCTCGTCGAACTGCAGGAATCGGAACTTCTTCTCGGCAATCGCAAGTCGTTCCCGACGCCGAGCTAGCATAGCATTAAGGCGCTTCAAACATGCCTCGCGTCCCTCTGCCCGTTGTCGTTGTACTTCATCGCTCACTGCTGAGGGTGATGCAGCCGAGACGGTCTCACCATCTCTAGTTTGATTCTCGGTTGTGGATGATGCCTGCTTGCCATCCGCTATCTGATTGCCAGCTGCATGGTCGTTGGGCGTGGACACTTGCTGTGAACGCAATTGGCTCTCAAGTTGCCGTCTTCGAGCTGCACCTAATCCCAACGAACTAATGATGACAACCGAAGAGGGAGCCTCGACTGTTTCTGTTTCTTCTTCAGCGCTTGCAGGCGAGCCATAGGACGCAGGGTCTCGTTTTCGAGGCCTGAAGAACTTTTCGAGTCCATAAAACTCACGAGTCTGTTGCCGGCTGCGCCGTCTTGACATACCAGATGGGAGGAACAGATGAGGGAAGTTATCGTAGAGTAGCTCTCCAGCGGACTTGTTTGCAATGACTGGTTGTACTGGGACATCTGTCATTGCATCGCCTCCTTCAACGACCGAATCAGAACCTGCACATCGACGCTGTCTTTTGCTCTCGAAACGCTTGGGCAGACTCAGTGGGGCATATCCCGGCAAGCCTGGAACCCTCTTACTCATGGTCGTGTACGGCTTAGGGCGCCAAGCGTTGAATCCAGTCTTGGATTCAAAAACCGGTTCATCGCGACGTTCAAAGAAGTTACCACCAATCGTTATGCCCGTGGTCGAGCTCGCACCTGGTGCACTTGTCGTCGGAACGGTGCTATCGCTTGCTCCAGGTCCAGATGAGGATACAGCGGTACCTGGTGTTGAGGCTGCAGCCAGGAAGTTCTTCAAGAACATGCTCGCAGCGTTTGGTTTGCTAGGCGCAGCCTTTTCCGCTGCCTTCTCACTCGCCTTTGCTGCCTTTTCTGCGGCTTCTCGCTCAGCCTTCTCGGCCTTTTCGGCAGCTGCTCGTTCGGCCGCAGCTGCCTTCTCAGCCGCCTTGGCTGCCAGTTCTGCCGCCTTGGCCGCGGCTTTCTCAGCTTTTTGTTCTTCCTTTTGGCGGTGCACTTCATATGCCTTGATCTCACGCTCACGGCGCTTCTCCTCTTCTTTCTCTAGCTTATGACGTTGATCGAGTAGCTCATTTCGACTCTTGGAGATCTTCTCCTCCGCGCTACGATATTTAGCTTCGTCAGAAACACCCTTGGTGGTCAAATCTAGATACGCCTTGTACGCGGTAACAAGTGCGCTGTAGGCCTTGCGAATACGTCGATGCAGTTGGAGTGCAGTCTTCCAAGTCAAGAACTCAGTCGCTCGTGTGACTGTTTCCCAGATGTACCAGGCATGCAGTGAATTTCCATCCGCGACACCGTACATTTTCCGTTCAGCAACCGAGCTGATTGCGGCTCGGAGATTCTCTCCAATCTTTGACCTTATTTGAGCGAGGTGCTCTTCCTCGATCATTGCATCCGCGGACACATTAGCGAGTACTTTAAGGACAGGTGTAGGGTAGAGGACTGTAACAAGGTAGTCTGCAAACTCATCAAGAGCGGCTGATTGATCCTGGACTAGGCGAGCGAACTGAGCAAAGAAGCCATCAGGAATTGGTTCGGTGATGTTAAAGTTACGGATCGCCTCCAGGACATGCGCAGGCAATGAGCTGACGGACTCATCTGCGCTAGCCACTGGAGCTGCAGCGGTCATGGAGGCATCATCACCTTCTAGAGCTGTAACGTCGGCAAGATTAAGACCGAAGGTAGCTTTAGGCTTGACGGGGAAGCAGTTGCTGACAAGCGTCACTTCGTCATGAGACAGAGTCGTGGCATCCAATTGACCTGAGCGAATGGCTGCAACCAGAGTGAGCACCAAACGCAGCTCATATTGTGCAAGGCAGCTGTCAAGCTGGGAAACGGATGGAAGTGGCTCAGATGCACTCTTGAGCAACTGCTGCAAAAATTCTGAACTGTCACTGCTACTGCTGTGTTGATACTGCACCCGAATCTGCGCCTGTAAGTGCGCCTGATGGAGAGATTGAGCCTCTTTCGCTCGACTGTGGGATATCCTGGCCTGGTCAAGTTGGTCACTGAGGGATGAGCCGGCCGGTTTCTCAAGCAATTCTTGTGGTAGATCCCAAGCTAGCTTGGCAGATGATGCCGCGACTGAATCTGAGGCGAAATTGGCCCTAATGCGACGAAACGCAGGATCACCTGGGCCTCCGCGCAGTAGAGCCGCAAATTCATTTTGCTTTTGAGGGAGTGCCTGACGGATTGCTTCGGGGATGAGTGTAAGAGGATCCACCGGTGGTGCCTGTGTGGCAGCATCAGTGCCTGAATCAGTCGCGAGTTGCTGGCTCTTCTTTGAGCGTCGTGTTTCTTTGCGCTCGGTTTTCTGCTCCGACGGTTGCCCTGATGAAGACGTTGTCGCTGTCGGATCCTGTTCGTTTGCATTCTCGCTCGGCGACTCTTTAGGCTGATCTGCTTCATCATGCTGCTTAAGGGCTTTCAATCGTTCTGCGGCGTTGGGAGTGCCGAGGACATTGAACCAATTGGGCCCTTGATTGGCCGCCGTTGCTGCGTTTGCTGCAGCCATAGCCGATGTGATCAATACGCTACCTATGTTGTTAGGATCTGAGCCTGATGTGGCAGGGCTCGAGGTACCGCGTGATTTGCCAGAGGACTTAGTTGACCGCGTGCTGGACCCCTTGGCCTTCCCCTTTTGACTACCCTTTTTGGCGGCATTGCCATGGGCTGCTTCGTCAGTCTGTTCCTCTTGATCGGAACCTTCAGATTCCTCTTTGACCCTGACCAGCTGTTCAGCGAGCCGCGTTGAGCGTCGCCGACTAAGATTGGGATCGACGGACGAGATCTCTGCCCCAGTCGGTGTCTTGGGTGTCTTGGGCGTGGTCACCGAGCTCGTTCGTTTCGGGGATGCAGCCGGAGTACAATGCTCTGCGGTTTCCTGTGTGCTTTCGGTGTCTTCGCCCGCGGTGCTGTGGTCGTGCATGACATCTTCCGAGATCACGCCTGCATTCTCCTGCTGACCGAACCCACTCTCACAGGGTTTGATCTCTGGACTGGTTTCCGTCGATGCAACTGGTGCCTCCTGCCCGATCTCGCTCTCCTTGGTTTCCGCGAGTAGCGTCGTGCTGATGCTGGTGCTGGTGCTGGTGCTGGTGCTGGTGCTGTTGCTGGTGCTGGTACCAGAACCAGAGCTTGTCATAATATGCTGCTGCTGACTGTTGTCGACACCACTGCCGCAGTTCTCGGGCTGGCTGGCAGCGGACAGAGTAGCCATCCGAAGCGACTTGATTGAGTGACGAGTCACTCCTTCCTACTACGACTGGTACTACTGCTGCCTCCTCAGGGAGGGCGGGGCTAGGGAGTGCCGCTCGCTCAATGTCTGTTTGCTTGTTTACTTGCTCGAGCGCAGCGCGTGCACAGCTGGATGGAGTCACGACTCGGGGGCAATCAAAGCGGGAAAACCCAGATGCCCGGTGTGTCTGCGAGTGTGTAGGTGTAAATGAGAGGTGATGTGAGTGCAATAAAGCATGCCCGAGTGGTAGGCGTTGAATGCCACTGTCCGTGTGCATCGACGCTCGCGTGTCTCACACGTGATATCTCCAATAGTATCAGATATCGCTCGAGTTCGATCGTCGCGTCCCTTGGCATACCATGCGTGGCGGTCGGGTTGCACAAATAAATACGCACTCGGCACATACACCCACTGAAGAAGCTCTATGTGGTATAACCCGCGCATATATCCACCCTGAATGGCTCTCCCAGCACCAGGATGCGCCCTTGTGACCGCCTCCAAGTTTTGGCGGGAAGGGCTGAGAGGGGGGTGAGACGGGTCTGGGCCGGGGGATCCACGCGAGCTGCAGGCTTAGAGTGACTGGCGGCGGTATCTGGAGTGTCTCCACACCCTGGCTGGAATTTCTCGGCCTTGGTCTCCCACCCCACCACTCCCGGTGCACCCCCAGTGTCGAGACGTACGCGCAAGAAAAAGCGCGGTAAGAAAGTAAGAAATGACTTGAATTGACGCGGATCTGGGGCGCACGCAGACAGTGCTGGACAATAGGAACGGCACCCGTACACTGATCACACGCATCACTAACTGATCCAACACTACACACACATGCCACACTGGGTACCACCCGATTTTACCCCGCGCATTGTTACTATCCAAGCTAGTGAAAATCTGCCAACACCGACTCACCCACTCACCCACTCACTCACTCAAGTGAGATTTCTTGGCTGAGGTCATTTCTTGGCTGAGTCCCGGCCAAGCAGCCAAGCAGCCAGGGGGCAACAGGCAAGCACTGGAGGTAATCTGGCCAGTATGTGACACCCGACCGGCACCTTGTATTGCGTACTACTGGCAACAGTTTACACGAATGAGAGAGCAAATGAGGAAATGCATGACTGAACTGAAACGATGTTTATCAATGTTTTATGGATTTGCTCCATAAAAAGAGCCACGACCCATTCGTTCTGTACGAATGTGGAAATCACAAGTGAACGAACTGAAGCATCGCGAAGGAGCAGAACCTTGGCAGTAGGCAGTAAATCCGGGGTAGAGCTCAGATGTGAGTGAGGGCCTGTAGAATCAAACGCTCTCCTCATACGTCATCCCCACTCGAAGAATACCGTGCAGATTCTATTTTAGTGCAAGTAGCTGTGTCGCATTGAACAAACGAGGTCAACCCTAAAAGAGGCTGCTCTAACGGTCATATTCAGGACGTACCAACGAACCTTAGAGCACAGAGGAAAGGGAATTATTCTTACAATCGAGCGCGGTTGCCAAATCGGGAGCTGGTTCTGCGCTCTGGAGTGGCCTCTGTCATCGAGGAAGCTGTCGAGACCAATCCTCCATCGCCAGCGATTCGGGGGATCGCTGCCGTTGGCATGAGACCGGGAGGATGCCAAGAAGAGGCACCGGCTGGAGGCGGTGGAGGCGGAGGCACAGAGACTGACGCTACACCGCTGCTAGAGTAGTCATAGCTTGATGTGCTAGCATCGCCAGAAGTGTACTTGGATGAGTACTCATCAGAGGCTACAGCTGTGGTAGAATAACCCGATTGGCTTGAGTTCTGATCGTATGAAGTGGCTCCTTCATAACCTGACGTCGAGTAAGAGCTAACTTGCTGCTGATGAGATTGGTCATACTGCTGTGAACTGTGCGATTGCTGTGAGTGGTGATGTGGGTGGTGATGAGAGATCGCACCACCGGGACCTCGGTAACCACCTCGTCGAGCGTCTCGATTCTGATTAGCATCACCATCAGCAAAGCGGTCACGATTATCACGGTCACGAGTATCGCGGCCACGATAGCCATCTCTTCGATCCGGCCCTCGGTACCTGCTGCCATCGTGGCGGTCATCGCGTCTGGCGTCACGGTGACCGACTTCGCGACGATCTGTTCGACCTGCATATCCAGACCCTCCTTGAGTAGAGTACGCTGGCTGGCTCTGATAGTTGCTATAGGATTGATCGTACGACGATGACGACGACGCTGATGACGGGTAATCTTGTTGCTGAAGTAGTTGTTGCTGCCGCAGGGCTTCGGAGGCAATTTCCTTCGCAGCCGCTGCGCCTGCATTCGCGGCAGCCATTCGACTTGAGTTTGCGTATTCAGCGTCTGCTAATCGAGTCTTGTAACCTTGAATGAACTGATAGCTAATCTTAAGAACCATCTTCTGGTGCTCAGCAAGTTCCTTGCCAGCCTCCTCAGCCGCGCGCGCCATTGCCTCCTTTACAAACTCTCTGTCATCAAACTCGGGCAGTCGAGGAATTGTGGGCTCGGGCAGGCTTGGGTCCTTCCAGCGACGCGAGAGATCACCCGCGGGCAATGGCTTGCTCTCCACCAAAGCACAATGATACCACGGCATGATGGGCGCTGCAAACCTGCGGCGTGAGCTAGTGCCGGTCTCCAAAGACACGACAACATCGCTACTACTGCCACTAGTTGTCTCCTGCGAAGATGGAGTGCGCTGCTGCTGCTGCTGCTGCTGTTCGGAGGCGTTCGTACTTTGGCTTGCAGCTGGTGCCGTCACGGTGGATGTTGGCTGTGGCACAGATACGGCCGCTCCTGTGCCTCCCGACGGAACGGCTTCTCCAAGAATAGCGCGCAACCGCATACCAGAGAAAATAGCCCCATTGATTCGGTTTACGACACGATGTGCGATGGACGCTGGAACGTGGATCTCAACTGTTGTTGAGTTGGCTGATGGGAACACCTGAATCAGCCGGACATACGGTGTGTCTTCGCTGCCGGGTCCCTCCTCGGGGAAGAACTCATCGTAGACCTGCCGCACACTAGTGTTCTTAGGAAAATTGCGAATGATAACACTGACAGTACCTCCTGCAATCGCAGAAATGGGAATGTCATTCGACATGGATGCGGTTTGCTCTTCCGAAGGCTCCTCTTTCGAGGTTCTAACGCGCTTATCTGCGCTGCCTGTTTCGCGAGCTGCAAGACTGCTGCCTGAGCTGGACGCTGTCATTGCATCACCGACTGCTGCGGATTGCGGGCCAGTTCCAGCCTCCGCAGGAGAAGGCCGCTTTTCTCCTAAGCTGACCTTATTAGATGAAGCCTCGACTTGTTCCTTCGACTCGACAGGCACTTCAGAACTTGGACTACCTGCAACTTCCTCAACTGCTGCGCGAATTGCATTGCCAACGAGGGCTTGTGGGCCTACTGCTCGAGATGTTCGGGCCGGCCTCGGTTTTCTAGCAGGCTTGCCAGCAGCTGGGCTGGCTGCAGAATCTGTGGGTGCAGCAGCAGCACTTGTGTCAGCCTTATTCTCCTCCGAGTTCTTTGACGCTGGTGGATCCACTGGAGATGGCATCGTTGTAGCGTTAGATGCATTCAAAGCATCGCTGGAGGCTTTCTTTTCAAGAATGGAGATCCTGGGTTTGCCACTACTGGTCGTGGGCCAAGTCGATGGAGCAGACGAGCTTGCGCTCTTCTGGTCATTGGCAGACGAATCTTGCTGCTTAGCCGAGAGGCCCAGAGTGATCTGCTTGATCCTAGAGGGACTTTGCGCTGGCTGTCCGCTCGCATCGCCGCCGCTGAGCCTGATCACCGCTGCACGCGCTGCCGCAGGAGCGGCGACTTCCTTCTGAATTTTGTCCCCTGATGCGTACAGAACGTTGAGTTTTTTTGGGCCACCTGCAGGAGAGGTACTGGAATTAGACACACTGGTGGTAATTCCCGCGCCCTTTGCACCTGAGACCACATCAGAACTCGATGGAGACGCCGCCGCGTCACCATGCAGCTGAATCCTCTTGACAAGGTGGATGCTCCTTGGCGTTGCGAGCATGTCTCCAGATCTGTACGTGAGATACAACGAGGGAAATACAAACATTCAGGTAATTCATGTAAGCTTTAACACTATTCCTAGGTCATTTCATGCCCAGAATCACGGGGCGGCCCACAAACTGACTTCAGGACGGTCCAAGTCCGTGAGTTACCCTGAGGGAAAAGGAAACGGCCCGATTTTCGTTGGAATCCTGTAGATCCTGCCGGAATGACCACACTAAACCGACTAACCACAGTCGTGTTGATGTTCCAGACGTGTTATTCACTCAGGTTGATGCGTCTTAATGGAGATCTCAAATGCGAAATAGTGCAGCAAGATTTTTCTCCTTTGGCGCCAGTTTAGCCGCATCCGGCTAATTTCAACCACACAAAATGCCCGCCAAGTTCGACGACCGACGGGATCTATGGGTTGTCAGAATGCAAAATGTGTCGGATCTGGGACTGCATGGGAGTGCATTCACATGATCTACGGTTGTTTACCCTCCGCTTAGGATGATCTTACCATCGCATCCACCCATTTACACGTGCACTCTGTAGCGACCCCGAACTCGTAGCGCTTTCTAGCATGTCCAAGAAGCACAAGAAACACGAGATCGTGGAGGAGGAGGAAGAGGAGGACGAGGAGGTCGTCGTCGCCGAGGAGGACGTTTACGTCGTCGAGGCCATCGTAGGACACAAAGTTGATAGGAAGGGTAAGGTCCTGTACTGCGTAAAGTGGGAGGGCTATCCCAGCTCAGACAACACATGGGAGCCCGAAGAGAACTTTGGTGACCACAACGTGATCCTCACTGAGTATAAGATTAAGAAGGGGTTAATGAAGCCTTCCGACGTGGCGCCACCTACTGTGATTGTGGCAGCCCGTGACGACGATGAAGAGGAAGAGGAAGTGGTCGAAGAGGTCGAGATAGACAAGTCTCACAAGAAGAAGGACAAGAGTAAGAAGGACAAGGAGAAGAGTAAAGGCCGCGAGAAGGAGCGAAGCAAGGAAAAACGCAAGGACAGGGATGATCGAGATCAATCGCGAGAAAGGGAACGCGATAATGACGATGAGATGCGGTTAGGTAAGACCTCTTCTGCAGCGGAAGAACGGAAGGGTCGAGACCCATCCGCTGCAGTCAGCACGACCGCAGGAATCCCTGCAGCAGGCGCTGTTGCAGCAATGGTAGACAACGCTATGGATGAGTTGCAAACAACGCGCTCGAAATACGAGCAGCAGTACCAAATCGCTGCGAAGCAAGCACAAATGCCAACAGCACCTGGACTCTGGTGTGCCCACTATGTAACGAAGAACCCCACAGACAAAACAGTCGACCTGGAACTCGGCTGGATGAATATGTCCACCCTGATGTCATCATCGTCATCACAAGTGTAATAAAAATATCCCCATCTACCATCAGCACTAACATACAGAACCACTTGAATTCCGATTAAGACGAGGCGAGTACTTGTTTATGACAACGGTGCGTTCACGGATCATGATCTAGTTCTTCACGTGCTTCGCTTCGCTTCCTAGCTTCTTGTGCTTCTTCTTGCTTCCTCGCGAAATGGTTACAGAGTCTAGACCTAAGGTCTCTGTTGAGGATGTCAGGTCTGCGGATGCAGAGAGGGTTGACACTGCTTTGGACTCGGCGCTGGAGTCATTCGCTGCGGTGCTGCTCGAGCCGCCCGCGCCTGATTTGGCTGTCAGTGGAGCCTTCTTCTCGGTGCGACCTGCAGGTTTGGTGGACTGTCCAGCAGGGGACGCTGACAGGCTGGCCTTCTGTCCAGGATCAGACTGTGTCGTGGGCCGAGGCGTCGGGACGGTCTTCGTGGGTGTTCCGACCTGCAGTTCCGAAGGCACCTTAGGCTGCGCCCGGGTTGCTTGTACTTTGTGCTCCACCTGACTACCCAAGGTGGAGGCCGAGATAGATGAGCTTTGACCCGAGGCGGTGCCCTTGTGTGTGGCACTGCGAGGCTTAGGGACTGCTCCAGACGCTCGCTGCGTGGTTGCGGGACTCATGGCTAGGGTAGTAGGGGCTGGACCTGCAGCTGAACTTCGAGCGCTTGTAGGTACACCCTTTAGTGCAGTCGACTGTTGCAAAGAAGCTGTGGCCGTCAAAATTGATGCCGCTGCCATGGCAACTGCCGATGGTAACTCATCTGGCTCGGGTTCGCTCGCGCTCACTAATGCGTTGGTTTGGTGGAACGACCGTACACTACCTGAAAGTACCTGAGACTGCGACAGATTGAGTGCTGCTTGCGTGACCGACGTCAGAACTGATTGGAAGGTCATAGATGCTTCAGCTTTCAAAAGCTCGGTGCGTGCGGCGGGGATCGCTAGGCAAATTGAGTGCGTCATCTGGGCTAGAGTTTCTTCATAAAGCATTGCAACAGCCTCAGTGGACTCAAGGCCATAAGTAATCTCCTCAATCTCCGCCTCAAGTTCCTGGCGTGTATCCTCATCTAAGTCCTGGTTTGCGCCAAGCTCCGTCGTCAACTCAAGGAGGCGACTCTGTTCGGCCACCCGTCGCTGAGTAAGGGTCTGTTGAATTGAGAGTACCTCGTTAACGCTCTCTCGCAATCGCTTCAAAACGTTTCGATGCTCTGCTAGGGTCATCCTGCTTTCCTTAGCACTCTGAGCTCCACTTCGTAACAACGTGCGGCTTCTCTGCGAGGGCTGAAGACGAGGACCTCGAACTGTCGGCTGATCTGCCTCCAGCGGCGCATTTGCTAACGCAACGGGAGCCGGATCAGGTTCCACCAAGGAGGCAGCTTGTTCTGCATCAATCGCACTGGCATCTTGACATGAGCTCGTATCTGGATCTTCGACGTCTAGCTGCTCTTGTTGCGCGTTAGGTGCGTCGATGCTATTCTCTGCAGCTGAGAATGAGTGTTTGAGGTCGGATTGATCGTGACTCTCCTGAAGGGGCATATCGGCAGATGTAATGGCCAATTCAATATCCAGTTCAGTGTTCTCTGTGAAATCTGGATTGAGCAGACACTCATCTTCGTAGCTGAAAAAGCCTTTGCTTGCGCTCACCGAGGCTGAGGTGGTTGATACAGTTGCCGTTGCGGAAGGAGCTACAGTTGGACTCAGAGCGCTCGCTGGATTGTCAATAGCCTGGCAGTTTGTCTGAGGGAGCTTCCCTGAGGGGATATTTTCTTCTGAGGTGGTAACAGTTGTTTCGGATGCACCCTTCTGCTGGGCTTCAATTATCCCGTCGATGTGACTGTAGGAGTAACGGTCTGTCACATTGGCCTGTGCACTCGTGGTATCCGATTCAGGTGGAACAAATGTATCCTCTTGTAAGAAGTCATCATCGTAAAACGTATCCTCAATTCCAGCGTGATCTCCATGCCCAATTCGCTGAATTTCCCGATTGTTATCCTGCTCTGTAAGCTCTCTTGAAGAGCAAGTTGAGGGCCCTTCGTTCGAAGTGCTGGGATCAGGATCGCTTGCCTTCACCGCCGTAGCCTGACTCTCGTCGACAGGATGCGTGGACTCGGCGAAGTCCACTGCTGGAAGCTTTTCTGCTGGCTGCTCATGAGCATCAAGCGGCACCTGTGTCTCCGACGAAGACTCGTTAGCTTTGTGAGGCGACTTCGCCTGCGATGCAGGAGGCTCTACTCCACGATTCGCCTTGGCTTTGGATGCGGCTCGGGATGCAGCAATTTCCTGCTCAAGTTCTTGGAGCTGAAGGAACAGAGAAGAAAAGCTATTCCGGAGCCTGTGTGTGGAAGGACGTCGTCTTGACGAGCTAGTTGACGATGCACCACTGGTCTCAGCATGGGCGGAATGAACATTAGATGTTTGCACAGCAGCTGTCTTTGTGCTCGTGTTGTATCCCTCGGTGGAATCAGCTGAGACTAACTTGGTTGTATCGTGCGAGGCAGAGCTTTCTTGCTCCACTTGCTTGTGTCCATCTATTGGCTTTGATTGAGGCAATCCAAAGTTCTCCTCAAGGAAACGATAACTCTCTAGGAAACAGCTTTCGGCAATGTCATCTTCGAGTGTAGCACTCTCGCGTAGATTCAAACGCAGTTCGTCCAGTAGCTGGCTACTCCAGAGTGAGGAAGAGCGGCGGCCTGTGATATGTTCGAACGCCTTGCGTTCGATGCTGTCCTGCTTTTTCTCCTCAGAGTGAGACTTCTCTTCCCCTGGAATGATGTCCTTCGGCTCAGAAGCAGGCTTCGACTTCTCTTCTGATGTCTGGCTATCGAAATCTTCGAAGACTTCATCGGCGTACTCATTCCCAGACGTGACATAGATGCCCTCAGGCAATGAGAAGCTAGCTTTTGGATCTGAAGCCAATGCCCAAGCTGCTCGGCGCCGAGCGCTTACGGCTTGGAGCACACGAGCCGGGGTGAGTTGATCAGCCTCCTCAGGTTCACTGCTAATAGGAGCTCCGTCAGCGAGAGCTGATTCGCCCTGGTCCTCATCACTCTCATTCTCCTCTTCCTTGATAACCAGATTCTCGGGTAATACAGAAATCTTTGAACGCGGAACTGCGGACACAATCGGAGCGTACTTCCGGTCGCCGGAGCTTGAGGTAGGCTTACCCTCTCCAGAGTCTTGAGACTGTGACTGGGACGCCGTTCTATCTTGGTGTGTCTCTGGTATCCCATAGCGAGCCCGGCGTTCGTTTTCTAACTCTGCCACGGCTGCCGCGCAGATGGCAGCAAAAGCATTTCCATCGGTGCTTCCTTTCACTGAGCCACTCATTGATTCAGAAACTGAGCTTTCCAGCGTAAGCACGGCAGATGCGAGTTTGGAAAGCCCCTGAGCTCTCAGTTGATCTTGGCGCTTCATTTTGGTGGCTGCTAATCCAATCAGGCTCTGGCGCTCAATAGAAGCACGAACGCCAGGTGGTTTGCTTGATATACTCGAGGTGGGTTTTCCGGCTGTGATACTTTGGTAGAGCACTATATGAGAGGATTTGAGAGCATCGACAATTCGCAAAATTGCTGCGGCGACATCCTTCATACCATCGAGCCATGCTCGGCACAACGTTACATCCTGAATGTGAGGTACTGCGCCCTCATCCCACTTAACCAGTGCTGTAGGCCTAGGTCCGGGACAGTAGGGAGTACCACGCCATGTAGACAGGCGAATAAATACACGCTCAAGCTCTTCCGGCTTAGGCTTATCTTCTTGAATCAGTTGATACATCGAAAATGCCAGATACCAGAAATACTGGAGCTTCGCGAGTACAGGTCGGGCCCAGCGCCAACCTCGTGCGATTTGATTCGCCTCACCCACTACTGCTTCCAAAACTCTCTGTCGGATCGCTCGGGCCAAACCCTGTCGCATTTCCAGTGGAAGCTTGTATACATATACGCATCCATCTGCTGAGGAGACGTAAATCCTTTGCCCCTTCCAGTCGAAGTGGCTCGATAAAACGGGAGCAGCATGCTCGTCGGATTCAACCAATGTACTACCGGTTACCCAGTCCAGAATACGCACTCTACCGTCTGCTAAGCAAACTGATACATACGAACCCGCAGGATCAATGTTGACATGGAGCGCCGCAGCCACTAGCGCTTGATCGGCGCCAGTTGCACGATCGTCAAGCCCAGGAAATTGTTGTGAAGCGACGCGAGCCGCGAACCTGGCCTTGGGCCGCAGAAGAAGCCGATGCTCTTTCACAAGCTGACCTGTTGGAGCGCCATAAATTCGGAGTGTTCCACCCTCACCTACTGTGACCGTGAACTTCAAAGCCGGGTGTTGCGTGATCGAAAACGAGACGGGTGCGGCAACAACACCGTTTGGAGTTGGAAGAGGTGAGCTCTGTCGTGCGATGGAATCTGTTGAATCCACGTATGGTGGAAGGGGCAAGTGTGTAATCGTAGGGCTGTTGCTGTTGGCCGTCACGGCAACAACTGACACACCCCGTGGGTCATGTGGCCGCGGGTGCTGAATCAAAAGCGCTGAAGTGATAGCTGCGTTTGCAGAGTACCCTGACTGAAGTGTGGCCAATGGTGGCATTGTTAAATCACTCGTGTCAAGGCAGTGAACAAAGCCGTCCTTAGATGCCGTCAAGAGCAAACCAGGGCATGCTGGGAGCAATCGATCTTCTTGTGGCATAGCCTGCTCGTGCAACGGCTTTGGCGTTAGGAAATACTGTGAAGGGGGATCTCGTTCAACTAACCTAATACCGTAATCATCGTCGGGAGTGATATAGCTTGTCACAGGGCGAGATACGAAGCTCAATGAGGAAACTTCATCATCATGCGCGGGAATCGTGCAAACATGCGTGATTCGAAGGGACTCCCCAGACGCTCCACCGGTCGGTGAAGGTTTAGCTGTGAAGCTTGCCGTTACAGATGATGGTGAGGGGGAAATCTCTGCATGTGATGAGCCGGAAGGTGAGCGTTCTGGTGTACGCTCGTGCGTGGAAGCGAAGGCGCCAACTGATAGTACGGATACAGCACCATCCGCGCGACCAGCAAATACGACCGACCAGTCCAAAACACCAACGCCTTGCTCAACCGCCAGGTCACGTGACACACACGCGTCACTTTCATTGGTCATGTCAGGGACCTTGGCAATCGGGCGCTGTAACGCCGGGGAGTATCCCAACTCCAGCGCTCTAACGGCCTGTGCAGAACGATGCAGTTGGCTTGGCTGCGACTCAGGACGGCATACGGCTGCCTTGGCCTCGTCGTGAAATTGGAACTTCATTTTCAGGCATTTGGCCAAAGCTTCGATCGCATTAAGGATGTCCTCTCTCTGATCAGGGGTTAGACGTGCCTCAACCGATGAAGGGCGGACGTTGCTCCGCCTCCATGCGAGCTCTTGACGAAGCGAATGAATAGTTGACCGAACTTCGCCACAGAACGTAATTTGGTCAGCAAGCGAAGGAGAGTCAGAGGCTTGCAGAGCTTTGAACGCGGAGAGTAGCCCGTCTTCCAGAGCGGCGTTCGCTCTAGACAAGGAGTGGAGGTAGTCGTTGCCAAGGATAATCGATGATGAATGCGTGAGGGACCGATTGGGATCATCGCCCCATATTCGCACCGAGCCATCATCCGATGCCGTCACCAAGGTTTCAGGTTCAACGGTGCTCAGCTGGAGAGAGCTTGCATCATTGCCAAGGATTGCAACGAGGAATCGAGCCAGATCGTCGTTATCTGCTAGCGCTGAGTCCTTCGTTATGCTGAGCTTGTCCGAAAGAATTTTCGTCAGTAGCGGAGTGAAAGAGGCTGGAGTGGACTTCGAGGAAAGCGATAGATAGGGATTTACCGGCAGAATCGACCATACGCACCCGGCGTGAGACGGAAGCTCAAGCGGGGAACCAAATTTAGGTGTCAATCCTCCGGCGACAGTCTTCACCTTGTCTCCCTTTCCTCCCTTCGCCTTATTGGAGTCAGGATCTCCAAGCGAGAAGTCGACGATGAGGATCGTACGGGTGGCAAGTCCCATTGCCACCAGAGTTGTTTTCCCCCGGCCTGGCACTTGAGTCTTGAGACCTAGGCCCGGAACTGTGGCAACGCAGCACACATCCGCAGCACCATCAATTGCCGAAAGACTCATAGAAGCCGAGTGGCCTGGGTTGACTTCCATTCGCTTGAGCTTTCCAAGTGGGTGTAATGTGTTGAGCTCAAATACGCGAAGCCGAATGTTGGCATTGCTGGTATGCGAGTCAGCCTTGGTCTCGCGTTCTGGATCAGCACTCCTGAGGAGATTGTTAAGGGCACTACTTGCAGAACCTCCCATGCCAGCAGCACCAATAAAGAGCAGCCCGGACGCCAAGCAGAACGATGATGGAGACGTCATCAAGATGTCCATCCATTTAAAGACTTCAAACTTACGAGATTCTGTGCGCGAAGCGATTGAAGTTGCGGATTGTCTGAGTATCACAAGGATACCCTTGTCAGTGAGCGCATAAATGTGGTTATAGCTTGATGCATGGTGCTGAGAAGTGGGCTCGGAGCCGACGGGTACATTTGGATAGTCCCCTGATATTCGAACAAATGTGCTGTGAGCGTGGCTGCCCAGATTCGCTGCGGTGACTTGCACCGTCGGCTTTGCATTGACTGACTTTTCCGAGCCCATGCGGATTGTCCATACGTCAATAAAGCCTGCACCGCATGTGGCGAGGCAGTATTCGGCATTGGTCTGCGGTTGGGATATGTCTGCATGGGATGGTACGATCCATGTGAGACTGAAAGGCTGGATCAAGTCGGATTCCCTCAACAACTGGCTCTCAATACTGACTGCGCCGGATGGCCCTGTGGGCCTCTGCGACGGGACATAGCTTGATTCATTCCTAGTGTGCTTATCGCCTGGCTTCTTGAGGGATGACCTTGGAAACGTGTGCGGGCAACAAAAGATACAGTCCTGAGCATCTCGACGCGTGATGGCCGACGTCGCATCACTGGACTCTTTCATCGAGCTGAGGAAGGCCTGAAAGATGTCATCAACGCGCCACGCAAACAGGCCTGTGTCGGCATTGCAAGCCACAAGCTTTCCATCATGGGACAGAACTAAATGGGAGATATGAGACGCACCTGCGATTGTACTCTCTGCAGACGCCTCTTCACTTTCGTTCGCCGTCGACAAGATTGCCACTCGTAAGCCTGTCGGGATGTGAAACACAAGAATACTCGCGTCTCTAAGCTGCGGGATAGAAACGCTCTCTGCAGCAAAGAGGAACTTGTTGCACGCAGAGAAAGCCACCGTCGTGATCGGATGGTGCCTTCGACCGACGAACGGAGGCTTGTCGAATGTCACGTGTTTCGTGAGACTCACACCGCCGCTACTGTTTGTAGTACTACTGCTCCCACTGCCTGATTTCAGGCCGATATGCACAGTGGCTAGCACAGCATTGCATCCCGCAGGATATGCCAAATGTACGATTTCTTGTGTGTGGGAAGGGCGCGAAGACTCTCCTGGTTGCGAGGATGCCTCAACCGAGGAAAGCTGCGCGCCATCGTGGCGCGGCTCACGCGGTGAGTAACTCTCTACTGTGACAAGCTCAGGCTTGCTCCACACCAGCGAGCTCGGGTGCAGTGGTGAACGACCCAGAACTGCTTCGAGTTCCATGCTGAGATCTTGTGAGGCCCGTTCTAGTCAAACTGGGGCGTTATGCTGCGTGGCTCCGCTGATGTGACAAGTGCTGCGGGTATTACACCTGTTTACAAGCAGGTTTTACGTTGGCAGCCAGTAGATGCCCGGCTAACCGTCGGCACGTGCACTGGAATTCAAATGACTCTCAGTCCGAGTGACTAAGTGTGTTGGATGAGTAGATTGGTGGTGGTGTCGCAATGAAAATTCGATCGCAATTACAAGTCACAAGGAGATCCTGTCGAATGATATCGGTCAGATCTCAATTGCACTAAGCCACCTAGCCAGATTCGAATACTATGCAATGTGCACAAGTGATCTTTTCTGCCCTCTCCCGGCACCCACTCATTCGCGGCCAGCCGCCCACCAGGCACTCGGGAAAATATGCACACGCGCAGACAACTACCGCACCACCTATCCTGCGCCCCCATTGGCTGCCGCGGGATGCTGCGAGTCAGTCAACAGACACGCAAGTCACCTCCTGTCAAAGGGATCAGATGGTTGCGGAGAGGGGGGGCAGAACTCGTTAGATGAAACCAGTGCAATCGGGATACCCCATGCGATGCCCAACGCTTTAACCTCATGGCACAGGTCTTTTTGCTTGACAACGGATTGAGACAACGCCTACTAGTCCACACCAACCTTTGAGAATGGAACCTGATCGGATCATCGAATGCCATCTCGGTCTTGAGACTTGCCCAACCCGCATTGAGTGCGAATTTGGCTCAGCTGTGTATGAAGTGTCGCCACCACAAGCCGATCATTTTTGGACCCGGACGTTCTGCTTGAACTGTCCCGGCAAGGTCATACTGGGGACATGTTGAGTGAAACCAGAGCGAATGTGGACTGTACCCAGTGCTGAGAGACACTAGCAAACGTATTGATCGTACAAGTCTTGATCATGTGGTGAATTCCCGATCTGTCACCGTGTAGTCTAGCTCACTCGGACGTGTCCAACTAGCATGCAACGAGTTGTCACAGCCATCACAAGGATACAGAGCCAGACGAGGCTACTGCAGCGTCTTGGCTTCTCAGCGCTGAATTGCAAAGCGTGCTGCCCCGAGTCAGAGCACCGTTCTTACCCACGGGCTATCACAACGGAGCCCAACAGCATTGCACCGAAATATCTCTCACTGCGAAGGCTTGCGAAAGCTCTGGACTCTAACTCCCCTATTCAAACCCGTTACTTCACCAAAGTTGCTGCGGGCTCGACTAAAGTCCCTCCTCGAGTCACTGCGGTAAGTATCCGAGCAGCTCTCATTTCGTATACCGACATCTGCGCTTGCGTATTGATTATCGCCTGTTCTTACTCGGCTGAGAGCTATGGTCTCGTTCTCCTCCTGTAGCTTTACGAGCAAATCCAAGAAGCCCTTGCAGAGATGATAGAAGAAAATCCGGGCCTCGTTGTAACCGTACGTACACTGGTATCCCGTTTCTGCCTTTGCCACTGGCTGGTAAGTGCACCCCAACCATTGATATGCATGAAAGGCTCACACATCCGTAATGTCTTCCGAAACTCCAATCCAGATCGCAGGAGAGGTCATGACCATCGATCTCCCAAATGACCAAGGCCAGTACATTTTCCGCTACGTTGAAACAATCCCCGCCGCTAAGGCTAAGGTCCCTTCAACAGGGGATTTCCCCTCACCTATCGATCTTCACGTTGTGCAGGTCATGTCGCCCGTATCTGCTTCGGCGTACAAGTACACGTTTTGCCCGGCAAATCTCTGGTGGACTTCGATGGATACTGGATCGCCACACCTGCTCATGGAGATCTTGACGCGTGAGCTCATGAAGGTCTGCAGAGGCTATCCAAACTTTTAGACTTTCGGCTTTACCGTTTGGCATGTCAATGCGAATCAGTCATTCGTAGATGACGAGTGTTTATTATCATGACTTACAGAGAGTTCGGAGCTTGTCGGCATGATCATGGTCTCCGAACACGCAACTAAATTTGTATAGTAATACGACTAGCCGAGGGGCTGTCGCCTACGATGCGGGAGCATCGAGAAGGCTGACACAATAAATAAAACGGTTGGCAAACTCCTACCGAGGAAGAAGCGACATTGACACACACCCAGCAGGTCGGCTTCTGTATGGCACGATTCCGAACGGTCTGCTGCTTACTTAGCGCCACCGAACATACCTGCCAATGCAGAGAGATCGAGACCACCTGGTGCACCAGCACCAGCACCACTAGCACCGAAGATGGACTGCAGCTGGGGCAACAACTTCTCGAGCTTAGCAGCGATTTTGGGGTTCTGGAAGTGCTTGAAGGCCGCAGAGAAGCCATTCTGCTCCACATCCTGAAGGGCAGCGGCGAATTCAGGATCGGTGGCGAGATCCTGCAGGGCGCCAGTCTCAGACAAGCCGCTGGCAACCTTATTAACGAGATCTGGGTCGGAATCGAGCAGCTTGCCTGTTACCTGAAGTGAGCGGGTCTGTCGCAGCTGCTCGCGAATATTCTGAAGGAGCGTGGGATCTGACGAAGCACGACGCTCAGCCTCCTCGAATGCCGCGATGGCGTCGTTGATGCGGTTCAAGGCCGCGAGGCACTGACCCTTGCGGTAGTAAGCCTTGGTGTAGTTGGGATCACGCGTAATGGCAGCCTCAGCATCCTCCAACGCAGACTCATAGTTGGTCATGTTGATCTTGGCAATGGCACGGTTGAGCCAGTAGATTGCATTTCCATCGTTGAGTTCGATTGCCTTGGTGTAGCTCTCAATCGCCTTAGAGTAGTTGGCAGCCTTGAGGAAGTTGTTGCCCTCGACCTTGAATTCCTCCGCACGTGCGGGATCCACAGGTGCCTTGGGTGCGCTCGGCGTGGGCTGTTGCTGTCCAAGACCCTTGGCGAAGACCTCGGGCAAGCTCAAGCCCTTATTCTTTAGCGAGTGCTCCTTCGCCTCACTGGAATCGAGCTGAATGCCAAAGGTCTCCTGAAGGCAGTTCAGGCTGATCTCACGGCTGGACTCGTCTACGTCCTTGAGACCACTGATGTACTCGAGGATAGCAATGCGGAGGGCTTTGTCAGACATGAGGGCGGTAAAATCTGTGTGCGTGAGGGAAGAATGGGTTGCAAACCACAGGTTGCCGCGAAATCCGGCTAATTGAGTTTCAACTTCGAGGGGATTTGGAGGTTATGTACGGGTTGAACCGAGGACAAAGTGGGGTCTACCGTGTTTCTGCAGGCATGTTACACAAGAATAATCAGTTTGATTCAAGTTGCATCGGACACAAGTGCCGGTTTCCAACACTCAGATAGTGTACAAGACCCTTCGTTTCGGTTCGAATCCGGGCCAGGACGGATAGATTCTGGGCCCTGGATGAACTTGCCTTCCGAGAGTATACCCCTCAGGTGCGGCAAGCCTTGAGGCGTTATTATCTGTATATAGCACCTGCAGTGCGTTGGGAACCTGGATGTACCAATTACAAAGCAACCTGCGGTGACTTATCCCAACCCAACCACCCCAACCACCCAGGATCCACACAGATCCAACTTGATCCCCCGATTTGTGGGCCAAAACGGCGAGATTTTGGGAGGCGATACCGGCGCATCGGCGTGGTGCCCAGCCGTGGAAACACTTGAAGCGCGTTGCCACACACCTGCTGAAGGCTAAGGGTACCACGGATCTCCAACGCAGACACTCCCACTCACACACACACACACCCAGATCAACACAACCAAATCAATGTATCATGGACCGGCCCAGCCCCACCAGCCCCACCAGCTTGTCGCGACTGTCACGGGCGGGTTCACGCGACGATGACGACGACGACGACGAGGAGGAGGAGGAGGAGGAGCGACATGAAAGGCAAGTGAATGAGAATCAGACGCAGGAACATGACCACCATCACCTCGAGCCAGATCGAGCTGGGTTGCCGACACATGAGAACTCACAGATCAACACCTCTCAGGGCTCTCAGGGCCCTTCGATCACGCGAGATGCCATAGTGGACCAGCCCGCACTGGGGTCTGGGTCTGGGACTGGCACTGGCACTGGCACTGGCACTGGCACTGGCACTGGCACTGGCACTGGCACTGGCACTGG
>Ga0180217_1001199_pt1 | contig 30329 bp, 34 predicted proteins | sample eDN3rd37CBELigOP_FD_128521 | JGI IMG/M metagenome (GOLD analysis project Ga0180217, IMG submission 128521) | Enriched Organic Plus compost microbial communities from Emeryville, California, USA - eDNA 3rd pass 37_C BE-Lig OP (version 2) (version 2) ... | reverse complement strand
GGTATGGTTCGAGCACTACAACAGCCTTCACCCGCACAAGGCGCTCGGGTATCGTTCACCGCGTGAGTTCATCGCCTCACGTCAACCGGGATGATCCTGTCCGATCTTTCGGGGGCAACAACACATTCAGAAACGGATGGAGGCGAAGACGCCCATCTCGCTGGTGATGGCAATTGCCGACCATCCCTGGACGAAGGCGACGAAGGATTCCGCCGCCGTGCGCATCGCCATGACGGTGGCGGCGAAAGGCAAGCACGATGGCGTGTTGCGCGAGGTGGTGAAGGAGGAAGGGCTCGACACGGACGCCCCTGTGGTGGAGTTCACGGAGCGTGCTGGGCGCGTGAATGCGGATTTGACGGTGGGGATAGATATAACTTCAACTTTTAGTCTGACTTCAAATAAGGGTTTGGCTCATAAGGGCTTCCAGCTCAATGGAGATGGATTTGTTTTGAAGCCCTCTGAAGCAGCATTGCTAGGTGAAAAGATTGGGAAGTTCACAAAGCGCTACTTTATTGGCAGAGACATCAATCAATATGATCGCGGGTTATGTGTATTAGACTTCCATGATCACAGCGAAGAATACATCAGGAAAGAGCTTCCACGGGCATATCAGCTTCTATTGGAAAAGGTACGCCCGATTAGGTCGAGTAACCCTATCCCTTATCGCCGTGACAACTGGTGGCTTTTCGGACGACCCGGTACAGATCTTAGAGATGCGACATCAAGCCTAGAGCGTATCATAATAACTGCTCGTCAAGGACGGCATCGCATATTTTCTCTGGCATTGGCAGATTCTATTCCAGAAAGTACTGTCGTCGTCATAACAGTAAGCGATAATTTCATATTCGGAGTTCTACATTCTAAATTGCACGAGGTTTTCTCTCTGAAAGCTGGCGGATGGTTAGGGGCTGGTAATGACAGTCGATATTTTCATACTAAAACATTTGAGCCCTTCCCCTTCCCGCTTTGCGATAACGCCTTGAAAACGCGCATCCGCACCGTGGCGGAGGAGTTGGATGCGTTCCGAAAGGCGCGCCAGGAGGAGCATCCCGGGCTCACGCTGACGCAGATGTACAACGTGCTGGAAAAGCTGAAGGCCGGAGGCGCGCTCACGCCGGACGAGGAGCGCATCAAGGAACAGGGGCTCATCCTCATCCTGAAGGAACTGCACGAGAAACTCGATGCGCTCGTGTTCGAGGCCTATGGCTGGCCTCAAGGCTTGTCGGACGAAGACATCCTGGCCCGCCTCGTGGCGCTGAACGCCGAGCGGGCGGCGGAGGAGGAGCGCGGCATCGTGCATTGGCTGCGGCCCGAATACCAGATCCCGCGCTTCGGAAGCGGGGCGGACAAGCAGGCGGAGGCCGAGGCGGGCGCCCAGGAAAGCGCCGATCTCGTCGTGCTCGAAAGAGAGCAGAAGCGCCCCTTCCCGGCGAGCGCCATCGAGCAGGCGGCGGAGGTGTTCGCGGCGCTGGCCGCCGCGCGCGGTCCCGTGGATGCGGCGACCATCGCCTCCGCCTACAGACAGGGCAGGAAGGCCGAGCCCAAGATCGCCGCCATCCTCGCCGCCGCCGCCCGCATCGGCGAAGTCGCGTCCCTCGACGACGGCCGGTTGTTCGCGTTCCGGCGGGCGGCGTGACCCTCGGGAACCGCCCTCGACGGGCAGAGGGCAAAATCGGCGGGTGAGGGCGAGGCGATTGTCATCGAGGGGCCGGATGGTTAGAGCTGTTTCCACTCCCGTGGAACCACCTCCCGTCTTTGGCCTGCCGCGTTTTTTGACGGCGAACCGGATCCACTTCGCCGAAAAATGCTTTAGGTTGCGCCCTGTCCAAACCTGCCTCGGATCAGTCTTCGCCCATGCGCTATTTCAATTCCAACGGCGTCAGCATCGCCTATATCGACGTTCCGCCCCATGAGGGGCAGGGCGATCCGGTTCTGCTCATCCACGGCTTCGCGTCGAACCATGCGGTGAACTGGGTCAACACGCTGTGGGTGAAGACGCTCACGCGCGCGGGCTACCGCGTCATCGCGCTCGACAATCGCGGCCATGGCGAAAGCGAGAAGCTCTACGATCCGGAGGCCTACCACTCCTACCGCATGGCGGAGGACGCGACGCGCCTGCTCTACCACCTCGGCATCGAGCGCGCCGACGTGATGGGCTATTCCATGGGCGCGCGCATCACCGCGCATATGGCGCTGGCGGCGCCGGAGCGGATGCGCTCGGCCCTGCTCGGGGGGCTCGGCATCCACCTCATCGACGGCGTCGGCCTTCCGCTCGGCATCGCCGACGCCATGGAAGCGGCCTCCCTCGATGAGCTGACCGATCCCATGCAGCGCATGTTCCGCGCCTTCGCCGAGCAGACGAAAAGCGACCTGAAGGCGCTCGCGGCCTGCATCCGCGGCTCGCGGCAGGCGCTCACGAAGGAGGAGGTCGCATCGATCACGCTGCCGACGCTGGTCGCGGTCGGCACCAACGACGACGTGGCGGGATCCGGGCCTGAGCTCGTGAAGCTCCTGCCGAACGCGACCGCGCTCGACATTCCGGGCCGCGACCACAACCTCGCCGTCGGCGACAAGGTTCACAAGCAGGGCGTGCTGGAGTTTCTCGCGCGCAGGCCGTGACGGCCCGGCCGATCAAAAGAGAACGGCAGCGTGGCCGTTGATATCGGGCCTCGTTCCTCCACTTCTCCCCACGGCAAGGAGAAGCGAATGACACGTCTCGACAGCGCCATCCGGCGTCTCACGGCTCAGCGCGATCTGCTCGATTGGGCATCGCGCGAGATCAGCCCTCATGGATTGGTGCTGGAAGTCGGCCTCGGCAACGGGCGCACCTACGATCATCTGCGCACGCGCCTGCCGGGACGGGAGATCTACGTGTTCGAGCGCTCGCCCGCCGCGCATCCCGACTGCATGCCGCCGGACGAATACCTGATCGTCGGCGACGTCTTCGAGACCTTGCCGGTCTTCATCGAGCGCTTCGGGCCGGGCTGCGCCGCCCTGATCCATGCCGATGTCGGCACCGGCGACGAGGAGGCCAACCGCGAACTGGCGAAGGGCCTCTCGCCGTATTTCGAGACCCTGCTCGAGCTGGGCGGCCTGCTGGTGGCGGATCGCGCCTTCGATCTGCCGTCCTGCACCGACATCTCGTCACGCACCGGCGTGGCTGAAGGCCGCTACTTCGTCTTCCGGCGCTGAGGACGATTGCCCCGGTTCAGCGCCCCCTGAAAACGGGCTTGCGCTTTTCGAGGAAGGCGGTGCGCCCCTCCACCGCATCCGCGCTGTCGAAGCACTGATAGGCGAGGGCGACCGGGTCGGTGCCGGGATGCCCGATGCCCATGCTCTCGTCGATGGCCGCCTTGGCGGCGCGGATCGTCAGCGGCGCGTTCTGCGCGATCTCGTGCGCCAGCGCGAGGACCGTCTCCTCGAGCTTGGCGTCGGCGACGACGCGCTGAACGACGCCGAGGCGCAGCGCTTCCTCCGCGCCGATGCGGCGGGCCGTGTAGAACAGGTCCTTGGCGGCGGGCGCGCCGACCGCGGCCGTGATGAGCTTCATCGCCCCCGGCGGATAGCCGATCCCGAGCCGCGCCGCGGGAATGCCGAAGGTGGCGGTCTCGGAGGCGATGCGCAGGTCGCAGGACAGGGCGAGGCCGAAGCCGCCGCCGAGGCAGAAGCCCCGGATCATCGCGATCACCGGCTTCGAGCAATGGGCGAGCGCCCAGAAGGCCGCCTCGTTGATCGCCTCATAGGCCCTCCCGCCCTCGGCATCGGCCCGCACGGTCTCGAACTCGGCGATATCCGCGCCCGAGGCGAAGGATTCCGAGCGCGCGCCGCGCAACACGATCACACGCACGCGCTCGTCCCGGTCGAGGGCGCCGATCGTGTCGGGCAGCGCCTTCCACATGGCGAGATCCAGCGCGTTGCGCTTGGCCGGATTGTCGATGGCAAGCGTCGCGACGGGACCCTCGACGGATGCGCTGAGCTTGGGGCTGATCGGAGAAAAAGAGGCATTCATGGGAGAAGGGGATCTATGGTAAGGGGCGGAAACTTCTTATGTAGGCAATTGGGACGAGCGCAAGCCGGCAGGAGACTAGTATGACACAACCTCGCTTGAAGTCCGCAGGACCGGACATTCTCGCCGGTAAGGTCGATCCGATCTGGGCGCGCCTTCGCACCGAGGCCGAGGCCATCGTCCAGGCCGAGCCCGCGCTCGCCGGCTTCGTACTGAGCGCCATCCTCCACCAGCCCAGCCTCGAGGCGGCGGTGATCCACCGGGTCGCCTCGCGCCTCGGCCATGCGGCGCTGCCGTCCGACATCATCGAGCAGATGTTCCTGGAGGCGGTGGAGAATGACCGGGGCATCGGCCAGGCCTTCCGCGCCGATATCAGCGCCGTTCTCGACCGAGACCCGGTCGTGACCCGCGCCATCGAGCCCGTGCTCTACTTCAAGGGCTTCCACGCCATCCAGACCCATCGCCTGGCCCATTGGCTCTGGAACAAGGGGCGGCAGGATTTCGCGCTCTATCTCCAGAGCCGCTCCTCGGACACGTTCCAGACGGACATCCATCCCGCGGCCCGGATCGGGCGGGGCATCTTCCTCGATCACGCTACCGGCCTCGTGGTCGGCGCGACCGCCGTCATCGAGGACAATGTCTCCATGCTCCAGGACGTGACGCTCGGCGGCACCGGCAAGGAGCGCGGCGACCGCCATCCCAAGATCCGCCATGGCGTGCTCATCGGGGCCGGCGCCAAGATCCTCGGCAATATCGAGGTCGGTCATTGCGCGCGGATCGCCGCCGGCTCGGTGGTGCTCAAGCCCGTGCCGCACAACGCGACCGTCGCGGGCGTTCCGGCCAAGGTCGTCGGCACGGCCGGCTGCGAGGAACCCGCCCGCGCCATGGATCACCTTCTCTCGGAGGCCGAGGGCATCTGACGGGGAGAAGGCGCCCGGGAGGACCCAACCCGGCTTGCCCGCGTTGGCCCGGCATGGCAATGGCTGAGGCCGTAGAGATCAGGAAAGGACCTGTAGTGGACAAATCGGAGATGGCGAAAGTCGAGCGCTACCTGCGCCAGACCTTTGCGAACCACTCGATCCGAGTCGTCGGGCGCCCCAAGAAGACCGACTCGGCGGAAGTTTACATCGGTGAGGAATTCGTCGGCGTGCTCTTCGTCGATGACGAGGACGGCGACCGCTCGTTCAACTTCACCATGGCGATCCTCGACACGGACCTCGAGGATTAAGCGGCACCATTCGCGGCAGAACTCCCCGGTTCTGCCGTTTTCATTTTCAAGGCGAGCCATGCCGATCTACAGCCTCGACGACGTCTCCCCCATCCTTCCCGAGGAGGGCCGCTTCTGGATCGCGCCCGACGCGCACGTGATCGGCAAGATCCGGCTCGGACCGGATGTGGGCATCTGGTTCGGCGCCGTCCTGCGCGGCGACAACGAGCTGATCGATATCGGCGAGGGAACCAACATCCAGGAAGCGTCCATCCTTCACACGGACATGGGCGCGCCGCTCACAATCGGCGCCGGCTGCACCATCGGCCACCGGGCGATTCTCCATGGCTGCACCATCGGCGAGAATTCGCTCATCGGCATGGGAGCGACCGTGCTCAACCATGCCCGCATCGGCCGGAACTGCCTCGTGGGCGCCAACGCCCTCGTGACGGAAGGCAAGGAATTCCCGGACAATTCCCTCATCGTCGGCGCGCCGGCGAAGGCCATCCGCGTGCTCGACGAAGCCGCGATCGAGGGGCTGCGCGCATCGGCCCGGAACTATGTGGCGAACTGGAAGCGCTTCGCGAAAGGAATGAGGCGGATCGACTGACCCGCCTCGCCATGTCAAGACATGAAAAAACCGGCGTCAGAGCATCGTGCGGAAAAGTGGCCCCGGTTTTCCGCAATAACGATGCTCTCACTTGAGAAGAAGCATCGGACGGAAAAGTGGATTCCACTTTTCCGTCCGATGCTTTAGGCGCCGGTTTTCTTTTTCTTTTAGCGGTTTGCCGTGGTGGTCGGCGAGGTGGCGATGCCGCCCAGCGACACCCAGCCCACGTGATCCTGGCTCTCGCGCTTGATGTAGACGTAGCCGGTGCGGCTCCAGGGCAGGACCGCGTTGGTCTTGTTGTCGAGCACGTAGTCGCCGCGATTGGTGCGGACCACGAGCACCGCATGGCCTTCGCCGAGCTCGTCGATCACGACGGTCATGCGCATGGCGCGGCGGGGGAGACCGCTATCGGCGAGGATCTTGCGCTTGAGGAGCTGGAAGTCCTCGCAGTCGCCGCGGCCGTCCTCCGGGAAGCCCCAGATGTCGACGGCGCCCCAATGATCGGCATCGGTCACGGCCTTGATGGAGGTGTTCACGCGCTGGTTGACCGAGACGATCGTCTTCCAGACCTGCGGAGTCAGGTTCACCACTTCCGGCTCCGTCACGTCGACGGCGCATTCGACGGGATTGCTGTCGCAGAACCTCGACCAGGCCAGGAGAGGCTTGGCCGCGCCCATACTGGCGATCGGATGGCTGGCTGCGGGCAGGGAGGCCAGGGTCTGAGCCTGAACCGCACTCCCGGCGAGCACCATGAGGCTCGTCACGAAAGCTGCTTTGATGAAATGGCCGGAAACTGAAATCTTTCCGTTTAAGCTGCTGAAAAAGCCTTTTCTGAAACGATCTTGCCGCATGCCCCACCAGCCGGTTAACGTTCTTTTAACCAAACTGACATGGTTGCATTTCCGGCTCAAGCGGAAAGTAAAAGGTGAGTTAACGCGTCGCGGCCCCGATTGGTTCCTTTATGGTTAACAAAAATCCGGAAGCGCCTGCGGTCCCGAGGAATGCGTTCCTCTGCGGCACTTGACGTTGGCGCTAAGCGCCTGTTTTCGCTTGCGCGCGCGACCCGATGGAGGGCTTAGTTCAGGGATCGCCGCCTGCTGGCAGCTCCGATTCACCATGCTGCCAGCCCATCAAAAAGTTGTCCATGCCCTTGCGTCAATCCGCTGCTCGCGAGCCGATCTTCAATCTGCCGTCGGTCGTGACGTTCAGCATCTTCGCCCTGGTGGCGATTCACGCCTTCCGGATGTTTTTCCTTTCGGAGGACGCCGATCTCCAGGTCATCCTCGACTGGTCCGTGATCCCGGCGCGCTGGGCGGTGGCCTATGGCGGCGTGGACAGCCAGGAGGTTGTCAAGCTCCTCCAGCAGGGCGTGCCCGATGAGGCGCAGGAAGCCGTCGCCGCCTTCGCCCGGGAACTCGTGGGGGAGGGGCGGCCCTGGACCGCGCTGACCTATGCGCTCCTGCACGGCTCCTGGATCCACCTGCTGCTGAACAGCGTCTGGCTCGCCGCCTTCGGAACGCCGATCGCGCGCCGCTGCGGGGCAGGGCGCTTCTTCCTTCTGTCCGCCCTGTCAGCCCTCGGCGGCGCGGTGCTCTTTGCGGCCATGAACCCGATGCAGGTCCTGCCCATGATCGGCGCCTCGGGCGCGGTCTCGGGGCTCATGGCGGCAGCCTCCTGGTTCATCTTCGCGCCGGCGACCTGGCACTGGGAGGGGCGGCTCGCACATCCCCACGAGCGGCCCCGGCAGGCCCTGGCGGATCTCGTCCGCAACAGGCCCTTCCTGCTCTTCCTCGGCGTCTGGTTCGCCACGAACTACTTCTTCGCCTTCGTCCAGCCGGTCGGCCTCGTGGAAGGCGCCATCGCCTGGGAGGCGCATGTGGGCGGCTTCCTCGTCGGGCTCTTCGCCTTCCCCTGGTTCGATCCCATTCCCGCCAGGGGCCGGCACATCTCGGCTTGAAAGTGCCGTGGTTCCGCCCAATCATCATGAGACTGACGCAGGGTAATCCCTCGTTCACGGGGGAGCCCGACTGAAGGCCGAGCGGACGCGGAGGCTGACGGTTCTTCGCCCCCGCACAACGGGAGGAAAAGCATGAACGTCGATCAGATCCTTTCCCGGAAAGGACGGGATGTCGTTTCCATCGAAGTTGACCGCTCCCTCGCGGAGGCAGCGCGGCTCCTGTCGGAGCGCAGGATCGGTGCCGTTGTCGTGCTGGACGGCAAGAAACCCGTCGCAGGCATTCTTTCCGAGCGTGATATCGTCAAGGCCGTGGCCGCACAGGGCGCCCAGGCGCTCGACGAGCCGGTTTCCCGCTTCATGACCGGCCAGGTCATCACCTGCACGGGCGGGAGTTCCATCAACGAGCTGATGGAGCTGATGACGCAGCAGAAATTCCGGCATGTCCCCGTGGTCGAGGGAGGGAGGCTCGCGGGCATCATCTCCATTGGCGATGTGGTGAAGCAGCGCGTCGAGGAAGTCGAGGCCGAGACCCAGGCGATCAAGGAATATATCGCGACGGCCTGATCAGGCCTCCTCGGTTTCCTGAATCAGTTCCCGGATATCCGGCAGGGCGCGTTCCGTGGCCTGCCGCCCCAGGGCGATGCATTCCTGCGCGCGGTGGAATTCGAACAGGCCCATCTTGGCGAGCTTCGGCGCGATCATCACGTCCGGCGGGTCGCCGGCGAGGCGCGAGCGGGCGATGCGATCCTGCGTGATGTTGAAGGCATCCACCATGACCGTGGCCATGCCGGGCGCGTTGGGCTTGCGCTGCTTGTCGCCGCGCGCAGCCGAGAACAGGCTCCACCGGCGCGGCGCTTCGTCGATGGCCTCCTCGATCTCCTGCTCGTCGCTTGGCTCCGCGTCGTAGGACTGGATCACGGTTCCGCGCACGCGCACCTCGCCGTTGAGGTTCACGCAGATCACGAGGTCGGCGCCAAGGGCGCGGGCGGCGGTGATCGGAATGGGATTCACCAGCGCCCCGTCCATGAGCCAGCGCCCCTTGATCAGAACCGGATCGAACACGCCCGGCAGGGCATAGGAGGCGCGCATCGCCTGCACCAGAGGCCCGCGGGTCAGCCAGATCTCATGGCCGCTCACGAGCTCGGTGGCGATGGTGCAGAATTTGATCGGCAATGTCTCGACGCGGCGATCCATGAGATCCTGGTCGAGGAGCTTCTGCAGGCGTCCGCCGGCGATCAGGCCCGCGCCGCTGAAATGGAAGTCGAGCAGGCCCATCACGCGCCGCTTGGTCAGCGACAGGGCGAAGGCCTCGAGCTCGTCGAGTTTGCCCGCCGCATAGCAGCCCCCGACCACGGCGCCGATGGAGCAGCCCGCGATGACGTCTGGAACGATGCCGGCTTCCTCGAGGACGCGAAGCACGCCGATATGGGACCAGCCGCGTGCCGCGCCGCCGCCGAGGGCTAGACCGATCTTCACCTTTGCCCGAGGATCACGCTCGACCGGCGCCTTGATGTCTTCCACGGTTCCTCCGCCTCCTGCTCCGGCATTCCGCCGGGCGATTGCGTCCCACAACATCGCTCAACTCCAAGGCTTTCGTGCCAATCATGCCCCGTCGTCATGAAGGCTGCATGAAAGACTGCCCTTAAGTTTCACTTAGGTCGTGTTTCCGAAAACTGAACAGTGGCGGTGCGCAGGGCTCGCTGCGACAAAATGCTGATGGTCAGCGAGAACAGGATCAGTACGCCCAGCATGACGCGCAGCCCGAAGAGATCGCCCCCGAAGCCGATCATTGGCGGGCCCATGAGGTAGCCGCCATAGCCGAGGGTCGCCACCATCGCCACGCCGACGCTGGGGGCGACGCCGGGAATCTGCGCTCCCGTGCTGAAGAGCACCGGCACCAGATTGGCGAGGCCGAGGCCGACGAGGCCGAAGCCGATCGTCGCCGGGATCGGCTGCGGGATCAGGGTCGCGAGGGCAAGGCCCGCCGCCGCCAGCAATCCGCCGACTCTCATGGTGCGCGCGCGGCCCAGGCGGCGCACGACCGCATCCCCCAGGAAGCGGCAGATGGTCATGGTCAGCGAGAAGGCGGCAAAGCCCATGACCGCCTTTTCCAGCGCCACGCCCGTGACGGTTTGCAGGTAGATCGCCGTCCAGTCCACCATGGCGCCCTCGACGATGAAGCAGAGCATGGCGAGCACGGCGACAAGCACGACCGGGCCGCGCGGGAGCGTGAAGCCAGGGCCTTCGCCTACGGTCCGTTCCGCCTCGCTCATCATGCCGAAGGCGGCGGCGAGGAAGAGCAGCCCCATGAGGATGCAGGCGACGAGCAGGGTCGCGAAGATCGAAAGCTCCAGCTCGATCAGCAGGCCCGAAACGGCCGAGCCGAGGAGTCCGCCGAGGCTGAAGAAGGCGTGGAACGACGACATGATCGCCGCCCCCCAGGCCTTCTCCACGACGGTGGCGTTGGTGTTCATGGAGATGTCGAGCGCGCCGCTGAAGGCGCCGGCCAGGAACGAGGTGACCACGAACAGAGCCAGGTTCGGCGCGAGGCCGATGAGCAGCAGCCCCAGGGTGAAGGCCAGCGCCGCCGTCACGGTCGCGAGCCTGCTGCCCACATGCGTGATCACCCAGCCGATGGTGGGCATGAGCAGCACCGCGCCGATGGAGAAGGCAAGGAGGGCAAGGCTCAATTCGCCGTCGGACAGGCTGAGCGCAGCCTTGAAGCGTGGCAGCTGGCCCGCCCAGACGCCGATGCCGAAGCCGTTCCCCAGGAACATGGCGCTGACGGCCGCGCGGGCCGGAACGAGTTCACGTCGTGTCATCGGGCTGCTTCTAGCGGGATTGGCCAAGTTTGGAATCCGCCACGGACGTGAAGGAGCCCTTCATGCGTGGCGGGCTGTCGTCAAGCCTGGACGAGGCTCGGCGTTCCATCCTTCGTTTCGACCTTGCGGTAGAAGCAGGAGCGGCGGCCCGTATGGCAGCAGCCGCCGTCGCCGGCGACCTTCACCTTGATCCAGAGGGCGTCCTGGTCGCAATCGACCCGCATCTCGACGATTGTCTGGATCTGGCCGCTGGTGGCGCCCTTGTGCCAGAGCTCGCCGCGCGAGCGGGACCAGTACCAGGCCTCGCCGGTCTCCAGGGTCTTGGCGAGGGCCTCGGCATTCATATGCGCGACCATGAGCAGTTCGCCCGTCTCCGCATCCGTCGCGACGCAGGTGACGAGCCCGTCCGCGCCGAAGCGGGGGGTCAGGGCCGAACCTTCTTCAAGCTCGGCCTTCGAGCCGGGGGCGGGAAAGATGCTGGAGCAGGACGCGCACATGGACAGGGCCTCAACGGGAAGCGGGCGCAAGGCCCATCGGATACGTGAAACCTCATCCTGAAGAGGCTTGCAAGCACCACGGTGAGGGTGGACGGACCGGGTGAACGATCCGTCCCGTTCTCTCGTCATCACCGGTCTTGTTCCGGTGATCCCGATGCCTGAAGCGCAGCGCTTTTTTGTCTCGGGCTGGCCGGGACGAGCCCGGCCATGACGGTGGAGGCTGGGATCAAGCCTTGCCGTGCCTCACCAGCGTGAGGAAGCGCACCTGCTCGGCGGCTTCGTTGAAGGCGCCGGTGAACTGGGTCGTGATGGTCATGGCGCCGGCCTTCTGCACGCCGCGCATGGACATGCACATGTGCTCGGCCTCGATCATCACCGCCACGCCGCGAGGCTCGAGAAACTGCTCGATCGCAGAGGCGATCTGGGCCGTCATCGTCTCCTGGGTCTGGAGACGGCGGGCATAGACCTCCACGAGGCGGGCGAGCTTGGAGAGGCCCACCACGCCCTTCGTCGGATAATAGGCGATATGGGCCATGCCGTAAAAGGGCACCATGTGGTGCTCGCAATGGGAGTAGAAGGGGATGTCCCGCACGAGCACGATGTCGTCGTAGCCTTCCACCTCGGCGAAGATTTTATTCAGGACGTCCTTGGGGTCGTCCTGGTAGCCCGAATAGAATTCCTTGAACGCCTTCGCGACCCGCTTCGGGGTGTCCTGCAGTCCTTCCCGCTGCGGATCGTCGCCCGCCCAACGAATCAGGGTGCGAACAGCCGCTTCGGCTTCCTCCCGGGTGGGACGGTCGTTAGGCTTGTCGGCGGCTGAAATCAGACGCGGAGACAAGGACTTAACCACATCGTTCACGTGGAGCCTCTTTCTTGCACTAGAACACACGAGGAAGCAGGGATGCTTCCGGCACTTCCATGCCCGCCTTCCGTTCTCGAAGCCAACACGCAGCCCTGTCGCGGAGTTCGGTCAGGATCTCTATATAGCTTGGATGATGGAAACATGGAGAACGTTCCCAAAGGGAGCCTTCATAGACCGGAATGCTGAACGATATCTATAGCCGCCGCATCCTCGAGCTTGCGGCCAACATCCCCCATCTCGGACGCCTGCCCGAGCCGGACGCGACCGCCACGGCGCGTTCGAGGCTCTGCGGCTCGACCGTGACGGTCGACGTGAAGCTCGACGGCGACGTGGTGACGGCCTTCGCCCATGACGTGAAGGCCTGCGCCCTCGGCCAGGCTTCGTCCGCCATCATGGGGCAGAACGTGGTCGGGGCCACGGTCGGGGAACTGCGCGAGGTGCGGGATGTGGCGACCCGCGTGCTGAAGGCCAACGGGGAGGCGCCCCAGGGCAAGTGGGGCGACCTGAAGGTCCTGGAGCCGCTGCGGGACCACAAGGCCCGCCACGCCTCCATTCTCCTCACCTTCGATGCGGTCGTGGACGCCCTCGACCAGATCGAGGCGCGTCGCGCGAAAGGCGGGGCGTGATGCCGAGCCCCGTGCAGCAGGCGGCCCATTGGGCCATCAGAGGCTATCAGCTGAGCCTGTCGGGCCTCATCGGCCGGCAGTGCCGGCACCTGCCGTCCTGCTCGGAATATACGGACGAGGCGATCCAGCGGCACGGCTTCTGGGCCGGGGGCTGGATGGGCCTGGCACGGATCTGCCGCTGCGGCCCGTTCGGCACCTCCGGGCTCGATTTCATTCCCGAAACATTGCCCGAAGGCTCGGGCTGGTATAAGCCGTGGACCTATGGTCGCTGGCGGGGCGTCAACGCGCCGCAACATTCCCCTGCGATCACGTGCGAGGCGGTCGAACCTGACGGCGACTGACCTTGGCTTTTCCAAAATTCCGTCGGCCCCCGCTTACCTGCTCCGTTGGCAGGAGTGAGCCAGGAGACATTTTGACGATGATTACCCTGACATTTCCCGATGGCGCCCAGCGCCAATATGCCCCCGGCACCACCGGCCGCGAGATCGTGGAGGGCATTGCCAAGTCGCTCGCCAAGCGCACGGTCGCCATGGCGCTCGACGGCACGGTGACCGATCTCGCCGATCCGATCACGAAGGACGCCAGGATCGAGTTCCTGAGCCGCGAGGATCCGCGCGCGCTGGAGCTGATCCGGCACGATTGCGCGCACGTGCTCGCCGAAGCGGTGCAGGAGCTGTTCCCGGGAACGCAGGTGACCATCGGTCCCGTGATCGAGAACGGCTTCTATTACGACTTCGCCCGCAACGAGCCCTTCACCCCGGAGGACTTCCCCGCGATCGAGGCGAAGATGCGCGAGATCATCGCGCGCGACAAACCCTTCACGAAGGAGGTCTGGAGCCGCGAGAAGGCGAAGAAGGTGTTCGCCGAGAAGGGCGAGACCTACAAGGTCGAGCTCGTCGACGCGATCCCGGAAGGCCAGGATCTCAAGATCTATTTCCAGGGTGACTGGTTCGATCTCTGCCGCGGCCCGCACATGACCTCGACGGGTAAGATCGGCAACGCCTTCAAGCTCATGAAGGTGGCGGGCGCCTATTGGCGCGGCGACAGCAACAACCCGATGCTGACCCGCATCTACGCGACCGCGTGGGCGACGCAGGAAGACCTCGACAACTACATCCGCCAGCTCGAGGAGGCCGAGAAGCGCGACCATCGCCGCCTCGGCCGCGAGATGGACCTGTTCCACTTCCAGGAGGAGGGGCCGGGCGTCGTCTTCTGGCATGCCAAGGGCTGGACGGTGTTCCAGGAGCTCGTCTCCTACATGCGCCGCCGGCTGAAGGGCGATTACCAGGAGGTCAACGCGCCTCAGGTTCTCGATTCCTCGCTCTGGGAGACCTCGGGACACTGGGGCTGGTACCGCGAGAACATGTTCGGCGTGCAGTCGGCGGGCGAGGAGGCCGAGGACAAGCGCCTGTTCGCCCTCAAGCCGATGAACTGCCCGGGCCACGTGCAGATCTTCAAGCATGGGCTGAAATCCTATCGCGACCTGCCCCTGCGCCTCGCCGAGTTCGGCGCGGTCCATCGCTACGAGCCCTCGGGCGCCCTGCACGGCCTGATGCGCGTGCGCGGCTTCACGCAGGATGACGCGCATATCTTCTGCACCGAAGACCAGCTCGCGGACGAGTGCCTGAAGATCAACGACCTGATCCTCTCGACCTATGCCGATTTCGGCTTCGACGAGATCGTTGTGAAGCTCTCGACCCGGCCCGAGAAGCGCGTCGGCAGCGACGAGCTGTGGGATCACGCGGAAGAGGTGATGACCCGCGTTCTCAAGCAGATCGAGGATCAGTCCGGCGGACGCATCAAGACCTCGATCAATCCGGGCGAGGGCGCGTTCTATGGGCCGAAATTCGAATACGTGCTGCGCGACGCCATCGGCCGCGACTGGCAATGCGGCACCACGCAGGTGGACTTCAACCTGCCGGAGCGGTTCGGCGCGTTCTACGTCGATGCGGACGGCCAGAAGAAGACGCCCGTCATGGTGCACCGCGCGATCTGCGGCTCCATGGAGCGCTTCACGGGCATCCTGATCGAGCATTTCGCCGGTCACTTCCCGCTCTGGCTCGCGCCGGTGCAGGCGGTGGTCGCCACCATCACCTCCGAGGGCGACGAATACGCCATGGAGGTGGTGCGGGCGGCGGAAGCCGCGGGCCTGCGCGTGGAGGCGGATCTGCGCAACGAGAAGATCAACTACAAGGTCCGCGAGCATTCGCTCGTGAAGGTGCCGGTTCTTCTCGTGGTTGGCCGCAAGGAGGCCGCCGAGCGCACGGTGTCCATCCGCCGCCTGGGAAGCCCCAACCAGCAGACCATGTCCCTCGACGAGGCCCTCAAGGCGCTCGCCGCCGAGGCGGTCACGCCGGACCGCAAGCGTGCCGCGAAGGCCGTGGCGGAGCCCGAAGGCCACGCCACTCTCGACGGTCACCACGTGGTCGAGCGCACGATCGCGTAAAGGTCGAACCGATCAGGACAGCAAAGGCGGCGCTTCGGACGAGGCGCCGCCTTTTGTTTTGCATGCATCTCAAGAGAGCGGCGAGGAGGGGTGGACCGGGCGCGCGATGCGCCGTCCTTTCCACGTCATCACCGGCCCTGTGCCGGTGATCTCGGTCCCCTGGGGCGCGGCGCTTCACGGATCGGGATGGCCGGGACAAGCCCGGCCATGACGTCTTGCGCAGCGTGTCGACGGGTCACGTCGTCTGGCGCTGCCTTCCCGACGCGCGTCCGCCGGGGGCGGTGCCTGCCGTCGTTCCGGCCGGGCCGCTGCCGGGATTGCCGCTGGCGGCGACCGCGTCGCCGGCTTCGGTGCCCGTCCGGTGCGTGCCCTGCGTCTGGCCGACGCGAAGATTGTTCTGCACATGCGTCACGCCCGACACGGACTCGGCGATGTCCTCGGCCCAGCGCTTCTCGTTGCGGTCGCGCACGGTGCCGGTGAGCGTCACCTCGCGGTTCTGCACGGAGACCTCGATCTCCGAGGCGTCGACGCGGACGTCGTCGCTGAGCCGCTCGCTCACGTCCTCGCGGATGCGGTCGTCGGAACGCTGGTAGTTGCGCGGTCCGCGTCCGCGATGATCCTCGCGGCGCACCTCGCCACGGCTGGCCATGGCATCGTTGGCGAAACGCGTATTGCCCGGGCCCATGCCGTAATTGCTGTGGTCGCGCCGCTCGTTCACGAGGCTCCAGGTGCGCTCGCGGTCCTGCATGCGGCGATCGTCGTCGCTGCTGTCGTCGCCTGGGCGCGCCCGCTCGCCGGTGACCGTGGAAGTGCCATAGCGCCTGGGCTCGTAGCCGCGTCCGGAAGAGCCGCGTCCGGCATATTCGTCGCCGTAGCTCTGATAGCCCTCGCCGCCGAAGCCGCCGCGCATGCGCGCATCGCGCCTGTTTTCCTCGCCGGGATAGCCGAAGCTGCCGAAGGCAGCACGAACATCGTCCTCGTCGCGGAAGCGGAACTCGACGCCGCCGCGCCGGTCGTCCCCGCGAATGCCGCGCCGGCCGTGCTCGCGATAATCGTATGGGCGGTGCCGCCATTCGTCGTCGTCGCCGCCGAGCCGGCGATCGAGCTCACGGCGCTCGTCACTGCTCAGGTGCGCCCAGCCGCCGCCGCGTGTCTGATCGGCACGCGCGGATGTCGGCGTTCCCGTGCGATCGGGCTCGGACGGCGTCGAGATGTGGTGCAGGGCGCGGGACGCATCGCCTTCGCTGTCGGTGGCGAGATCACCCAGCGCGACGATTCCGACGAGATGCTTGTCATGGTCCACGACCGGCAGGCGGCGGATCTGATGGTCGCTCATGAGCTGCACGATGTGGCCGACATCGTCATCGTCGAAGCACCACCAGACATTGTCCGACATGACGTCGCGCACGCGGGTCGAATCGGGCGGGAGGCCCGCGGCCGTCGCACGCACGGTGATGTCCCGATCCGTGATCATGCCGCGAAGGCGGCGCCCGTCGCAGACGGGCAGCACGCCGACATTCATCTCATCCATCAGGCGCGCGGCTTCCTGGATGGTCCTGTCGGGCGAGATCACGCGCACGTTGCGGGTCATGATGTCGGAGATCCTCATGAGCTTCATCCCTCTCGAAGCCGCGCCTTGAAAAGGATGAGCGCATGCCCGGCGCGACCGAATGACTGATGCGGGTGACACATTCCCGGGCGGAAAACCGGCTTCCGCTTTCCTGGGAATGCTTTGCTTCGGTCAATGCGGCGAGGGCTGAAAGGTTCAGGGATCGGACTTGACGAGAACCTCGATGTCGCGGTCGCGGCCGCTCTCGACCTGGAAGTCCTTGGTGTAGACCTTGCCCTCGTGGCGGGCGATCAGCACGTACTCGCCTTCCGCCAGCGTCACGGACGGGAAGGCGCCGATGGCCTCGCGGATCACGTCGCCGCCGGGCGTGAGCACGCTGAAGGCGGTGCCCGCGAAAGCCTCGCCGCCTTCCGAGGCCACGAGCTTGAGCGTGACAGTGGCCGCGCGGTGATTGAGGGTCGCCTCCGTGACCTTGCCCGATTCCACCTTCAGATCGCTGCGCATGATGGAGTTCGCGTCGCCATAGGTCGACACGATGTGATAGCTGCCCTCGGGCAGGCGGATCACCTCGTTCGGCTTGGCATTGGCGATGACGAGGCGGCCTTCCGAGTTCTGCTCCTCGGGCACATAGACCGAGAAGCTCACCCGGTCCGGGGCGATGGGGTTTTCGCCCACGGCGCCCTTCAGGCGCAGCGCCCCCGCGCTGATCACGAGGCGCTCGTTGAGATTGCCCGATTGCACGCTGATGTGCTTGGAGGCGCTGGCGAAGCCATAGGCCACATGCACGATGTAGTTGCCCGGAGCGAGCGAAAAGCTCGGGGTCGGGCTGCTGGATCGGGCCACGATCGCCGGGGCGGACGTCTCGCCCCGATCCTCGAACACGCGCCAGACCAGCCCGGAGCGGATCGGCTCGTTGCTGTCGGCGAAGACGGCACCGGCATTGACGATCACCTGTTTCGCGGTGAGCGGGGGCGGCGGGGTCTGCGAGAGCGAGGGTACGCTGGGGGACGGCGAGGGGCCGAAAGGCTGCGTGGCGGCCCCGGGAGGGGACGTCAGGGTCTGCGCCGAGGCGGCGGAGGCCGTCAGCAGGACCAGCAGGCTCAAGGCGGGAAGAGGCGAGGGTGTGAACGGCATCATCAGGTGGGAGGTTATCCCGCTATCGGGCGGGCATGGCAATGGCGGCGGGAGCGGCTTGTCCGTCGTGTCCACGGGATCGACGGCCGCGGCAGCCCGAAACACGGGAGCGGAGGATATCGCCCCGCCGGCCCGTCGGCCTGCCGGGGCAGGGAACCTGCTTGGCGGATCACCGCACACCCCCTATACATCCGCTGCCGTTTGTTGATCGTGCAACGGCCTGACGTCCTGGAACGCTCTTGGTTCTCAACAGCAGCAACACGGCGAGACCAAGGCAGGCCATGACGCCGCCCGTCGGCAGGCTTGGCCGATATCGACGAACGTTGTTCCACATTTCCAGGGTTGGATGAAGATCCCATGAACGACAGCCTTTCCCGCCTCCTGAGCCGCCGTTCCGTGCCGCCGCGCTGGCTGGGGGAACCCGGGCCGAGCGCCGCCGAAATCGAGAGCCTGCTCACGGCGGCCGCGCGGGTGCCGGATCACGGCAAGCTCGTGCCCTGGCGCTTCATCCTGATCGAGGGCGAGGCCCGCCAGCGCCTGGGGGAGGTCCTGGCCAAGGCCTTCCAGGCCGACAATCCGGGAGCCGATGCCGACAAGGTCGCCGCGGAGCGCGAGCGCTTCTCCATGGCGCCGCTGGTGGTCGCCGTGGTGTCGCGGGCGGCGCCGCACGTGAAGATTCCGGAATGGGAGCAGGTGCTGTCCGCCGGCGCCGTCTGCATGAACCTCCTGAATGCGGCCACGGCCCTCGGTTACGGCGCGTCATGGCTGACGAGCTGGGCCGCCTTCGACCGGCGCGTGCTCGATGCGCTGGGGCTGAGCCCGACCGAGCGGATCGCCGGCTTCGTCCATATCGGCACGGCAAAGGAAAAGCCCACGGACCGGGATCGCCCGAAGCTCGCAGACATCGTCACCCGGTTCTAAGCGCATGTTCTACGAGACGTCTTCGAACGCCCATGGCCTGCCGCACGATCCCTTCAAGGCCATCGTGACCCCCCGTCCCATCGGCTGGATCACGGCCATGAGCGCCAGGGGAGAGATCAATCTCTCTCCCTATTCCTTCTTCAACGCAATCGGCGAGCGTCCACCGATGGTGGCGTTCTCGTCGGCGGGCCGGAAGGATGCAATCACCTTCATCGAGGAGACGAAGGAATTCGTCTGCAACCTCGCGACCTATGACCTGCGCGAGAAGATGAACGCCACCTCCGCCGCGTTGCCGCGCGGCGTGAGCGAGATGGACCACGCGGGACTGGCCGCCGCTCCGTCGCGCTTGGTGAAGCCGCCACGCGTCGCCGAGGCAGCGGCTGCCCTCGAATGCCGGTGGCTCCAGACCGTGCCGCTCGTTCCGCTCGAGGGCGGCGAGCCGTCCTATTCCCTCGTGATCGGTCAGGTGGTCGGCATCCATATCGACGACCGCTACATCGTGAACGGCATCGTCGACACGGCCGCCATGCGCCCGATCGCGCGTTCAGGCTACCGCGACTATTTCGTCGCGACGCCGGAGACGAAATTCTCGATGACGCGGCCGGGTGGTGCCGGGTGATCGGTGATCCTCTCTCCCATGTCATCCCCGGTCTTGTGCCGGTGATCCCGATCCGTGAAGCGCCACGCTCTTCTTGATCAGGATGGCCGGGACGAGCCCGGCCATGACGAGGTTGGGCCGAGTGCTCTCCGGACTTCTTCAGCGCTTTGACACTCCGGCCCCCAGCCTGGCCCTCCCCGCAAAGGAGGAGGAGGGAAAAGCCGAGCGAATGAAGAGCCTAAAGCTGCCCCGCCCGCCGCAGCAGCCGCTCCGCCCGCAGCAGGTGCGGCCGATCGAGCATCTCGCCGTTGACGCCAACGACGCCTGCGCCCGGATTAGTCTTGAACGCCTCGACCACGGCCTGCGCGCGCTCGACGGTCTCGGGTGAAGGCGTGAAGGTTTCGTTGATGACCGGTACCTGCGCCGGGTGGATCGCCATCTTCGCCACGAAGCCGTCGCGGCGGGCGGCGCGGCACTCGGCGGCGAGGCCCTCCATGTCGCGGAAATTGGTGAAGACGGAATCGATCGCGTCCACGCCGGCCGCCGCCGCGCCGAGAAGGGTGAGCGAGCGGGCAAGGCGATAGGGATCGGTATAGGCCCCTTTCTCGTCCCGGTTCGCTTCCGCACCGAGATCGGCGGAGAGATCCTCGCCGCCCCAGGTGAGGCCCATCAGGCGGTGGCTTGCGCCGCCGAAGGTGCCGAGCGCGAAGACACCCGCGGCGTTCTCCGTCGCGATGGCGAGGATGCGGGTGGCGCCGTCCTCCAGCCCGAACTCCGCCTCGCGCACCGCGAGCTTGGCGCCCAGATGCGCCACGTCCGCGCCGCCGACCGTCTTGGGCAGCACGATGCCGTCGGGCGCGGCGCCCATGACCCCGTCGAGATCCGCGTCGGTCATGCCCGTCGTGAGGCCGTTCACCCGCACGTAGAGGCGCGGGCGGCCAGGCTTGGAGCGATGCTCCTTGATGAAGTCAGACGTCACGCGGCGCGCTTCCGGCTTGGCGTCGAGAGCGACGGAATCCTCCAGGTCGATCAGCAGCACGTCGGCGCCGGACGTGACGGCCTTTTCGAGCTTCTTCTGGCTGTCGCCAGGAACGAAGAGCAGGGAGCGCATTATCCGTTCCTCTTGCGCATGAAGGCCTGGCGGCGGCATTCGGCGACGAGCGTGCCGTCCTGCTTGTAGGCGCGGTGGATGAACTCGACGATGCCCGCGTTTGGGCGCGACTTCGATTCACGCTTGTCGGCGATCTCCGTCGTCACGTTGATCGTGTCGCCCTCAAACAGCGGCGCGGGAAACTTCACGTCCGTCATGCCGAGATTGGCGATGGTGGTGCCCATCGTCGTGTCGTTGACGGAGATGCCGATCATCAGCCCCAGCGTGAACAGGGAGTTCATGAGCGGCTTGCCCCATTCCGTTTCGGTCGCGCAGAAATGCGCGTCGATGTGGAGCGGCTGCGGGTTCAGCGTCATGTTGGAGAACAGCATGTTGTCCATCTGCGTCACCGTCCGCGTGAGGCGGTGCTTGATGGTGGTGCCCACCGTGAAATCCTCGAAATAGAGGCCGCCGCGCGGGTGCCTGTTCTCGTCGTTCATGACGTCAATCCTCCTCGTACTGACCGGGCATGTTGCTCATGCCTCGTCGAAATCAATAGCCGAACTGCTCCCGCAGGATGCGCTCATCCAGGCTGTGTCCGGGATCGTGCAGCATCACGAGATCGACGCTCCGGTCCATCGAGACATGCACCCGCGACACGTTGCGGAATTCGGTGTGGTCGGCCACCGCGCTCACGGGACGGTTCTCCGCTTCCAGCACCTCGATTTCGATCTTCGCGTAATCGGGCAACAGCGCGCCGCGCCAGCGGCGGGGCCGGAAGGCGGAGATCGGTGTGAGCGCGAGGAGCGGCGAGTTAAGCGGCAGGATCGGGCCGCCGACGGAGAGGTTGTAGGCCGTCGATCCGGCAGGCGTCGCGACGAGAATGCCGTCCGCGATGAGCTCCGGAATGCGCACCCGACCGTCGATGCTCACGCGAAGCTTGCCGGCCTGATAGGTCTGGCGCAGCATGGAGACCTCGTTGATGGCGCGCGCCGTATGCGCCACGCCGTGGACGTCCCATGCCACCATGAGAAGCGGGTGGACGACGCTGCGCTCCGCGTTTTCCAGGCGCTCGTACAACTCGTCTTCCCGAAACTCGTTCATCAGGAAGCCGACCGTGCCCTTGTTCATGCCGTAGATGGGCTTGGCCGGGCCTCCCATGGTGGCGTGGAGGGTTTGCAGCATCAGACCGTCGCCGCCGAGAGCCACGATTACGTCGGCCTCCTCGATCGGGACGTGCTCGTAGTGCTCCTTCAGGGCCTCGAGCGCGCTCTGCGCATCGGGCGCGGCGCTGGCGACGAATGCAATCCTGTTGAAACGACGGGCCATGCCCAGATACCCTCGCTCTCGCCCGATGAGGCTACGAAGCACAGGCATAGCATGGAACGCCCACTTCTCGTCTATACGACCTTTCCGGATGTGGATACGGCGCTCGCGATTGGGGAAAGCCTGGTCCGCGACGGCCTGATCGCCTGCATCAACGTGCTGCCCGGCATGCGCTCGGTCTATTCCTGGAAAGGCGCCGTCGAGCGCGGCGAGGAGGCGGTGGGCATCCTCAAGACCCGCAAGGGCCTGCAGGAGCAGGTTCAGGCGGCCCTGAAGGACCGGCATCCCTACGAGACGCCGGTCATCCTCCTGATCGAGCCCGGAGCCGACGCGGCCACCCTGGATTGGCTCCTCGGCGAGACGGCGGGCGGGAAGGGCCAGCCCTTTCCATCGTGACCGGGCTCGTCCCGGCCATCCCGATCCGGGTGGCGCGGCGCTTCACATGTCGGGATCACCGGCACGAGGCCGGTGATGACGTGGGGCTCTGGAGAGGGCAGGCCCTTAGACCGCCGAGCTCCACTGGATCGGCACGAACCGGAAGCCGTTGCCGTCCTTCGCGATATGGCCCGTGGCGGGGAAGGGCGCATGGTAGAACGCAACCTGCGCCCGCTCGGAGGCAGCCATGTCGAGCATGCGGCGGCGGGTGGTGCGGGCCTGATCGGCATCCATGTCGAAGACGGCCGCCCAGTCGGGGTTGCGCACGAAGAGGGCGGGATGGTTCGTGATATCCGACATGATCATCAGCCTGCCCGAGCCCGAGGAGAGCATATAGGCCGTGTGCCCCGGCGTATGGCCCGGCGCGGCGACGCTGGTGAGGCCCGGCACGATCTCCTTGTCCATCCCGTAGAGCTTCACGTTCTGCGCGATGGGGCCGAACACACGGCGCACGCCCTGGAAGGCGCCTTTCATGCCTTCCGGCGCCTGGTTCATGCGGGAATCGTCCATCCAGAAGGCCCATTCGGCCTCCGGCACCATCACTTCCGCGTTGGGGAACACCGCGGTGCCGTCCTTCAGGCGCAGGCCGTTGATGTGGTCCCCGTGGAAATGGCTGATGACGACCGTGTCGACACGGGCGGGATCGAAGCCGGCGGCGCGGAAATTCGCCATCCAGGTGCCCGAGGTCGGCGCGCCCATGTCGCCGTTGCCCGCATCGATCAGGGTGATCTTTCCCCCATGGTTCAGCACAAGAGTGTTGAACGTGATCGGGAAGGCATCCGTGGGCAGGAAGGCTTCCTCAAGCGCAGCCTGCACGTCCTTGACCTCGGCGTTCCTGATGAAGCCGTCGACGGGACGATTGGCGAAGCCATCGTTGATGGCGGTCACTTCGATGTCACCGATCCTGTAGCGGTAGAAGCCCGGGGCCTGACCCGACATGGAGGGGCCTGGCGTTGCGGTATTGGTCTGAGCCAAGGCGGCGGGTCCTCCCAAGGGGGCAGCGGCAAGAGCGGTGCCTGCAAGAACGGTTCGGCGCGTGATCGTCATAGGCTTTTCCTCCCGACATCGATGTCAGGAGCCTAGAACCGCCCCGCTTCCGGGCAAGACAATAAGCCTTCACAACTCGGAGAGCAGGCGCGGGTTCCTCAGAGGCGCTGCGAGGCCAGGTGATGCAGGGCGATGCCGCTCGTGGTGGCGACGTTGAGGGAGTCGAAGCCGCCGCTCATCGGAATCGAGACGGTGCGCGTGCGGGCGAGCAGGTCCGGCGGCAGGCCCGGACCTTCCGCGCCGAGCAGCAGCGCGGTTCGCCGGGACGGCTTCACCTGCGAGAGAATCTCCCGGCCGGCGGGAGACAGCGCCAGGATGTCGAAGGAGGCAGCCTCCAGGGCCTGCACCATGGCGTCGGCGGATGCGGCGCGGGTGAAGGGCACCACGAGGGCTCCGCCGACCGAGACACGCACCGCCTTGCGGTAGAGCGGATCGCAGCTCTCCTGATCGAGCAGAACGCCCTGGGCTCCGAACGCGGCCGCGTTGCGGAAGATGCCGCCCACATTGTCGTGGTTCGACAGGCCCACCAGCCCAACGACCAGCGCTTCCACAGGCATTCCCGCCAGGAACTCTTCGATCGTGGGGAGCGGCGCGCGCCTGGCCACGGCGAGAATGCCGCGATGGATCGGAAAACCGACGATGGCGTCCATGACCTGCCGGTTCGCCGTATAGACCGGCACCTCAGGGGGCAGGCTGGCGAGCGCGTCGCTCAAGGATTCGACCCGGTTTTCCGCAAGCAGGAGGGATTCGATCTCGAACCGCCGCTGCTTCAGCAGGACGCGCAGCACGACCTCGCCCTCGGCGATGAAGCGATGCTGGCGCCCCACCAGATCCCGCTCGCGCACCGCGCGGTAGGGCTCGATCCGCGGATCGTCAGGATCGGAAATGGCAATCGGCATCGGCAATCCCTGGGCTCGGCGGCGCTTTCCCCGGCGCGTCTCTTCCTATGGCAGCGCCGCTGGCGGAACAACGACTTTCACTCTCTGTTAGCCCCTCAGGATCGGCAGAGGCCTCCGGCGCCCTGCCTTTAGGAGAATGGTGATGGATTGGGATATCGCGGACGGATGGGTCTGGGCGCTCGTGATCATCGGCGGGCCGCTTTTGATCGGGATCTTCATGTATGTCTTCGGAGGCCGCCGCAGCCGGCTGAACCGCGTCGAGCGTGAGGCATCCGACAAGGCCGCGCATGAGAATTGGGGCAAGGAGCGGATTCGCTAGGACATTGAATGGTCCGGCAAGGATTGCAGGTAAAGGTCGATCCCTGGAGCGTCATCCTTCCCCATCGGATCAGTCGGCTCCTGTCGGCATCTGGCAGCTCGACGATGCGCGCGCGTGGCCCGGCGCGAGCTGCACGATCATCACCTTCAACGAGGCGGATCGGATTCGGCCCTGCACCGAAGCCGTGCGCGGCATGGTCAGGGAAATCGTTGAGGCCGATTGTTTGGAAGGCACGTCATTTGTCGCATGAGACGATCAGGTCCATCGCGCATCCGATCGAGAAGACCAGCCTTCACTCCCGGCTTCGGCGGAGAGCGCCCGAAGCATTCGGCTTAAGGGCCGGTCAGGGTGCCGTACGAGGGCCCGGTCGCCTTGTTCGAGGAACATGCCAAAATGTGAGACTGCACGGGCGGCGGGTATGGCCGCGTCCTGGCCTCGCCGATGGCCGGCCTGAGAACCTATCGATTGCTCATTCTCGGATGCAGAATATCGCAGGGGAAAATGGTGCCGGCGGAGAGGATCGAACTCCCGACCTTCGGTTTACAAAACCGCTGCACTACCGCTGTGCTACGCCGGCGCTCCCAGCGCATCGTGCAGAAAAATGAATCCGGCCTTCTGCCCGAACGATGCGCTCACTCGAAGAACGAGCATCGAACCCAAAAGTGAAACCCACTTGTTCCCGCCCGACGCTCTAGCGTGGTCAGGTAGCAGCACCAAGGCGGGGAAGCAAGTTCCATCGAAACAGAAAAATTAAGTGTTCCAGCGCACCGAAACCATCCTCCGGCTGTGGAATTGTCAAGGAAATGATTGACAAGGAGACGGTGCCATGATGGCCGCAAGGGTTTCTGACATAAAGCGAAAATCCCCGGAAGGGGGCAGATTCCAGCTCGCTGTTTCGGTTGTGCTCGCCGCCGGATTCCTGTTTGCCGCGATGCCTTCGGAGGCGGCCCACGCAGTCTCGCCCGCCCGCCCCGATGCCAAGGCGCTCAAGGAGAAGATCGCTGAAAACGCCGCCCAGGATGTGGAGGAGACGGGCTCGATCCAGTCCGACACGTCCACCTGCAGCAAGTCCCGCCAGCGCCTCTTCGTGGAGGGTGAAGGCTGGATCGTCCGGAAGGTGACGACCTGCTACTGAGTGCAATCGTTCCGGGCCCAACGAAAAGCCCCGCCGTGAGGCGGGGCTTTCCTTTGTCCGTGGAGGGCAGTCTTTAGTTGCCTTCGTAGGTCATGATGTCGCGATCCTTCGTCTCCGGCATGAACAGGAGGCCGACCACGAAAGTCATGAGAGCGATCACGATCGGGTACCAGAGACCGGAGTAGATATCGCCGGTCGAGGCGACGATGGCGAAGATCGCCGGAGGCAGGAAGCCGCCGAACCAGCCGTTGCCGATGTGGTAGGGCAGCGACATGCCGGAGTAGCGGATGCGCGTCGGGAACAGTTCGACGAGCAGCGCAGCGATCGGGCCGTAGACCATGGTCACGTAGATGACCAGGATCGTCAGCAGGCCGATCATCGCCCAGATCTGGCCGTTCAGGCCGGTCTTGTTGATGTTCGCCTTGGCCGGGTCGTCCGCGGTGGGATAGCCGGCAGCCTGGGCGGCCGTCACGATGTTCTTGGCGAAGTCGGCATCCACGGGGACGTTGTTGCCCGCGATGGACACGGTGGTCTCGGAGCCCGCCGGGCCCGGGACGAGGTCATACTTGATGGCCGCATTCGCCAGAGCCCTGCGCGCGGTGTCGCAAGGAGCCGTGAAGGTCCGCACGTTCACCGGATCGAAGAGCGAGCCGCAGGTCGCCGGATCGGCGGTGACGGTCGCGTGCACGTTCGTGAGCGCGGCGGCAAGGGTCGGGTTGCCGACCTTGGTCAGGGCGCCGAAGAGCGGGAAGTAGGTGATCGCGGCGATCAGGCAGCCCGCCAGGATGATCGGCTTGCGTCCGACCTTATCGGAGAGCCAGCCGAACACCACGAAGAATGGCGTGCCGATTGCCAGCGCAGCCGCGATGAGGATGTTGGCGGTCGTGCCGTCAATCTTCAGGGTCTGCGTGAGGAAGAACAGGGCGTAGAACTGGCCCGTGTACCACACTACGGCCTGGCCGGCGGTGCCGCCGAGCAGGGCGATGAGGGCGATCTTGCCATTCTTCCAGTTGCCGAAGGCCTCGGAGAGGGGCGCCTTCGAGGCGGTACCCTCGGCCTTCATCTTCTGGAAGGCCGGCGATTCCTGCAGCTGGAGACGGATCCAGATCGACACGGCGAGCAGGACGATCGAGACCAGGAACGGCACGCGCCAGCCCCAGGCCGCGAAGGCTTCGGCCGACATGCTCAGGCGGAGGATCAGGATGACGATGAGCGACAGGAACAGGCCCACCGTCGCGGTGGTCTGAATCCAGGAGGTGTAGTAGCCGCGACGGCCCTGCGGCGCGTGCTCGGCCACGTAGGTAGCGGCACCGCCGTACTCGCCGCCGAGCGCGAGGCCCTGCAGAAGGCGGCAGGTGATGAAGGCGATCGGCGCGATGATGCCGATGGAGGCGTAGCCCGGCAGCAGGCCGACGATGAAGGTCGAAAGACCCATCACCAGCATGGTGACGAGGAAGGTGTACTTGCGGCCGATCAGGTCACCGAGGCGGCCGAAGAAGAGGGCGCCGAACGGGCGAACCGCGAAGCCGGCGGCGAAGCTCAGCAGGGTGAAGATGAAGCCTGCCGTCGGGTTCACGCCCGAGAAGAAGTTTGCCGAGATGTTCGCGGCGAGCGAACCGGCAAGGTAGAAGTCGTACCATTCGAAGATCGTGCCGGCGGAGGAGGCCAGAATGACCTTCCTCTCCTCGGCGCTCATCGGGCGGGCCGTGCCGGCCGCCCGTGTTGTGGCTGCTGTTGCCATAGCGTTCCCTTCCATGTTGGCAAGCCCGGTTTTCCGGGTCTCCAAGCGTCAAGCGAAGCATCTGCCGCTTGAGCTGAGGCATCATGGCCACCCACGGTGACCAAGAATCCATCGATGGTCAGGCTATCGCGGCCGCAACTCTCCACAATTCTCAATTCGTATTTGCGACTTCCGTCTAAGAATGTTTGGCTAGGACGAAAAAGCTATTTCGAGTCAATGGCTTGGTTGCCAGGCTTCGACTCAGGCTCCCGGCTTGGCGACTGCCTTGGCCACAGCGAAAAGCGTGATTGCCGCGGCGTTCGAGACGTTGAGACTCTTGATCGCTCCCGGCATGTCGAGCCGGCCGATCGAGTCGCAGCATTCCCGGGTCCGCTGGCGCAGGCCCTTGCCTTCCGATCCGAGCACCAGGACGAGGGGCAGCTTCAGCTCCAGCTCGTCGATGCGGTTCTCACCTTCCGAATCGAGGCCGATTCGCTGGAAGCCGCGCTCGCCGAGGGCCGTGAGCGTGTCGCCCAGGTTTTTCACGATCATGAAGGGCACGTGCTCGAGGCCGCCCGAGGCGGATTTCGCGAGCACGCCCGTGGCCGCAGGGCTGTGCCGGGCCGTAGTGATGATCGCTTCCACGTCGAAGGCGGCCGCCGTCCGCACGATGGCACCCACATTGTGAGGATCGGTGATCTGGTCGAGCGCGAGCACCAGGCGCTGTCCGCTCAAGGTGTCCACGGAAGGCGAGGGCAGGGGATCGGCCTCGGCGTAGAGGCCCTGATGAACGGCGTCGGGCTCCAGCAGGCGGTTGATCTCGTCCGGGCGCACCATCTCGGGCTGGAGGGGGAGAGGGACGTTCTCTTCCTGCAGGCGGCGCAGGGAATTCTCGGTGGCGAGCAGGCGGCGAATCGTGCGCCTGCCGTTGCGAAGCGCCTCCACCACCGGGTGCCAGCCGTAGAGAATCGTGGTGTCGATCTCGTGGGGCGGGCGCCATCCTTGCGGGTCGCGGCGACCCTGCCTCTTGCCCTGCGGGCGCTGGAAACGGGGCTTGCGGGTGTGGGGAGGGCGGTCGCTCATGATGCTTTCGATCTCGTGGAGGGGTGCATGCCCATAGCACGGCGCGCGCGCATTCACGATCCATCTCACAAACATTGCGCTTTGCTGTTGACACCGGCCATGAGGCTCACCATAAGAGCGCCACCGAGCGGTTGCACCATCGTGAAGCGCCTCGGTCGAATACCTCGGCGCGCTGCGTCAGGGTTGGTTCAAGGGGGAATGTCCCGAGCGGCAAAGGGGGCGGACTGTAAATCCGCTGGCTATGCCTTCGTAGGTTCGAGTCCTACTTCCCCCACCATCCAACCGCAACGCATGCGGGTGTAGCTCAATGGTAGAGCAGCAGCCTTCCAAGCTGAATACGGGGGTTCGATTCCCCTCACCCGCTCCAACTCTCCTCCTCAACCGAAGCGAAGCCTGCCCACGATTCTGCTCGTTCGCCGGGCGGGCCCGAACGCGCCTGACGATCAGTCGCGGCGCTCGATGACGGTGTATTCCGCCTCGATCACGCCGTCCTCCGGCTCCGGCCGGGCTGCCGGCCTTCTGCGCCGGAGATAGGCGTAGAGGATGATCCCGCCGATGAGCGCCAGCGGCAGAATCACGACGAACCCCACCAGCACCACGACCAGGAGCGCCGCCGCGGCCAGGAGGCCGGCGGCAAGTCTGGCCAATGTGCTCCACGGGCCTCTCGGTGGCGCTCCCGAGGAGCGGATAAGATAAATCGTCCTCATGATGGTCTCCCTGGCAGCGTGACGGATTCGGATCGCCCAGGCGACGCCAAGTCTTCGCCATGGGCCTGAAAACGGCAAGGGCAGGCGGAGTGACAATCCGTCCTGCCCTTCGGCTCCACTCTTTAATGAGAGGCGTTCAGTGATGCTCGGTCTGCGTCATGCGGTCGACGAAGGCGATGCCGATGGCCGAGAGGATGAAGACCGCGTGGATCGTCGTCTGGAGGATGATTCCGGTGACCGTGTAGGTGCTTTTCTCAGTCCCCACGACGCCCGCTTCGATGAAGGTGCGCAGGAGATGGATCGAGGAGATGCCGATGATGGCCATCGCCAGCTTGACCTTGAGAATGCCGGCATTGACGTGGCCCAGCCATTCGGGCTGGTCGGGGTGTCCCTGAAGGTTGAGGCGCGAGACGAAGGTCTCATAGCCGCCGACGATGACCATGACCAGGAGGTTCGAGATCATCACCACGTCGATCAGCCCGAGCACCACGAGCATGATCTGCATCTCGGAGAAGTCGACGGAGTGCATGACGAGATGGACCAGTTCCTTCAGGAACAGGAACACGTAAACGCACTGGGCCACGATGAGGCCGAGATACAGGGGAAGCTGAAGCCAGCGGGAGCTGAAGATGAGAAGGGGCAGCGGCTTGAGCGGCGCCGGCCGGACCGGCGCGGGCTTGTCGTGGATGTGGTCCATGGGTTTCGTCAGGTGAGAGGGTTTGTGACTGAGAACGTTTGCGGCATGGCCGCGAAACGGCCAAGCCGGATATGCAAGCTCGACCGTACGAGCGCAAGGCGTCCGAGGGCCCCAATTCCTTTGCTTCCTCAAGGGCAGACCGCCCAGCCGGGGAGGGGCGTCGCGGACATTCCGCCGGAACTGGGAACAGCCCCGTCAATTTCGCTTGCAAAGACGTGAAGGAAAGACGAAATAGCGACTGCGGTTCAGCACATCCTCACCGCGGCGGTGCCGGCCTCCCTGGGGCCGCCCTCCGGGCTGCCAGCTTGGATTTCCCGGCTGTTTTCCGATGTTCCGGCATGCCTGAGGCTGCGCGTCTCCCGCCTTGACGACGCTTCCCCGGCTGGCTCGGTCGACCGAGTCATCCAAAACTATGCGACCTAATATCGAAATTGGCTCTTGCGCAAAGAGCACAACCGCAATATCGGGACGCCCTAGGTTTTTTGTTCCTGGCCTATGCAAGGTAGAGATCAATGGCGAAGGAAAAGTTTGAGCGGACGAAGCCGCACTGCAACATCGGAACGATTGGTCACGTTGACCATGGCAAGACGTCGCTGACGGCGGCGATCACGAAGG
>Ga0180217_1001193_pt1 | contig 30508 bp, 30 predicted proteins | sample eDN3rd37CBELigOP_FD_128521 | JGI IMG/M metagenome (GOLD analysis project Ga0180217, IMG submission 128521) | Enriched Organic Plus compost microbial communities from Emeryville, California, USA - eDNA 3rd pass 37_C BE-Lig OP (version 2) (version 2) ... | reverse complement strand
GCTCCGGGCGGCGCGTGATCTTCCGCTCGAGCATGTAGGAGCCGAAGGAGGAGAGCGCCGCGCCGCCTCCCGGCAGGATGCCGAGTGCCGTACCAAGAACGGTACCGCGTACCGAGGCGGGGATGGCGTAGCGCCATTCCTCGCGCGAGAGCCAGAGTGGGCCGCGTTTTGCGATGCGGCCCTCACGGATCTCCGGCTTCTCAAGGTTCAGCATGATCTCGGCGACGCCGAACAGGCCCATGGCGAGAGCCACGAAATTGATGCCGTCGGAAAGCTCCGGCACGCCGAAGGTGAAGCGCTGCTGGCCGGTCTGCACATCGGTGCCGATCAGCCCGAAGGCGACGCCCAGCACCACCATGCATACGGCCTTGAGAACGCTGCCTTGCGCCAGGACACAAGCGACAATGAGGCCGAGCAGCATCAGTGCAAAATAGTCGGCTGGACCGAAGGAGAGTGCCACCTCCGTCAGCAGCGGGCCGGAGGCCGCGACCACGACCGTGGCGACCGAGCCGGCGAAGAAGGAGCCGAGTGCAGCCGCGGCCAACGCCGCGCCGGCACGGCCCTGCTGCGCCATCTTGTGGCCTTCGATGGCGGTGACCACGGCTGATATCTCGCCCGGCAGATTCAGCAGGATCGCCGTGGTCGAGCCACCATACTGCGAGCCGTAATAGATGCCCGCCAGCATGATGATGGCCGTCGTCGGTTCCACGCCGAAGGTCAGCGGCAGCAGCAACGAGATGGTTGCTGTGGGCCCTAGACCAGGCAACACGCCGATCGCGGTGCCAATCAGGGCGCCGAGAAAGGCGAAGGTCAGGTTGTGGATGCTAAGGGCGACGTCGAAGCCGAGGGCGAGGTTCTCCAACATAATGTCGCCTTAGCTCCAAAGTGCGGCGCGCACAACGCGGCAATTGCATCGCGTCGCGCCATCCCATGGACGGCGACGGTCGTCCTCCCCGTCGGTCATATGTTGCGTCCAGCTCCGGAAATGATCGCAATGGATGCTGGCACCCCGGACGAGGCGCCGGTGCCGCAACTCTCCGGAGCGGCCCCGGTTCCGCGCATTGTGGGCTGGCATTGCGATTGGCCGGCCCGCAGCGCCTTCGTGCTTGACCTGGGGCCGGCGCCCGCGTAGTGAAGCGCGCTGATCGGGATGGCCCGGTCCCTACGGTCGCCCCAAGGTGGGGCGGCTCCGCCGCTCCGCGAAGGCTCGCGCAGCGGCGCGTTCCGTTTTGGGGCGATCGCAATGCGGCGATGATCCCTGGCCGGAACGGCAGGCCACTGCCCGGGTACAGGAAGGACCAACGGCCGCGGATGTTCGAGGCGCTGTCGAACAGGCTGAACGGGGTCTTCGACCGGCTGCGCCGCCGCGGCGCGCTGTCGGAGGCCGATGTGCAGGAAGCGTTGCGCGAGGTGCGCGTGGCGCTGCTGGAGGCCGATGTCGCCCTGCCCGTGGTGCGCGACCTGATCGCCAAGGTGCGCGAGCGGGCAGTGGGGCAGGAGGTGATCCGCTCCGTCTCCCCGGCGCAGCAGGTCATCAAGATCGTCCATGACCGGCTGGTGGAGGCGCTGGGCGGCGGCGAGGGCGAGGACGGCGCGCGGGGGCTCGACCTGAACGCCCCGGCGCCGGTGCCGGTGCTGATGGTCGGCCTGCAGGGCTCGGGCAAGACCACGACCTCGGGCAAGATCGCGCTGCGCCTGCGACTGCGGGAACGGAAGAAGGTGCTGCTCGCCTCGCTCGACGTGCAAAGGCCGGCGGCGCAGCTCCAGCTCCAGCAGCTGGCCGAGCGGGCGGAGGTCGCGAGCCTACCGATCATCCCCGGGCAGGGGCCGCTTGAGATCGCTGCGCGCGCGATGGATGTGGCGCGGCGCGAGCTCTACGACGTGGTGGTCCTGGACACCGCCGGCCGCCTGGCGATCGACGAGGCGTTGATGGACGAGGTGGCGGCCGTGAAGGCCGCGACGCGCCCGCATGAGACGCTGCTGGTGGTGGACGCCATGACCGGCCAGGACGCGGTGAACACCGCCAAGGCCTTCCAGGAGAAGGTGGGCGTCACCGGCATCGTCATGACCCGGGTGGATGGCGATGCGCGCGGCGGCGCGGCGCTGTCCATGCGCGCCGTGACGGGGGCGCCGATCAAGCTGCTCGGCGCCGGCGAGAAGCTGGAGGCGCTGGAGGATTTCCACCCCGACCGCATCGCCGGCCGCATCCTGGGCATGGGCGACATCGTCTCCCTCGTGGAGCGCGCGGCGGAGACGATCGACCGGGACGAGGCGGAGAAACTCGCCGCCCGGATGCAGAAGGGGCAGTTCACGCTGGAGGACTATGCCAGTCAGCTGAAACAGATTGGCAAGATGGGCAGCCTCTCCGGCATCCTCGGCATGCTGCCTGGCATCGGCAAGATGAAACAGCAGATCGAGGACGCGAATCTCGACCAGACCGTGCTGAAGCGCCAGGCCGCCATCATCGGCAGCATGACGCCGCAGGAGCGACGCAGGCCGGAGATCATCAAGGCCTCGCGCAAGCGCCGCATCGCCACGGGCTCCGGCACCACGGTGCAGGAGGTGAACCGGCTGCTGAAGCAGTTCGACGACATGTCCACGATGATGAAGCGCATGAACAAGATGGGCCAGAAGGGGCTGATGCGGGGCGGGCTCGCTTCGCTGCTGCCCCCTGGCATGCGGGGCGGCGGCGGTCGCCGCCCCTTCTGACGGCAGCTCTGGTCAAGGGAAAAAGAGAGACCGATGGGACTGAAGATCCGCCTCGCGCGCGCCGGCGCCAAGAAGCGCCCCTACTACCACATCGTGGTGGCCGACAGCCGCAGCCCGCGCGACGGCCGCTTCATCGAGAAGCTGGGCAGCTACAACCCGATGCTGCCGGCCGACCATGCCGAGCGCGTGCGGCTGCAGGATGAGCGCGTGCAGCACTGGCTGGGACAGGGCGCGGTGGCCACCGACCGCGTGGCGAAGTTCCTCGGCAAGGCCGGTCTTGCGCCGATGCCGGAGATCCGCGAGCAGCCGAAGAAGTCCGCGCCGAAGAAGAAGGCGCAGGAGCGCGCCGCCGCGGCCGCGGCGGGCTGAGGCGGAAGGCTGGCGCGGAGCACTGGTCGTGGCGGTCAGGCGCATTCTGGTGGGCGAGATCGGGCGGCCGCATGGCGTGCGCGGCCTGGTGAAGCTGAAGAGCTTCACGGCCGATCCGGCCGCCATCGCCTCCTACGGGCCGTTGACCGACGAGGCCGGCACGCGCCGCTTCGCCCTGACGCTGCTGTCCGAGGGGCTGGCGCGCATCGAGGGGGTGACGGATCGCGACGCGGCCGCGCGCCTCACCGGCACGCGGCTCTACGTGGAGCGCGACCGCCTGCCGCCGCCGGAGGAGGAGGAGTTCTACCTCGCCGACCTGATCGGCCTGCGGGTCGAGACGGAGGTGGGGGAGGAGCTTGGCCGGGTGACCGCCGTGGAGGACCATGGCGGCGGCGCCATCCTGGTGGTGGGCGACGGGAAGGAGGAGCGTCTGCTGCCCTTCACCCGGGCGGTGGTGCCGGAGGTGGACATCGCCGCCGGCCGCATCCTCGCCGTGCCGCCGGACGAGATCCTCGTCCCGCCCCAGCCTGGTGAGGACGCGGCGGCATGAGCTGGCGCGCCACCGTGCTGACGCTGTTCCCGGAGATGTTCCCGGGACCGCTCGGCCACTCCCTGGCGGGCAAGGCCCTGCGCGACGGGCGCTGGGAGCTCGAGCCGCTGGACATCCGCCGCTTCGCCACCGACCGCCACCGCACCGTGGACGACACGCCCTTCGGTGGCGGGGCGGGGATGGTCATGCGGCCGGATGTGGTGGATGCGGCCTGCGCGGCGGCCCTGGTCAGGGGTGCCGAGCGGCCGCTGGTCTGTCTGACGCCGCGCGGACGGCTGCTTGACCAGGCGCTGGTGCGCGACTTCGCCGCCGCGCCCGGCCTGATCCTGCTCTGCGGCCGTTACGAGGGCGTGGACCAGCGCGTGGTCGAGGCAAGGGACATGCTGGAGGTCTCCATCGGGGACTACGTGCTCTCGGGCGGGGAGCCGGCCGCGCTGGTGCTGCTCGATGCCTGCGTGCGGCTGCTGCCCGGCGTGATGGGCGCGGCCGCGAGCGCCGAGGAGGAGAGCCATGGCGCCTCCGGCCTGCTGGAATACCCGCACTATACCCGCCCGGCCGAATGGCAGGGCAGGGCGGTGCCGCAGGTCCTCCTCTCCGGACACCATGCGGAGGTGGCGCGATGGCGGCGCGAGGAGAGCGAGCGCATTACACGCGAGAGGCGACCCGACCTCTGGGCACGCCATGAACGGAACGCCGCGGCGGTGGCAGGCATTGCCGGCAATCCCGCCGCCGCCTAAAGCTTTGTACGAGAGGACCCGTGAGATGAACCTGTTGCAGCAGTTCGAGGCGGAGCAGATGGCCCGCCTCGTCGCCGCCCGCCCGGTGCCGGAATTCGCGCCCGGCGATACGGTGCGCGTCATGGTGAAGGTGGTCGAGGGCGAGCGCACGCGGACCCAGGCCTATGAGGGCGTGGTGATCGCGCGGTCCAACCGCGGCGTGAACAGCAACTTCACCGTGCGCAAGCTCTCCTACGGCGAGGGCGTGGAGCGCGTCTTCCCACTCTATTCGCCTGCCATCGCGGAGATCCAGGTGGTCCGCCGCGGCAAGGTGCGGCGCGCGAAGCTCTATTACCTGCGCGGGCGCACCGGCAAGGCGGCGCGCATCCAGGAGAGGCTGACCCCCAGGGGTGGCGCCTCCGCCGTGGCGGAAAGTCCTGCGGCGGCCGGCCAGCAGCTGGACCAGCAACAGAGTTGAGAAGCGTGCCCGGGCGCCGGCGGTCCCGGCGCCCGGGCACGGGCCGCGCCCGGCGCGGCGCTGAAGAGCGGGGGAGCGCATGTCCGCGCAGAAGCCAAAGACGCTGTTCGACAAGATCTGGGATACCCACGTCGTCGAGACGCTGCCGGACGGCACGGCGCTGCTCTACATCGACCTCCACCTTACGCATGAGGTGACGACGCCGCAGGCCTTCGACGGGCTGCGGCAGGCGGGGCGCAAGGTGCGCCGGCCGGACCTGACGCTCGCCGTGGTGGACCATAACATCGCCACCGATGCCAGCCGCCGCTCCGGTATCGAGGACCCCGAGAGCCGGCTGCAGGTCGAGACGCTGGAGAGGAACGTCGTCGAGTTCGGCGTGCCCTACATCCCGCTGCTGGATGACCGGCAGGGCATCGTGCACGTCATCGGGCCGGAGCTCGGGCGTTCGCTGCCTGGCATGACGATCGTCTGCGGCGACAGCCATACCTCGACGCATGGCGCCCTCGGGGCGCTCGCCTTCGGCATCGGCACCTCCGAGGTGGAGCACGTGCTGGCGACGCAGACCCTGCTGCAGAAGCCGGCGAAGAACATGCGCGTGCTGGTGGAGGGCAATCTCGCCGTTGGCTGCTCGGCCAAGGATATCGTGCTGGCGATCATCGGCCGGATCGGCACGGCGGGTGGCACGGGGCATGTGGTCGAGTATGGGGGCGACGCCATCCGCGCGCTCGACATGGCAGGGCGCATGACCGTGTGCAACATGTCCATCGAGGCCGGCGCGCGGGCCGGCATGGTGGCGCCGGACGAGACCACTTTCGACTTCATCCGCCGCACGCCGCACGGCCCGAGGGGCGAGGCCTTCGAGCAGGCGCTGCGCTGGTGGCGGACGCTTCCCTCGGATCCGGGCGCTCGGTTCGACAAGGAGGTGAGGCTGGAGGCGCATGCCATCGCGCCGCAGGTCACCTGGGGCACCAGCCCCGAAGCCGTTGCCCCGATCACCGGCGTGGTGCCGGACCCGGAGGCCGAGGCGGACGAGGCCAGGCGCGCGCAGATGCGCCGCATGGTCGAGTATATGGGCCTGACCCCGGGTCAGCGGCTGCAGGACCTGAAGGTGGACGTGGTCTTCATCGGCTCCTGCACCAACAGCCGCATCGAGGACATCCGTGCCGCCGCCGCCATCGCGCGGGGGCGCAGGGTGGCCGAAGGCGTGCGCGCCATGGTCGTGCCGGGCTCGGGCCTGGTGAAGAAGCAGGCCGAGGCTGAGGGGCTGGACCGCATCCTCACGGAGGCGGGCTTCGAGTGGCGGGAGCCGGGCTGCTCCATGTGCCTTGGCATGAATCCGGACAAGCTGACGCCGGGCCAGCGTTGCGCCAGCACCTCCAACCGCAACTTCGAGGGGCGGCAGGGGCCGGGCGGGCGCACCCATCTGCTGAGTCCGGCCATGGCGGCCGCGGCGGCCATCGCCGGGCGCCTGGCCGATGTGCGCGACTACCAGCCGAAGGAGGCGGTGTGATGCAGCCCTTCACCGTGCTGACCGGCATCGCCGCGCCGCTGCCGAAGGCGAATGTGGACACGGACCAGATCATCCCCGCCCGCTTCCTGAAGTCCATCAGCCGCAGCGGCTTCGGCAAGCACCTCTTCGCCAATTTCCGCTACCGCGAGGATGGTTCGGAGAACCCCGAATTCGTGCTGAACCAGGAGCCGTACCGCAAGGCGGAGATCCTGATCGCCTTCGAGAATTTCGGCTGTGGCAGCTCGCGCGAGCACGCACCCTGGGCGCTGCTGGATTTCGGCATCCGGTGCGTCATCGCGCCGGACTTCGCGGACATCTTCCACAACAACTGTTTCAAGAACGGCGTGTTGCCGGTGCGCCTGCCACACGCGATCTGTGAGCAGCTGATGGAAGATGCACGCATGGGTGGCAATGCGCGCGTCATCGTGGACCTGGAGCGCCAGGTGGTGGTGCGCCCCTCCGGCGAGGAGATCCCCTTCCAGGTGGACCCGCTGCGCCGGCACCTGCTGCTGAACGGTCTCGACGATATCGGCCAGACCCTGGAGCACGCGGCCGCCATCGACGCCTATGAGGCCAGGCAGCGCACGGCGCAGCCCTGGCTCGTGCCATGACGGCGCGCCCTATCCGCTGACGCTGCTCGCACCCAGGGAGAGACCGGTGCCATCAAACAAGAAACTTCTCGTCCTGCCGGGCGACGGTATCGGCCCCGAGGTGATGCGGGAGGTCCGCCGCGTCATCGACTGGATGGATCGCCGCCGTGCCATTTCCTTCGACATCGAGGAAGGCCTGGTCGGCGGCAGCGCCCTGGATGCCGAGGGCACGCCCTGCTCCGACGCCACGGTGGCGAAGGCCAGGGCCGCCGATGCCGTGCTGTTCGGCAGTGTCGGTGGCCCGAAATGGGACGCGCTGCCCTTCGACCGGCGGCCGGAGCTTGGCATCCTGCGGCTGCGCAAGGAACTCGGCCTTTTCGCCAATCTCCGTCCGGCCCTGGTGCTGGATCCGCTGGTCGAGGCTTCCTCCCTGAAGCCCGATCTCGTGCGCGGCCTCGACATCGTCATCGTCCGCGAATCGACAGGCGGCATCTATTTCGGCGAGCCGCGTGGCATCGAGACCATGCCGGACGGCAAGCGCCGGGGAATCGACACCGAGGTCTACACCGAGGACGAGATCGCCCGTGTGGCCCGCGTCGCCTTCGATCTGGCGTGCAAGCGCCGCAGGAAGGTGACCAGCGTCGAGAAGGCGAATGTGATGCAGTCCGGCCGTCTCTGGCGCGCCGTGGTGGGTGAGGTCGGCAAGGCGGAATATCCCGACATCGAGCTCGAGCACATGTACGCCGACAACTGCGCCATGCAGCTCTGCGCGCGGCCGAAGCAGTTCGACGTCGTCCTCGCCTCGAACCTGTTCGGTGACCTGCTGAGCGACCTGGCAGCGGCGTTGACCGGCTCGCTCGGCATGCTGCCCTCGGCGACGCTGGGCGCGGTGGACCCCGCGACCGGCAAGCGCCACGCGCTGTACGAGCCGGTGCATGGCAGCGCGCCGGACATCGCCGGCAGGGGCATTGCCAATCCCTGCGCCCAGCTTCTCTCCTTCGCCATGCTGCTGCGCTGGTCCTTCGGTCTGGAGGAGGACGCGAGGCTGCTGGAGACGGCGGTGGAGAAGGTGCTGGCTGGCGGCCTGCGCACGGCCGACATCATGCAGCCCGGCATGGCGCGCGTCGGTACCAGCGTGATGGGGGAGGCGGTGGTGCGGGAGCTCGACAAGCTCGCCGCCTGACGACGGGATGGGGGTTGCGGATGCGCCGCGCCTCCGCTATCTCCCGCCCCCCTGGGCGCCCGTAGCTCAACTGGATAGAGCATCAGACTACGGATCTGAGGGTTAGGGGTTCGAATCCTCTCGGGCGCGCCAGTCTCGCCGCAAAGGTCTGGGCCGGTTCCCGGCCCTTTTTCGTTTCCGCTTGGCACTGCCCGGTGTGCCTGCTACGGACCCTTGCCCGCTGACATTATTGTTGCAGCGCACCAAAGGCGGAAGAGTTGTCCACCACGCCCGCTGCCAATAGGCTCGAGGCTAGACGTTGGTCCGAGCCAAGAATGGCGCCTCAAAGCGGCTGCGTGGCGCCATGGCGCTGGTCGTCTCGACGCGACGCGGATGCCGCCATCGGCCGCGCGGTCCCAACGGCAGTTGCTGCTGAAACCCCCGTCCAAGGGCGGCTTGTCGATGCGTGATGCTTCACGGAGCCTGGGCGATCAGATCTACCGGCTATTGGTAGAGGCGGTGGTCGACTACGCCATCTATTTCCTCGACACCAAGGGCCGGATCAACAGCTGGAATCCGGGAGCACAGCGCCTCAAAGGCTATAGCGCCGCGGAGGTCATGGGGAAGCATTTCTCCCTCTTCTTCACCGAGGAGGACCGGCGTAACGGCAGGCCGGAAGCGGCCCTCGAGCGCACCCGGCGCGACGGCCGCTTCGAGAGCGAAGGCTGGCGGGTGCGCAAGGACGGCAGCCGCTTCTGGGCGCTGACCGTCCTCGACCTGGTCCGCGACGACGCCGGGCATCCTATCGGCTTCGCCAAGATCACGCGCGACATGACCCAGCGCCATGAGGCGCATCAGGCCCTGCTGGAGAGCGAGCGCCGTTTCCGCCTGCTCGTCCAGGGGGTTACCGACTACGCCCTCTTCATGCTCGACCAGGAAGGGAAGATCACGAACTGGAAGCCGGGCGCGGCGAAGATGAAGGGCTACACGGCCGAGGAGGTCATCGGCCACCACTTCTCCCGCTTCTACACGGAGGAGGATCGCGCGGCCGGGCTGCCTGCCCGGGCTCTGGCGCAGGCCAGGGCAACGGGTCGGTTCGAGGCGGAGGGGTGGCGCGTCCGCAAGGACGGGGGCCGCTTCTGGGCCAGCGTGGTGATCGACGCGATCCGCGACGAGGATGGCAACCTGCTAGGCTTCGCCAAGATCACCCGCGACATCACCGAGCGGCGCGAGGCGCAGCGCGCCGTCGAGGAGATGCGCACACAACTGGTCCAGGCGCAGAAGCTCGAAGCCCTGGGTCAACTCACCGGCGGTATCGCGCACGACTTCAACAACCTTCTCGAGGCCATCATCGGCGGGGTCGCGCTCGCGGAGAAGCTGGTGCAGGAGGATGAGAAGCTTGCAAGCATCCTCGCGGAGATGCGCAGGGCGGCGAGGCGGGGTGCCGCGCTGACACGGCAGTTGCTTGCCTTCTCGCGACGGGCACCGACGCAGCCGGAGACCATCGCGATCGCCTCCGGGCTGCGGCAGGCGGTGGGACTGTTCTCCCATACCCTGCGGGGCGACATCGAGGTGACGCTTCGGCTCGAGGACGACATCTGGCCGATCCATGCCGACCCGGCGCAGTTCGAGCTGGCGCTGCTCAACGTGGCGGTGAATGCCCGGGACGCGATGCCGCGGGGAGGGTCGCTCACGGTTTCTGCGCGCAACCGCGTCCTCGACGGCGAACCGGACGGTCTGCGTGGCCGGTTCGTTGCGGTGACCCTGCGAGACACCGGTGAGGGCATCCCGGAGGAGGTGCTGGGGCGCGTGTTCGAGCCGTTCTTCACGACCAAGCCGCTCGGCAAGGGGACCGGACTGGGCCTCAGCCAAGCTTATGGCTTCGCGCGGCAGGCGGGAGGAACCGTGATGATCGAAAGCGAGCCTGGCCATGGGACCGCGATCACCTTCCTGCTGCCCGCCGCCCGGGATGGCGAGGTTGCCGATACGACCGGGCCCGCACCGTCCCCTGTAGGGGCGACAGGCAATGGGGCGAAGGTGCTCGTGGTGGACGATGACCCGGTGGTCGGGCAACTCGCTGCCGAGATGCTGGAGAGTGCCGGCTATCGCGCCGTGGCCGTTGCCGAGCCGGAGGCTGCCCTGGACCGGCTCGGCGGCGATGAGCAGTTCGACGCGGTTCTGTCGGATGTACTGATGCCCGGCAGCATGAACGGCGTCGACCTCGCGCGTGAGATCAGGCGTCGATGGCCCGACCTGCCGGTGCTGCTGGCCTCCGGCTATGCCGGAAGCGTGGATGCCGAGTGGCAGGGCTTCCCGATTCTTCACAAGCCCTTCGCCACCTCGGAACTGGCGGTGGCGATCGCGACGCTGCTGGCACAGCAGCGCCACAAGCAATACATGCCGTGAGCGCGGGCCGGAGCGGGCGGCATGCCCTGCCGCGCCGCTCGGGCCGTCGGGCGGCTCCTGCCGAAGGGTGGAGCGGCTGAGCCCCGACCTCCCCTTACATCGGAATTTCCGATCCTGCGCCGCCTGCTTCCGTACGGCCGACCCGATCCTCGCCGGAGCGGCGCCGCGACCCCCCGCCCGAGCCATGGCCACAGGCGCGGGTGGCGCGGGGCCGCCGGGCGGGCAGGTTGCAAGGGGGATGAGCGGGTCCGGCGCGCCCGCATCTGCGAGGCATTCCGGAACGATCCGGAGGATGTGACGGTGGGCTGGGCCTTGTCCGGGTCGGCCACTCCCGGTATCCGCCGGGCCGGAAAACCTTGCGGAGATGCCCATGGCCGCCATCGTCGACATTCTCGCGCGCGAGATCCTGGACAGCCGCGGCAATCCCACGGTCGAGGCCGAGGTGGTGCTGGACAGTGGCGCGGTTGGTCGCGCCGCCGTGCCCTCCGGCGCCTCCACCGGGGCGCATGAGGCGGTGGAGCTGCGCGACGGCGACAAGGCGCGCTTCGGCGGCAAGGGGGTGCAGAAGGCCATCGCCAATGTGGAGGGCGAGATCTTCGACGCCCTCTCCGGCATGGACCCGACCGAGCAGGTCAAGATCGACGAGATCATGATCGAGCTGGACGGGACACCCAACAAGGCGCGCCTCGGCGCCAACGCCATCCTCGCGGTCAGCCTGGCGGTGGCCAAGGCCGCCGCCGAGGATCTGGGCCAGCCGCTCTATCGCTATGTCGGCGGCGTCTTCGCCCGCACCCTGCCGGTGCCGATGATGAACATCGTCAACGGCGGCAAGCATGCGGACAACCCGATCGACATCCAGGAATTCATGATCATGCCGGTCGCCGCCGGTACGGGGGCGGACGCGGCCCGCATCGGCGCAGAGATCTTCGCGAGCCTGAAGAAGGCGCTGCACGACGCAGGGCACAACACCAATGTGGGCGACGAGGGCGGCTTCGCGCCCAATATCGGCAGCGCGGACGAGGCGCTCGGCTTCATCGCCAAGGCCTGCGAGGCAGCCGGCCATCGGGTGGGCGAGGATGTGATGTTCGCCCTGGACTGCGCCGCGACCGAGTTCTTCAAGGACGGCCGATATGTGCTGGAGGGCGAGGGCAAGTCCTTCGACCAGGCCGGAATGGTGGACTATCTCGCCGGGCTCTGCGCCAAGTGGCCCATCATCTCCATCGAGGATGGCTGCGCCGAGGACGATTGGCAGGGCTGGGAGCTGCTGACCGAGCGGCTGGGAGGGAAGGTGCAGCTGGTTGGCGACGACCTGTTCGTCACCAACCCCGAGCGGCTGCGCCAGGGCATCGAGCGCGGCGTGGGCAATGCCATCCTGGTGAAGGTGAACCAGATCGGCACGCTGACTGAGACGCTCGAGGCCGTGGAGATCGCGCATCGCGCCGGCTACAAGGCGGTGATGTCGCACCGCTCGGGCGAGACGGAGGACGCAACCATCGCCGATCTCGCGGTCGCCACCAATTGCGGGCAGATCAAGACGGGCTCGCTGTCGCGCTCCGACCGGCTGGCCAAGTACAACCAGCTGATCCGGATCGAGCAGCAGCTCGGCCCGGCGGCGTGCTACGCCGGACGGACCATTCTCCGGCGCTGATCCGCGCGAGCCGGGACGACGCCCGGTGCCCATGGACCGGCTGGCGGTCGGCTGTCCGGTCCCGGCCCGCATGCGCGGGAGGCAGCCTCCGGCCTTGCCGGTGTCCGGTGCGCCGGGCGTTCCGTTCTCGCGGCCTGCGGTAACGGCAGTCTCGGTCGTCCCCGAGACGGCATCGCGTTGCCGGGCGACGGCGGTGGCGTGGCGCTCGGTACTCTCAGGGTGCTGCTGACCGCGCTGCCACAGGGGCTCGCCCAAGTGAATGCCGGACGGGGCGCCACGTCATTCGGCCTTGCAAATCCGCACAGGCACTGATCCTTTTGCACAAGACCGTTGCGATCGGGGGTTGCGTCGGCATGTCCTTTCTTCGGGCGTTGAAGCGGCGGGTGCGGGATGCCTTGCCGCCGCTCGGCTTCGCGGCGCTCTGCGGCTATTTCGCCTGGCACTCGGTGCATGGCGACTTCGGGCTAATGGCGCGTGAGCAGCGCCTCGCGGATATTGCCGAAGCAAAACAGATCCTGGCGCGCGTGGAAGCCGAACGAGACGCCCTGGAGCGCCGGGTGGGGGGCCTCCGCGGCGCCGAGCTCGACCGCGACCAGCTGGATGAGCGTGCCCGTGCGCTCCTGAACCTGGTCGGGCGGGACGAAATTGTCGTCCCCTACGCGCCGGAGCGGCGGTTGCGATAGGCCGTCCTGGCGTCACGAGTTGGGTGGACCCGCACCGGCAAGCCCGGCGCGGGTGTTTCCCGAGCGCAGGGCTCTGCCACGCACCGGATTGCCTGCCTTACCCTTGCGCGTGAGGTGGCCGAACTCCCCCGGTCAGGATGGTTTTGCATTTCCTGAGCCCGGAGCGGCGGCCCGGCGCCCGGGTTCGACCGATATGCCCGGAGTGCGGGCTGAACATGGCATCCATCGAAATCGCCGGCGGCGGGAGCGCGCTGCCTCTCCCGTCGGGCCCCGGCTGATGCCAGTCGCACGGGGTGCCTGCAGGTGCCCGGCCGGATGGCGGCCGATGCGCAGGGGGCGGATTCGGACAGAAGACTGCGCATGACACCCCCCTTTCTTCGTGATCCTTTCGTGCGGGGGGGCGGCCCTGAACGGCCGTGTCCCGGCGGCCGAATTCGATGCCGGAAGGCAAATAACCAGAATTCGGTTAATCGTCGTATTGCGTTGCACCATCAGGATTTTTTCCAATCCAGCTCGCTTGAAGAGCGGCGGGTGCCCGCGTAAGTCGGGCGTGGTCGAGTGGGATCGGAGATGACCGCCATGGCCCAGGCAGCGGAGAGCGCGGCGTCCAGGCGCCGAAGCCGGGGGACGAAGGAACCGCCGATGAGCCGCGAGCAGTTGCTGCAGGCCTACCGCGACATGCTGCTGATCCGCCGCTTCGAGGAGAAGGCCGGCCAGCTTTACGGCATGGGGCTGATCGGCGGCTTCTGCCACCTCTATATCGGCCAGGAGGCCGTGGTGGTGGGCATGCAGATGTGCCTCGAGCCCGGCGACCAGGTGATCACCAGCTACCGCGACCACGGGCACATGCTGGCCACCGGCATGGAGGCCCGCGGCGTCATGGCGGAGCTGACGGGGCGCATCGGCGGCTACTCCAAGGGCAAGGGCGGCTCGATGCACATGTTCAGTCACGAGAAGGGCTTCTACGGCGGGCATGGCATCGTCGGCGCCCAGGTCTCGATCGGCACGGGCCTTGCCTTCGCCAACTGGTACCGCGGCAACCGTAGCGTCTGCCTGACCTATTTCGGCGAGGGCGCGTCCAACCAGGGCCAGGTGTACGAGAGCTTCAACCTGGCGGCGCTGATGAAGCTGCCGGTGGTCTACATCATCGAGAACAACAAGTACGGCATGGGCACCAGCGTGGAGCGTGCCAGCGCCTCGCGCGACCTGTCGAAGAACGGCACGCCCTGGGGCATTCCGGGCGAGCAGGTGAACGGCATGGACGTGACCGCGGTGAAGGAGGCCGGGGAGCGTGCTGTGGCGTACTGCCGCGCCGGCAACGGTCCTTATCTGCTGGAGATGAAGACCTACCGGTACCGCGGCCACTCGATGTCCGACCCGGCGAAGTACCGCACGCGCGAGGAAGTGCAGAAGATGCGCGAGCAGTCCGATCCGATCGAGACCGCGCGCAAGATGCTGCTGGAGCAGGGCGCGACAGAGGCGGAGCTGAAGAAGCTGGACGACGAGGCGAAGGCGGTCGTGCAGGAGGCCGCCGACTTCGCCCAGGCGAGCCCCGAGCCGCCCGAAAGCGAGCTCTGGACCGACGTGCTGGTCGAGGGGGCGCGCTGAGATGGGCACGCAGATCCTGATGCCGGCGCTCTCGCCCACCATGACGGAGGGCAAGCTCGCCCGCTGGCTGAAGCGGGAGGGCGAGGAGGTCCGTGCCGGCGACGTGATCGCCGAGATCGAGACCGACAAGGCCACCATGGAGGTGGAGGCGGTGGACGAGGGGACGCTCACGCGCATCCTGATTCCCGAGGGCACCGAAGGCGTGGCGGTGAACACGGCGATTGCCGAACTGAACGGCGGTGGGCCGGCCATGGCGGCGCCGTCGCAGCCGGGCGCCGGCGCGGCGGGAGGCAAGCCCTCCGAGCAGCGTGAGGTCGCGGCGCCGCTGCCACAGGCGGAGGATCACGGCGCGGTCGCGGCGCGCGGCGAGACGCGGAGCGAGGGCGCGGCCAAGGCCGGCGAGGCCGCGGCAGCGCCGGAAAAGGACTGGGGGCCGACGAAGCCGGTCACCGTGCGCGAGGCGCTGCGCGACGCCTTGGCGACCGAGATGCGCGCCGACCCCGACGTGTTCCTCATGGGCGAGGAGGTAGCGCAGTATCAGGGGGCCTATAAGATTTCCCAGGGTCTGCTGGACGAGTTCGGCCCCAAGCGCGTGATCGACACGCCGATCACCGAGCATGGCTTCACCGGCATGGCGGTAGGCGCGGCCTTCGCGGGGCTGAAGCCCGTCGTGGAGTTCATGACCTTCAACTTCTCCATGCAGGCGATCGACCAGATCATCAACTCGGCCGCCAAGACGCTGTACATGTCGGGCGGCCAGGTCAGATGCCCCATCGTCTTCCGCGGGCCGAACGGCGCGGCTGCGCGCGTCGCCGCGCAGCACAGCGGCGAGTTCTCGAGCTGGTACGCGCATGTCCCCGGGCTGAAGGTGCTGGCGCCCTGGTCCTCGGCCGACGCGAAGGGGCTGCTGCGGGCCGCCATCCGCGACCCGAATCCCGTGATCTTCCTGGAGAACGAGATCCTCTACGGGCACAGCTTCGAGTGCCCGGTGGCCGAGGACTTCATCCTGCCGATCGGCCGGGCGAAGATCGAGCGCCCGGGCAAGGACGTGACCATCGTCGCCTTCTCCATCGGTGTCACCTGGGCGATGCAGGCGGCGGAGGATCTGGCCGGGCAGGGGATCGAGGCGGAGGTGATCAACCTGCGCTCCATCCGGCCGCTGGATGCCGAGACCATCGCGGCGTCGGTGCGCAAGACCAACCGCCTCGTCAGTCTGGAGGAAGGGTGGCCCTTCGCCGGCATCGGCGCCGAGGTGGCGATGCAGGTGACGGAGCTCGCCTTCGACTGGCTGGATGCCCCACCGGTGCGCGTCAGCGGCAAGGACGTCCCGATGCCCTATGCGGCGAACCTCGAGAAGCTGGCGCTGCCTTCGGTCGCGGAGATCGTCGATGCCGCCAAGCGCGTGACCTACCGGTAGGGGCGGAGGGCGGCCATGGCCACGAACATCCTGATGCCGGCGCTCTCGCCCACCATGACGGAGGGCACGCTGGCGCGCTGGCTGAAGAGGGAAGGCGACAAGGTCCGTGCCGGCGACGTGATCGCCGAGATCGAGACCGACAAGGCCACCATGGAAGTGGAGGCGGTGGACGAGGGCGTGCTGGGCAGGATCCTCGTCGCCGATGGCACCCAGGGCGTGAAGGTGAACGACCCGATCGCGGTGCTGGTGGAGGAGGGCGAGGAGGTGCCGGCGGGGGGTGCCGCGCCGCGCGCCGCCGAGGCCGTCTCTCCGTCCCAGCCTGCGGCGCTGCAGGCGGTGCAGGATGCGGGCGGCAAGGTGGCCGGGGCGGCGGAGCAGCCGGTGGCGATGCCGGCCGCGCAGCCGCAGGCCGCAGCGCCGGCGCCGGGCCCGAAGCCGAACGGCCACGCCGCTCCGACCGGCGGCGACCGCATCTTCGCCAGCCCGCTGGCGCGTCGCATGGCGCTGCAGGCCGGGCTCGACCTCTCCGGCATCGCCGGCAGCGGCCCGAACGGGCGCATCGTGAAGGCGGATATCGAGGCGGCGCTGGCCCGCGGACCGGCTGCGGCACCAGCGCCGCAGGCCGTGCCTGCGGCCGCACCGCAGCCTGCCGCCAGGGCGCCGGCACCGCCCGTGACCGCGCCGCACACGGCCGTGCCCAACAGCACGGTTCGCAAGGTGATCGCCCGACGCCTCGCGGAATCGAAACAGACCATCCCGCATTTCTACGTGGTGATGGACTTCCATATCGACGCGCTGCTGAAGCTGCGCGCCGATCTGAACGCCAAGTCGCCGAAGGAGGGGCCGGGCGCCTTCAAGCTCTCGGTGAACGACCTGGTCATCAAGGCGGTCGCCACCACGCTGCGGCGCTTTCCCACCGTCAACGCCATGTGGACGGAGGAGGCGATCCTGCAGTTCGACGACGTGGACATCTCGGTTGCCGTTGCCACGCCCGCCGGCCTGATCACCCCCATTGTCCGCAAGGCCGACCAGAAGGGCCTGGCGGCGATCAGCAACGAGATGAGGGACCTGGCCGCGCGGGCCAGGACCGGCAAGCTGAAGCCCGAGGAATTCCAGGGCGGCGGCTTCTCCATCTCCAACATGGGCATGTACGGGGTGCGCGAGTTCAGCGCCATCATCAACCCGCCGCAGGCCGCCATCCTGGCGGTCGCGGCCGGGGAGCAACGGCCGGTCGTGAAGGATGGCGCGCTGGCGATCGCGACGGTGATGACCTGCACCCTCTCCGCGGACCATCGTGTCGTCGACGGCGCGCTGGCCGCGGAGTTCATGCAAGCGCTGAAGGGCGTGGTGGAGGACCCGCTGAGCCTCATGCTGTGACGGCAGCGGGGCTGACACTGCGCGACGCGACGCCGAAGGACCTGTCCCTGGTCCTCCACCTCGTCCGCGCGCTGGCGGAATACGAGCGCCTGTCGCACGAAGCGGTGGCGACGGAGGAGGACTTCCGGCGCTTTCTCTTCGGTGAGCCGCGGCGGGCGGAGGCGCTGATCGCGGAATGGGATGGGGCGCCGGCAGGCTTCGCCGTCTGGTTCTACAGCTTCTCCACCTTTCTCGGGCGGCCATCGCTGTATGTCGAGGACGTGTTCGTCGAGGCGGCGCACCGCGGCAAGGGTATCGGCCGCGCCATCTTCCGCCATTTGGCGCGCCATGCGCTGGCGCGGGGCTGCGGACGGATGGAATGGTCCGTGCTGGCGTGGAACGCCCCCTCCATCGCCTTCTACCGCTCCCTCGGTGCCCGGCCGCGCGAAGGGTGGATCCTGAAACGACTGACCGGGCCGGCGCTCGCCGCGCTCGCGGAGGAGAGCTGACCTGATGGCCGACCAGAGCTTCGACCTGATCGTGCTGGGCGGCGGCCCCGGCGGCTATGTTGCCGCCATCCGCGCCGCGCAGCTCGGCATGAAGACCGCGGTGGTGGAGCGCGAGCACCTGGGCGGCATCTGCCTCAACTGGGGCTGCATCCCGACCAAGGCGCTGCTGCGCTCGAGCGAGATCAACCACCTGCTGCATACGCTGGATGCTTATGGCTTCGCCGCCGACAACATCCGTTACGACATGGCGAAGGTGGTCAAGCGCTCCCGCGCCGTCGCGGGGCAGCTATCCGCCGGCGTGAAGCACCTGTTGCGCAAGAACAAGGTCACGGTCTTCGATGGACATGGCCGGCTGGCGGGCAAGGGCAGGCTGGCGGTGACGAGGGACGGCAAGCCGGTCGCCGAGCTTGCCGCGCCGCATATCGTCCTGGCCACCGGCGCCCGCGCCCGTGTCCTGCCGGGCGTCGAGCCGGACGGCAGGCTGATCTGGACCTACAAGGAGGCCATGGTGCCGGAGGCGCTGCCGAAACGTCTGATCGTCATCGGCTCGGGCGCCATCGGCAGCGAGTTCGCCAGCTTCTTCCTCAACATGGGTGCCGAGGTCACGCTGGTCGAGGTGCTGGACCGCATCCTGCCGGTCGAGGACGCCGAGATCAGCGCCTTCGTCCGCAAGGCCTTCGAGAAGCAGGGCATGAAAGTGCTGACCGGCGCGAAGGTGCAGGGCGTCCGCAAGGGCGCGAACGATGTCACCGCCATCGTGGAGGCCGGCGGCAAGGTGCAGGAGATCACGGCCGACCGCCTGATCTCGGCCGTCGGCATCGTCGGCAATGTGGAGGAGATCGGGCTCGAGGGCACAGGCGTGAAGGTGGACCGCACCCATGTCGTGATCGACGAATGGTGCCGCACCGGCGAGCCTGGCCTCTATGCCATCGGCGACCTGACGGGGCCGCCCTGGCTCGCGCACAAGGCGAGCCATGAGGGTGTGCTCTGTGTCGAGCGGATCGCCGGGCTGGAGGGCGTGCACCCGCTGGACACCTCGAACATCCCGGGCTGCACCTATTGCCGTCCACAGGTCGCCTCGGTCGGCCTGACGGAGGAAGCCGCACGCAAGGCCGGGCACGAGGTGCGCATCGGCCGCTTCCCCTTCATCGGCAACGGCAAGGCCATCGCGCTCGGCGAGCCGGAGGGAATGGTCAAGACGGTGTTCGATGCCAGGACGGGTGAGCTTCTCGGCGCCCATATGGCCGGCCCCGAGGTGACGGAGCTGATCCAGGGCTACACCATCGCCAAGACCCTGGAGACGACGGAGGCGGAGCTGATGGAGACCATCTTCCCGCACCCGACCCTCTCCGAGGCGATGCACGAGGCTGTGCTTGATGCCTACGGCCGGGTGATCCACATCTAGGGCGGCAACCGGACCGTCAGCCTATGTCCACGCGCATCGAGATCGACCACCGGCGGCCGGCGGCCCTCAAGGGGGCAGTACGGCATCCGGAGAAGGTGCATCGGCCCGACAACCCGATCCAGCGGAAGCCCGCCTGGATCCGGGTGAAGGCGCCGACCCATCCCGTGTACCACGAGACACGGTCGCTGATGCGTGAGAACCGCCTGGTCACGGTCTGCGAGGAGGCGGCCTGCCCGAATATCGGCGAATGCTGGTCTCAGCGCCACGCCACCATGATGATCATGGGCGAGACCTGCACCCGTGCCTGCAGCTTCTGCAACGTGGCGACCGGCGTGCCGCGGCCGTTGGAGCCGGATGAGCCGCAGCGCGTGGCCGATGCGGTGGCGAAGCTCGGCCTGAACCACGTGGTGATCACCAGCGTGGATCGCGACGATCTGCCGGACGGTGGCGCTGAGCATTTCGCCCGCACCATCCGCGCCATCCGCGCCGCGGCGCCCGGCACCACGATCGAGGTGCTGACGCCCGACTTCCTGCGCAAGGAAGGCGCGCTGGAGGTGGTGGTGGAAGCCCGACCCGATGTCTTCAACCACAATCTGGAGACGGTGCCGAAGCTCTATCCCACCGTCAGGCCGGGCGCGCGTTACTATCACTCCTTGCGGCTGCTGGACCGGGTGAAGCAGCTCTCCCCCTCGATCTTCACCAAGTCCGGCCTGATGGTCGGGCTGGGCGAGACGCGGATCGAGGTGCTGCAGGTGATGGACGACCTGCGCAGCGCCGAAGTGGATTTCCTGACCATCGGCCAGTATCTGCAGCCCACGGTGAAGCACGCCGCCGTGGACCGTTTCGTCACGCCGGAGGAGTTCGAGGACTACGCCCGGATGGCACGGAGCAAGGGGTTCCTGCTGGTCTCCGCGACACCGCTGACCCGCAGCAGCTATCATGCGGACCGCGACTTCGCCGCCCTCCGGGCGGTGCGGAACGCGCAACTTGCTGCTCCCGGCGCGCATCCGGCCTGACGGCATGCCCACTCACGCCGAGAGGAAGATCCTCCGCTATACGCCGGAGCAGCTCTTCGAACTGGTTGCGGATGTCCGCCGCTACCCAGAGTTCCTGCCCTGGTGCGTCGGGGCACGCGTCGTTTCGCGCACCGATGGCGAACTGGTGGCGGATCTCACCATCGGCTTCAAGATGTTCCGTGAAACCTTCCGCAGCCAGGTCACGCTGGAGCGGCCGCACCACATCCATGTGCGCTACCTCAACGGCCCCTTCCGCTATCTGAACAATCACTGGCGTTTCCTGCCGCATCCGCAGGGGACGGAAGTGGACTTCTTCGTCGATTTCGAGTTCCGCTCCCGCCTGCTGCAGGCGGTGATCGGCACCGTGTTCAACGAGGCGGTGCGCCTGATGGTCCGTGCCTTCGAGCGCCGCGCGATGCAGCTCTATGGCCGTCCCGCGCCGCCGCCGGCCGCGGCGCCTGCCGCCTCCAGCCCCGGCGGCTGACTGACATCACCGCGCCTGATCCGCAGCATCAAGGCTTTTCGCTGGCCTCCGGCCGGGCGGTGGCGGCAGCATCGGTGCCATGGGATACGTCCTCTACGGAGACCACCGCTCCGGCTCCGCGACGGTGGAGATGGCGCTGGCCGAGATCGGTGCGCCGGTCGAGCTGCGCCCTGTGCCGCTCGATCGCGATGCGCAACTGGCCGAAGACTATCGCCGGATGAACCCGATGGGCCGGGTGCCGACGCTGGTTCTGCCGGACGGCATGGTGCTGACCGAATCGCTTGCCATCCTGCTGGCCCTTGCGGACCGACATCCGGAGGCTGCCCTGCTGCCGCTGCCCGGCGAGGCCGGTCGCGCCGTCGCGCTGCGGTGGATGGCGCTGCTTGCGAGCGAGTTCTACCCGCATGTGACCCGGAACGACTATCCCGAGCGCTTCAGCGCCGACCCCGCCCATGCGCCGGCGATCCGTGCCCGGGCGGTGGAGATGGGCCGGGAGGTCTGGAGCGTGGTCGAGCGGCATGCGGCGCCGGCGCCCTTCGTGCTCGGCGACCGCTTCTCGGTCGCCGACATCTACATTGCCGTGCTCTCGCGCTGGATGGGCGGCGCGGCCTGGATTCCGTCGCACTGTCCGCGGATCGAGGCACTGACCCAGGCGGTCGCAGCGCGGCCGGCAGCCGGCGCCGTCTTCCGGCGGCATTTCACGGCCGGCCAGAGCACGACCGGTTCGGCTTGAAGCGGTAACGCTCCGGAATCGAGGCAAGGGGCGTGGCTCCCGTGGCTCGCCTGGGCGGAACCGTGCCGCAGGGGCTTGCACGCTGCGGCCCCCCTGCCACCATGCATCCCGCCCGCCACGGAGCCCGAGATGGTCCACGCCCCGCCCCGTCCGCCGAAGGACGCCCCGCCGGTCCGCATCAACCTCTACTCCGACACGCAGACGCGTCCGACGCCGGCCATGCGGGAGGCGATGATGCGCGCCGAGGTCGGCGACGAGCAGCATGGGGACGATCCGACCGTGCATGCGCTCTGCGACCGCATGGCGGCGCTGCTGGGCAAGGAAGCGGCGATGTTCCTGCCCTCCGGCACGATGTGCAACGTCGTCGCCATCCTGACCCATTGCGGCAAGGGCGACGAGGTGGTCGCCCACGAGACGAGCCATATCCTGCATTCCGAGGGCGGCGCACATGCCGCCTTCACCGGCGTGCAGATCATGCCGCTGAAGGGGCCACGCGGCATGTTCACCGCGGATGACCTGCGCGCCGCCATTCGCCCGCGGACGCGCTACGCCCCGCCTCAGCGGCTGCTCGAAGTGGAGCAGACGGCGAATATCGGCGGCGGTGCCGTCTGGCCGCTGCGGCAACTGAACGACGTGGCCGCCGTGGCGCATGAGCAGGGCTGGGCCACGCATATGGATGGCGCGCGGCTGATGAATGCCTGCGTTGCCGCCGGCGTCGCGCCGGCGGAGATGGTGGCGCGCTTTGATTCCGTCTGGCTGGACTTCACCAAGGGTCTCGGCGCGCCGCTCGGCGCCGTCCTGTGCGGCAGCGCCGATTTCATCGGCCAGGCCTGGCGCTGGAAGCAGCGCCTCGGCGGCTCCATGCGCCAGGCAGGCATCTGCGCCGCAGCCTGCCTCTACGCGCTGGACCATCATGTGGATCGGTTGGCGGAGGATCATGCCAACGCCAAGGCGCTGGCGCGCGGGCTCCGCCAGATCCCGGGCGTGGTGGTGGAAGAGCCGGATACGAATCTGGTGTTCTTCGACATTCGCGGCGCCGGGATGGATGTGGCATCGCTGCAGGACAGGCTGCTGATGAAGGGCGTGGCGGTCAGCGGCCTGGGCGGCCGGGTGCGCGCCTGCATCCATCTCGATGTCACCGCGTCGATGGTCGAGGAGGCGGTGGGAATCATCCGGGAGACTCTCGCTGCCGCCTGATCCGGCGGCACGGCGCCTGCGCGGCGCGCGCGCCGATGCCACGGGACGCGACGCGGAAGCGATCGCCGCGGCGGCGCTCGAGCGGGAGGGGTGGCGCGTGCTGGCCCGCCGCGCCCGGACGCCGGCAGGCGAGTTGGACCTCATCGCCGAGCGCGACGGTCTGCTGGCCTTCGTCGAGGTGAAGGCGCGACCGAATCTGTCCGAGGCCGCCTTCGCGCTTGGACCTCGGCAGCGTGCACGCCTGGTTGCTGCGGCCGAATGCTGGCTGGCCGGGAATCCCGGGCATGGTGCCGCCGGCATCCGCTTCGACCTCCTGCTGGTGGCGGTGGACGGTGCCGTGCGCAGAATCGCGGACGCGTTCCGTCTCGGCGACGCATGAGGCTGGAGTAGTCGAGGAAGCGCGAGTCGCGCTCCCTTCTTCGATGTCGGAGCGTGACCGGTTCGGCGTGAGCCGGTCACGCTCCCGGTCTGCTGCGGCATCAGCCCCGAGGCGCGTTGCGGGGTCTGCCCTCGGCTCGCGGCGGATAAGATGCTGGCTGTGCGAGGTGCAGGTGCCGCCGGCGGTCAGGCGAGAATGCGGGACGCAAGAGCCAGCGCCTCCGCCACTGTCGCCGCGCGCACCGCTGTGCGGTCGCCTGGAAAGACGCGGCGCAGCACTTCCGTCCGGCCGTCACGCAATGCCGCACCGATATAGACAAGGCCCACGGGCTTGCCCGGCGTGGCGCCGCCGGGCCCGGCGATCCCGGTGCAGGACAGCGCAAGGTCCACGCCGGCGCGGACTTGCGCGCCCCCGGCCATCCGCCGCGCGACGCTCTCGCTGACCGCGCCGTAACCCTCAAGGACGTCCTGGGGAATGCCGAGCATCTCGGCCTTGGCTTCGTTGGAATAGGTCACGTAGCCGCGCATCACCACTGTGGAGGAGCCTGGAACGGCCGTCAGCGCCGCGGCGATCAGCCCGCCGGTACAGCTCTCGGCCGTGGCGAGGGTCATCCCCCGCGCTTCCATCACGGCCAGCAGGTCGCGCGCGGCCTCCAGCGTCCCTTGCGACAGCATCACAGCGGCACTCCCGGCCAGGCGGCCCGCAGCAGCAGGATGACGGCGCCGGCCAGTGCGCCTGCCACCAGGTCGTCCAGCATCACGCCGAGCACGCCGGGCTGACGGTCCGCCCAGCCCACCGGCCCGGGCTTCAGGATATCGAGCGCCCGGAACAGCGCGAAGGCAAGCGCCACACCGGCCCAGCCCGCGCCGGCCGGCAGGGCAGCCAGTGCCAGCAACTGGCCGGCGCCCTCGTCCACCACCACCCAGCCCGGGTCCATGCTCGTTTCCGTGCCGAGAACGGCCCGCACCGCCCAGATCCCGGCCAGGGCCAGGAGCAGCGCCAGCAGCAGGCAGGGCAGGGGACCGAGCAGCACCGCCGGCAGCACCGCGGCCGAGCCCCAGGTGCCGGGAGCCAGCCGCAGCCGCCCAAGGCCGCCAAGCGTCGTCACGGCCTTCGCCAGGGTCACGGTACCGCGGCCAGGAAGCGGTCTAGGCCGGCGATCGTCGCGGGGTGATCCAGCAGTGGCGCATGGCCGATCCCGGGAAGCGAGACCAGCTGCATGTCCGGCCTGGCTCCGCGCATGGCCCGCACCGTCTCGGCCGAGAGCAGCGCGCTCTCCTGTCCCCAGATCAGCAGCAGCGGCACATGCGCCAAAGCTCCGAAGGCGGGCCAGAGATTGTCCGGCGCTGCGTCCTTCACCGCCATCGCCTGGACGATGCGCGGGTCCCAGCGCGGATGCCAGCGCCCGTCCTCGCCGCGCGCATAGGTGCGCTCCGCCATGGCCGGCCAGTCCGCCTCGGCGATGTCGAGCAGCGGCAGGCGTTGCTTCAGGAAGGCAATCGCCTCCTCACGGCTGGCGAAGGCAGGGTCGTGGCCGATGAGATCGCGCACGGAGTCCAGACCCGTGGGCTCGAGCCGTGGCCCGATATCATTCAGCGCCACGGCGGCGAGTGCTGCCGGGCGCAACACGCCCAGCAGCATGCTGAGGATGCCGCCGAAGCTGGTGCCGAGGAGCGCCACGCGGTGCAGGTGCAGCGCCGCCATTGCATCCAGCACGTCGCGGATCGCCTCGCGCACGCTGTAGCGCGCGACCCTGTTTGGCCGCTCGCTGTCCCCATGGCCGGCATAGTCCAGGGCCACCACGCGGCGCATGCCGTGCTGACGCCGCGCCAGCGCGGCGAAGTCACGCGCGGTGCGCGCGATGCCGGGCAGACAGAGCAGCGGCGTGTGCTCCGCCGGACCGTCCCATTCCAGCGCCGAGAGGCACAGGCCGTCGCGGGCGCGAAAGCTGTGGCGTCGCACCTCCATGCCTCAGGCCTGCTCGCGCAGCCAGCGCGCCATCGGATGTTCCAGCCCACCCTTCCCGGGCTCCCGTGCGCGGTAGATGGCGATGTTCTCGATCACGCGCTGCACGTAGTTGCGGGTTTCGCCAAAGGGGATCTGCTCCATCCAGTCGAGCATCGCGACCTCGCCGCTGCGTGGATCGCCATAGGTATCCACCCACTGGTCCACCCGGCCGGGCCCGGCATTGTAGCCGGCGATGGCGAAGGGCAGCACGCCGCCGAAGCGCTCGATCAGCTGCGCGAGATAGGCGGCGCCGAGGCGCATGTTGTGCACCGGATCCGCGGTGAGCATGGCGGTCGCGTGCCGGGTGCGCAGCCGCCGCGCGACGAGCTGCGCGGTGGAAGGCAGCAGCTGCATCAGCCCGCGCGCATTGGAGGAGGACACCGCCTCCGGATCGAAATTGCTCTCCTGGCGGGTGATGGCGTTGACCAGCGCCGGCTCCAGCAGGTCGTCCGGCACGGGGTAGGGCGCGGGCCAGCCCTCTTCCAACGCGATCAGCCCCGAGGCGCCGGCGCGGCGCACCACCCAGACGGCATGATCCGGCCGGCCGATGCGGGCGGCGAGGCGGGCCACCAGCAGCTTCTCCGCCAGATCCCCGGCATTGTCCGCGAGGCGCAGCAGGAAGATCCGCGCGCGGCGGGTCTCGCCCAGCTCCGCCAGCGCAAGGACGACACGGGCCAGTTCCTGCGCTTCCAGCGCGCGCGCCTGGGCCTGGCTGGGCCGCGGCGAGGGCACGGCGGCGATGCGGGCAGCGAGCTGTGCCCCGTCCTCGCCCAGCGCGAGCACGGCGAGCTGGCCGTAGAAGGCGGTCGGCAGCTCTGCTGCGGCGCGGTAGTGCCCCCGCGCCCGCTCGTGTTCGCCCTGGGCCTCGGCAGCGCGTCCCTGCCAGTAACGGCTGCGCGCCCGAGTGATCACGCTCTTGCTGTCGGCCATGACGCGGGCGAAGTGCTCCTCGGCTCTTGCGGCGTCATCAAGTCGCCGCAACGCGATGAAGCCGGCGAGGAATTCGGCTTCCTGGCGCGGCTCGCCGGGCGCTTCCTGGCCGTGCTGCGCGGCGACAGCATAAGCGAGGCGAGGCTCGCCCAGTCGCAGCAGCTTGCGGGCGAGGATCTGGCGTTCGATCCAGACGGTGCGGGCGATCTTCGGTGCCATGCCCCGCTGCAGCGCGGCGCCGGCCGCCCAGGCCGCGGCGGCTTCCCCGTCCCGCTCGCGCCGGCGCAGCCAGCGGGCGCGCTCGTAGGTCAGGCCGAGATCGCCGGTCGCGGCGGCGGCAAGCGACGGGCTGTCGGCATCCGGCGCATCGCTGGCATAGGCCAGCCGGGCCGAGGCGATTCCCTGCCGGGCGGGCTCGAGCAGCGATACCAGCCTGGCCGGCGCCCCGTCGCGCAGCAGCGCGGTACGGTCGAAGCGGCGCCAGTGCAGGTCCGGCGTCAGTACCGCGGCATTGCGGGCGAGGTAGGTGGCCTCGGCGGCCGCATCGCCGGGCGCCTCCACCCAGCCGCGGCGGATCACCTCCGTGGCCTGCTCGGCCCGGCCGGCGCGTGCGGCGATATCCGCCAGGCGCTGGAAGCCGTCGAGCGAGCGTGGCGGCCGGCTGGCGAACCAATCGGCCGCCAGTGCGTCGTCGGGTTCGGTCGCCAGCGCCTCCTCCGCGCGGCGCGCCAGGCCCTCCTGCCAGGGCCAGTCCGGGTTCTGCAGGCCGAAGGCCACGATCTCCTGCGCCGAGGCGCCGCTGTCCCGCGACACCAGGCGCATCCAGGTGACGACCTTGCGGATGAGGGGCGCGGCGCCTTCCGCGGCGGCCTCGGCCTCCGGCCAGCGCTGGGCACTGGCGAGTGCTATGGCCTGCCGACCGGCGGCGCGCCGTGCCTCGCTGCTTGCCGCGGCGGTCTGGGCGGCGCTCGATCGCGGCAGAAGGGCCGGGAGGGGCAGGGTGAGCAGGGCGAGCAGAGCGCGGCGGTGCATAATCGCCCTTTAGCCGAAACGGGACCCGCTTGTCGCCCGGAACCGCGCTGCGCTGCGCCTTGCCCGCCGCCGGCCGCCCCACTAGCTTGGGCCCTTCGCGAGGAGGATGGAGGCCACCATGTTCCAGGGTTCGATGGTCGCGCTGATCACGCCGATGCGTGCCGACGGGTCCGTGGACGAGAAGGCGTTCCAGGAGCTGGTGGAATGGCAGATCGCCGAGGGCACCGAGGGGCTGGTCCCCGTCGGCACCACCGGCGAGAGCCCCACGCTGAGCCATGACGAGCACAAGCGGGTCGTCGAGCTGTGCGTGGAAGTGGCGAAGCGGCGCGTGCCCATCATCGCCGGCACCGGCAGCAACTCGACCGCCGAGGCGATCGACTTCACGCGGCATGCCAAGAAGGTGGGTGCCGATGCCTGCCTGGTGGTGACCCCGTACTACAACAAGCCGACGCAGGAGGGCATGATCCTGCACTTCATGGCCATCGCCGATGCCGTGGACCTGCCGATCTTCATCTACAACATTCCCCCGCGCAGCGTGGTGGACATGTCGGTGGAGACCATGGCGCGGCTGGCGAAACATCGGAACATCATCGGCGTGAAGGACGCGACCGCGAACCTGACTCGCCCGCTGCACACCCGGCGCGCCTGCGGCGAGGACTTCATCCAGCTCTCCGGCGAGGACCACACCGCGCTCGCCTTCAACGCCGCAGGCGGGGTGGGCTGCATCAGCGTCACGGCGAATGTCGCGCCGCGCCTCTGTGCCGAGATGCAGAAGGCCTGGCGCGAGGGCCGGCTGCGCGAGGCGATGGCGATCCAGGACCGCCTCACGCCGCTGCACGATGCGCTGTTCTGCGAGACCTCGCCGGGTCCGGTGAAGTACGCCGCGAGCCTGCTCGGCAAGAGCACGGATCACTGCCGGCTGCCGCTCGCGCCGGTCTCGGAGCCGAACCGCAAGCGGGTACGCGAGGCGATGGTCTCGGCGGGGCTGCTCAACTAGGGACTTCCGCATGGCGGCCGAGCCGCGCAAGAAGGCAATGATCAGCCATGGCGTCGCCGCCACGAACCGCAAGGCGCGCTTCGACTACAAGATCGGCGAGACGATCGAGGCGGGGCTGGCGCTGGTCGGCCCTGAGGTGAAGTCGCTGCGCGCCGGGCGCGCCACGCTCAGCGAGGCCTGGGCCGGGGAGCGCGACGGCGAGATGTGGCTGTTCAACGCCTACATTCCGGAATGGCAATCCGGCAGCTACATGGCCAGGTTCGAGCCACGCCGGCCGCGCAAGCTGCTGCTGCATCGCAAGCAGGTGAGTGCGCTGACGGGCGCGATCACGCGCGAGGGCGCGACGCTGGTGCCCTTGCAGATCCACTTCAATGAGCGCGGCCGGGCCAAGGTGCTGCTGGGCCTGGCCGAGGGCAAGAAGAAGCACGACAAGCGCGCGGCCATCGCGCAGCGGGACTGGCAGCGCGACAAGGCGCGACTGATGCGGGAAAAGGGGTAGGGCCGGGGCGGATCGCGGCCGGGCCGAACCCCAGGAGCGAGCGCGTGCGCCGGCCTGAAGCCCGGGGTGCAGGCCGACGCGCGCCGTAGGCATTTCCTTGCCAGGGTGCGCTCACGCTCCGGCCGCTGCCGCGGACGGTCAGCAGCCATGATGGCGTGACGGAGGGCTGGCGGGCATGCCGCGATGGCTGCCCGGCCCTTCCTCCGCATCGCTGCGGCAGGGCAGGGCACCGGCACGGGCCCCTCGCCTGCGAGGCTGCAAGGTGCCAGGGCAGTGCTGGTGGCCAACCTCAGTTGCTGTCGTCCGCGCGTCGTTGCGCGATCCAGGCGCCCCAGAACAGGCTGGAGAAGAAGCGGGTCGGCGGGCCAAAGCCCCCTTCGGCGAGCAGCGTCGCGACGGCTTCCTCGGAATGGGGCGGATCGGCACCCTGCAGGATCTTGCCCAGCTTGGCCTGGACCTCGTCCGGCGTCGCGCCCTGCATCCGCCACCGCTCGCCCCAGGCGGCGAGCAGGAGCGGCTGGCTCGCATAGGCATGGTGGTTTCCAGCGAGGATCAGCGGAGCCCCCGGTTTCAGGCGCGAGGCCAGGGAGCGCAGGATGCCACGCTTGGCCTCGTCGCCTGGCAGATGGTGCAGAACGCCGATCAGGGTCGCTGCATCGAAGCGGGCCCCGGGCGGGAGGTCATCGACGGTGCCCAGGACCACCTCAGTCCGGTCCAACAGACCGGCCTCGGTCAGGCGCGCCACGGCCAGGTCCATCATGGGCCGTGACGGATCGACCGCGGTGAACCGCCACTGCGGCTCCAGGGTGCCGGCGGTGGTGATCTCCTTCGCACCGCCTCCGGCCCCTGCCACCAGGATCCGCGCGGAGGTCCCGCTGCCGAGGGCGGCGGCCAGCAGGCAGGCTGCCAGCTCGTGGCAGGCGTCGTACCCCGCCAGCGCGATGCGGCTCTGCTTCTCATACTCGCCCGCGCGAGCCGGGTCGAACTTCTGCGCGGCCTCGTCCGCTGATGCTGCCATTCCGGGAATCTCCGTCTGCGTGTGCCGAGGGGTACCAGAAGGCCGCGGCGACCGTGAGGGCAATGCCCGGGGCGAATGGGTTGCGCGTGTCGCGGCGCGTCGCGCCGGAGGCAACCAGCCTCAAGGGCGGGAGATGCCCGAGACCGCTCACCGGTCCTTGCCTGCCGCGCATCGGGCGCAGGTCGTTGCCAGTCCGGCAACGAAACAGGCTCGCCGTCGCGAGCTCCGCCAGAGGCGGTGCGGGCACAATCCGGCAGCACGCATGAGAGCCTGTTGGATTCAAACCTTCCGGGGATTCCCGGTGCGGCTCACGCCATGGCTGCCGGGGGGCATTCGGGCCAGTGACAGCACAGGGCGGACGCACGGAGGCAAGGCCGTGACACCGGCCCACCGGAATGCCGACCTGCTGACAGCAAAGCCGGCCGGAGGGCCGGGAGGCCGCGGCGCCCGGTGGTGCGCAGCCGGGCCGGCGGAGGCCGACGCCGGCCACTAAGGCCGCTGGCCTCAACAGAAGGGCAGGCCGGGGTGACGGGCGGCCGGGTCTGCCCCGCGAGGCGGAGCCCATGCGCATGAGGAAAGATTGCCTACAGCCTATTGAAGCCAGAATCCAAGTTCTCTAAATGTTCTCCATCGCCCATGTGCGAGCCGTCCGCCCCCGCTCCCGGTGCCGGCGTGACGCCCCATTCAGGAAAGCAGGACCGGCGATGACCGAGATCAAGCGCCCCGACCAGCCTGACGAGTCCCCGATGACCGGCGCGGTCAGCCTGCGCGCCTATTGCGACCACAACAGCAAGATGCGCGAGAGCGCCGACATCTCGCGCATCGCCCCCGCCCTGGTGCAGGCGCAGGCGGCAATGGAGAACCCGCAGCGCAACCGCTCCGTGCAGGTCCGCACCCAGGCCGGAGCCTACAGCTTCCGCTACGCCACCCTCGATCGCATCACCGACATGGCGCGCCGCGTGCTGGCGGAGAACGGGCTCTGCGTGCTGCAGCCCATCGTCAGCACCGATCGCGGCCCCGCCCTCGTGACCCGCCTGCTGCACGAGAGCGGGCAGTGGATGGAATGCGAGGTCGCGCTGCCATCGCTCGGGCCGAACCCG
>Ga0180217_1001192_pt1 | contig 30528 bp, 20 predicted proteins | sample eDN3rd37CBELigOP_FD_128521 | JGI IMG/M metagenome (GOLD analysis project Ga0180217, IMG submission 128521) | Enriched Organic Plus compost microbial communities from Emeryville, California, USA - eDNA 3rd pass 37_C BE-Lig OP (version 2) (version 2) ... | reverse complement strand
GTCCGCCAGGACGAATGCCGGCCGGTGCGAAAAATAGCCCGCGGGCCGGACCGCCACCCGCAGCGGCGCGGCGCCGCCGGTGCCCGGATGGCGATGGTGTTCGTGCATCGCCGACGCGGCCAGGTGCAGCAGATCGCCCGTCCCGCGACGGAACGCATGTCCCGCGCGCGCGCTGAAGCCGCGTCCCTTGACCGCACGCGCGTCGAACCGGTCCAGGCGCCCGCCACTGATGGCCCAGAACGTATCGGCGTGGTGCCCGGTCCAGTGGACGCCGACGCGATGCGGCGCCGCCAGCGCCTGCACCAGGAGGCTGGCTTCCACGACCGGCCGGTGGTTGGCGCTGACCTTTTCATCGTGGGCGAAGTGCTGTCCCATCTGGCCGACCGCGACGGTGCCGAGCCCGGGCGGTCCAAGCGCGCGGCTGATCCACGCATCGCGCAACGCCCAGTGCGTGGGCGCGACGTCCACCTCGGCACGGAAGTCGAATCCATGCACGCGCCCGGTCACGCCCAGCCAGGCCAGTCGCAGGCGATCGTGGCCGCGCGACGGTTCGCCGCGTTCGTCGTTGTCGAAGCGCGCGAAGTCGTAATAGATGCGGCCGCTCGGCCGGATCGCATCGTCCGAGGCCAACGCCGCGGGAACGGACCACGGTGCCAGCAGCGAACCGAACAGCAGGACGGACGCCGCCGTCGGGCGTCCCGGAAAGAAATGGCGCATTGCGGACCCTCGCATTGGAGATGCGCGGGCATGTCAACGCATCCGCGGGGCGGGAATCGCGTACTGACCTGCAATGAAAGCGTTCGAGAGACGACGGAAAAACAATCGGACAAACGATGTCAACGCGAGCGCTGATACAGGTGCGTCATCAGCGAACGCAGCGCGGACGTGCGCGCCTGTTTGGAGAGGAATCCCCAGTTGCGTTCCCGCGCCAGCGCACGCAGCGCCCCGTCCTGCTCGGCGGTGAACAGGATCACCGCCGGTTCGCGTCGCCAGCATGCGGCCAGCCGATCGAACAGGGCCGGTCCGTCGATGCCGTCCAGTCGCACGTCCAGCAACAGCAGGTCCGGCACGCCATCCGCGCGCGCGGCCGCCAGCGCCTCGTCCGTGCCGCCAGCCAGTTCCACCCGGCATCCCCATCGTTCCAGCAGCAGGCGGGTCGCGCGGATCACGCGTGCGTCGTCGTCGATGCACCACACCCGGCAGCCCGCCAGCAGCGAATCGGTGGCCGGCTCCTCCGCCGTCGCCGCGACGCTTTCCGCGGACGCGGCGGCCGCAGGCGTGCCGCACGGCACGCTGACGGAAAACACGCTGCCGTGTTCCTGGCGCGAACGCAGGCCGATGCGATGGCCGAGCAGGCGGGCGATGCGTTCGACGATGGCAAGGCCCAGGCCCGCGCCGCGCTCCTCGCCACCGCCGTCCAGTCGCCTGAACTCCTCGAAGATTTCCCGCTGCCGCGCCTCCGGAATGCCGGGGCCGGTGTCGTGCACTTCGATGCGCACCTGATCGCCCCGGCGGCGGCAGCCCAGCACGATCCGCCCGCGGGGCGTGTAGCGGATCGCGTTGGACAGGAAGTTCTGCAGGATCCGGCGCAGCAGGGCTTCGTCGCTGCGTACCACCGCCGACGTGGCGACCCGCTCCAGGCGCAGGCCGCGCGCCGCCGCGACGATGCCGAACTCGCGCGCCAGCGCGGCCAGCAGCGGATCCAGCGCGAAGTCCCGCACCTGCGTCTCCAGCGCGCCGGACTCCAGCCGTGAAATGTCCAGCAGGCTGTTGAGGATGCCGTCCTGCGCCGCCAGCGCATTGTCGATGCTGTCGGCGATGTCGCGCGTGCCCGCATCCGGCAGGCGGCCGCGCAGCGCCGACAGGAACATGCGCGCGGCGTTCAGCGGTTGCAGCAGGTCGTGCACCGCCGCGGCGACGAACCGGGTCTTGGAACGGTTGGCTTCCTCGGCTTCGCGCTTGGCTTCGGCCAGATCGCGGGTGCGTTCATCGATGCGGCGGCTGAGCGTGTCGGCGAGCGAACGCAGATCGCGCGCCGCGTTCTTGTACGCGGTGATGTCCGCGTAACTGGTGACGAAGCCGCCGTCGGGCAGCGGGTTGCCGCGGATCTCGATGACGCTGCCGTCGCCGCGCTCGCGCTCGTGCATGTGCGGCTTGCCCGAGCGGAGGTGATTGAGCCTGCGTTCGATGGCCTCGTCGATGGGGCCGGGGCCGAGCAGCCCGCGATCGGCGTTGTAGCGGAAGACGTCCGCGATGGGGCGTCCGACGTGGATGAAGCCCGGCGGAAACCGGAACAGCTCGATGTAGCGCCGGTTCCAGGCCACCAGATTGAGCTGCGCGTCGACCACGCAGACGCCCTGCGGCAGATGTTGCAGGCTGGGGCTTTCACCGTAGTCGGCGGCGTGCGCGGCCTGCACCAGCCCGTCCTGGGCGCTGCGCAGTTCCTGCGCGTGATGCTTGACCAGCCGTTCCAGCTCGATCCGGCTGCGCTCGCGCAGCTGCGCCAGCCGGCGCCGCTGCAGCAGCACGAACGCCACCAGCGCCAGCACCAGCAGGCCGGCCGCCACCGCCGCCGCCATCGTGCGTGCGGCGGCGACGCTGTCGCCGGTGGGACGCAGCAGGTTCAAGGTCCAGCCCTGGCGCGGCAGCGGGCGCGAGACCCAGAGCATGTCGCCGGCATCCGGCATCCGCACCCGGCGCGCATCCGCGCCCAGGCGCTCCGACACCCGGTATTCCAGCGGCTGCCGGGGGACCTGGCCGTACTGGCGGGTGCGCGCCAGGCGGCCGCGCGTGGCCGGATCCAGCGCATGCAGCACGCGGTAGCGCCAGGCGGTCCGGCTGGACAGGAAGATCACGCCGTTGGCATCGGTGACGAACACCGTCTCGGGTGTCGCGGCCCACTTCCGTTCCAGGGGACGCAGCACCACCTTGACGACCACCACGCCGATGGGATGGCCGGCGTCGTCGCGCACCGCTTCCGAGAGGAAGTAGCCCGGCACGGCGGTGGTGACGCCCTCGGCATAGAAGGTGCCCGAACCCGTGCGCATGGCCTGCTGGAAATAGGGGCGGAAGTGGTATCGGTTGCCGACGTTGCTGGCGCCGGCGATGCGCCAGTTGCTGGCGGCCAGCGCGAGTCCGTGGCGATCCAGCAGGGTCAGGGTGGAGGTGGCGGCGGCGCCGTTGACGCGCTCCAGTTTGCGGCTGAGCCGCTCGGACTCCGCCGCGTCGGCCGCGCCGCGCGCGAGCGCACCGCGGATTTCCGGGTCCAGCGCCAGCACCGCCGGCAGCACGCGGTGGCGCTCGATCAGCGATTGCAGCGCATCGCCGTGCAGCCGCAACTGTTCCCGGGCCTGGGCCGCGTCGCCGAGCAGGCTGCGCAACTCCAGCTGGCGCATCGCGACCAGGCTCAGCGCCGCGATGGCGACCGTCACCATCGCCAGCAGCAGGATCCGGCCGGCGCGGCGACGGGCGGGATGGAAAAAGGGCATGGCGGGATGGTCACGCAGACCGGGGCGATACGCCAGCGCCGCGGCCCGCGGCGCGCCTAATACCATCGGACTAGTTAGTACCAATGCGTTATCGGCGCCGCGCGAGGCGCGGCGTACAACTCGGTTCGAAGCGAACCTTCGTCGAGGCGTCCCATGCACGTTCCCACCGAATCCATCCCGGCCGGCGCGGGCGCGCGCGTGCCGCTCCATCGCCAGTTGTACGTGCAGGTCCTGGTCGCGATCGCGCTGGGCGCGCTGCTGGGCCATTTCGAGCCGGCCTTCGCCGAGCAGCTGAAGCCGCTGGGCGACGCCTTCATCAAGCTGGTGAAGATGATCATCGCGCCGGTGATCTTCCTGACCATCGTCACCGGCGTCGCCGGCATGACCCACCTCGGCAAGGTGGGACGCGTGTTCGGCAAGGCGATGGCGTATTTCCTGTTCTTCTCCACCCTCGCGCTGGTGGTGGGCATGGTGGTCGCGCACGTGGTCCAGCCCGGCGCGGGCATGAACATCGATCCGGCCCAGCTCGACGCCAAGGCGGTGCACGACTATGCCGAGAAGGCACACGAACTGACCCTGACCGGTTTCCTGCTGGACATCATTCCGGGCACGCTGGTCGGGGCCTTCGTTTCCGGCAACATCCTGCAGGTGCTGCTGATCGCGGCGCTGTTCGGCATCGCCCTGGCGATGACCGGCGAGCGCGGCCGCCCGGTGCTCGATCTGCTGGAAGCGTTGACCGTGCCGGTGTTCAAGCTGGTGCACCTGTTGATGAAGGCCGCCCCGATCGGCGCGTTCGGCGCCATCGCCTTCACCATCGGCAAGTACGGCATCGAGTCGCTGGCCCACCTGGCCTGGCTGGTCGGTACGTTCTACGTCAGTTCGCTGCTGTTCGTACTGGTGGTGCTGGGCGGGGTCGCCCGCCTGTGCGGCTTTTCGGTGCTGCGGCTGGCGCGCTACCTGAAGGCGGAACTGCTGCTGGTGCTGGGCACGTCCTCGTCCGAATCCGCGCTGCCTTCGCTGATGGAAAAGATGGAGAAGGCCGGCTGCGACAAGTCGGTGGTCGGCCTGGTGGTGCCGACCGGCTATTCGTTCAACCTGGACGGCACCAACATCTACATGACCCTGGCGGCGCTGTTCATCGCCCAGGCCACCAACACCGATCTCACCCTGGGCCAGCAGGTCACGCTGCTGCTGGTGGCCATGCTCAGCTCCAAGGGCGCGGCGGGCGTGACCGGTGCCGGCTTCATCACCCTGGCCGCCACGCTGTCGGTGGTGCCGACCGTGCCGGTGGCGGGCATGGCCCTGATCCTGGGTGTGGATCGCTTCATGAGCGAGTGCCGTTCGCTGACCAACTTCATCGGCAACGCGGTCGCCACCGTGGTGGTCTCGCGCTGGGAAGGCGCACTGGATCGGCAGCGGCTGGATCGCGCGCTGGGTGGCACTCCGCCCGCGGACGATCCGCTGCGGGATGCGCCGCTGGCCCGTCCCGCGGACTGAGCCGGCTCACCGCCGTGCCTGCCCGCGCGAGCGCGCCGGAAAGCCGGCAGAGCCCGGCCGCAGGGGGTAGAATCGGCCTTCTTTCGCGCTATCGCCCAGACCGCCCGTAATGTCCAACGACGATTTCAAGCAGGCCGCCCTCGAATACCACCGCCTTTCGCCGCCCGGCAAGATCAAGGTCGCCCCGACCAAGCCGATGGTGACCCAGCGTGATCTGGCGCTGGCGTACTCGCCGGGCGTCGCCTACGCCTGCGAAGCCATCGTCGAGGATCCCAACGTCGCCAGCGAGGTCACCGCGCGCGGCAACCTGGTGGCCGTGGTCACCAACGGCACCGCGGTGCTGGGCCTGGGCAACATCGGCGCGCTGGCCGGCAAGCCGGTGATGGAAGGCAAGGGCGTGCTGTTCCAGAAGTTCGCCGGCATCGATGTGTTCGACATCGAGATCAACGAAACCGATCCGGACAAGCTGGTCGACATCATCGCCAGCCTGGAGCCGACCTTCGGCGGCATCAACCTGGAGGACATCAAGGCGCCGGAGTGCTTCATCGTCGAGCGCAAGCTGCGCGAGCGGATGAAGATCCCGGTGTTCCACGACGACCAGCACGGCACCGCGATCATCGTCGGCGCGGCGGTGGTCAATGCGCTGGAAGTGGTCGGCAAGAAGATCGGGGACGTGAAGCTCGCCACCAGCGGCGCCGGCGCCGCCGGCATCGCCTGCCTGGACATGCTGGTCGCGCTGGGCCTGAAGCCGGAGAACATCCTGGCGGTGGATCGCGACGGCGTGCTCTACACCGGCCGCCCGCACCTGGATCCGGACAAGGCGCGCTACGCCCGCGACACCGACAAGCGCAGCCTCGCCGAAATCGTGGAAGGCGCCGACATCTTCCTGGGCCTGTCCGCCGCCGGCGTGCTGAAGCCGGAGATGGTCGCGACCATGGCCGACAAGCCGATCATCCTGGCGCTGGCCAACCCGAACCCGGAAATCCTGCCCGAACTGGCCCGGCAGGTCCGTCCGGACTGCATCATCGCCACCGGCCGATCGGACTATCCGAACCAGGTCAACAACGCGCTGTGCTTCCCGTACATCTTCCGCGGCGCGCTGGACGTGGGCGCCACCGGCATCAACGAGGCGATGAAGCTGGCGTGCGTGCACGCGATCGCCGATCTGGCGCGGCGCGAGGCATCGGACCTGGGCGCCGCCTACGGCGACGACATTCCCTGCTTCGGCCCCGAATACCTGATTCCGCGCCCGTTCGATCCGCGCCTGCTGGTGGAACTGGCGCCGGCGGTGGCGAAGGCGGCGATGGAGTCGGGCGTGGCGTTGCGGCCGATGGCCGATCTGCAGGCCTACCGCGAGAAGCTGGGACAGTTCGTCTACCGCACCAGCCTGATGATGAAGCCGGTCTACGACCGCGCGCGCGCCGACCGCAAGCGCGTGGCCTACGCCGAGGGCGAGGAGGAGACGGTGCTGCGCGCCGTGCAGACGGTGATCGACGAAGGCCTGGCCTTCCCGATCCTGATCGGCCGGCCGGACGTCATCCAGGCCCGCATCGAGCGTCTCGGCCTGCGCATGCGCGCGGGCGTGGATTTCGAACTGACCAACATCAACGACGACCCGCGCTTCAACGAATACTGGCAGTACTACCACGCGCTGACCGCGCGCCGGGGCGTCACCCCGGCGGCGGCCAAGAACCTGATGCGTTCGCGGCCGACCCTGATCGCGGCGGTGATGGTCGCTCGCGGCGAGGCCGATGCGATGGTCAGCGGCATCGTCGGACGCTTCCACAAGAAGCTTGGCTATGTGCGCAGCGTGATTCCGCTGGATCCGGGCGTGCAGTCGACCTCGGCGATGACCGGCGTGATCAACAACCAGGGCGCGTATTTCTTCCTGGACACGCACGTGCAGGAAGACCCGACCGCCGAGCAGATCGCCGAGGCCACCCTGCAGGCGGCGTATCGCCTGAAGCTGTTCGGCATCGAGCCGCGCATCGCGCTGCTGTCGCATTCCAACTTCGGCAGCCACGAGACCCGCGGCTCGACCAAGATGCGGCAGGTGCGCGAGCTGCTGCTCAAGCGCAAGCCGGATCTCAACGTCGACGGCGAGATGCAGGGCGATACCGCATGGGACGAAGTGCTGCGCCAGCGCATCATGCCGGGCAGCACCCTGAGCGGCCGCGCCAACCTGTTCGTCCTGCCCAACCTGGATGCGGCCAACATCACCTACAACATGGTGCGGGTGGTCACCGACGGCGTCGCCATCGGTCCGATCCTGATGGGCATCTCCAAGCCGGTCCACATCCTGACCACCAGCGCCACCCCGCGCCGCGTGGTCAACATGACGGCAATCGCGGCGGTGGACGCGCAGATCCGCGCGCAGCGGGAAGCGGAAAAAGCCAGCCTGGGCTGATGCCTGCCGGGGCCATCCCGCAAGGATGCTCTGCTTCCCCCTTGGCCAGCCGATCGGCGGTTGAAGAGCGCTTGCAAAAAGGGCGACCGAGGGGGATTGGTTGTTCCGCGAAGGAGCCAATCCCCGGTCATCCGGTGCGCGGGTGCCGCCCCCTTTTTTCAAGGGGGCCATGCAATGCGGATCTGCTTCCCCTTCTCGCAGATGAGGCCGTGCAATGCGGCTTTGCCTTCCCCTTTGACCAGCCGTCCGGCGGTCCAAGAGCGCTTGCAAAAGGGGGGCCGAGGGGGATTTTTTCTGGCGTCAGGATCCGCCGAGGATGTGCCGTTGCAGCGCATCCAGATAGGCATCGGCTTCCTCGGTGCTGGCGAAGATGCTGTCCATCGGCACGGCCTGCACGATCTCGATGACCTTGCGGATCTGTTCCTGCGGATGCACCAGCAGGAGCTTGCCCTCGTGGGGCGCGAGCGCCTTGCGCGCCTTCAGGATCGATCGCACGCCGGCGCTGCTGATGTACTCCAGGTGCGCCAGATCCAGCACCAGCGCCTGCGGCTTGCCGGCCAGCAGTGCTTCGAGTTGATCGTCCAGCGCTTCGTGGGTGTGCGAGTCCAGCCGGCCGCCCAGCGCGACGTACTGGTTGCCGTTGACGGGTGGATAGATGTCGATATCCAGACTCATGCGCGGTGTCCTTGAGCGCCCCGGGCGGGTCGCCAAGTGTGACAGGCATCGTCAGTCGCTGTCATCGCCTTCCAGGACCTTGCGCTGCATCGCATCCAGATACGCATCGGCCTCGGCGGTGGAGCCGAAGATGTCGTTGAGCGGCACCGCCTTGACCACGTCGAACACTTTCTGGATCTGCGGCTGCGGGTTGACCACCAGCACCTTGCCGCCGTGCGCGGCCAGGGTCTTGCGGGCCTTGAAGATCGAGCGGATCCCCGCGCTGCTGATGTATTCCAGCTGCGAGAGGTCCAGCACCAGCGAGTGCAGTTTCGGCGTCATCAACGGCGCCAGTGCCTCGTCCAGATCTTCGTAGGTGTGGGTATCCAGGCTGCCGGCCACCGCGACGCGCTGGCTGCCCTGGCCGGGCGGAAGCAGGGTGATTTCGAGGCTCATGGTTCGCTCTCCGGCTGCGGGATGCGCAGGCTGACGCGCAGGATGTTGCAGGCGTCGATGCGCTGGTAGGTGATCTGGTGGGCCAACTGCCGGATCAGGTAGACGCCGAGGCCGCCGATGGCGCGATCCTGGATTTCGGCATCCAGATCGGGTTCGGGCGCGCTGAGCGGATCGAACGGCGCGCCGGTATCGCGGAACTCCAGGTGCAGCAGCGTGCCGTCGATGCTGATGTCCACCGACAGTTCGTGCTGCGCCGTGCCGGCCGCGGGCTCGCCGCCGTAGTCGATGGCGTTGCTGGCCAGTTCCTCGACGATCAGGCGCACGTCGTCGCGGATGGCGCGGGCCATGCCGTGACGGTTGAGCACGGCCTCCAGCGAGGCGTTGAGATCCTCCACGCGGGCGTATTCGCCCGGCACGATCAGGCGTATCAGCATGTGGCAGCCTCCTCCATCCTGGCTTGGTTCCGATGATCCTGGCGCAGGCGCATCGCCAGCACCGTGATGTCGTCGGACTGCGGTGCCGGATGCGCGAAACCGTGCACCCGCGCGATGACATCCTCGCACTGGGCCCGCGCGCTTTCATCCGGACGCAGTCCGTCGATCAGCCGTTCCAGCCCGAACGCGTGCTGGGACGGATCGAATGCTTCGGTGACACCGTCGGTGTACGCCAGCAGGGTGGCGCCCGCCGGCAGCCGGCCCTGCCAGAGCGGGAACTCGCGGCTGATTTCGAAGCCCAGCGGCGGACCGGACGCGACCGGCACCGTTTCGCACGCGCCGTCGGCATGCAGCAGCAGCGGCGCGTCGTGGCCGGCGCTGGCCATCACGCACTGGCCGCTGCGCGGATCCACGCAGCCGAACAGCACGGTGGCGAACATGCAGGTGTCGTTGCCTTCCACCAGCCGGCGCGAGGCTTCCGCCAGCACCGCCGATGGCGATTCGCCGGCGCGCGCGGCGACTTCCAGCACCGTGACCGTGCGGGCCATGAACAGCGCCGCCGGCACGCCCTTGTCGGACACGTCGCCGATGGCGAACCACAGGCGCCCGTCGCCGCCTTCGATGAAGCTGTAGAAATCGCCGCCGACGGCCTTGGCCGGTTCCAGCAGGGCGAACACTTCCAGGTGGCGATCGTCGCGATCGATGACCCGGCCCGGCGGCAGCATCGCCAACTGGATGTCGCGGGCGATCGCCAGTTCGCTCTCCAGCTTCTGCCGCGCCGCGCCCATTTCCTCGATCTCCGCCAGTTGCCGCTGGATCGACGTGCGGGCGTGCTCCAGCGTGCGCGCCATCAATCCCACCTCGTCCTGGCGGCGGGTGTAGGGCACCGGCGTTTCGTAATCACCCTCGGCCAGATAGGCGGCCGAGGCCGTCAATTGCTCCACCGGCTGGCTGATGCGGCCGGCCAGCCGGCGGATGATCAGGGTGCAGATCAACGCCAGCACCAGGCCGCCGGCCAGCAGCCAGCCCAGCGCCCGATCGAGCCGGGCCATGACCAGCGCGTTCGATTGCGCCACCAGCAGGGTCCAGCCGCTCTGGCCGATCGGTTCGACCACGGTGAAGCGCTGTTCCCCGGTCAGCGTGTCGGTATGCATCAGTTGCAGGGGACGGTGGAGCCGGGTCGCCTCGGCGGCCGGTTGCAGGTCCGTGCGGCCGGAACGGCGGATGTGCTGGTCCAGGGTCAGGTTGTCCGCCACGTCCACGTCCGGATTGGCGGCCAGGGTGCCGGCCGGGGCGACCAGCGACACCCGCCAGCCCGGCAGGTTGGCCAGGCTCTCGAAACTGCCGGTGAGCTCGGACAGCGGCACGTCCAGGCTGACCATGCCGCGGGTGGTGACGCCGCGGCCCTGCGGCCTCAACGGGCGGTTGTAGGTCACCATCCAGATGCCGCCGGCGGTCTGGTTGACGTAAGGCTCGGACCACCATCCGCCCGGCGCGGCCACGGTGCGCCGGTACCAGCCCTGGGCGCGATAGTCGTACCCGTCGGCGATGAAATCGCGGTCGCGGCCCGCGGCGCTGATGTAGCGCGCGAACGCGGTTTGGCCCGGCTGTTCCGGTTCGACCACCAGCAGGCCGCCGACGCTGCCGGGCGTGGCGCGGACCATCGCCCGCACCGTGGTCGTCAGTTCGGCCGGATCCAGGTTGGAATTGGCCAGCAGATCGGACAGGCCGCTGGTGGTGATGACCACGGCGCGCAGGGCGGTGTCGAGCCGTTCGGCGGCTTCCTGGGTGCTGGCGATGGTGTCGCGGCGGGCGTCCTCGATGATCAGCTTGCGCGCGAACCAGGCGATGCCGGCCAGCAGCAGGAGGAGCACGGCCACGTTGACCACGCCCGACCACAGCGCGATGCGGGTGCGCAGGCTCCCGCGCCAGTGCACCACGCCCATCCGCTCCTGCGACAAAATCCCGTCCTGCCGACTTCCCTTCATGCGGCAACCCTGATCCCGGCGATGTCTTCCCCTGCGCGGATGATACGTCGGGTGGATGGCGTCCGCGCAGCGCCAGAGGTCTCATTTTGGTGTGGTCGAAACCGCCCGGACAACGAAAAAATCACGAATCCATACGCCCGCGTAGCCATATCGGGGCGGGGGTGGTGCGCTACACTTCAAAGTCCTGAAAACGACAACGTCCGCGCGGTCCCGCGCGACAGATTGGGAGTGGTAATGAACTGGTTGAACGAGATGTTGCAGAGCGATCCGGATCCGTTGGAAACCCGCGAATGGATCGATTCGATGCAGGCGGTGATCGAGAAGAACGGCGCCCTGCGTGCACATCAGCTGCTGGAAGGCATGGTCGAGGTGACGCGCCGCGCGGGCGCGTACCTGCCGTTCTCGCCCACCACCGAATACGTCAACACCATTTCCCCGCAGAACGAGGCCAAGTCGCCGGGTGACGCGGCGATGGAATGGCGCATCCGCTCCATCATCCGCTGGAACGCGATGGCGATGGTGGTGCGTTCCAACCGCAAGCCCGGCGACCTCGGCGGCCACATCGCCAGCTTCGCCTCCGGCGCGACGCTCTACGACGTGGGCTTCAACCACTTCTGGCGCGCCCCCAGCGACAGGCATCCGGGCGATCTCCTGTTCATCCAGGGCCACAGCTCGCCGGGCATCTACGCGCGTGCGTTCCTGGAAGGCCGCATCAGCGAGTCGCAGCTCGACAACTTCCGCATGGAAGTCGACGGCCAGGGCATCTCTTCCTATCCGCACCCCTGGCTGATGCCGGACTTCTGGCAGACCCCGACCGTATCGATGGGCCTGGGCCCGCTGGCGGCGATCTACCAGGCGCAGTTCATGAAATACCTGGAGCACCGCGGACTGATCGAGAAGTCCGACCGCAAGGTGTGGTGCTTCATCGGCGACGGCGAATCGGACGAACCCGAAACCCTGGGCGCGATCGCGCTGGCCGGCCGCGAAGGCCTGGACAACCTGATCTTCGTGGTCAACTGCAACCTGCAGCGCCTGGATGGCCCGGTGCGCGGCAACGGCAAGATCATCCAGGAACTGGAAGGCGTGTTCCGCGGCGGCGGCTGGAACGTGATCAAGCTGCTGTGGGGCAGCTACTGGGATCCGCTCCTGGCGCGCGACACCGACGGCGTGCTGAAGAAGCTGATGATGGAAACCGTCGACGGCGAATACCAGAACTGCAAGGCGTTCGGCGGCGCGTATACCCGCGCGAATTTCTTCGGCAAGTATCCGGAAACCGCGGCGATGGTCGCCAACCTCTCGGACGACGACATCTGGCGCCTGAACCGCGGCGGCCACGACCCGCACAAGGTCTACGCGGCGTTCCACGAGGCGGTGAACACCCAGGGCATGCCCACGGTGATCCTGGCCAAGACGGTCAAGGGCTACGGCATGGGTTCGGCGGGCGAATCGCTCAACCCGACCCACCAGACCAAGAAGCTGGACGACGACGCCATCCGCACCTTCCGGGATCGCTTCAACATTCCGATCACCGACAAGCAGCTGGAAGAAGCGTCCCAGATCCCGTTCTACCACCCCGGCGAGGACTCGCCGGAAGTGCAGTACCTGAAGGAACGCCGCGCCGCGCTGGGCGGCTACCTGCCGGCACGCCGCCGCAAGGCCGCCGAGTCGTTCGAGGCGCCGAAGCTGGAGACCTACGAGCGCCTGCTGAAATCCACCGGCGAGCGCGAAATCTCCACCACCATGGCGTTCGTGCAGGCGCTCAACATCACCCTGCGCGACAAGCAGATCGGTCCGCGCATCGTGCCGATCGTGGCCGACGAGGCGCGCACGTTCGGCATGGAAGGCATGTTCCGCCAGATCGGCATCTACGCGCCGTTCGGCCAGAAGTACAAGCCGGTCGACGCCGACCAGCTGATGTACTACCGCGAGGACCAGAGCGGCCAGGTGCTGCAGCAGGGCATCAGCGAACCCGGCGCGATCGCGTCGTGGATGGCGGCCGGCACCAGCTACTCGGTCAGCAACGTGCCGATGCTGCCGTTCTACATCTACTACTCGATGTTCGGCTTCCAGCGCGTGGGCGATCTCGCCTGGCAGGCGGCGGACATGCGCACGCGCGGCTTCCTGCTCGGCGGCACCGCCGGTCGCACCACCCTGAACGGTGAAGGCCTGCAGCACGAGGACGGCCACAGCCACCTGCTGGCCGGCGCCATCCCGAACTGCCGCAGCTACGACCCGACCTTCGGTTACGAAGTGGCGGTGATCCTGCAGCACGGCGTGCAGCGGATGATGCAGGAGCAGGTCGACGAGTACTACTACATCACCCTGATGAACGAGAACTACGCCCATCCGGACATGCCGGAAGGCGCGGCCGAAGGCATCATCAGGGGCATGTACCTGCTGAAGGACGCGGGCAAGCCGAAGAAGGGCGAACTGCGCGTGCAACTGCTCGGCAGCGGCACCATCCTGCGCGAGGCGATCGCGGCGGCGGAACTGCTGGACAAGGATTTCGGCGTCACTGCCGACATCTGGTCGTGCCCCAGTTTCAACGAGCTGCGCCGCGACGGTTTCGACGTCGAGCGCTGGAATCGCCTGAATCCGGAAGCCAAGGCGCCGCGCAAGGCCTACGTGACCGAACAGTTGGAAGGCCGCCAGGGCCCGGCCATCGCCGCCACCGACTACGTGCGCGGCTATGCCGACCAGATCCGTGCCTTCGTGCCGATGCAGTACACCGTGCTGGGCACCGATGGTTTCGGCCGCAGCGATACCCGCGCCAACCTGCGCCGTTTCTTCGAGGTCGATCGCTACTACATCGCCCACGCGGCCATCGCCGCGCTGGCGAAGGAAGGCAAGATGACGGGCAAGGACGTCGCCCGTGCCATCAAGCAGTACAAGATCGACGTGGAGAAGGCCAATCCGATCGGGGTCTGATCGATCCTCCATCGCATCAGAAAAGGGCGGCCACCGGCCGCCCTTTTTCTTGCCGGGTGATCCGCTACGCAGGAAGGCGTCCCGACCGCTCGCGCGATGAAGACGGCGCAAACGAAAAACAAACATCGTGCGCCGGTGAACGCATGAATATCAGGAAAACGCCCGCCTGCCGGATCGCGCGGGGGACTTCATGGCAGGAACTTGCGGAGGCAACATCGGTCAACCGGCATCCGGTCCGCGCGTTGAAGCGGACTCCTCCCATCGTTTCGAGGCGGCAGACCGCGTGAGATTCACCTATCCCGATGAATCCGCTTCACGCCTCATCGCCGCGGCCACCGCCACCGCCATCCTGCTGTTGATGGGCAAGCTGCTGCTGCGCGCGCCCACGATGCCCGCGGCGCGCAATGACGACGCGTTGCGGGTGGCCTATCTGGAACGGCCGCGCTGGTCGCCTTCCGTACTTCCGCCCGCGGAGGTACGCCCGTCATCGGAAGCATCCGGCGCGCAACCGCGTGATGCGTCCGCGCCATCGCGGGTGACCGTGCCGGTGGAGGCGGCGCGCGTGGATCCGCGCCGCCCTGTTCCCACCGGGAACCGCATCGTCGAACGGCTCTACGATCGCGATACGGGCCGCGTGCGCTTGCCGCCGCAGGCGCGGATCGACCCGCTGGCGAAAGAGGAGCCGCCCGCCCGTCCGCCGGGCCTGGCCAACGAACGCGAACTCAAGCGTGCGCAGGAACTGCTGTATCCGCGCAATCCGATCGAGGTCGATCCCGACGGCCCGTTCGGCGGTACCTGGGCCAGCGACGGCACGCTCGGCCAGCAGGCGGCGCGCAAGCTGGGCGATGGCCTGGCCGCCATCGGCAAGAAGATCTTCGGCGAGGACATCCAGCAGGTCCGCGCGCGGCCGCCGCCGGACGTGGGCTTCAAGCCGCAGGCCCACGACCGGACCGCCGATCTGGGGCGCGAAGAAACCGGCAACGCCTACCTCGCCGCGCCGATTCCGCACGAGAAGGTGCCGGACCTGGCCGGTGGCGCCAGCCGCCGCATCCGCACCGCACTGGAAGCGTTGCAGAAGCGCGCCGCGTCCTGCGAGCCGGCCGGGACGCAGAAGCTGTTCGCCACCGTGCGCACGCACCTGGCCGAGCTGGAACAGGTCGAGTACGCGCTCGCCCACGGCGCGGATCCGATCATGGCGCGGCAGATGCTGCCGCGGCGCGGCGACGCCGCCTACGACCAGGCGCGGCGCGCGCTGTGGTACGCGGAAAACCGGTTGGGTGCGTGCCTGAAGTAGGAGTGCGGCGGACGATCCGCATTCCGGCGCGTCATGCGTCCGCGGGCCCGGCGAGGGTGCGCCCGGCGAGGAACCGGGCCATGCGATCCAGTTCATCCTCGAGCGCGGTGCGGAAGGCCGGGTCTTTCGCCGGCGAGTGCCCGGCGTAGCCGAACTCCGGCTGCAACCGGCCCTCGCGCGCGGAGACGTTCGCCCAGCCGACGACCCGATCGCGCCACAGCAGCGGCAACGCGTAGTAGCCGTAACGACGCTTGGCCGCGGGCGTATAGGCTTCGAACCTGTAGACCCAGCCCCACAGCAGTTCGAAGCGGCGGCGATCCCACACCACCGGATCGAACGGCGCCAGCAGGCGGACCTGCTCGTCCGCCCGGAAACGGCGCGCGCGCGGATTCTCGTCGGCCGGCCAGAACCAGGTGACGCCGTCGATCACGCAGCTCGCCAGTTGCGTGCGCGCCTGCCGCAGCGCGATCTGGATCGGCGCCGCCAGGTGCGGCGCACCGTAGCCCAGCAGCCGCGCCAGGTAGGTCAGGCTGGCCGAAGGCAGCGGCGCGTACTTGCGCACGATCAGTTCGAGGAGGCGGGCGGCGCGGTGGAGGCGCGCCGCTTCGCTCTCGTCGGCGGCGGGATGGGCGGCGGCCGCGTAGACGCGGGTACCGCCTTCACGGCGCTGCACGCGCAACAGGCCGCGGTAGTGCATGCCGTCGAGCAGGTGGGTGCTGGCATTGCTGTTGCCGCCCCAGTAATTGGTCACGCGGCCGTGCGCGAACGCCTGTTCGACCTCGCGCGGGTGCACCTCACCGCGCGCCTGCACGAAGGCCAGCACCTCGGCGGCCTTGCGCCGGGTCGATGCATCCCAGGGGCGCGCGGACACGCGGGGATGCATCAACGCCAGATGCTCGCGCGGCAGGAATCCATAGTTGACGAGGCAGTCCTCCTCCACCGGCAACCGCGCGTAGCGGCGCTCGAGATCCCCGGCGCGGTAGTCCTTCACCCGATGCCGCAGGGTCAGGTCCTGCGCGCGTGCGGGTGCGCGGATGGGATCGGCCTGGACGAAGCCCAGGCGGCGGATGGCGGCCAGCAGCGTGGTCGGTCTGAACAGCGTGCGCGCCACCGCGTAGCGGCGCAGATCGTCGAGCGTGGGCGTGGCGGGCATCGCGCGGATTAGAACACGACAAACGCCACCGGCGATGCTGCGCCGATCGCACCGTGGCATGTCCGCGGATCGGGGCGTTCGTCTGTCGGGAAACGATGGAGTACGCTTCGGCCGCCCGCACGGCGCCTGCGCCGGGCCCTGGCGGATCCTTTCGACCCGCGAGGTGGCCGGAGCCGGCGCGACGTGCATTCCACGGGAGAGAGGAATGATGCGCATCGGATGTCTGCTTGCCCTGTTGTTCGCCGCGTGGCCGTTGCATGCGGCCGAACCGATCGCCACGGTCCGCGTCGCTTTCGACCGCGACGGCGTGACCGCGACCCAGGCGCGGGGGCTGGCGGACATCGCGGCGAATCGCGCGGTGACGGCGGACGATCCGGTGCGGGTGGCCTCGATCTCCAAGCTGGTCACGGCGATTGGAGTGATGCGGCTGGTGGAAGCCGGGCAGCTGGATCTGGACGCCGACGTATCGAAATGGCTGGGTTGGCAATTGCGGAACCCGGCCTTCCCCGACACGCCGATCACCCTGCGCCTGCTGCTCTCGCACCGCGCCGGCCTGACCGATGCGGCCGGTTACTACCAGGTGCCGCTGGGCGGCCTGCTGCAGGACGTGCTGGCCGACCCGCGCGCCTGGGATCCGGCGCATGCACCGGGCACGTTCTTCCGCTACGCCAACCTGGATTTCCCGCTGGTTGCCGCGGTGATGGAAAAGGCGACCGGCGAGCGCTTCGACCGCCTGATGCAGCGGCTGGTGCTGGCGCCGCTGGACATCGCCGGTTGCTTCAACTGGGCCAGCTGCGACGACGCGACCGCCGCGCGCGCGGTGGTGCTGTACGACGACGCGCGCAAGCCGGTGCGTGACGATCACCGCGGCCGACGGCCGGCATGCGCGGTGGTGCCCGCCCCCGATGGAAACTGCGATCTGGCGCGCTGGCGGGCCGGCGACAATGGCGCGCTGTTCTCGCCGCAGGGTGGCTTGCGGATTTCGGCGAACGGGCTGGCGAAGATCGGTCGCCTGCTGCTGGGCGAAGGCGTGGTCGATGGCACGCGATTGCTGCAGCCCGCCTCGGTGCGGGAATTGGTGACGCCGCAGTGGATCCATGCCCCCGGCAACGGCCTGACCTCGGAGGAAGACGAAAGCGGGCAGGGCGGGCGCGGCTTCTTCTGCCGCTACGGCCTGGCGGTGCAGACCCTGGCGACGCCGGCCGATGGATGCCACGACGATCCCTTCGGCGATGGTGTCGCGCGGTTCGGCCATTCCGGCTCGGCCTATGGCCTGTTGTCCGGTCTGTGGGTCGATCCGGTCGGCGGCACCGGCGTCGTCTATTACGCCACCGGCGTGCCCGGGGCGCGCGCCGGCGGGCGCTCCGCGTTCTCCGCGATCGAAGAACACCTCGCCAACCCGTAGAGCGGAGCTTGCTCCGCTTCTTGCCGGGTCCGGATTTGGCGCGAAGAGCCGCCGGGCAAGCCCGGCGCTACCATTGCGCGGTCAATTCCTTGAAGGGGCGCGGCAGGCGCACGCGGCGGGCATCGAAATCGTGCACGCGACGGCCGTCCACGTGGACCTGCTTCGGCGCGATCCCGCCCGGCCAGGCGACGGTCACCGGCGTATCGGCGCGCAGGCCCTCGCCCAGCGAAATCCGCAATTGATCCTGTTCGCGGCGCGCGCGCAGCTTCAGCGTGCCGTAGGCGGTGGGCAGACCGTCGATGGCGAGCCCTTCGCCGGCGACCCACTCCGGCGGCGTACCGGGCAGCAGGGACAGGTGATCGTCGGCTTCGTACATCAGCATGCCGAAGATGGAGCGCGCGTACTCCGCGCCGATCCAGGTATGCGGCATGTCGCCCAGGTAGATCGCATGGCGCGGATCCGAATAGACGACTTCGGCGATGACCTGCCATTCGGCCGGGCGGCGGTGGCGGACCAGGTTCCGCAGCAGTTCGTTGGCCTCGGCCGGTTGCCCCAGGTGCACGTAGGTGAGCACGTTGCGCATCTCGTAGGGCGTGTAGGCGTACAGCGCATCGGGCGTGCGCTTGCGCACGTCGGCCAGGTAGCGGGCGAAGGTGCGGGCGAGCGCGTCGGCCGGCATCAGATCCTGTTGCCCGGTCGGATCCAGGCCGATCGAGACGCTGGTGGGATCGCTCTCGCCCAGGTCGGCCGAGGCGGGGATGAAATCGATGCCCTTCCAACGCATGGTCGCGCGCAGCGACGCGGCCATCGAATCGCGCAGCGCCGCGTACTGTTCGCGCGCCCACGCCGCGGTTTCCCGGTCGCCCCATTGCTCGGCCAGCCAGGCGCCGTCGTGCCAGCCCTTCAGCGCCCAGTAGTCGTCCCAGTAGCTGTGGGTCGGCACCGGATAGCCTTCGTGGCTGATCGAGGGCGCGATGATGCCGTGGAAGCGCTCCGGCGCCTCGCGCCCGGCCTGGTAACCGGGCACCATCGTGCGTTCGCGCAGTTCCTGCAGGAAGCGCAGCGCGCGCTTCACTTCGTCCTGGTAGTCGCGCACGCTGGCCGCGCCGCCGTCCAGGCGCGCGATCTCCGCGACCAGCCAGACGAACTGGCCCTGGCTGTCGTGTTCCAGATCCGAACCGAAGCCGGTGTTGACCGAGCCGTCGTCATTGAGGATGGGCGAGACCAGGCCGTTCGGATGCACCGCGTGGCTGGCGTACCACCGCAGGTAGTCGCGCGCGGTGCGGCCCATGCCCATGCGCAGCAGGATCGCCGCGGTCGCGGCGCCGTCGCGGATGAAGGACCGGTTGTAGTTGCGCGGTCCCGGCTGCATGGCGTGCCCGCTCTGGTTGATCAGCATGTAGGCGGCCTGCGCGCGCAGCATGTCGACCAGCGACGCATCCGGCAGGCTCAGCCCGATGCGGCCCAGGCGCGAGTGCCATTGCCGCGCGATCGCGTCGGCAAGCGCGTCGAAGGCGGCGCCGGCGTCGTCGCCCGCCATCAACGCCGCCCTGTCCAGCGCGGGCGCATCGGGCCATTGCCGGGCCTGGGTGTCGATGCGCGCGTTGCCGAGGGCGAAGGCGATCACCACGTCGCGATGTTCCCCCGGCTGCAACTTCACCGGGTATTGCTGGATCGCCGCCGCCAGGCCGTCCGGATCCTCCACGCGGCGCTCGGCGGGAACGTCGCCGCCGGCCGCGTGGCGGGTGATCTCGCCTTCGCCGTGCGCGCCGAACGCGGCCACGCCTTCGGCCGCGGGAGGCGTCAGCGCCTGGTACAGGCGCCGCCCGTTCACCCGCACCGCGCCGTCCTCCACCGCGACCGTGTGCAGCGGGGAAAGGCCGCCGTTCTGCCAGGGCGGGCTGATCTGCATCGGCCGCGTCAGCAGCGCGAGTCGCCCTTCCACCGCCTGGTCGCCGGTGTTGCGAAGGCGGTAGCGGACCAGCGTGACCGGCGCGCCGGCCTGCTCGATCGCGATGGCCTCGCTGCGCAGCGCCAATCCCGGCTGCGGCGACCATTCCACCGCGGGCATCGGCATCCAGCCTTCGCGCAGGCTGTGGCCCAGCTCCGCGTTGAACGCGGCGGCGGCGCGTCCACTGCGATCGCGCCACACCGGTTGCACCAGCGGCGCGCCCTTGAAGGCCTCCAGGTTGCCGTACTCGTCGAACACCGATTTCTGCTGGCCGGCGGGGATGCCGACCGCCGTCCAGTACACCTGCTGCTGGTGCAGCGAGGACGGAAACAATTCCCGATGTCGGCGCGAGGCGGCGATCTCGTAACGCCGCAACGGCGTCATCAGACGCTTCGGGCCGAGCAGTTCCAGCCGATCCACGATGGCGCCGTCGCCGCCTTCGGTCACCAGCCGCAACGCGGTCGCTTCGTGCACGGCGGGCGCGGCCAGGAACGAAGACGCGCCGTACACGTCCGGATCCTCGGCGAGCGGGACCCAGCGGCCGTTGGTGCCGCGCGCCTCCAGCCGCGCGCGCCGGGGCGGTGTCTTCCAGGTGACTTCCAGGCCCGCCAGCGGAAGCGCACGCGGCAACTCGATCTCCAGCGGCTGGCGCTTGTCCAGCACGCGCGCCGCGCCGCCGATCCACAGCGCATCGGTATCGCCGCCGCCCGTCACGCCGCGCACGCGCGGCGCCTGCGCGACCGGTTCGAAGTCGCCCACCGATACGCCCCAGTCGGCGGTGCGGTCCGGCGCGGCCAGCCGCAGGTAGCGCGCCTGCACGGCGGGGAACATGACGTATTCGATGCCGCCCTTGCCGCCGGTCACGCGCACGGCGTCCCGCCACTGGCGGCCGTCGGTCGAATAGCGGATCAGGTAATGGGTGGCGAAGCCGCCTTCCCAACGGATGAGCACGCCGCCCACCGACGCGGCGCGGCCCAGATCCAACTGGTACCAGTGGCCGGCCGAGAACGGCCCGCCCCAGTAGCTCTTGGGATCGCTGTCAATTCCCATCGCCGGCGACATCGCCGGATTCGCGGTGGAGGAACTGCTGGCCTTCCATTCGCTCCGCGGCGGCAGCGGCTGGGTGGCGGGCTGGGCCTGTGCCAGCGGCAGCCAGAGCAGGGCGGTCAGGGCCAGCCCGTGGCGACGGAAGCGGCGGGCGCGGGAGGAAGGGGCGGAACCGGACATCGGGAGTCCTCGAACGATCTGCGGGGAGGCCGCGGGAACCCGCGGAGCCCCGGATACTAGTGTTGTAAACGTTTACATGCGAGTTGCGCTGCGGCAATCGGGCAGCCGGTCCAACCGGTGCGGGTTCCCTGGCTGGCCCGGAGGCGCTGGCCGCCGCCGGATCGGCGCGCCGTTGTACCGATCGAAGCACCGGCCTGTGGGCGGCCCGTCCGCCCCTCACCGGGTGCGCCGTCGCCACGAGATCGAGGCAGGTGCGCCATGAACGATTCGGACTTCATCCGCGCCATGCGGGCCGCGCCGGGGCCGCTGGCGTTCCTTTCCCTGCAGCACCCCGCACGCCATGCGGTGCCAACGGCCCCGACCAACGAGGAACGCATGCGCGCCTATCGCAACACCCTGCCGATCCTGCCGGGCAACAACTACGGCTGGCGTTTCCGGCAGGCGCGATAGCGCGGGCGGGGCAGGCGGAAACGCCGGGTCGGCGACGACCGGGCGCTCCGGGCGGCCGCGAATGGGCGCGGCCGCCGGGGTGGGCTTGACCTCAAGCACGCTTGAGGGGGCATCGTGCGAGGCCCCCACCTCGCTGCCGCCCCCATGATCCCGACCCTGCAGCACGCTTATCCCTATCTGCAACGCCTCGGTTACGCCGCGGCACCGCCGCCCACGCTGGCGATCCTGCGCGAACTCCAGCAGCGGCATACCGCCGAATTTCCGTTCGAGACCCTGTCCACCCTGCTGCGGATGCCGGTGCCGCTCGATCTGCCCGCGCTGGAGCGCAAGCTGCTGTTCGAGGGGCGTGGCGGTTATTGCTTCGAACTCAACCGGATGTTCCTGGCCCTGCTGCAATTGCTGGGTTTCGACGCGCGCGGGCTGACCGGCCGCGTGTTGATGGAGAACACCGCCGACGCCGTGCCCGCGCGCACCCACATGCTGGTGCTGGTCGAGATCGACGGCGAATCGTGGATCACCGATGTCGGTTTCGGCGGCATGGTGCCGACCGCGCCGCTGCGGCTGGACAGCACCGACGCGCAGGCTACCCCGCACGAGTCGTATCGACTGGAGCAGGCCGATGGACAGTACACCCTGCGCGCGCTGGTCGCCGGCGAATGGCGTCCGCTGTATGTCTTCGATCTGCAGCGCCAGGCCGACATCGATTTCGTGGTGGGCAACTGGTACGTGTCCACGCATCCGGAATCGCCTTTCCGGGATCAACTGCGGGTCGCGCGCACCGGTCCCGGCTGGCGCAAGACGCTGAAGGGCGGCAGCTTCGCGATCCATCGCATGGGCGCGGCCAGCGAACGCCATGCGCTGGCCGACGCGGAGGCGGTGATCCAGGTGCTGCGCCGCGAGTTCGGGCTGCGCGTGCCGGCACAGCCCGGCCTGCACGCGGCCATCGAACGGCTGCTGTTACCGGCGCCGGCGGTGGCCTGATTCCCGACGCCATCGGCACGGGCGGTGCCGGCCCGCGCGGGATAAGCTGGGTGCCGGTTATCCCGAGTGGTGTCCATGCGCCTGTTCCGCCTGTGCGGTGTCCTGATCGTGTTGGGGTCTTCCTGCATGGCGCAGGGCGCCGAGCCCGCCGCGCATGCATCCGCGCGCGAGTCGGCACCGCAACGCCGCATCGCCGTGACCATCGACGATCTGCCATGGCAGCGCCTGGGCGAAAAGGCCGTGGCGGGACTGCCCGGCTGGCACGCGCGCCTGCTGGAGCAACTGCGCCGGGCAGGCGTGCCGGTGGTGGGATTCGTCAACGAGGACAAGCTGGAGGCGGATGGCATCGTGCAGCCCGAACGCGTGCGCATGCTGCGCGACTGGCGCGATGCCGGCCACGAACTGGGCAACCACACGTACGGTCATGTGGACCTGCATCAGGTCGGTCTGCCGGCATTCGAGGCCGCGATCCTGAAAGGCGAGCGCGTGCTGCGCCCGTTGCTGGCCGAGCATGGCGCCGCGCCGCGCTGGTTCCGCCATCCCTACCTGCGCGCCGGCCGCACGGCCGATGATCGCGCCGCGCTGGCGGGCTTCCTGGACGCGCACGGTTACCGCATCGCTCCGGTCACGGTCGACAACGGCGAATGGGTATGGGCATTCGCGTATGCCAACGTGCTGTCCCGCGCCGATCCCGCGGATCGCGACGCCACGCTCGAACGCCTGCGCAAGGGTTACGTGCCGTACATGCTCGACAAGCTCGATTACTACGAACGGCAATCGCAGGCGCTGCTGGGTTACGCCTTGCCGCAGGTATGGCTGATGCACGCCAACGAGCTCAACGCGGTCGCCTACGCCGACCTGATCGAGGGCGCGCGCCGGCGCGGATATGCGTTCGTGACGCTGGAAGAAGCGATGCGCGACCCCGCCTACCGCCGCGGCGAGGACGGCTACGACGGACGATTCGGCCCGAGCTGGCTGCATCGCTGGGCGATGGCGGAGAAGAAGCCGAAGGCGTTCTACGCCGGCGAGCCGGAGGTGCCGGAATGGGTGCTGGACCTGGCGGGCGTGGACGGCGAGTGATCGCCGACGCCACGCGGAAACGGGCGCTCGGCCAGGCCTGCCGTCGATGAAAGCGCGCGATCAACGCCCGCGATAGGGTTCGCAGCCGATGCCGTCGTTGTCCCGATCCAGGTGCGCGCCGTAGCCGGGATCGCCGCGCCGTACCGGTGCGGCACCGCGGGCGCGTGCCTCGGCGCAATTGCGGAACGGGCGCGAGTCCGATGCGGGCGCGGCATCCAGGCGCAGTGATCCGCGCGCGGGTGTCGAACGGGCGCGAGGCGGCACCGTGCCGCCGCGGTGGCAGTGGTACTCGCCGGTCGACCTTTGCGTATGGCATCCGTGCCGGTCCAGACCGCCGCTATGGGCCCAGGCGGCGCTCCCCAACGCACACCCGGCCAGTACCCACCACATCCGCCTCACGCCCGTTCTCCCCCATCCCCACGCCCGGAAACACGCAGGCTTCATGCCACCAGGGGATTTTCCGTCTTTTCAAGGACATGCCGCCCGGAGCCACGGCCCGCGGCGATGACCCGGCCGCCGCGCCACGTCAGTAGCTGACCCGGGGCGCCCGTGGACGGGATCCGTGCCAACTGCGAGGATGCGCCCCGGGGAGATGCATGCATCGGGCATGCAGGGCTTTCAAGGATTCGGAATGCTCAAGGGAAACGCGGGCTGGTTGTGGTTGTGCCTGTGCCTGGCGCCGATGGCGGCCGGGGCGCAGGAGAGTCATGCGGCGAACGCGGTGGATCTGGCGCCCTATCTGCGGCCGGATCAGTTCGAACGCATCAAGATTTCCCCGACCGGGGAGTACTACGCGGTCACCGTGCCGCTCGAGGACCGCACCGTGCTGGCGATCATCCGTCGCTCGGATCGCGCCATCACCGCCAAGATTGGCGGCGACCGCGATTCGGTGGTGGACGACTTCTGGTGGGCCAACAGCGAGCGGGTGGTGGTGTCGATGGCCCAACGGCTGGGCACGCGCGATGAACCGTTCGTGCTGGGCCAATTGCATGCGGTGAATGCCGACGGCAGCCGGGCACGCCTGCTGGCCAGTCCATTCGGTACCGGCGAGATCGGAAGCCGCACGGAGGCACCGGCCCCGCCGCGCGCGGTCTTCCTCACCGACACGCTGCCTGGCGACGAGCGCAACGTGCTGGTTGCCGCGATGCCGCTGACGACCGATCCCTACATCTCCATCGATCGGCTCGACATCTACACGCGCCGCCGGGTCACCGTAGCCGTGCCGCCGGTGCGACGAGCGGACTTCACCACCGATCAGGCGGGCGTGGTCCGTTTCGCGCATGGCGCCGACGTGGACAACGTGAGCCGGCTCTATTACCGCGAGGGTGATCGCGCCGATTGGCGCCTCATCAACGACGAGAACAAAACCGGGCACCGCGAATTTCCGCTTGGATTCTCGGCCGACGGCAGCACGGCCTATCTACAGGTGGAACAGAAGAGCGGGCCGGATTCCGTCGTTGCCTGGAATCCGGCCGACGGAACGTACACCGAACTGCTGCGGGACCGTGTCGTGGATCCCTTCCGCACGCTGTACGACGTCGACGGGCGGACGCCGATCGGTGTGTCCTACGTGCATGACGGCGTGCGCAATGCGTTCTTCGACGAGAACGGAAAGACCGCGCGCTTCTATCGCGCGCTGGAACGCGCCTTCCCCGGACATGGCGTGTACATGACCTCGATCACCGCGGATGGTCGGCTGGCCTTGCTTTTCGTGTGGAGCGACCGCAACCACGGCGACTATTTCCTGTTCGACACCGTCGAAAAAAAAGCGGATCGGGTGTTCTCGACCCGCGAGTGGTTCGATCCCGCCGTGGTCCTGCCCACCCGGCTCGTGCAGATGAAGGCTCGGGATGGCCTGCCGTTGTACGGCTACCTGACCCTGCCGCGCGACGCCGGCCCGCAGGCGCCGATGGTGCTGCTGCCACACGGAGGGCCGTTCGGCATCTTCGATGAATGGGGATTCGACAGCGAAGCCCAGATGCTGGCCGAAGCCGGCTACGCGGTACTGCGGGTGAACTATCGCGGTTCCGGCAACTATGGCCGCGCGCACGTGCAGGCCGGCGCGCGCGAGTGGGGCGGGCGGATGCAGGACGATTTGACCGACGCCACCCGCTGGGCGGTTGACCAGCGCATCGCCGACCCGGCCCGCATCTGCATCTATGGCGCCAGCTACGGCGGCTACGCGGCGTTGATGGGCGCAGCACGGGAGCCTGACCTGTACCGTTGCGCGGCCGGCTACGTGGGCGTCTACGATCTGCGGCTGATGCACAGGCGCCAGTCCAACCGCAGCCGCTCGGGCAAGACCTGGGCCGGTGAATGGATGGGGCCGCCGGAGGGATTGGCGGAGCGTTCTCCGACCACCCTGGCCTCACGCATCAAGGTCCCGGTATTCCTTGCGGCAGGGGGCCGCGACGAGCGCGCGCCGCTGGCCCATTCCGAACGGATGGAGAAGGCACTGAAGCAGGCCGGGGTTCCGGTGGAAACCCTGTACTACAGGACCGAAGGCCACGGTTTCTACACCGAAGAGCACCGGCGCGAGTACTACACGCGCCTGCTGGCATTCCTCTCGCGGCACCTGGGTGGCAAGACCGCGCGCTGAGTCAGGCGCGCCGGCCGCCGCGGATCCAGCCGGCGGCCAGCACCAGCCAGAGGCCGATCAGGGCGATGACCGCTTTCTGGCTGGCGCCACGCGGCAGATCACGGACGAGCACATGCACCCACAAGGCCAGGAACCCCAGGACCGCCAGCCAGAAAGCGGCGGCGAAGCGGTGGCGGAATCCCGGGTCGGCACGCCAGCGCCAGGCCTGCAGCAGCATCGCCACGGTGACGCAGAGGAACGCGGTCTGCGCGGCCCAGCCATGCACCAGGCCTTGCAGCGTCGGCGCGCGTCCGGGGAAAGGCGTTTCCGCCAGCGCGGTGACGGCCAGCGCGATGCCGGCGACGGTGAACAGCAGCAGCGGCGCCGCGCTGCGCGCGTGCGGCGCGCCGCTGCGATAGGCGGATGCGCCCAGCCCCACCAGACCCAGCGAGAGCAGCCCGTACGCGCCTTGCAGCAGTGGGCCATGCGGGCCGATCAGGTAGAAACTCAGCGGCGTGCGTACCCAATCCAGATCCTGGCGCAGGAATTGCAGCGCCAGCGCGATCAGCAGGAACGCGACGCAGGCCACCTGCACGCCCGCGGCAAGCGGACGCACCCACGCGGCGGCCGCGGCGCGTGGCGCCGGCGTGATGGACGAAGCGCGTGCCGGGGAAATCGGTAAGGGCATGGAACGCGATGGTAGCGATCCCGCGCGGAGGACGCCGCACGCTCATGCAAGAATGTGAGCGTTGCCACGAGGTCGACGCCCTGTTCCCCAAGGAACCCGCACCCGCATGACGCGCAGAACCTGGCTGGGCCTGGTGATCGGCCTGACCGCCGTGGCCCTCGCGGCCACCTTCTTCTTCGATCCGTTCGCGCCTAGGGTACGGCCGGCGCTCGCTCCGGCGCCGACGCCGCTGGGCTGGGCCGCGCAACTGGAGTGGGTGGCGGGCGAGGGCATCGGCGGCCATCGCGACGGCCTGCCCGCCACGGCGCGCTTCGCCGATCCGTACGGGATCGCGGTGGCGGGCGACGGCACGCTGTACGTCGCCGACGGCGGCGACAACAATCGCATCCGCCGCATCGGCCGCGACGGGCAGGTCGCCACGCTCGCCGGTTCGACGGAAGGATTCCGCGACGGTGCCGGCACCGCGGCCGCATTCCATACGCCTTCCGGGCTCGCGCTGGATCGCGCGGGCAATCTCTACGTGGCCGACACCGGCAACCACGCCATCCGCCGGATCACGCCGCAGGGCATCGTCAGCACGCTGGCGGGAACCGGCGTGGCGGGGCATCGGGATGGCCCGGCATCGCAGGCGCAGTTCAACGGACCGACCGGCGTGGCGGTGGACGCGCAGGGGCGCGTCTACGTGGCCGATACCTACAACGATCGCATCCGCCTGATCTTGCCCGACGGCCACGTCACCACGCTGGCGGGCGGGGACTATCCGGGCTTCGTCGATGGCGCCGGATCCGCGGCGCGCTTCGATACGCCGACCGCGCTCGCGGTCGATCGGCACGGCATCGTGTGGGTGGCCGATCTGCGCAACAACGCGATCCGCCATGTCAATGCGAACGGCCAGGTCGGCACCGCGCGGACGTGGTGGCCGGACGGCTCGACCGGCATCGGCCGTCCGCTGGCCCTGGCCGTCACGCGCGATGGCGTCATCTACGTGGCGGAAATGGCGGGCGGCCGGATTCTCCAGATCGCCAACGATGGACGCATCCGCGTGATCACCGGGCATGTGACGCAGGAACGTCTGTCGCGTCCGGCCGGCCTTGCCCTGGACGGCCGCCAGGCGCTGGTGGTGACCGACGCCACCGGCTATCGCGTGCACCGCATCGCGCCGCGCGCCGCGACGCCTCCCGCGCTGGTCGCCGGTCCCGCACCGCACGCGCCGCTCCCGGACACGCAGGGACGCTGGCCGCTGCATCCGCAGCAGGGTTGGCATGAAGTGGTCGGTACCCTGGGCGAGGTGCGTGGCAATTTCCACGGCGAGAGCCGCGACCACCTGCATAGCGGCCTGGATATCCGCGGCGACGTCGGCCAGCCGGTCGTGGCGATTGCCGACGGCAAGGTCGGCAGTCCGCTTGCGGCGTGGGGGTTCGGCGGACAGGGCGAAGGGCTGGGGCTGGACACGCTGGGCTACATCCACATGCGGGTCGGACGCACCGCACGCGGCGAAGTGACCGACCCGCGGTTCCTGCTGCTGCGCGACGAAGCCGGCGAACCCGAGCGCATCCGGGTCCGCCGCGGCACGCGCTTCGCCGCGGGCGACGTGCTGGGTACCGTCAACGCGATGGCGCATGTCCACCTGAGCGTGGGGGGCCGCGGCTACGAACGCAACGCCATCGCGCTGGGCTTCACCGGTTATGCGGATGCCCAGCCGCCGCGCATCGATGGCATCCATCTGCTGGATGCGCTGGACCAGCCCTTGACCGAAAAGGACGGCGGCCGCGTGGTGGTGCCGCGGGAGCTGTCCGGCGTGCGGATCGTGGTCGAAGCCTGGGATCAGGTCGACCGCAATCTTCCGCGCCGGCGGCTCGGCCTGTATGCGCTGGGCTATCAGATCCTCGATGCCGCCGGCCGGCCCCTGCCCGACTATGAAGCCCCCCGCATGAACATCGAATTCAACCGCATGCCACCGGATCCGGATGCGGTGAGGGTGGCCTACGCGGCGGACAGCGGCATCACCGTGCATGGCAGTGCGGTCACCCGTTTCCGCTACGTGGTGACCAACCGGATCCGCGACGGCGTGGTCGAAGCCGGATCGTGGCAGCCTTCGACGTTGCCGGCCGGCGAATACCTGATCCGGATCACCGCGCTGGACTACAGCGGCAATGCGGCCCGGGCACGCCGCGATCTGCGCGTGCTGCTGCGCTAGCCGCGCGCGCTGCGCATAGAATGGCGGCCATGCCCAAGACGCCCCGCTCCAACATCGTCGCGCTTCCGGTGTCCACCGCCAGCGCGCACCGCCTCGGCTACATCGGCCGCGTGCCCACCCGCAAGGCCCGCGATGCCGATTCCTGGTTCACGCCGCCGGAGTATCTCGATTCCGTGCGCGCGGTGATGGGCGGCATCGATCTGGATCCCTTTACTTCGGAGACCGCCAACGAAATCGTCGGCGCACGCCGGATCCTGACGGCGGAACGCTCGGCGTTCGACGAGGACTGGAAGGTCGGCCCGCGCGGGCGGGTGTTCATGAATCCGCCGTACTCGGCGGGCCTGTGCGCGCGCGCGGTCAACCGTTTCATCGATCAGTGGGAAGCGCGGCAGTTCGGCGAGGGCGTGGTGCTGGTCAACAACGCCACCGACACCCGCTGGTTCAGCGTGCTGGTCGCGCGCTGCCAGCGCATCTGCTTCACCCATCACCGCATCAGTTTCTGGAATGCCGACCGCAAGCACGTCTCCGGCAATACGCGCGGGCAGGCGTTCTTCTATTTCGGCAGGAACCCCGACAAGTTCGCCCGCATCTTCGGCAAGCACGGGTTCGTGGTCACGCCGGTCGGCGAGACCGGGCCGGGCTGATCCTTCCGCACCGCGCGGAACGCGGGCGCGGCTCAGGGATGCGTGGCGGCCACGGCCGCATCCTCCTTGCCGGCCGCGTCGTCGCCGCGCATTTCCAGCAACCGCAGCGGCGCGCCGTCATGGCGATACTCCAGCGCGGACTGCACGGCATTGATCGCACGCACCTGCGAACACAGGCCATCCGCGCGTGCCTCGATCGCCTTCGTGCGCACCTCCAGCATCCGTTCCAGCGCCTCGTCCATCCGATCCGCGCGCGCTTCCAGTTGGCTGGCGCGGCCGGTGAAAACGCTCCACAGCGCACTGCGCCCGATCATCGAGGCCATCGACTCGGCCGCGTTCTCGATGTTCGCCTCGAACGTCTCGTCGAAGACCTCCTGATCCCAGCGCCCGCGGCCCAGGGTCCTGTCGACATGCGTGATGGCCACGGCGCGGAAGTCGTCCACCTTGCGTGCCTTGCGCTTGCTGCCGGTCATCGCCTCGACCACGCCGGACAGCGCATCGAAGGTGACCTCGACCGAATCGCGCGCCAGCCCGGCCACTTCCGGCATCAGCGCGTAGGCCTGGTGCTCCAGTTGGCGCAGGCGCTGCGCGTCGGCAGCGCTGATGGTCCGTACCTTGCGGTCCACGCTCAGTTCACCGTCGTGGAAGAACACCTCGCGCGGCGAGCCTTCGTCGCGATACAGCCAGACGCCGCCCGTATCGACCAGCACGTTGTAGGGCGTGCCGAAGCCGCACTGCCGCGAATCCACCTTTGGCCGCACCGGTTCATCGGCGTGCGCCGCCAGCGGCAGCAGGACGAGCAGGGACAGGGCGAGCGGCAGCGGGCGCATGGCGGCGGACGGGCAGGGAGAATGGCGTGAGCATCGGGGATGCCGCCCGCTCCGGCCCGTGGGAAAAGTCATGGTGACTGTCGCCTCAGGGCGCGCGGTATGCTGGCGCGATGACGCCCTACATCGCCCTGCTGCGCGCCGTGAATGTCGGCGGTACCGGAAAGCTGCCGATGGCCGAACTGCGCGCGATGTGCGAGG
>Ga0180217_1001190_pt1 | contig 30535 bp, 28 predicted proteins | sample eDN3rd37CBELigOP_FD_128521 | JGI IMG/M metagenome (GOLD analysis project Ga0180217, IMG submission 128521) | Enriched Organic Plus compost microbial communities from Emeryville, California, USA - eDNA 3rd pass 37_C BE-Lig OP (version 2) (version 2) ... | reverse complement strand
GGGCGAAGCCGGTCTCCGGGTCCCGCCCGAAGAGGTTCACGTTGGCGTCCTGGATCGTGCAGCGGGCCCCGGTGGGGTTGTCGACCGGGTGGTAGCTGTCGTCGCCCGCGCAGCGACCCTCGGCGATCACCCGGTCGAAGAAGGCGTCGGTCCAGCTCTGGCAGATGGCGTTGAGCTCGGTGCCGGTGAGCAGGTTGTGGCCGTTCACGGCGGCCTGCTTGACCGGCGTCCAGTCGAGGTCGCTCTCGGCGTAGTACCGCTGGAGGAGCCCGCAGTCGGTGACCGTCATCGCCGTGCTGGCGATGTCAGCGAAGGTGGCCGTGGGGATGGCGGCCGAGATCAGCCCCGGCGCGTTGTTCGCCGCGTTGTACTGCTGGAGCGCGGCCCCCGAGCCGTTGGTGCCCACGATCGCCTCGATCGGGCCGTACTGCTCGGTGATGTGCTCCTTCAGCATCATCATCGTCTCGATGCTGACCAGCGGGTTGCAGTGCACCCCGAAGCTGGTGAGCGTGGAGTGCGAGGTGATGTCGCCTCGGCCCAGCCGGTCGGTGAGCCCGACGAGGTTGATCAGCAGGTTGTCGGCCGAGATGGCGGTGAGGTCGAGGGCGCCGAGCACGGTCTCGGGGTGGTTGACGCCCTGCTGGTACCCGACGCCGCAGGACTCGCCGAAGGCGTGGTACACGCGCCCGTTCCAGCCCGCCGCGGTGAACGGCGCGCCGGGGCCGCGGGCCGCCGGATCGTCGAGCACGGCGAGGCGGGCGATGCCCCGGTTGATCGTGCGGCTCTCCACCCGGACCACGAACGGGACCTCCGCGCCGTCGGCCCGGCGGGTGGTGGCGACGTCGTCGGGGTAGCCGGCCCACGGGTCGGCCAGCTCGTGGAACCCCTGGTCGAGGAGCGAGCGGTAGAACCACTGGTAGCGAGGCTCGGCGGAGCAGTCGTCGTCGAGCGCCGGCCCGAGCCCCGCCTCCTCGGTGCGGCACCGGAACGGCTCCTGGTGCGGTCCCGAGATGATCGGCCCGGTCACCGGGTGGTTGCGGACGGTGAGCACGGCCCGCTGCTCGCCCACCTCGGCCACGAGGTCGCTCTCGCCGAGCGGCAGGCCCGTCACGAGGCCGCGCACCTCGCCCGACGAGCCGGGCACGGGGGCGAAGGCGTCGGTGACGTCGCGGCCGTCGGCGAGGACCCGCAGCGCAGCTGCCTGGGCCTCGCGCAGCCCCCGCACGCCGACGAGCACGTCGCCGCCGGAGACGGCGTCGGGCAGCGTCGAGAGCGTGAGCAGCTCGAAGGTGCCTTCGGGCAGGGGTGGCGTGGCCAGCGTGTGCCAGTCGGCGTCGACCTCCAGGGGTGCATCGGGCTCGGCGGCGGTGGTGGCGGACGGGGCGAGCGCGACGACCGCCAGGGCGGCGGCGACGGCCGCGCCGCTGATGCGGCGCCACCGGCGGGGTTCAGCTCGGTCGGGCACGGCGCTCCTCGGGGACGGCGGCGAGGGGGACGGAGGGCGGTTCGGCGCCGAGGTGCGCGACCCCTCCCGCCTGGCGGCACCCGATCCTCGTCCGTTGACAGGGTCACCGAGCTACGTCATCAGCTCGGGCAACAGCAGCGAGCCGCACCTCCACGTCCACCTGATGGACCACCCGGTCCCGACGGCCGCCGCCGGCCTGCCCCTGCGCTGGCGGGGCGTGCCGGGCGGGATGCCCGCCGCCGGGGTGGTCGTCGAGCTCGCGGGTCCTTGATCGAACGGTTGTTCGGAACTACAGTCGTGTCGTTCGCCGCACCGGGTCCGCCCCTGGTGCTCCGGGCCCCAGCAGGGTGTGTCACACCCCCTTCGTAGGGTCGACGCCATCCCCCAAGACCGCACGCCGCCCGCACCGAGCGGGCCCCGCCCGGTGGGAGCCGGGCCGACCGAAGGAGACCCAGGTGGAACGAGACAAGGACAAGCTCAAGGCGCTGGACCTCGCACTCGCCGGCATCGAGAAGGCCCACGGCAAGGGTGCCGTGATGAAGATGGGCGAGAAGGGCACGATGCAGATCGAGACCGTGCCCACCGGTGCCATGGCGCTGGACCTGGCGCTCGGCGTCGGCGGCCTGCCCCGGGGGCGGGTCACGGAGATCTACGGCCCGGAGTCCTCGGGCAAGTCCACCCTCGCCATGCACGTCGTGGCCGAGGCCCAGCGGATGGGCGGCATCTGCGCCTACGTGGACGCCGAGCACGCCATGGACCCCGTCTACGCCCGGGCCATCGGGGTGGACGTGGACGAGTTGCTCATCTCCCAGCCGGACACCGGCGAGCAGGCCCTCGAGATCGCCGACATGCTCGTGCGCTCCGGCGCCATCGACGTCGTGGTCATCGACTCGGTCGCCGCCCTCACCCCCCGGGCCGAGATCGAGGGCGACATGGGCGACAGCCACGTCGGCCTCCAGGCCCGCCTCATGTCCCAGGCCCTGCGGAAGCTCACCGCGAACCTCAACAAGACCCAGACCATCTGCATCTTCATCAACCAGCTGCGGGAGAAGATCGGCGTGATGTTCGGGTCGCCGGAGACCACCCCCGGCGGTCGGGCGCTCAAGTTCTACAGCTCGGTCCGGCTCGACATCCGCCGCATCGAGTCGATCAAAGACGGCGTCGAGGTCGTGGGCAACCGCACCCGGGTCAAGGTCGTGAAGAACAAGGTCGCCCCGCCCTTCCGGCAGGCCGAGTTCGACATCATGTACGGCAAGGGCATCAGCCGCGAGGGCGGCGTGCTCGACGTCGGCGTCGAGAACGAGATCATCAAGAAGTCGGGTGCCTGGTACACCTACGAGGGCGAGCAGCTCGGGCAGGGCCGGGAGAACGCGAAGCAGTTCCTGGCCGACAACCCCGAGGTGATGATCGAGATCTCCGAGCGGATCCGCCAGAAGATGGGCCTCGGCGACGCCGAGGACGTCCCCCGGGTGGACGAGAACGGCGAGATCGACCCCGACGACCTGCCGATCAGCCTCGGGGACTGACACCCCGAGCGTCGGGCTGTCGCTCGCGCTGATCCGCCCCGGAAGCGCCGCAGGAGCGGCGCTTCCGGCAGTTCTGGGCGGAAGGGATCAACGGGATCCCCGTCGAACCTCCAGGGCGATGGAGCAGCTCAAGGTCTCCACGCGTTCCAACCCGAACTCGGTGGCTGGGGCCATGGCTGGGGTGCTCCGTCACGCCGGCTCGGTCGAGGTCCAGGTGGTCGGAGCGGGCGCGCTGAACCAGGCGATCAAGGCGATGGCCATCGCGCGCGGCTACGTGGCTGCGAGCGGCATCGACCTCGTGTGCGTGCCGAGCTTCGCCGACATCGAGATCGACGGCGAGCGCCGCACCGCCATCCGTCTGGTCATCGAGAACCGCAACCGGTCCCAGAGCGCCGCAGACGAGGAGACGGTGGACCTGACGGCGCTCGAGGAGCTCGACGACCTGGCCCCGCCGCCCGCGCCGGAGCCCGCGCCCACCACCAACGGTCACCGCCTGAACTGACCGGGCCAGGTCCCCGCTCCGGTCCTCGGCGCGTGCGATCCGCGAGGATCGCGGTGTGGAGATCGAGCTCGTCCGCGGGGACATCGTCGAGGAGTCGGTCGACGCCGTCGTCACGGCGGCCAACCCGTCGCTCACCGGCGGCGGGGGTGTCGACGGGGCCATCCACGCCGCCGCGGGACCCGAGCTGGCCCGCGCCGGCGCCGCGCTCGCCCCGTGCCCGCCGGGGGACGCGAAGGCCACCCCGTCGTTCGGCCTCGGGCCGCGCATCCGCTGGGTGATCCACGCCGTCGGCCCCATCTGGCGCGGCGGGGACCGCGGCGAGGCGGAGACCCTGGCCTCCTGCTACCGGCGGATCCTCGAGGTCGCCGACGAGCTGGGGGCCCGCACCGTGAGCATCCCGGCCATCTCGACGGGTGTGTACGGGTTCCCGGTGGCACCCGCCGCCCGCACCGCGGTGCGCACCCTCCGGACCGCGCCGTCGCAGGTCGAGCGGGTGCGCCTCGTGGCCTTCGACCAGGCGAACCACGACGCCCTGGCCGCCGCCCTCGCCGCGGACGGCGACAGCGGGCCGCCGACCGATTCCGGCTGGGGAGGGGTGCGGGGCGCGCCGTAGCCTGTCCGACGTGACCGAGCCCCGCCGCTACTTCGTGCGCACCTTCGGGTGCCAGATGAACGAGCACGACTCCGAGCGCATCGCCGGGCTGCTCGAGGCCGACGGGCTCGAGGCGGCGGCGACGGCGGAGGAGGCCGACGTCGTCGTCCTCAACACCTGCTGCATCCGCGAGAACGCCGACAACAAGCTCTACGGCACCCTCGGGCACCTCAAGTCCCTGAAGGACCGCAAGCCGGACCTGCAGATCATGGTGGGCGGCTGCCTCGCCCAGAAGGACCGGGACACGATCGTCGAGCGGGCCGGCCACGTCGACGTGGTCTTCGGCACCCACAACGTCCACCGCGCCGTCGACCTCCTCCACGAGTCGGCCGAGACCGGCCGGTCGGTCGTCGAGATCCTCGAGGAGACCGTCGCCGAGGACCACGACACCTTCCCCTCGGCGCTGCCGGTGCGGCGCGAGGTCCCGTGGGCCGGGTGGGTGACGATCCAGATCGGCTGCGACAACTCGTGCGCGTTCTGCATCGTCCCCGCCGTCCGCGGCAGGGAGATCAGCCGGCCCTTCGCGGACATCGTCCGCGAGGTGGAGGTGGCCGCCGCCGACGGCGTCACCGAGGTCACCCTCCTCGGCCAGAACGTGAACTCCTACGGTCGGGACCTCGCCCTCGCCGCCCGCCAGGCCGGTGAGGACGTGCGGGTGCGGCCCATGTTCGCCGAGCTCCTGCGCGCGGTCGGCGCCGTCGACGGCATCCACCGCGTGCGGTACACGAGCCCCCACCCCAAGGACCTGCGGGCCGAGACGATCGCTGCGATGGCCGAGACCCCCGAGGTGTGCGAGCACCTCCACCTGCCGCTCCAGTCGGGCAGCGATCGGGTCCTCGCCGAGATGCACCGCGGGTACACGGCCGAGCGCTACCTCGAGCGCCTCGCCGCCGCTCGGGCCGCCATCCCGGACCTCGCCGTGACCACCGACATCATCGTCGGGTTCCCCGGTGAGACCGACGAGGACTTCGAGCGCACCCTCGAGGTGGCCGCCGAGGCGGCGTACGACAGCGCCTACACCTTCATCTACAGCCCCCGGCCCGGCACCGAGGCCGCCGAGCGCACCGAGGACTTCGTCGACCCCGACGTCGTGGCCGAGCGCTTCGAGCGGCTGCGCATCGTCGTCGAGCGCTCCGGGCTGGCGAAGCACGAGGCCCGCGTCGGCCGGGTCGAGGAGGTGCTCGTCGAGGGCCCCTCCCGGAAGGACCCGGCGGTCCTGACTGGCCGCACCCGGCAGAACAAGCTCGTCCACTTCCCGGTCGAGGCGCCGATCAAGGCGGGCAGCTACGCCACCGTCCGCGTCACGAGCGCCGCGCCCCACCACCTGCGGGGCGAGCTCGTGGAGGTCACCCGACCGGCGCAGCACCGGACCCGGATCCCGCTCCTGGTCGGATGATCGAGCTGCGCGAGCGGGCCTACGACGACCCGGCCGTCCAGGTCCTCGTCGACGCCCTGAAGGACGAGATCGACGTGCGCTACGCGTACGCGATGACCGACTGGACGCCGGCGCAGCGGGCCGAGGACGACGCCGCCTACCGCGCCGAGATCGAGCCCGCACAGGTGGCGCCCCCGCTCGGCGCGCTGCTCGTGGTCGAGGTGGACGGGCAGGTCGTGGCCTGCGGGGCCGTGAAGCCCCTCGACCGGGCGGCCGGCATCGGGGAGATCAAGCGCATGTTCGTGCTGGCCGAGCACCGCGGCCAGGGCCACAGCCGCCGGATCCTCACCGCGCTCGAGGCCCGGGCCGCCGAGCTCGGCTACCGTCGGCTCCAGTTGGAGACCGGGCTGGCGCAGCCCGAGGCCATGGCCCTCTACGAGTCGGCCGGCTGGCAGCGGATCCCGCCCTACGGGCGCTACTCCGACGCCGACGACTCGGTCTGCTACGGCAAGGACCTGCCCGTCCCGCCCGGCACCGGCGCCCTCGTGGGCGACGGCGAGGGCGAGCCCGCCCCCGCTCGATGACGGCCCGCCACGGCGTGCTCGTCGGGCCGACGGCGTCCGGCAAGTCCGCCCTGGCCCTCGAGCTGGCCCGTCGAGACCCCGCCTGGGAGCTCGTGTCCGTGGACTCCATGCAGCTCTACCGCGGCATGGACATCGGCACGGCCAAGCCCACCCCGGCCGAGCTGGCCGAGGTGCCCCACCACCTGATCGACGTGCTCGACCCGTGGGAGGACGCCACGGTGGCCTGGTACCAGCGGGTCGCGCGCGACGTCTTCGCCGACCTCGAGCGCCGCGGGAAGCGGGGCCTGCTCGTCGGGGGGACGGGGCTCTACGTGCAGGCGGTGGTCGACGACCTCGACATCCCCGGCCAGTTCCCGGACGTGCGAGCCCGCCTCGACGCCGACCCCGACACCGCAGCGCTCTACGCCCAGCTGCGGTCGCTCGACCCGGTCGCCGCCGCGAGGATCGACCCGGCCAACCGGCGGCGCATCGTCCGCGCCCTCGAGGTGACCCTCGGGAGCGGGCGCCCGTTCTCCTCGTTCGGCCCGGGCGTGCACGCCCACCCGCCGACGACGTTCGTGCAGGTGGGGCTCCACGTCGAGCCCGAGGTGCTGGCCGGCCGCATCGAGGCCCGCTTCCGGGCCCAGATGGAGGCGGGGCTCCTCGCCGAGGTGCAGCGCCTCCACGAGGACCCCCGCGGCCTGTCCCGCACCGCCCGGCAGGCGCTCGGGTACAAGGAGCTGATCGATCACCTCGAGGACCGGCTCCCCCTGGCCGAGGCGATCGAGCTGGCGATCACCCGCACCCGGCGCTTCGCCCGCCGCCAGCGCTCCTGGTTCAACCGCGACCCGCGGATCCGGTGGCTCGACGCCACCGCTCCCGGCGCCGACCTCGTTGACCGGGTCCAGGCCGCCCTCGACGGCCGCGGGCCCGACGCCTAGGGCGCCGGTCAGACCGGCCGCTGCTCCGTGCCCACCCCGGGGGTGATCGTGAGGATCCGCGCCCGGCCGTCGGCGTCCACGGTGTGCCACACGCCCGCCAGGTTCACGATGGCCTGGCCTGAGGTGAGCGCCACGGCGTCGACCGCCCCGTCCCGCTCCTGCCGCACGGTGACCGCCCCCTCGAGGCACACGATGACCTCGTCGCCCCCGTGACGCTCCCAGTGGGCGCCGGGGCCGTCCTCGTCGATCACGATGAGGAGGCGGCCGTCGGTCCCGTCGGCGGCCGTCTGCTCGAGGTAGGCACCGAGGGCCTGCGGCTCGAAGGCGAACCCCTGGATCGGTCGGGCCCGGGAGCCGAGCCCGAGGTGCAGCGGGGTCGTGCGCAGGTCGATGGCGTGGCGGGTGTCGTCGATGAGCTCCATGGCCCGCATCCTCCCGGTCGGGCCCGCCCGCGTCTTGGACGAATGTCCGCCCCGCAACCGGGGCTCGGGTCGCGGCGGCCGGGTCGTAGGCTGGGCGGCACATGCGCCTCACCAAGCACCACGGCCTGGGCAACGACTTCCTCGTGCTCCTCGACCTCGACGACACCCAGGCGGTGGCGCCGGAGGACGCGGTCGCGCTCTGCGACCGGCACACCGGCGTCGGGGCCGACGGGCTCCTGATCGCCGGCCCCGGGCGCGATGGCGCCGACATCTCGATGGTCCTGCTCAACGCCGACGGCTCCCGGGCCGAGATGTCCGGCAACGGCATCCGCGTGCTCGTCCAGGCGGCCCTCCAGGCGGGGGTCGTCGCCGGCCCGGAGGTGGCGGTGGCCACCGACGCCGGGCGCCGGACCGTCACCGTCATCGAGCAGCGCGACGCCCGCACCCACCGGCTCAGCGTCGACATGGGCCCGGCGAAGGTGGGGGAGGAGCGCCCCGCCTGGGAGGGGCACGGCGTCACCCGCGCCCTCGAGGTGGACATGGGCAACCCGCACGTCGTCCTCCACTGGGACGGCGACGAGCTCCCCGGCCGCGACGAGCTGATCGCCATCGGCGCCCGCATCGACGGCGCCACCCCGGGCGGGGCGAACGTGGAGATCGTCCGCTGCGCCGCCGACGGGGCTGTGCTCGACATGGTCGTGTACGAGCGGGGCGTCGGCCCCACCCTCGCCTGCGGCACCGGCGCGTGCGCCACGGCCGTCGCCGCGCACCGCTGGGGCCTCGCCGGCGCCCGAGCCGCGGTGCGCATGCCCGGCGGCACCGTCGAGGTCGTCGTCGACGACCCGGTCCTCCTCGTGGGCGACGCCGTGTCGGTCGCCGCCGTCGAGGTCCCCTGGCCCGGAGAGGAGGCAGGAGCCGCCCGATGAGCCTGATCGAACGCTCCTTCCGGGAGAAGATCGTGCTCGTCGGCGTGACCCTGCCGCCGGAGACCAGCGAGGAGACCGAGGCGAGCCTCGATGAGCTGAGCCAGCTCGTCGACACGGCCGGCGCCGACGAGGTCGGCCGCATCGTCCAGCGCCGCCGCGCCCCGGACCCGCCCACCTACGTGGGCAAGGGCAAGGCCGAGGAGCTGCGGGAGCTGGCCCTCGCCACGGACTGCGACACGGTCGTCTTCGACAACGAGCTCACCCCGGCCCAGCAGCGGAACCTCGAGAAGCTGCTCGGGCGGACCGCCATCGACCGCACCGCGGTGATCCTCGACATCTTCGCCCAGAACGCCCACAGCCAGGAGGGCAAGGCGCAGGTCGAGCTGGCGCTCCTCAAGTACCGGCTGCCCCGCATCCGGGGCCGCGGCGTGGCGCTCTCGCAGCAGGCCGGCGGCATGTCGGCCGGCGGCGGCGCCCGCATCGGCACCCGCGGTCCCGGTGAGACCCAGCTCGAGGTCGACCGGCGGCGCATCACCCGTCGCATCCACAAGCTGGAGGCGGAGCTGCGCGAGCTGGCCAAGCACCGCGAGACCCAGCGCAAGGCGCAGCACCGCAGCCGCCTCCAGCGGGTCGCGATCGTCGGGTACACGAACGCGGGGAAGTCCACGCTGCTGAACCGGCTGACCGACGCCGGCGTGCTCGTCGAGGACCGGCTGTTCGCCACCCTCGACGCCACCACCCGGCGCCTCGACCTGCCCGGCGGCGAGCCCGTGCTCCTGTCCGACACGGTGGGGTTCATCCGCAAGTTGCCCCACGACCTCGTCGAGGCGTTCAAGTCCACGCTCTCGGTGGCGGCCGACGCCGACCTGCTCGTCCACGTGGTCGACTCGTCGGCGGTGGATGTCGAGGGCAACATCCGCGCCGTCCGCACCGTCCTCGAGGAGATCGGGGCGGGGGAGGTGCCCGAGCTGCTCGCGTTCAACAAGGCCGACCTCGCGCCGGACGAGGCCGCCCGCCTGGCCCGCACCCACGAGGGGTCGGTGGCCTTCAGCGCCGCCACCGGCGCCGGGGTCCCGGAGCTGCTCCAGACGGTGGCCGACCGGCTGCGAGCGATGACGAACGTCGTCGAGCTCGTCATCCCGTTCGACCGGGGCGACCTGCTCGCCGCGCTCCACCGGGAGGGCGAGGTCCTCTCCGAGGCGGCCGACGCCGACGCCATGCGCCTTCGGGTGCGGCTGGACGAGGCGGCGCTCGGCCAGTTCGTCGACTACGTCGTCGCGTGACAGCCTGAGCGCCGTGACCGCCGACGCGCCCGCGCCCTTCGAGCCGCCGCCCTACCCGTACGACCGCCTCGACGACTTGAAGGCCGTGGCCGCCGCGCACGACGGCGGCATCGTCGACCTCTCGATCGGCACGCCCTGCGACCCGCCTCCGGCCGTGGTCACGGCGGCGCTGGCCGACGCCGCGCCGGCCCGCGGCTACCCGCCGTCGATCGGCACGCCCCGCTTCCGCGAGGCGGCGCAGGGCTGGCTGGCCCGCCGTCTCGGGGTGACCGTCGAGACAGCGGAGCTCGCCGCGTGCATCGGGACCAAGGAGCTCGTGGCCGGCCTGCCGCAGCTGCTCCGCCTGCGCCGACCCGATCGGGACACCGTCCTCTACCCGGCCATCAGCTACCCGACCTACGCGATGGGCGCGACCCTCGCCGGCTGCCGCGCCGTGCCGTACGCGGACCTCGACGACATCAGCGAGGACGACGCGGCCCGGGCGCTCCTCCTCTGGACGAACGTGCCGGCCAACCCCACCGGCGAGCTGGCCGACCTGGGCGCCGCCGCGGCGTGGGGTCGGGCTCGGGGCATCCCGGTCCTCTCCGACGAGTGCTACGTCGAGTTCACCTGGGACGGCCCGCCCCGCACGATCCTCGAGCACGGCACCGACGGCGTCCTCGCCGTCCACTCCCTCTCGAAGCGCTCGAACCTGGCCGGGGCCCGAGCCGGCTTCTACGCGGGCGACGGCGAGCTCGTCCGCTACCTCTCCGAGGTCCGCAAGCACGCGGGGTTCATGGTCCCCGGCCCGGTGCAGGCCGCCGCGGCCGCCGCCTGGGACGACGACGCCCACGTCGACGCGCAGCGGGAGGTCTACCGCCGGCGGCTCGAGGCGCTGGCCGCCGCGCTGGCCGCCGTCGGGATCGAGGCCCCCCTCCCGCAGGGGGCGTTCTACCTGTGGGTGCCGGCGCCGGACGGCGACGCCTGGGCGCTCACCCGGCGCCTGGCCGAGGAGGCCGGAGCCCTCGTCTCGCCCGGCGAGTTCTACGGGCCCGGCGGAGCCGGGCACGTCCGCATCGCCGCGGTGCAGCCGGACGACCGGATCGAGCTGCTGGTCCGCCGCCTGGCCGGCTGAGGGCCTCGGACCCTCAGGCGTCCTGGCCGGGCCCCGACCGGCCCGGACCGAGCTGCGGTGGGGTCGACCCGCTGCGCCGGGCCGACCAGCGCTGGCGGCCCGCTCGACCGGCGGCGACGAGCGTGTCCTTCAGCGAGGAGGCCGTCCGCTTCAGCTGATCGCCGGTGACGACCGGGCGCTGGGCCACCTCCTCGGTGGTGGCGACCGCCGTGTCGACGAGCTGCTCCAGGCGATCGAGCCGGCGGCCGAGCTCGTCGAACTCGCGATCGAGCTGCTGCTCGAGGCGGCTCCAGGCGGCCTGGACGGTCCCCATGATCGCACCGGCCTCGAAGCCCATGCCCGAGCCGCCCGAGGGCCCGGCATCGGCGGCGGCGCGCTCGATCGTCTGGCGGATGGCGTCGAAGCGGCCGTCGAGGACGCGCAGCGCCGCGGCCACCGCGGCGTCGGTGTGCTTGCGCAGGTCGTCGACGGCGGCGGGCACCATGTCCTGACGGGCTCCGCCGGTGACGACCTGCTCCACGTGGGCGACGCTGTCGGCCAGGGCGGGCAGGCGGTCCGCCACCTCGCCGACCAGGTCGTCGAGGGCGTCGAGCCGGGCCACGAGCCCCGCCGCCTCGGCCGCCTCGTGCGCCTCGTCGGCGCTCACGAGGTCCTCCTCGGGCAGCTCGGCCGGCAGGTCGTCGGCCCGCCAGTCGAAGCGCCCGCGCGACGCCGCGGGGACGGGTGCGGCGCCCTCGAGCCGGTCGACGGCGGCCGCGAGCCGCTGCACCAGGTCGTCGCCGAGGTCCGCGTCGGTCTCCGGGGCGGCCGCGCTGGTGGCCGCGGTGGCGCCGCCGCCGGCCTCGAGGATGGCCAGCACCCGGGCGACCATCTCGCTCACCTGGGTCTCCGCCCGCTCCATGCGGGCCACGAGGATGGCGTGGAGGTCCTCGGCCGGGGCCGCGACCGCGTCGTGGAGCGTGCCGAGGCGGTCCTCCGTGCGGACCTGGGCCTGTGCGCTCTGGTGGGAGAGGTCGGTCACCGCGTGGGTCAGCGCGCGCAGCTGCGCCTCGAGCGCCTGCTGGCTCTTCGCGATCTCGGCCGTCGCGCTCGCCACCGCGTCGAGCTTGGTCTCGAGCTGGTCGACGCGGCCCAGCACGTCGCGCGCGCCCTCCGGGGCCTGCGTCGGTCGGTCGTCCGACCGCTCCGTGCCCTCAGGGGTCATCGTCATCCGGCGCGCAGGCTAACCCCATGTGACGGCCCGAGCGGTGCACATCGACCCGAACGGGCCGATGCGTCAGTTGGCGTGGAGCGCGGCGTTCAGCTCGACCGTGCCGCCGGCGCGGGGCCGGACCTCGACCGCGCCGGTGGTGCTGTTCCGGATGAAGAGCAGGTTCGACTGTCCGGACAGCTCGACCGCCTTCGCGACCCGCCCGTCGGGGAGGGTGACCTTGGTGCCGGCGGTGATGTAGAGGCCGGCCTCCACGACGCAGTCGTCGCCGAGGGAGATGCCGATGCCCGCGTTGGCGCCGATGAGGCAGCGCTCGCCGACGCGGATCTTCTCCTTGCCACCGCCGGACAGCGTGCCCTGGGTGGACGAGCCGCCGCCGAGGTCAGAGCCCTGACCCACGACCACACCCTGGCTGATGCGACCCTCGACCATCGAGGTCCCGAGGGTGCCGGCGTTGAAGTTCACGAAGCCCTCGTGCATGACGACCGTGCCCTCCGCGAGGTGGGCGCCGAGGCGCACCCGGCTGGCGTCGGCGATGCGCACCCCGCTCGGGACCACGTAGTCGAGCATGCGGGGGAACTTGTCGACGCCGTGGACCTGCAGCTGCAGCCCGGCGGCCCGGGCCCGCAGGCGCACGTCGGTGATCGCCTCGGCGGGGATCGGGCCGAGGTTCGTCCACGCCACGTTCGTGAGCAGCCCGAAGACGCCCTCGAGGCTGATCGTGTTCGGCTGGACGAGGCGGTGGGAGAGCAGGTGGAGGCGGAGCCAGGCGTCGTACGCGTCCACCGGGTCCTGCGACAGGTCGGCGATGCTCGTGCGGACGGCGATGACCTCCACGTCCCGCACGGCGTCGGCGCCGAGCGCACCGCCGGCGGCGGCCCCGAGCGCCTCCTCGGCGGCGACGGGGTCGAGGCGGGTGGTGCCGGGGTCCCCGGAGCCGGCCGCCAGCTCGGGCGCGGGGTACCAGACGTCGAGCACGCGGCCGTCGGCGGCCAGGGTGGCGAGGCCGGCGGCGGAGGCGGGGGAGGTGTTGGCGTTCGTCACGGGGGCCAACCGTAGGCTGCGACGGTGACCTCGGACCTCCCCGATCTCCTCGCCCGCTGCGCGGAGCTCGTCGACATCCCGTCGGTGAGCCTCGACGAGGGCGCGATCGTCGACCACCTCGAGGCTCGGCTCCGTCGCCTGGCCCACCTGGAGGTGGAGCGGGTCGGCCTCAACCTCGTCGCCCGGACCAGCCTCGGACGGCCCACCCGGGTCGTCCTGGCGGGCCACACCGACACCGTGCCCCCGAACGGCAACGAGCGGGCCCGCATCGAGGGGGACGTCCTGTGGGGCCTCGGCGCCTCCGACATGAAGGGCGGGCTGGCGGTCATGCTCGCCCTGGCCGAGACGGTCCCCGAGCCGGCGGTCGACGTGACCTGGGTGTTCTACGCCGGCGAGGAGGTGGCGGCCGTGCACAACGGGCTCGCCCACCTCGCGGCGGACCGTCCCGAGCTCCTGGCCGGGGACATCGCCATCCTCGGGGAGCCGACCGACGGGGAGATCGAGGCCGGCTGCCAGGGCACGATGCGCCTCGAGGTCACCCTGCGGGGGGCTCGGGCCCACTCGGCCCGCCCCTGGATGGGACGCAACGCCATCCACCGCCTCGGCCCGCTCCTCCAGGACCTGGCCACCGTCGAGACCCGGCGTCCCGTGGTCGACGGCTGCGAGTACCGGGAGGCCCTGCAGGCCGTGGGGGTGACGGGCGGGGTGGCCGGCAACGTCGTCCCGGACGCGGTCACCCTGACGATCAACCACCGGTTCGCCCCCGACCGCACGCCGGCGGAGGCGGAGGCGTGGGTGCGCAGCGTCCTCGCCCCCCACCTCGAGGACGGCGACGCGGTGGAGGTCGTCGACCTGGCCCCGGCCGCCCGGCCCGGCCTGTCGCACCCGGTGCTGCGGGCGCTCGTCGAGCAGCACGGCCTGCCCGTGCGGGCGAAGCTCGGCTGGACCGACGTGGCCCGCTTCTCGGCGCTGGGCGTCCCCGCCGTCAACCTCGGCCCGGGTGACGCCACGCTCGCCCACGCCGCCGACGAGCGCGTGTCGCGGGACTCCCTCGAGCGCACCTACCGGGTGCTCCGGGCGGTGCTCACCGCTCCGGTCGGCTGACCGGCGGTCGTCCCCTCAGCCCGAGCGCCGCATCTCCCAGGCCCCTGCGGCGGTCGCCGTCGCGGCGGCCATCAGCGCCACGACGGCGGTGGCGACGAGCCACCCTCGGTCCTCCTCGCCCGCGCCCTCGGCGGGCGGCGGCGCCGCGGTCTCGCTGAGCGGGGTCGGCGGCGCCGCCGTCTCGGGCGGCGGGACCTCGGGCGTGGGGGTGTCCGGCGGCGCGGTCTCGGGCGGCGGGGGCGGTGGGGGCGTCTCGGGCGGCGGGGTCGTCGGCGTCGCCGTCGGCGGCGGCGCGGTCGTCGTGGGCGCGCCCACCGGCGGCGTCCCGGTCGCCGGACCCAGGTCGGCGAACGCCCGGGCGAGGTCGATGCGCCCGTAGCCGAACTCGTCGTCGCGCCCGGGTCGGCCGAGGTCGGTGGCCGTGCCGAGGAGTCGCTCGATGGCGGCCTGCGGCTCGAGGCCGGCCGCCAGCAGGAGGGCGAGGGCCCCGCTCACGTGGGGGGCTGCCATGGACGTGCCGGCCAGGCAGGCGTACCCGGGGCGGCCGTCGCCGGTCAGGTAGGTGGACAGGATCCCGGCCGGGTTGCCCCCGACGCCGCAGTCCTCGGGCCGGCGCTCGGCCTCCCCGCCCGGTGCCGCCACCGGCCACCGTGCGGCCCGCAGGAGCCCGCCGCTGCGGTTGGAGTACGACGCCCGTCGCTCCTCACGGGTCGTCGCGGTCACCACCACCGCGGGGGTGTCACCCACGCCGGAGGGGAGGATGCCGTCGTTCCCCGCGGCGACCACCGAGATCACCCCGGCGTCCCAGGCCTCCTCGATGGCCGGGCAGAACGCGCAGCCGGTGACGGACTGCAGCGCACCCCCGCCGAGGGAGAGGTTGATCACGTCGGCCCCCTGCTCGACGGCCCAGCGGATGCCGGCGGCGACGTCGTTGGCGCTGCCGCGGGCCGAGCAGGTCTGGCCCGAGCAGGACTCGCGCAGCACCCGCACGGCGAGGATCCGGGCCCCCGGGGCGACGCCGACGATGCCCTCGCCGTTGTCGGCCTCCGCGGCGGCGATGCCGGCCACGTGCGTGCCGTGCCCGTGGTCGTCCTGGCCCGGACCGCGGCAGGCGCGGGGGTCGCCGCCGGTGCCGATGCAGCTGATGTGGCCGACCACCTGGTTGCGCAGGTCGGGGTGCTCGAGGTCGACCCCGGAGTCGACGACGGCGATCGTCACCCCCTCGCCCCGGGTCCGCGCCCACGCCGCCTCGGCGCCGACGCGCTCGAACCCCCACTGGAGCCCGCCGCGGGCCAGGGGGTCGTCGGTGGCGACGCGCTGATGCGCCGCACCCGCGGGCGAGGAGACCGCCGCGAGGGCCGGGACCAGGGCGCAGAGCAGGAGGACGAGGGAGCGGCGTGGCCGGGGCCCGCAGGCCGTCGACGGCCGCCGGCGGGATCGGGGCATCTGGCCCCATTGTGACCTGACGTCGGGCCGCCGTCAGACCGGCCCGACCGGGCGGGTGGTCAGATCCGGCGCAGGACGGTGACGACCTTGCCGTAGATCGCCACCTCGTCCGCTGCGAACACCATCGGCTCGAGCCGGGCGTTGGCCGGCAGCAGGGTGATCGTGTCCCCGTCCCGCCGGTAGGTCTTCACGGTGGCCTCGTCGCCCGGGATGCCGGCGACGACGATGTCGCCGTTGTCGGCGGTGGGCTGCGAGCGGCAGACCACGTAGTCGCCGTCCACGATGGCGGCCTCGATCATCGAGTCGCCGCGCACCCGGAGCATGAAGAGGTCCCCGTCGCCGGTGAAGTCCTGGGGGAGGGGGAGGGTCTCCTCGATGTTCTCCTGGGCCAGCACGTCGGTGCCGGCGGCCACGTCGCCCACGAGGGGCACGTGGCGCACGGGCCGGCGCTCGACGGCAGCCCCGGAGGTGGTGTCGAAGCGCACCTCGATGGCGCGGGGCTTCGTGGGGTCCCGCCGGAGGTAGCCGAGCTTCTCGAGGCTGGCCAGGTGGGCGTGCACGGTCGACGGCGAGGTCAGGCCGACCTCCTGGCCGATCTCGCGGACCGACGGCGGGAAGCCCCGGTCGCGCTGGAACCGGTCGATCACCTCGAGGATCTCTCGCTGGCGGGGGGTCAGGGTCGCATCAGCCATCGGGGCCTCCGGTCGGGCTGCAGGTCGGGGAGACCGTACCGAACACGCGCGCGGCTGGCAAACACCCGTTCGGCGGACGTCCGTTCGATCGAGGGTTGACAGCGAACGGGCGTTCGTCGGTAGGGTGGTGCGAACAGGCGTTCCGGGAACGGTCGTTCGCACGTCCGCTCCGCCCACCACCGGCTCGGCTGTCACACCCCCTCAGGAGACTCGGCCCCATGTCCACCGCCACCGCGATCCGGCCCCTCGCCCACCCCCGTCTCCGGCCCACCACGGTGCCGCCGGGGCCCGGTGCGCCCCGCCGTCCCGCCCTGCGGGTCATCGAGGGCGGCCGGGCCCCCGGGCGGGTCGCGCAGCGGGCGGTGTACCGCCGGCGCCGCCTCGCGGCGGCGGCCCTCCTCGTCGCCGTGCTCGTCACGGCGCTCCTCCTGGCCAACGCTGTCCTGGCCGGGGCCGCCGGCGGCGGCACCCCCACCCCCGCCGCCGGCACCTCCTCCGCCGAGGTCCACATCGTCCAGCCGGGCGACACGCTGTGGTCGATCGCCCGCGAGATCGCCCCGGGGCAGGACGCCCGCATCGTCGTGGACCAGCTCGTCGCCCTGAACGGCGGCGCCCCGCTGCAGGTCGGCCAGCGCCTCGTCCTGCCCTGAGCCGCCGCTCGGGCAGCCCCACCGGGGCAGGGGTCTGACGGATCCGACCTGCGTCGACGCACGGCGCGCCGATAGCGTTCGGCGCGATGCGCTGTCCGGCCTGCGGCTCCCTCGACGACAAGGTCGTCGACTCGCGCCAGGCCGACGACGGCCAGTCGATCCGCCGCCGACGGGCCTGCATGGACTGCGGGCGACGCTTCACCACCTTCGAGCGCATCGAGGAGGTGCCGCTCGTCGTCGTGAAGCGCAACGGCACCCGGCAGCCCTTCGAGCGGGAGAAGGTCGCGTCGGGCATCCGTCTCGCCGCGAAGGGCCGCCCGATCGAGGCCGACGGCGGGGAGGCCCTGGACGCCCTGATCACCCGGGTGGAGGACGCGGTGCGCGTCGCCGGCTCCGGGGAGGTCACCTCCGAGGAGGTCGGCCGGGTCGTGCTCGAGCAGCTGCGCGAGGCCGATCCCGTGGCGGCCATCCGCTTCGCGTCGGTCTACCTGGGCTTCGACGACCTCAGCGACTTCGAGCGCGAGGTCACGCTCCTCGCCAAGCGCACCGCCCCCAAGGGCGCGCCCGCGCCCGACGCCTGAGCCTCAGCGGGCTCGCAGCCAGCGGGTGAGCAGGAGGCCGTCGCCCTCCAGCACCCACGAGAGCGCGAACGCCGCCGGGTCCGGCACCGGCGCACCGGCCACCGCCCGGCCCGGCCCGGCCCCGACGAGCAGCGGTGACAGCGTGAGGGCCCACTCGTCGACGAGGTCGGCGGCGAGGAGCGCCCCGTTGAGCTCCGGCCCGCCCTCGCAGCACACGGTGCCCACCCCGTCGTCAGCCAGCTCGGCGAGGGCGGCGGGGAGGTCGACGTCGTCGTCGCCGGCCACCAGGAGCGCCGCGACCGGCTCGAGCGCGGCGCGCCGGTCGGCCGGGGCTCCCGCACAGGTCACGATGACCGGCGGCACCTCGGCCTCGGCGAGGAAGCGGGCGGCGGGGTCGATGGCCAGCGAGCGGCTGACGACGACGAGGCGGGGGACCTCGGCCTGCCCGCGCTCGATCCGGGCGGCCCGCACCTCGGGGGCGGCCCGCGGCGGGCCGTAGCCCTCGATCCGGGCGGTGCCCGCCCCCACGAGCACGACGTCGCAGGCGCTGCGCAGGGCCCCGAGCATCGCCTTGTCGGCGGGGCGCCCGAGCCCGCCGGAGCGCCCGTCGAGCGTCACGGCGCCGTCGAGCGAGCTGATCATGTTCACGAGCAGCCACGGTCGGCCCGGCGGGGCGGGCCGGTCGGCCTCGGTGACGAAGGCGCGGACGTCGTCGATCTCGGCCGGTGCGGGGTGGAGGCGGCGCACGGCGGGGACCGTAGCGGGTGCCGCGCGGTGGCAGGCTGTGCCGATGGTCCACGCCGACACGCACCGGCACCCGTCGGCCCACCCCGAGGAGCACCGCTCGCACCGCGCCGGCTGGCTGCGGGCCGCCGTGCTCGGCGCGAACGACGGGCTCGTGTCGACGGCCTGCCTCATCGTGGGCATGGCGGGCACCGGCGCCTCGGCGGAGGTGGTCCGCAACGCGGGCATCGCCGGGCTCGTGGCCGGGGCGCTGTCGATGGGGGTGGGGGAGTACGTGTCGGTGGCCTCGCAGCGCGACGCCGAGGACGCCGACCTCGCGATCGAGCGCCGGGCGCTCGCCGAGCACCCGGGCGCGGAGCTGGAGGAGCTCACCCAGATCTACGAGGCCCGAGGCCTCACCCGGGACCTGGCCGAGCAGGTGGCCGAGCAGCTGACCGCGGCCGACGCCCTCGCCGCGCACGCCCGAGACGAGATCGGCCTGACCGAGGCTGGCCGGGCCCGTCCGTGGCAGGCGGCGGGCAGCTCGGCCCTGGCGTTCTCCGTCGGCGCGCTCGTCCCGCTGGTCGCCGTCCAGCTGGCGCCCGACACCGGGCGCTCGATCCTCGTGTACGTCGTGTCGGTCCTCGCCCTCGGCGTCCTGGGCGCGGTCGGGGCCGTGCTCGGCGGGGCCCGACGCCTCCGCGCCACGGCGCGGGTGGCGCTCGGCGGTGCGGTGGCGATGGCGCTGACGACCGGGGCCGGCGAGCTCGCCGGCGCCGTGCTCGGCTAGGCCTCAGGGTCGGCGGCCGCCGACGCCTCGCTGGCCGACGCCGCCTCGGGGTTGAGGACGTCGCGGAGGCGGCGGAGGGTCGTCTCGAGCGCGGCGAGCTCGTCCGCCTCGTAGGGGGCGAACAGCTCCTCGAGCTGCTCGAGGTGCACTGCGAGCGCCGCTCGGATCTCGGCCTCGCCGGCGTCGGTGAGCTGGGCGTAGGAGACCCGGCGGTCCTCGGCGCAGGCCTCCCGGCACACGAGGCCGTCGCGGACCAGCCGGTCCACGGCGCGGGTGAGCCCGCTCGCCGTCAAGGTGGTCTGCGCGGCGAGGTCGCTCATGCGGAGGCGGTGCTCGGGCGTGCGCAGGAGCCGGAGGAGGACCTCGAAGTCCTGGCCGGCGCGGTGGCCCGCCGTGGCGAGGCGCTTCGACGCCGCGGCGACCAGCCCGGCCTGGGCCTCCACGAGGAGCCCCACCGTGGTGAGGATCGGTGCGCGCTCGGGGGCGGGAGAGGAGGCCATGGGCGGAGTCTACAGGGAGTAGTTGAGCGCGCAATGATTGCGCGAGGTCGTCACCATCGGACCTGTGGATCCTTGTGGACCCACCGCGGGGAAATCCACGCGCAATTCACAGGGTTGTACCCCTAGCGGTCCACAAGGCGGAGTCCGTAGGTTGCGACACCGTGCATGGGACCGCAGCGTGAGCTGTCCGGAACGGTGGCAGTGCTTCACGTCTGTGGTGGGCTGGAGGACGCCTGCGGGCTCCGGCCGCCGACGCTCGCGCGTGGGCGGACGGCGGAACCGGACCTGCGCCTGGACGCCTCGCTGCGGTCCCGCACGACCCCGTCGGTGGCCGTCGACGCCCGATCCCGGGGATCGCGCGTGGCCGTTGACAACGGCGTAGTTACAATGCTGTAGTTCTCCCTACATCTTGTGGCGAGGGGCCGCCGGGAGGCGTGTGAGCCACAAGTCCTAGTGTGCAGCCCTCGGATTCCAGAGGTTGGAACCCCGCTCGGCTGTGGGCAGCATCGACCACCACAAGCGATCCACGGAGGGTCCACGCGATGGCACTCGCACCTGAGCAGGCCGGCATCGGCATCCGGCGTCACTTCACCACCGAGGGGACCCACCCGTACGACGAGGTCACCTGGGAGCGCCGCGACGCCCGGATCACCAACTTCGCGGACGGCTCCGTCGCATTCGAGCAGACCGACGTCGAGTTCCCGACCACCTGGTCGCAGAACGCCACGAACATCGTCGCCCAGAAGTACTTCCGCGGCACCCTCGGCACGCCGGAGCGCGAGTCCTCGCTGCGCCAGGTCATCGACCGCGTCGCCGACACGATCACCCGCTGGGGCGTCGAGGGCGGCTACTTCGTCGACGATCGCGAGGCCGAGACCTACAACGCCGAGCTGAAGCACCTCCTTGTCACCCAGAAGGCCGCCTTCAACTCGCCGGTGTGGTTCAACATCGGCGTCCCCGGCGTGCCCCAGCAGGCGTCGGCCTGCTTCATCCTGTCCGTCGAGGACACGATGGACTCGATCCTCAACTGGTACGTGGAGGAGGGCACGATCTTCAAGGGCGGCTCCGGCGCCGGCATCAACCTCTCCCGGATCCGCTCCTCGGTCGAGCACCTGAAGGGCGGCGGCACCGCCTCCGGCCCGGTCAGCTTCATGCGGGGCGCCGACGCCTCCGCCGGCACGATCAAGTCGGGCGGCAAGACCCGCCGCGCCGCCAAGATGGTCATCCTCGACGTGGACCACCCCGACGTCGAGGAGTTCATCTGGGTCAAGGCCCGCGAGGAGAAGAAGATCCGGATCCTCGAGCAGGCCGGCTTCGACATGAGCCTCGACGGCAAGGACATGGCGTCGGTCCAGTACCAGAACGCCAACAACTCGGTCCGCGTGACGGACGAGTTCATGGAGGCCGTGGTCGAGGACCGGGACTGGCAGCTCCGCGCCGTCACCACCGGCGAGGTCGTGAAGACCGTCCGGGCCCGGGACCTCATGCGCCAGATCGCCCAGGCCGCCTGGGAGTGCGCCGACCCCGGCATGCAGTTCGACACCACGATCAACCGGTGGCACACCGCGGCCAACACCGGCCGGATCAACGGGTCGAACCCCTGCTCGGAGTACATGCACCTCGACAACTCGGCCTGCAACCTGGCCAGCCTGAACCTGCTCAAGTTCCTCAACGAGGACGGCAGCTTCGACGTCGAGGGCTACAAGCACGCCATCGAGATCATGTTCACCGGCCAGGAGATCCTGGTCGGCCGGGCCGACTACCCCACCGAGGCCATCGGCGAGACGAGCCGGCGCTTCCGCCAGCTAGGTCTCGGCTACGCCAACCTCGGCGCCCTGCTCATGGCCCTCGGCCTGCCCTACGACAGCGACGCCGGCCGGGCCTACGCCGCGGCGCTCACGTCGCTCATGACCGGCCACGCCTACGCCACCTCGGCCCGCACGGCCGCCCGCATGGGCCCCTTCGCCGGCTACGAGGAGAACAAGGAGCACATGCTCCGGGTCCTCCGCCAGCACCAGGAGGCCGCGGCCCAGATCGACGAGGAGCTCGTCCCCGCGGACCTGCTCTCCGCCGCCCAGGAGTGCTGGGACGAGGCGAACGAGCTGGCTGCCGTGTCCGGCGTCCGCAACTCGCAGGCGTCGGTCCTCGCCCCCACGGGCACGATCGGCCTGATGATGGACTGCGACACCACGGGCATCGAGCCGGACCTCGGCCTGTGCAAGGTGAAGCGCCTCGTCGGCGGCGGCACGATGCAGATCGTCAACCAGACGGTCCCGCGGGCGCTGCGCCGCCTCGGCTACGACGAGACCCAGATCGAGGAGATCGTCGCCTACATCGACGAGCACAAGTCGATCCTCGGCGCTCCGCACGTCGCCCCCGAGCACATCCCGGTGTTCGCCTGCTCGATGGGCGACAACACCATCCACTACTCGGGGCACGTGAAGATGATGGCGGCCGTCCAGCCGTTCATCTCCGGCGCCATCTCGAAGACCGTGAACATGCCCGAGGAGGCCACGGTCGAGGAGGTGGAGCAGATCCACATCGACGCCTGGAAGCTCGGCGTCAAGGCCATCGCCATCTACCGCGACAACTGCAAGGTCTCCCAGCCGCTCTCCACGGCCAAGAAGGCCTCGGCCTCCGAGCCCACCCCGGCCCAGGGCACCACCGAGGTCGTGGAGCGGGTCGTCGAGAAGGTCGTGGAGAAGGTCGTCAAGGTCCCGGTGCGCGAGAAGCTCCCGCGGAACCGCACCTCGAAGACCTTCGAGTTCCGGGTGGCGGACTGCAAGGGCTTCGTCACGGTCGGCGAGTACGCCGACGGCCGCCCCGGCGAGATCTTCCTCAAGGTCTCGAAGCAGGGCTCGACCCTCGCCGGCATCATGGACGCCTTCGCCATCTCGGTGAGCCACGGCCTCCAGTACGGCGTGCCGCTGCGCAGCTTCGTCGAGGCGTTCACGAACACCCGGTTCGAGCCGATGGGCATGACCGACGATCCCGACCTGCGGATCGCCAGCTCCATCCTCGACTACATCTTCCGCCGCCTCGCCGTGGACTACCTGTCCTACGAGGAGCGCCTGGAGCTGAACATCCTCACCACCGGTGAGCGCACCCAGCCCACGCTCCCCGGCGTCGAGGAGACGGTGACCGAGACCCGCCAGGGCGGCGACCTCCCGGCCGACCCGCCGAGCCTGGACTCGTCCAGCCCGCTGCTGGCCGACACCGACGGCGCCCCGAAGGAGCCCAGCCTCCTCGAGCGGGCCGGCGTGACCGACGCGGCGCCCCCGGCCCCGGCCAACCCGGTCATCCAGCCGGCGGCCCAGCACAGCGACGCCCCCTACTGCATGCAGTGCGGCGTCCAGATGCAGCGGGCCGGCTCCTGCCACGCCTGCCCGAGCTGCGGCAGCACCTCCGGCTGCAGCTGAAACCAGCCATTATTGCATCTGATGCAACATAGGGCTGGTTGAGAAACCCTACCTTTCCAGCCCACTGAGCCGGGGAGGATGTGCCGGAGTGATCCGTCGCATCCTCCCCGCTGCCGTTGTGGCGCAACGGGATGTTTGACGTGCGTTGCGTTTGATGCAACGATGTTGCATCAAACGCAACGCACACTCCGGAGGGGACGTGGACCGGCAGACCATCCCGGGAGCGGCGGCGACCGTCCTCGACGCGACGGTCACGCACCTCGATGAGGCCCGAGCATTGTTCGACGCGATGCTCGAAGGCTGGCGCCGTCAGCAGCAGTCACGCATGCTCTCGCCGGACACGATCGACGGCCGCCTCGGGCTGCTGCGGCGGTTACGCGAGTTCACCGACACGTACCCATGGCAGTGGGAACCGGCAGACGTCGAGGACTGGACGTCGCAGCTCGTGGGTGGCGACAAGCCGCTCGCGCATTCGACGATCCGGGGCTACCAGAACGCGCTGCAGCTGTTCATGGACTTCGTCACCGACCGGCGGTACGGCTGGGCCGAGGAGTGCCTTGAGCGCTTCGGCGAGCACCCAGTGCAGATCTGCCACGAGTGGAACACCGTCCAGCACCTCGCCGAGTTCGAGGGTCGACCAGAAGTGCGTCCGCTCACCCACGAAGAGCTCGAGATGTTCTTCGGGCGCTGCGACGAGCGCGTCGACGAAATCCGCGCTCGCGGCCGCAAGGGCGCCCTCGCTGCGCTCCGCGACGCTCAGCTGTTCAAGACGTACTACGCCTGGGGGCTACGGAGACACGAGAACGTCCGCCTCGACATCGCAGACCTACGACGGAACGCCCACAAGGCCGAGTGGGGCCGGTTCGGCGCTCTCCACGTGCGCTACGGCAAGGCGGCGAAGGGCAGTCCGCCCCGGCGCCGCAGCGTGATGTCCGTGCCCGAGTTCGACTGGGCGATCGAAGGCCTCCGCCACTACGTCGAGGAAGTCAGGCCGGCGTTCCGGCCCGGGAACCACCCGGCGGTCTGGGTCACCGAGAGAGGCAGCCGGGTCTCGAAGACCTACGTCGACGCACGCTTTGCCAAGATCCGCGACGAGCTGGGCCTGCCCAAGGAACTGCACGTCCACTGTCTGCGACACTCCTACGTGACCCACCTGATCGAGTTCGGCTACGACGAGCGCTTCGTCCAGGTGCAGGTTGGGCACGCGTACGCGTCGACGACGGCGATCTACGCCGGCGTCAGCGGCGACTACAAGAACCACATCCTGGCCAAGGCCTTGGACCGCGTCTACGGCACCGAGGGGGACCGGTGACGAAGAAGATGGCCGTGCACTGGCACCTGCGGGACGTCATGGCAGCACGCGGCATGTACAGCACCAGCAACCTCGTCGGGCCACTCGCGGAACGCGGCGTGCAGCTCTCGCGCGAACAGGTCTACCGGCTCGTCACTGGCACCCCACAGCGCCTGAACCTTGACGTGCTCGCCGCGCTGTGCGACATCCTCGACTGCGGCCCGCAAGACCTGCTCGAGGTGGTGGCAGAAGCTCGTCGTGGCCGCAAGACCGCCGGGGGCGACGAGCCGACGACCGCTGAGGTGAAGCAGCTGCGACCGGTCGCCGCTCGTCTTCGCCGACCGGAGCAGCGGTGAACGACGCCCGTCTCGCCGGGGCTGTCGCCGCGGCCCTGGAGGCAGCGCCCCATCTGGACACCGAAACCGCCTACGCGGCGATCGCCGACGCCGCGACCAGCGGACGGGAGCGCAACCTCCTCGCAGCGTGGATGGCCGACCACGCCGACGCCCTGGTGACCGGCGAGTCCGGCGCTCCGCTCGTCGTAGCCCGCGTCGTCGACGCGCTCCGCTCGATGGGCGTCGGGGGGCTCAGCAGGCCCCGGTGCGCGAGCTGCGGCCGCGAGCGCAAGCTGCCCTACGTGATCGCCGGCGGCCGCCTTTGCACGACCTGCTTCCGCCAAGCGACCGCCGAGCTGTGCAGCCGCTGCAACCGCATCCAGCCGGTCGCGACCCGCGACGACGCCGGCGCGGTGTGCAACTCCTGCCACCGCAAGGACCCGGCCACCCACGAGCTCTGCCGCTCCTGCGGACAGCTCGGAACGGTCGCCACCCGCCGCGGCGGCGGACCGCTGTGCCATCGCTGCTACGAGCGGCCGCCCGATCGCTGTGCGCGATGCGGAGAAGATCGCCCCATCCACTCGCGTCGCTCGGGCGAGCCGGAGTGCGATCGCTGCTACCGCCAGCCCACCGGCCACTGCACACGCTGCGGCACCGATGGTCCGCTCGCGGTTCGGGGAGAGGTTGCCGGCTCCGGCATCTGCGAGTCCTGCTACGAGACGCCGCTCGTCACGTGCGCCAGCTGTGGCGAGACGCGACGCACTGCGGCGAAGTCCGACGACGGCCCGCTGTGTGCCCGCTGCGCCACCCGACCGACCGCGACGTGCTCGAGATGCGGCCAGGACCGGCCGGTGCAGCGTCGGGGTGCTGCGGGCCCCATCTGCTCGACGTGCTACGACGCCGTCCACCGCGTCTCGTGCCAGAGCTGCGGGCAGTTGTGCCGGCCCTACGAGCGGCTGACCTGTGCTCGCTGCGTGCTCCGCCAACGGGTCGACGAGGTGCTTCCGCGGGGAGCGTCCGGTTCGCTCGAGCCACTCCGCGTCGCACTCGTCCAGGTCGACCAGCCGCGGTCGACCCTCCGCTGGCTCGACAAGAGCTCCGGGGCTGCGCTGCTGGCCGATCTCGCACACGGACGCATCCCGCTGTCGCATGAGGGCCTCGACAGCGCAGGGCCGTCCAAGCCCGCCGAACACGTCCGGGGCCTGCTCATGGCCACCGGCGCGATCGAGCTGCGAGACGTCCACCACGACCGCCTGGAGCCCTGGCTGGAGGACCTTCTCGAGACCGTCGACGCCCGGCACGTGTCCACGGTCCGGGCCTTCGCCGTGTGGCACGTGTTCCGCCGGGTGCGCGGGCAGGCCAAGCGTGGCCGGCTCACCGAGAACGGCGTGAAGTGGGCGCGCCTACGCGTCCGCCAGGCGGTCTCCGTCCTGCGCTGGCTCGATGACCACGGCCGTGCCCTCGAGGACATCACCCAGGCCGACGTTGATCTCTGGCTCGCCGGCGGGCCGACGACGCGCTACGCCGCCCGCGACTTCCTCATCTGGGCTCGCCGCCGCGACCTGGCTCCGCATGTGCGCATCCCGCTCCGCCAGGTCGTCTCGCCCGCCGGTTCCGCCGACGACGACGAGCGCTGGCAGCAGGTCGATCGACTGCTGGGCGACGATGGCACCGACCTGGTGGTTCGGGTCGCCGGGCTGTTCGCCCTGTTGTTCGGGCAGCACATCAGCCGGGTGGCAGCGCTCGAACGCGACGCCGTCGTCGAGCACGCGGACGGCTCCGTCGCGGTGTCCTTCGGCGCCGAGCCGCTCACCCTGCCGCCGCGCGTCGACGCCCTGGTCGTGGCGCTGACGCGCGGGACCGGCCACGCCTCGGTGACCACCGACCGCTGGCTGTTCCCCGGCGGCGTGCCAGGCCGCCACATCAGCGCCGAGCAACTGCGGAAGCGGCTCGCAGACGAAGCCGGCATCACGCTGCGCTCCGCCCGCAACGCCGCGCTCCTACAGCTCGCCGGCGAGCTGCCGGCCCCAGTGCTCGCCGACCTGCTCGGCCTCCACGTGAACACCGCCGTCGAGTGGATCCGCTCGGCCCGCGGTGACTGGTCCGCCTACGCCGCTGCGGGCGCAAGGCGAGGGGAACGCTGACGCCTCAGTCCGATGCCACTGGCACCACCGAGCGATAGGAGCGTCCTACGAGAGCGCGAACCTCTGGATCATCAGCCGAAGATCCGGCAATAGCGAGGGTCAGAGCCCCGGCAGGAAGCGGCTGGTCGTGTCGAGGTAGCGGTCGTAGGCGGGGCCGTGGACTCTGCGCAGGTACGGCTCTTCGACAGCGCGGACCTGGAGCTGGAGGGCAATGACCAGGGCGGCGAATCCGATGACGCCGATGATGTTGGCGACGACGAGGGCGAGGCCGGCGGCGGTGATGGCCATGGCAGTGAAGATGGGGTTGCGGACTCGGGCGAAGATGCCGGTTGTGACGAGCTCGGTGCGTTCGTTGGGGTCGACCCCGACCCGCCACGAGGTGCCCATCTGAAGCTGAGCGATCGCCGTGGCCGCGATGCCGGCGAGTGCGACCACGACCCCGGTGGTGCGCAGAGCCGGGTGATCAAGGAACGTCACGGGGTCGAGGCCAGCAAGTCCGGCGATGGGGGCGGCGACGCCGGCTGCGATGGCGGCGATGAAGGCGAGCTTGGCCCACCAAGCGACGCTGCCGGGGTCGGCGTGGAGGCGCAGGCCGGTGTCGCCGGTGCGGCGCCACTGGACCCAGGTGCGCCAGCCGAACCCGACGACAGCGAAGATTGCATACAGGATGAGGGCGAGGGCGTTCACGGCTGGTTCTCCTTGGCTGGTGCGGGGGTCGTGGCGTGGAATCGGGCGACGAGTCCGGCCAGGCCAGCGGTGACGTCGATGTCGGCGAAGCCCGCAGCGGCCAGCCCGTCTCGTAGCTGGGCGGGGTGGAGGAGCTGGTGAGGTGAGCGGTCGACGAGGTGGATGGCGCCGGCGCCACGGGTGGCGGTGAGGTCGTAGCCGAGCAGCCGCCCGCCGGGTCGCAGGACCCGGGCGAGCTCACCGAGGGCGGCCTCCCAGTCGATGACGTGGTGGAGCATGAGGAGGCCGATGGCGGTATCGAAGCTGTCGTCGTCGAAGGGAAGAGCGGTGGTATCGGCCTCCTCCACGGTGACCCCGGCCCCGAGGTGCGCCACTCGGCGGCGTGCTGCGGTGACCATGGCTGGGTCGATGTCGGTCGCGGTGATGGTGGCGGCCGGGTGGGTCCGGGCAAGCACGGCGGTGTTGGCGCCCGCGCCCGCTCCAACCTCAAGGACGTCTCCGGTCAGGTCTTGGCCGCGGAGCACCCATGGCATGACGACCCTGGCGGTGAAGCCACGCCACGGCGCACTGCGACAGAACGCCGCTTCGACCTTCGACATCACCGGCATCGACTCGACCTCACCAACATCCTCAACCCAACGACAACACCCATCATCACCGGACGGTATCATCGGTGGATGCCGATGGGTAGGGTGTGGGAATGACCGTAGAAGTGCAGTCCGATCTAGCGGTAGCCGCGCAGCTGTTCCGGGGCATGGGTGACCCGACGCGGCTGGCGATCCTGACCGAGCTCCTCGCCGGTGAACGCCGGGTCGTGGACCTCGTCGAAGCCGTTGGGTCTTCGCAGTCGAACGTGTCCGGGCACCTGGCCTGTCTGAAGGAGTGCGGCTTGGTCATCGACCGCCCCCAGGGCCGGGCGGTCCACTACCGGCTGGCCACACCGGCGGTCGTGGACCTGTTGCGCCAGGCCGAGAGGCTGCTCGGCGAGGTCGGCCAGCAGGTCGCCCTGTGCACCAACTACCGCATGGACGCCCAGCCATGACCACCGACGTCGCGGCCGAACCCACCCCGGGGGAAGTCCCGTCGGGGGCCGAGGGGCTGCTGCCGGCGCTGTGGCGGTCACGGGAGGTTCGCTGGTCCGCCGGTAGCGGTGTGGTGATCGCAGCCGGCTACCTCGCCGGCCCGCTCGGTGCGCCCGGGCTCGTGTCCACGGTGCTGTTCGTCGTCGCTGCGCTGGTCGGGGCCCGGTTCTTCGCGGCCGAGGCGATCGAGGAGCTGGTCACCGAACGCGAGATCGGCATCGAGCTGCTCATGACCGTCGCCGCGGTCGTCGCCGGCCTGCTCGGCGCCTGGTCCGAAGCGGCCGCCCTCGCGTTCTTGTACTCGATCTCCGAATCGCTTGAGGAGTTCACCGAGGACCGCACCCGGGACGCGATCGCCAAGCTGTTGGACCTCGCCCCCCGCCGGGTCACCATCGTCGACCCCGACGGGACCGAACGAGAGGTCGACATCGACGACGTCACCGTCGGTGACCGGTTCCTGGTTCGACCCGGCCAGAACGTCGCCACCGACGGCACCGTCCTCGACGGCGCATCCCCGGTCGACGAAGCGGCGGTGACCGGTGAGTCGATCCCGGTCGACAAGACCGTCGGCGACCCGGTGTTCGCCGGCACCGCCAACGGCCACGGCGCCCTGCTCGTCGAGGCCACCGCCACCTCCGCGACCAACACCCTGGCCCGGGTGGTCGAGCTGGTCTCCGAAGCCCAGGAGAGCAAGGGGCAGGGCCAGCAGTTCATGGAACGCTTCGCGAGCGTGTACTCCCCGGCCGTGCTCGCCGCCGGCGCCCTCATCCTCCTCCTCGGCGGGGCCGCCACGGGAGACTGGGGGGACTGGGCGTTCCGTGCTGCGACCGTGCTCGTCGCCGCCGCCCCGTGTGCGCTGGTCATCTCGATCCCGGTCACCTACGTCGCCGCCATGGGCCGGGCCAGCCGGTCCGGGGTGCTCATCAAGGGCGGCGTCTACCTCGAAGAGCTCGGACGGCTCCGCGCCGTCGCCCTCGACAAGACCGGCACCCTCACCCACGGCAAACCCAAGCTCACCGCCCTCCACCCCACCGGCCAGCTCACCGACGACGAACTGCTCACCCTGGCCGCCGCGGCCGAGCGCCGCTCCGAGCATCCGATCGCACGGGCGATCGTCACCGCCGCCGAACAACGAGGCCTCGACGTGCCCGAGCCGGACAGCTTCACCGCCGCGGTCGGCGGCGGCGTCCACGCCCACGTCAACGGCATCGACATCACCGTCGGCAGCCCCAGCTACCTCACCGGCCAAGGCATCGACCTCGCCGCCCTCGCCCACGTCATCGAGCGGCTCGAGACCGAGGGGAACACCACCGTCGTCGCCACCGGACCCGACGGACCCCTCGGCGTGCTCGCCGTCGCCGACACCCTCCGCCCCCAAGCGACCCAGTCGATCGCCGACCTACGCGACCTAGGCATCGAACACATCGTCATGCTCACCGGCGACAACCCCCGTACCGCCGCAGCCATCGCCGATCAAGCCGGCATCGACGACATCGGCGCCGGCCTCAGCCCCGAGGACAAGGCCCACCGTGTCCGCGACCTCGTCGACCGCTACGGCCACGTCGCCATGATCGGCGACGGCATCAACGACGCCCCACCCCTGGCCGCCGCCACCGTCGGCGTTGCCATGGGCACCGCCGGAAGCGACATCGCCCTCGAAACCGCCGACGTCGCCCTCATGGGCGACGACCTCTCCAAGCTCGTCACCGCCATCGGCACCGGACGACGCACCCGACGCATCGTCACCCAGAACCTCGCCCTGTCCCTCCTCATCCTCGCCGTGCTTGTCCCCGCAGCGCTGTTCGGCATCATCGGCCTCGCCATCGCCGTCCTCGCCCATGAACTGTCCGAGCTCGTCGTCATCCTCAACGGCACCCGGATGGCCCGCCGCTGACTCACACGGCTTCACCGCCCCAGCGGTGCAACCGAAGTGCCGTTATTCGACGGACGTGTCCGGGTCGAGCAGCAGGCGACTCGGCATACCGATCATCCAGTACGGAGCGGCCGTGACGGGCAAGACCCAGCATTTTCCGGCGCAGCGGTCGCGCCGTCGAACCAGCGCGACTAG